>Ga0116181_1001313_pt1 | contig 21682 bp, 17 predicted proteins | sample AD_UKC075_MetaG_FD_89752 | JGI IMG/M metagenome (GOLD analysis project Ga0116181, IMG submission 89752) | Active sludge microbial communities of municipal wastewater-treating anaerobic digesters from USA - AD_UKC075_MetaG | ecosystem: Engineered > Bioreactor > Anaerobic > Digestate | place: USA... | reverse complement strand
CCAGCAAGCTCTGTGTGGTGGAAACACCTGCCGACCAATCTGCCCTTGAACGCACCGGTGCGTTCAAGGGCCTGTATTTCGTGCTGATGGGGCGGCTCAGCCCGCTGGACGGTGTGGGCCCGCGTGAGATCGGCCTGCAGAAGTTGTTGGCGCGTGCCAGTGAAGATGCGGTCCAGGAGGTTATCCTGGCCACCAGCTTTACCGGTGAAGGCGAGGCCACCGCCCATGTGATTTCCGAAGCCCTGCGGGCCCGTGGCGTGCAGGTCACGCGCCTGTCGCGCGGAGTACCACTGGGCAGTGAGTTGGAATATGTTGATCTGGGCACCATTGCCCATGCCTTGGTGGACCGGCGCTGAACTCGGACGCTGGGCCCACTATCAGGAGAACATCCATGGGTGCTTCAAATGCCGTACTGGCTGGGTCTTTCACTCTGGCCTACTGGTGTGTGCTGGTAGCAGCCCTGCTACCTTATGTATGTGCATCGCTGGCCAAGTCCGGTGGGCTGGGCAAATCACGCAGGGACGGTGGTTTTGACAACCATGACCCGCGTGCCTGGCTTGCACAGCAGAAGGGCCGGCATGCCCGGGCCAATGCAGCACAGGCCAACAGTTTCGAGGGCTTGCCGTTTTTCATTGGTGCGGTGGTAATTGCCCACCAGCTTGGCGCATCCCAGGGCTGGCTCGACTGGATGGCGCTGGCTTATGTGCTGTGCCGCGTGGCTTTTATTGCCCTGTATGTGGCTGACAAGGCCACCGCGCGCAGCGTGGTGTGGACTGTGGGCTTGCTGCTGAACATCGGTATCCTGCTGCTTGGCCGGTTCTGAGCTGTATGGGGGAAACCCCGCGCACGGGAAGTTCCGGATGGGTGCCGGGCCGTGGGTTGCGTATGCTGGGTGCACAACAAACCCATGGGTCATCTGTGCGTAACCATGCTCCAACCAGGGCTTCAACGTCGTGCTTTTGGTGCGGGCATTGCCTGCATTGCCGGGGTTCTGGCCATGCCCGCACTCGGGGCACTCAACAAGCCTGAGTTGACACGTGTGCTGCTGGCTGTCAGTGGCCGCTCAAGCCTGTCCAACCTGCCTCTGACCATTGCGGCGCAGCTGGGGTATTTCGAGTCAGTCGGGCTGCAGGTCGACTTCACCGATGCGTTGGAAGAACCGCAGGTGCAGCAGGCTGTGGGGTCAGGCGCTGCGCAGGTGGGGGCTGGCATGTTTGACCACACGCTGTACCTGCAGAGCAAGGGCCAGCCCTGCCGGGCGTTTGTCCTGATGGCGCGCTCCCCGCAGGTGGCGCTGGGCGTTGCGCGCAAGAGCCTGGCCTGGTACCGCCATACAGCCGACCTGAAGGGCTGCGTCATCGGGGTGCCTGCATCGGTGCCGACTGCCGGCATGGTAGCCCGACTGGTGCTGTTGCGCGCCGGGTTGGGTCCGGCGGACGTGTCGATCATCGAGGTGGATGCCCATGCCGACGTACCGGCGTTGCTGCGGCAGGGGGTGCTGGATGTCATCAGCCACACCGATCCCATGATGACCATGCTAGAGCAGCGCGGTGAGATCAGCATCATTGCCGACACCCGAACCCTCAAGGGCACCACCGAGCTGTTTGGAGGGGTGCTGCCTTCCTCATGCCTGTATGTGACGCAGGAGTTCATGCGCCGGAACCCGCTGACGGTACAGTCGCTCTGCGATGCGGTGGTTCGTGCGCTGAAGTGGCTGCAGACGGCCGGGCCGGGGGATATCCTCAAGACGGTTCCGGAGGCACATCTGGCTGGTGACCGTGCCTTGTTCCTGGCCGCCGTCGACCGCTCACGCGAGGCTATTTCGCCCGATGGGCTGATGCCTGATGGGGGTCCTCGTACCGCCAGGCGTGTCCTGGGGACCCTGGGGGTCATTGCGCGGCCCGAGCTCATCGACCTGTCGCGAGCCTATACCAACGAATTTGCCGAGCGCGCCAAGGAAAAGTTTCGTGCCTGAGGGCGAGATCCTGCAGATGCGATGCTGCTTCAGCGTTTTTTCTTTGAGGGGATGCCGCCCCGCTTGCTGGGCGTCACTGCTTTGGCGCTGCTGGCAGAAGAGCGAGACCCGGATGACGTGGCCAGCTTGCCAGCGCCCATGCCCGATGTACCGGCCTTGCTGGCCCGTAGCGGGAGATAGAGCACCACCTGCTGCCCAGCCTTGAAGGCCGTGCCGACCGAGATATCGTTCCAGTTGGCTACGTCCGCCACACTCACTCGGTAGCGTTGGGCTATCGAGTGAGTGTTCTCCTTTTTGCCAGCCTTGACCATGGTGCGCCGCGTCACGATTTCGGGCGTGAGAGCCACGTGGCCATTGTCGGCCACATGACTGGCCACATCTCCCCCATTGGAGGCCGAGCGCGGCACGATCAGGGCTGAGCCTGCACGCACCATCATGTTGGGCGGGATGCTGTTCATGCTGCGCAGATCCCCTTCACTCATGCCGACACGTTGGGCGATGGCGGTCACACTCATGGTGGAGGGCACTGTCCAGGCGGTCCAGCTGGCGTACTGCCCCTTGGTGTAGGCCTCGAAATTGCGTTGGAACACGGCGGCGTTGTCCCAGGGCAGCAGGATCTGAGGGGTGCCGGCAGCCATGATGATGGGCCGGTGCACGGACGGATTCAGGGCCTTGAAGTCTTCCAGTTTGACGCCTGCCAGTCGTGCTGCCAGTTCCACGTCGATGTCGCGCGTGATCAGGATGGTCTGGAAATACGGGTGGTTCTCGATAAGGGGCAGTTCGGTGCGGTAGCGTTCCGGGTTAGCCACAATGTTCTTCACTGCCTGGAGCTTGGGCACATATAACCGGGTTTCTGCTGGCATGTTGATGTCCAGGTAGCCGGTGCCCAGTCCACTCTTCTGGTTGCGTGCGATGGCACGGCCCACATTGCCTTCGCCCCAGTTGTAGGCTGCCAGTGCCAGATGCCAGTCGCCGAACATGCCATAGAGCCGCTGCAGGTAGTCCAGTGCGGCCTTGGTAGAGGCCAGTACGTCGCGGCGGTCATCGCGGAAGGCGTTCTGCTTGAGTTGGTAGTCGCTGCCGGTGGCCGGCATGAACTGCCACATACCTGCCGCCTTGGCACTGGAGACCGCCTGGGGGTTGAAGGCACTCTCGATATAAGGCAGCAGCGCCAGCTCGGTTGGCATGCCGCGCACTTCGAGTTCTTCGACGATGTGGAACAGGTACTTGCTGGAGCGTTCCGTCATGCGCTGCATGTAATCGGGCCGGGTGGCATACCACTGTTCCCGGTCGCTGACCTGGTCGGTCTCCAGGTTGGGCATGGCAAAGCCGCGGCGGATACGCTCCCACAGATCGGCCGGTGGCGCAGTGGCCGCCACGCCCATGGCAGCAGCTTGGGCCGCAGTAATGGGCCGCAGGGGGCCTTCTGGGAAAAACGGGGTGTAGGGCTTGGCCAGCGGCGCTTGCGGCAGGTTGCCGGTGGTCGTTGCAGGGAATGGCTCCCCGGCATCAGGCTTGATGTTGGCGCAGCCTGTCAGGATCAGCAGGCCCGCCAGCAGTGCGGCATGGATGATTTTCATGTGAACGTGTTCTTCCATTGGCGAATGGCGGCAAAAACGCCGGCTTCGCTGTCAGTGGCATGGCTGGCATCCAGCGCCCGGGCGGCCTGGACGACCGGGCCCGTGCGGGTGCGCAGAAAGGGGTTGATGGCGCGTTCCAGCGCGATCGTGGAGGGCAGGGTCGGCTGGCCTTGCGCGCGAAGGGTTTCGCAGTGCATCCGGTAATGGAGCAATTGCGTGTTGCCAGGTTCCACGGCCTGTGCGAAGCGCAGGTTGTTCAGCGTGTATTCGTGTGCGCAGCAGACGCGGGTGGTGTCGGGCAGCTGGCTCAGCCGGTCCAGCGAATGCAGCATCTGCGCGGGAGTGCCTTCGAACAAGCGGCCACACCCCCCCGAAAAAAGGGTGTCACCACAGAACAGAATGGGTGCTGCCTCGGAAGGTTGGCCGTCAGTGTAGAAAGCAATGTGTCCAGCGGTGTGGCCAGGTACGTCGAGTACGTCAAACCGTAAGCCCAGCAAATGCAACTGATCGCCATCAGCCATGGGCGTGGCGGGCTGCGGAATGGACTCACATGCCGGACCGAAGACCTGCGCGCCCGTGGCGCTGCGCAGCACATCAACACCTCCGACATGGTCGGGGTGGTGGTGCGTGACTAGAATGGCCAGCAACTGCAGGCTGCCCGGTGCACCGGCCGGGCCCAGCGCATCCAGCACCGGTTGTGCAACGCCTGGATCGACCACAACCGCTTGGTGCCCATCGTGCAGCATCCAGATGTAGTTGTCAGCAAAGGCAGGCAGCGGAATCAAGGTCATGAGCGATCAAATTATAGGTTTGCACGAGTGGTTCGAAACGCCACCCGGCCAGTACCTGCTGAATTGGGAGCGGCGCTGTTTCGAGGAAGGCGTTGCTGATATCTTTGGTTACCACGGCGTGCAACTGGGGCTGCCGGTTCTCGATACCCTGGCGGCCAACCGTATGCCCCACCACTGGCGCGTCGTGGACGATGCTCTACCTGCATGGGGGAGGACTATCTCGCTGCGGGCAGACTTTACCGCCTTGCCGTTTGCCCCTGTGAGCCTGGACCTGGTGACCCTGCCCCACACACTGGAGCTGAGTCTGGATCCGCACACGACCCTGCGTGAGGTTGAGCGGGTGCTGGTGCCCGAAGGGCGGGTGGTGCTGAGCTGTATCAACCCCGTGAGCCTGTGGGGGCTGGCACAGCGACGTGCGCGTCTGTACCAGCGTCTGGGCGGAGGGGGGCGCCTCTATTTGCCCGAGGCGGGCGAATTCATCGGGTACTGGCGTCTGCGGGATTGGCTGCGCCTGTTGGGCTTTGAGGTGGAGTCGGTGCGGTTTGGCTGCTATCGGCCGGCCGTGCGCGGCCAGCGCGCTCTTGACCGCACGGCCTGGATGGAAGGCCTCGGTGACCGCTGGTGGCCGATACTCGGGGCTGCCTATTTCATTGTGGCCATCAAGCGAGTGCATGGTATGCGCCTGCTCAGCCCTTCCTGGAAGTCAGCGCCGGTGCGCTCCGGCGGCCAAGTCTCCGTGGCCAATCGGCGTGAACCTGATGGAGTGGCACGGTGCAAGGGCCAGAAAAACTGAAGTGTCAGCGAGCGAAAAGCAGAAAGAACCGATCTTGAATCACGTGCAAATCTATACCGATGGGGCCTGCAAAGGGAATCCGGGACCTGGCGGCTGGGGTGTCTGGCTGAAGTCAGGCACCGATGAAAAAGACCTTTTTGGCGGAGAACTGGGCACCACCAACAATCGCATGGAGTTGATGGCAGTCATCGAGGCACTGTCCGCGCTCAAGCGTCCTTGTAACGTCAGCCTGTACCTGGACAGCGAATATGTCCGCAAAGGCATTACCGAATGGATCCACGGCTGGAAGGCCCGCGGCTGGCGTACGGCGGCCAAGCAGCCGGTGAAGAACGTCGAGCTGTGGCAACGGCTGGATGCCCTGGTGTCCGGGAGCGGGCACAAGATCGAGTGGTGCTGGGTGAAGGGCCACTCGGGTGATCCCGGCAACGAACGGGCCGATGCCCTGGCCAACAGGGGAGTGGAGCTTGCGTTGGGGCGACGCTCCTCCTGAGATCGCGTACGCATGGAGGAAAAATGCGCCCGGACAGGCGCATTTTTCTTGGAGTTTGGATGGCTCAGGACTTGGGGGTGGGAGGCACTTTCAATGACGAGCTGTCAACCTCTTCAATCGCATGTTCCGTGAGTTGGCGAACAGCACCTTCCAGCCGCTTGTCATAGTCGGGGGGGAAGGTCCAGTACTGCAGGTTTTTCTCCGTGGCGTTGCCTTGCAGGCCGCGCGCCGCCGGGGGAGCGTGGAACCAGAATTTGAGCAGGACGTCGGTACTGACCCATGGGTGGCCAAACCAGAAATTGTGCGAACGGCGTGCCATTCCAGGGATGGTGGAGGGCTGAATTTGCAGCACATCGAAATTCATGGTGTTGGAGGTTTCGATCAGCCATTGCGAATCGGTGGCGCTCAGCTCATTCGGATCCGGGCGTCCGGCGCGTGAACCAGTGCGCTGGTGCAAGCGTGAAATGGTCAGCACGCTGTCGTTCATGTTGGCAGAGAAAGTGACGCGGCGGGCCAGCTTGACGTAACGTGGCAGGTCTGCAGAGAAGTCGCGGAAATTGGCGTCCGGTGCAGCGTGGTACACCTCGCCCAGTCGGACGGCAGGATGTTCATCCCCTTGGGGCAACTGGTCGAGCCGTGCAAGGCCGGGGCTGGCCACCATGGCGCCGGCACTGTAAGCCAGGACGTTGATGTTGGCGGCCTTGGTGTGCTTGGATAGTAGTTCCAGCAGGCGAGCGAACTTGGGTTCTGACCGGCGTGCGTTGGCCACATCGGTGGCATAACGCAGGAAATTCTCTGCCGATGGCCAGGCGAAGAACAACACTACCGAGTTCCGTCCCGTGAAATGCCGGTATTGTGCTGCTTGACCAGCGGCGCGTTCCACGCTGGTGTTGGCGCCATGCACATAGACCATCAGGTCCTTGTCGATACTCTTGTCGAGAGCCTCGTTCACCTGTTTGAAGAAGGCATCTCCAGCGGGGCTGTCCAGTGTCGCATTCAGGGCGCCATCGACCATGGCAATTTCGCGCATGGAGTCAAGGATCAGCGGAGGCCTTTCTTCTCCCGCGTCTTCGGTGGTTGACAGTTGGTAGAGCCAATCCCAGGTCTTGGGGCCGCCACCGATGTTCAGTCTGGCCACCCCAAGGCTCAGGTCATCGGAGGGCATCACCGTGTAATGCCGCGACGACACCGGCCCCAGTGGCAAGCGGTTGGTGGCATAAAAAACCTCGATTTCGTTGCTTTTCTCGAATGCTGGGTTGAACGTGAAAGGGTTGATCTCGCTCTGCAGAAAAACCTCGGGTGTAGGCATGAGGCGTACGGGAGGTTGGCAACCTGCCAAGACGAGTGTTGACAGCAGAAGTGTCCAGATGTGTTTCATACATGCATGATAGCGAATGGAGTGGCTTCCATTTCTGATGGTGCACTGCGCTCCAAGCGTAATCCCTGTGCGTGTGGACTTTGTTGCAGCGCTGCAATAGGTTGACATTTGAAAAGGTGGCACGGGATACTTAAGCGTTATATATCGAACATCCAAAGAAAGAGGAACTTCTGATGCCAGTGCAATCCAAATCCCTGCGTCTTACCGCCATCGTCGGCGCCTTGCTGGCCTCTGCCGCCCTCGTCGGCTGCCAGTCCAACCCGCCCGTGGGTGACACTGTGCGTCGCAACGACGTGCAGAACATGCAGTCCGTCGAGTTTGGAGTGGTGACACAGGTCCGCCCGGTCAATATCCAGCCGAATTCCACTGCTGTGGGCACGACCACGGGCGCCGTGGTGGGTGGTGCGGTGGGCAGCAACCTGGGCTCCAGCACGTTCTCCAACACCGCCGGTGCGCTGGGTGGTGCTGTGGTGGGCGGGATGGCCGGCAATGCTGTGCAAAGCGGCACCGGTGCCCGTCAGGGCGTCGAGGTGACGGTGCGCCTGGATTCGGGCCGTACCGTGGCTGTCATCCAGGAGGGTTCGCCCGATGCGTTCCGTCCGGGAGACCGGGTGCGTGTAACTTCCGACGGCCAGAACACCCGCGTCAGCCGCTGACCTTGCCTGGCAGGGGTGGCGGCTAGGCCATCGCCCTGCCAGGATGTTGCATGCGGAGTCAGCGGATTCCGCCACATGCCCGCCCGGGTGGTTTACACGCCTGGGCCTGCACATATTTCTGCGCGCTGTGGTGCAATAGAGGCAATTTGCCGTAATTATTCCCACTTACCACATGGCGTCCAAAGCAGTTTATTCCACGGTTGCAATACTGGGCATCGCCGCCGCGTCAGGGGCAGCCTGGTGGTTTCAGAATCAACGTCCCGGCCAAAGTGCCGGGCAAGGCGAGGCCAAGGTCGTAGCCACCCCGGCAGCGCAGGGTGCATCAGCACCTTCCGCTGCAGGCCGACCCCCGGCGGTTGAGGCCGCCAAGGTCCGGCTGGCCTCCGTCACCGATGAAACCCAGGCCGTCGGCAGCTTGCGTTCCCGCCAGGGCGTGATGATCCGTCCCGAAGTGGGTGGGCGTATCACCCAGCTGAATTTCAACGACGGCGCGCGCGTCAGCAAGGGTCAATTGCTGGTGCAGCTGGACGATCAGTTGCAGATGGCCCAGGTGCAGCAAAGCCAGGCCGAGCTGTCGATTGCCCAGGCTAACCACAAGCGCAACCAGGAACTGGTGGCGCAGGGCTTCATCAGCCAGCGGTCGGTGGATGAAAGTGCGGCCAATCTGCAGGTATCCCAGGCCAAGCTGGCATTGGCGCAGGCGAGCGCTGCACGGCTGAAGATCGTGGCTCCTTTCGACGGTATCGCCGGTATCCGCACCGCCAATGTGGGGGACTATCTGAAAGATGGTGCCGATATCGTCAACCTGGAAGACATTGACGCCCTGTATGTGGACTTCCGCCTGCCCGAGCGCTACCAGACCAAGGTGCAGCGTGGGCAGCAGGCCAGTGTGGACGTGGATGCACTGCCGGGCCGCAAGTTCGTTGCCGTGGTTCAGGCCATCGACCCCTTGCTGGATGCCAATGGCCGCTCGGTGGCCGTGCGTGGCTGCATCGACAACCGCCAGCTCCAGCTGCGTCCCGGCATGTTTGCCCGGGTCAATGCGGTATTCGGTGAACGCCAGGATGCCCATGTGGTGCCTGAGGAGGCCCTGGTACCGCAAGGCCAGCGCCAGTTTGTCATGCTGCTGCAGCCCACCCAGGGTGACGCGGAAGCCTGGACGACCAAGCGGATCGAGGTCAAGGTGGGTGTGCGCCGCCCAGGCCAGGTGGAAGTGGTGGGCGAGTTGCAGCCGGGGGACATGGTGGTCACTGCCGGACAACAGCGGGTGCAGCGCGATGGCACCCTGGTCCGGGTGGTCGATGTGGGAGGTGCTGCAGGCAGCACCCAGGGTGCCGGCGGTGGAAATGCAGCGCCTGCCCAGTCCAAGCCGGCTGCGTCCAAAGAGGAGCAGACGGCACCCGCGGCAGCAGCCGTCAAGGTGACCCCGCGGCCTGCTGCGGGCAGCAGTAACCCCTGTGCGCGTGATCTGGCCGCTGCCCGCAGTGCTCCACCTGCGCGGCCCGCCTCTAAATCCTCTGGCGCTGCCTGAGCTCCGCCAACCGCAGAAGGTGCGCTGATGCAACTCGCAGAAATTTCTGTTCGCCGGCCCGTTTTTGCGACGGTGCTTTCGCTGCTGATCCTGCTCGTGGGGGCCGTCAGCTTCAACCGGCTGGCGGTGCGCGAATATCCCAAGATCGACGAGCCGGTGGTCACCGTCACGGTACGGTATCCGGGGGCATCGGCCGAGGTGATCGAGTCCCAGATCAGTAAGCCGCTGGAGGACTCCATCGCCGGCATCGACGCCGTGGACGTCATTACCTCTATCAGTCGGGCCGAGCAAAGCCAGATCAGCGTGCGCTTTCGGCTGGAAAAGGATGCCGACGCCGCTGCCGCTGAAGTGCGTGACCGCACCTCGCGGGTGCGCAACCGCCTGCCGCAGGCCATCGATGAGCCCGTCATCGCCAAGGTCGAGGCCGATGCCTTCCCGGTGGTCTGGTTGGCCTTCTCCAGCGACACCATGACCCCGCTGCAGATCAACGACCTGGTCAACCGCGTGGTCAAGCCGCGCCTGCAGACGGTGACCGGTGTAGCCGACGTGCGTATCTTCGGCGAGCGCAAATACGCCATGCGTGTCTGGCTCGACCCCGCCAAGCTGGCGGCCTACCGCCTGACGACTCAGGACGTGGAAGATGCCATCCGGCGCAGCAACCTCGAAGTGCCCGGCGGGCGCATCGAATCGCAGCAGCGCGAGTTCAGCGTGACCTCGCAGACCGACCTGATCCGGCCTGCGCAGTTCTCCGACATCACGATCAAGAGCGTCAACGGTTTCCCGGTCAAGATCCGCGATGTGGCCCGGGTGCAGGAGGCCGCTGCCGACGAGCGCAGCGCGGTGCGGCTGAATGGCCGCGACGCCATTTCTGCCGGGGTGATCCGCCAGGCCACCGCCAACCCGTTGCAGCTTTCCCAAGGCGTGCGCGAGATGATTCCGCGCCTCAAGGCCGACCTGCCCGGAGACCTGGCCATCGAGGTGGCCAACGACAACTCGGTCTTCATCGACCGCTCGGTGAAGAACGTCTACCGCACCATCGTCGAGGCTGTGGTGCTGGTGGCGCTGGTGATCTTCGTCTTCCTGCGCACGCTGCGGGCCTCCATCATCCCCATCGTCACCATCCCGGTCAGCCTGGTGGGTACCTTCGCCCTGATGGCGCTGGCGGGCTTTTCCATCAACACCCTGACCCTGCTGGCACTGGTGCTGGCGATCGGGTTGGTGGTGGATGACGCGATCGTGATGCTGGAAAACATCTTTCGCCATATCGAGGAGGGCCTGGACCCGTTCTCGGCGTCGATCAAGGGTGCGCGCGAAATCGGTTTTGCCGTTATCACCATGACGGCCACCCTGGTGGCGGTGTATGCGCCTCTGGCCTTTACCCCAGGCCGCACCGGGCGGCTGTTTGTGGAATTTGCCCTGGCCTTGGCTGGGGCGGTGGTGGTGTCGGGCTTCGTGGCGCTGACGCTCACCCCCATGATGTGTTCGCTGCTGCTCAAGCACAACCCCAAGCCCAACTGGTTCGACCGGGGTATGGAGAAGGTGCTGACCGGTATTTCGGACCGCTACGGCCGGGTCATCCGCTGGCTGGTCAGCACAGGCTACAAGCCGGGGCCCGACGAACGCGGCTTTGGTGTGCGCGCCAAACGTGTGCTGCTGCAGGCTCGCTGGCTGGTGATCGCGATGATGGGCTTGAGCGCCCTGACGCTTTACCTGGTGTTCCCCAGCATGAAACAGGAACTGTCGCCCATGGAAGACCGCGGCACCATCCTGGCCAATGTGACCGCACCCGATGGCGCCACGCTCGACTACACCAATCGCTACGCCCGGGCCATCGAGGCCGTGGGCAAGCCTTATGCCGAGTTCGATCGCATCTTTGCCAATGTGGGTAACCCCACCGTGTCACAGGCTAGCGTGGTGTTCCGTACCGTGGATTGGGAGGAGCGCAAACGCAGTAGCCTGGACTTGGCCCGCGAGATGGGCGCCAAGCTCAGTGCGCTGCCAGGTGTCAGTGCTTTTCCCATCACGCCGCCGTCGCTGGGCCAGGGTTTCCGGGACCGGCCGGTCAATTTCGTGATCCAGACCTCGGACAGCTACCAGAACCTGAACCAGGTGGTGCGCCAGATGCTGGATGAGATCGCCAAAAACCCGGGCATTGTCTCCCCCGATGTGGATCTGCGTCTGAACAAGCCCGAGTTACGCATCGACATCGACCGCGAAAAAGCCGCCGACATGGGCGTGGCCGTGGACGTGGTCGCACGGGCGATCGAAACCATGCTGGGCGGACGCAACGTCACCCGCTACAAGCGTGATGCCGAGCAGTACGACGTGATCGTGCAGACCCAGGCCAGCGGACGCACCACGCCGGAAGATATCGACGGCATCTATGTGCGGGGACGCAACGACACGATGATCCCGCTGTCCACGCTGGTCAAGGTGCGCGAAAGCGTGTCGCCGCGCGAACTGAACCACTTCGGCCAGCGCCGCTCGGTCTCCATCACCGCCAACCTCGCACCCGACTACTCGCTGGGCGAGGCGCTCAACTTCCTCAATGCCACCGCCGCCAAGGTGCTCAAGCCCGGCTACACCACCGACCTGAATGGCACCTCGCGCGAGTTCCGCAACTCGCAGGGCGCGCTGGCCATCGTGTTCGTGCTGGCGCTGGTGTTCATCTTCCTGGTGCTGGCGGCGCAGTTCGAGAGCTTCATCGACCCGCTGGTCATCATGCTGTCGGTGCCTCTGTCCATGGTGGGGGCACTGCTGGCGCTCAAATGGTCGGGTGGATCGCTCAACGTGTATTCGCAGATCGGGCTCATCACCCTGGTGGGGTTGATCACCAAACACGGCATCCTGATCGTCGAGTTCACCAACCAGTTACGCGAGCAGGGTCTGGATATGGTGGATGCGCTGGTCAAGGCCTCGTCGCAGCGGCTGCGCCCCATTCTGATGACCACCGGCGCCATGGTGCTGGGCGCGGTACCGCTCGCCTTCGCCCACGGCGCGGGTGCCGAGAGCCGACAGCAAATCGGCTGGGTCATCGTGGGCGGCATGTCATTGGGCACCTTGCTCACGGTGTTCGTGGTGCCGGTGATGTACTCGCTGTTTGCGCGCAAGACGGTGCCGGGGGCCAATACTGCCGAGGCCCACGACGTAGCGCCGCTGCATGGTGCGCATGCAGGTGGGCAACTGGACTACATGGCCAAATGAAAACGCGGGCCACCTCGGAACGCGTTGAAGATCTCAGGCCAGGTCGTCCGGAAGGCTGGTGAGGGGGTAGTCCCGTCCGGGGCGGATGCTTTCCAGCCGCAGGGTGTTCGGTTCCTCGGCCAGGTAGTCGTATCCGATGGCCTGATAGCGGTGATCCGGGTCCAGGCGCTTGTACAAGTCGCGCCTGCGCACGCGGTCTTCGTGGCGGATGGACTTGAGGTGGTACAGGTGGTGGAACATGCGGACCATACGCGCCTGTTCTGCATAACCATCCGGTAGCCACGATCCATGCAGGGCCTGGTTGTGGTCGAAGCGGATCTTGGGCGGAAGGCTGAAGAAGCGGGTCTGTTTCTTGGCACCCCACACGCCGTCGATGCGGTACTGGGTGGGGCTGTTCCACAGCTCCCTCACCGAAATGACAACTGCCGTCATGGGCCTGTTAGGTAGTGCCCGGGCGATGTGGCGCAGACTCTCCAGGAAGGCGGTCTCGAAGCGCTCGTCGGCGTCACACACCAGCACCCAGTCGGCACCATGCTCGCGGGCGCGCTCGAGCAGCACCTGTTTGTTGCGCAGTTCATCCCACACATGCGGGTGGCGCACCGGGTGTGTGATGTGGTCCAGCACCAGCGGGTCCGTTTCCAGCAGTGCACCGGTGCCGTCGGTAGACCCGTCATCCAGTGCGATCACACCGTCCACATGGCCGCGCAGATGGGCCAGGCATCCCTCCAGGTAGCGGGCTTCGTTGTGTAGCTGTATGACACACAGGATGCGGGGTGTGGTGCCCGGGGGCCAGGTGGCACTGGTCTGTCCTGGCGGCGGGCCACACTTCACGCAGTAACCCTGGGGTGGCTCGAAATAGCCCATGCGGCCGCAGATGTCGCAGCGCCGCCGCGAGCGAGTGGCAATGACCAGCGCGGCGGGCGGAGTGCCGCCAACGGCGGAGGTTGTGGCTGGCGCTGCGGCAAGCGCAGATGACCAGGATGGCGTGCGCCATGCCACGCGGCTGAAGTCGCGCCCCCAGCCATGGGCGGTATTGGCCTGGGCCGAGTGGGGTGCACACTTCAGCACGTCCCGGTCTGCGTCGTAGTAGGCCGTCTCATGGCGGGCCTCGAAAGACAGGTGCAGCAGCTGCAGGCCGGGGCAGGCCAGCAGGTGGTGACCCTGCAGTTCCAGCCGCACGCGCACGTTGTCGTCGTCGCTGCCCCATTCTGCAAAGGATTCGTCGTAGCCGTGTACCGCCTCAAAACTGCTGCGCGCGGCACAGATGGAGCCGTAGAACGTGTGCAACGTCAGGTCGGGCGGCAGCACGGCATCAAAGACCTCGGCCAGGGTCTGCTCACCTTCCAGGTCGGTGAAGCGGGCAAACCCAACCCGGCCGATGGCTACCTTGTCGGGATGGGCCTGCAGCACCTCCAGGGCCATCGAAGGCACGTCGCCCACAAAGGCCGATTCGGGCGAACACACCAACACAAACTGGCCTATGGCGTGCCGTAGCCCCACATTAATGGCTTTGCAGGGAGGGCGCCAGGGGTGAGGGCTGTCATTCACCAGCACGGTCCAGCGTATATCCGGGTACTGTGTCAGCAGCGCCAGCAGTTCGGGCTCCTCGTCTGGCGAGTCCATGACCAGGATCACCTCCAGGTCAGGCCGTGCCAGCCAGGCATGCTGCAAGGGCAATACCCGCGTGAATTCGGCGAGTTTGCGGTAGTAGGGCATCACCACACTCAGCCGCGTGGGGGGATGGTCGGGATATTTTTGCGAAGCCAGTGGTTCCATGGTCCGGGGTTGCGGCCGCGTGCCGCGAAAGGTATCCAATATCAGGGGGCGTCAACCGGTGCTGCACCGTGGCGCAGCACCGCCGCCAGCAGCGTATCGAATTGTGGTGCACGTTCAAACTGCACCCAATGCCCCGCATCGGCGACCCAGTGCAGGCCTCGAAAATCGGGTGCACCTCCTACTGCTGCCGACAGTGCGTCCTGCTGGCCAAGGTACAAGGCATCTTCACGCCCATAGATGGCGGTGACGGGGCAGTGGATGTGAAGCAGGGCTTGCTTGAGTGCGTCGGTGTACGCCAGGCGCCGGCCCGGCATGCGGTCACGCACCACGTTGGCGGCATGCACCCACAGGGCCAACGGGGTGATCGACTCGGGGTGTCGCACCATCATCGAGGCCAGGTTGTTGCGGTGCGCGGCCAGCACGGCCTCAGGGTCGTCCAGATGGCGCCATGCTATCAGTGGCACGGTGCCCCTCGCCACCACACCCAGGCCGGGGGCACCTACCACCACCAGTTGGCGAATGTGTGCAGGCTGCGCCTGGGCCCACAGACCGGCGGTCAGGCCCCCGAAGGAAAACCCGACCAGATCCACCTGTGTGTGGGGGCCGTCCTGCAGCAGCAGGGCCAGGCCTGTGTCTAGTGGTTCGACCAGTGCATCGGCGTCCCGTCCCTGCGCAGGGCGGGCCGAGTCGCCAAAACCGGGCAGGTCGGGCACCAGTACCTGCCGGCCGGCTTGCACAAGGGCGTCGATATTGCGAAACCAGTGGGTCCAGCTGCCACTGCCGCCGTGCAGCAGCACCACAGGGGGGAGGGTTTGTTCGGCCGGCACCGGGCCCCACACATGCCAGACCAGGGTGCCGTTGCCACAGGGTGTTTCCCTGCGCACGGACCGTCGCAACAGGGTGTGGATAGCGGCAGGGATGGCGGTGGTGCTTGGGGGCTCGTTCATGGCCTGTTTTATACCGTAGCCAGGGGGGCACCCAAGGAACTGCGGTGGATTGAATGTCGGCGAAAAAGGTGTTCTTTCGCAGTGAGATGGGCCATTGGTCCATTGGTCCAGTGGTCCGACGGGGTCTGCAAGGTTTCCCCGGCAGACTGGTAGAGCCAGATTCATGGGGGCCTTGGTAGAAGGCACCCCCGGCGACGATCAGGGGTGGATCATGGCCAGCGTGGCGTGGGTCAGGGGGCTGTCGGGCAGGGCCAGTTCCCCTACCAGGTTGAAGTGGTTGCAGTGGGGCGCTTCGACCCGGGTCACGGGGTAGCCCTGGGCACGCCAGGCGGTCTCGTAGGCGAGGGTCTGGTGCTTGAAGCCATCGGTTTCCAGCCCGCCCACTGCCAGCACCAGCGGGGTGGGTGTGTCGGGCAGGTGGTAGAGCGGGCTCAGCCGGCGGGCCTGTTCGGGGGTCAGGCGCAGCCAGTCGTTGATGTGGGTGTCGCACAGCGGCTGGATGTCGTACAGGCCGCTCAGGCCTACACCGCCCTGGATGGCTACCGGCGGCAGGCCGTAGGAAGCCTGCCAGCCCGATGCCAGCAGCATGCCGACGAGGTGGCCGCCGGCCGAGCTGCCACTGGCGTACAGGCGATCCGGATCTATGCCATAGGCTGCGCCATGGCGGTGCAGCCATGCCACGGCGCTGCGCACCTCGCGCACGGTCTCGGGCAGCGTGGCTTCGGGCAGCAGCGGGTATTCCACAGTCGCCACCGCCACGCCGGCGTCGGTGAACACCTTGGCCATCATGGCCGAGTCTTCCTTGCGCAGGGCGCGCCAGTAGCCGCCGTGGATGAAGATCAGTAGCGGCGCGGGCTGGCGGGCACTGGCGGGCAGGTACAGGTCGAGCCGCTCGGCCACGCCCATGCCGTAGCGCAGGTCGTGGACGCCTGCGCACTGCTGGCGCGCCAGTGCCGAGCTCTCGGCGTATACGCGCATGCAGGCGTCGAAGTCGGCCACGGTGGCACGGGCGTTGTACTGCCGGTCGCGTTCCTCGCGCGTGCCGAAATCAAGGTCGATCAAGGGCGTTGGCATCGGTGTTCTCACTGCCGCGCGGTGCGGACGTTGGGCGGCAGGGCGCCGGGGTGGCTGGTGCGGAAGGGGTTGATGTCCAGGCCGCCGCGCCGCGTGTAGCGGGCATAGACCACCAGCTGGATGGGCTGGCAGCGGGTCCAGATGTCCATGAAGATGCGCTCCACGCACTGCTCGTGGAATTCGTTGTGGTTGCGAAAGCTCACCAGGTACTGAAGCAGCCCTTCCTGGTCGATCTGCGCGCCGCTGTAGCGGATCTGCACGCTGCCCCAGTCGGGCTGGCCGGTGACCAGGCAGTTGCTCTTGAGCAGGTTGCTGGTCAGCACTTCGGTGATGGGGGCTTCGTCATGGTTGGCGCGCAGCAGTTCGGGCGCGGGGGTGTAGCGGGTGCATTCCACGTCGAGCCGGTCCAGGCTCAGGCCGTCGAGTTCGTGTACCGGCTCCTGGTCGAACAGCTCGGGCGCCAGCAGCCGCACACCCACCGACGAGGGCTGGTCTGCGCCGCGCCAGGCGGCTTCGCTGAGGTCGGCGCGCAGGCGGTCCTGCACTTCGCGGGCATCCTTGAACACGGTGTTGTTGAAGCTGTTGAGGTAGAGCTTGAACGACTTGCTCTCGATGATGTTGGGCGACTCGCTGGGCACGGTGATGTGGGCCAGCGCCACCTGCGGCTTGCCGCGCGGGTTGAGCCAGCTCAGCTCGAAAGCTGTCCACAGGTCGGCACCGAAGAAGGGCGCGCTGCCGCTGATGCCTATCTCGGCGCGTTTGCCGGCGCGGGGGATGGGAAACAGCAGCGAGGGGTCGTATTGGTCCACATAGGCAGAGGCCTTGCCCAGCTGGGACTGTTCGGGGGTGTTTTGGCTCATGGTGCGGGTGGGGTGATGTCAGGCGTTTGGGTTGGTGCGGGCGAAGTGCTCCAGCATGGGGGGCAGCAGGCGTTCGATGACGGGCAGCGGCAAGTCATGGCCCATGCCGGCAATACCCATCAGGCGTGCGCCTTCGATGCGCCGGGCCGTGTCTTCGCCGCAGGCGTAGGGCACCAGCGGGTCGGCCAGGCCGTGCAGCACCAGGGTGGGGGCCTGGATGCCAGCCAGCGCCTTGGCGCGGCCCGTGTCGGCGGCGATGGCGACCATCTGGCGCATGGTGCCTTGTGGTGCATAGGGGCTGCGGTCCAGCCCGGCGCCGATGCGCTGGCGCACCAGGGGTTCTTCCATCGGGAAGTCGGGGCTGCCGATGGCGCGCAGCAGGCGGACATAGTGACGCAGGATGGTTTCCCGGTTCTGGCCCTTGGGTCGGGCCATGAGGGTGCGCAGCACCCGGGGCTGGGGGCCGGGCAGGCCGCGTGCGCCGCTGCTGCTCATGATGCTGGTCAGGCTCAGCGTGCGCCTGGGGGCGGCGATGGCCACATGCTGGGCGATCATGCCGCCCATGGAGGCGCCCACGATATGGGCGCGCGCAACGCCCAGGGCGTCGAGCACACCCAGTGTGTCCTGCGCCATGTCGTGCAGCGTATAGGGTGGCTTGGTGGACAGGCCCATGCGGAACTTGACCGATTCCCAAAACAGGTTGGGTATGCCCAGGTGGTCGAACTTCTCGGACAGGCCGACGTCGCGGTTGTCATGCCGGATCACCCGGTAGCCCTGCCGCACCAGCGCGTCCACCAGCTCGTCCGGCCAGGCGATGAGCTGCATGCCCAGACCCATGATGAGCACCACCACCTCGCCGCTGCCGCCGGTGTCTTCTACCTCGATCTGGAGCTTGTTTGCTTTTATTTTCATAGCTGTGTGCGATCGTAAATGCTGGGTTAAAGGCCTTTTTTGTTTGTGGAAATGGCCTTGAAACCTATGTGAATTCGTGTTCACGCAACCATTTGGTGGCGATCCATTTGTGGCCCGCTCGCACGGGGCTGCCGCCGTGCAGCGTCTTGGTGCTGGGGTGGGGGCGTTCGTAGCTGAAGAACACCGCATTGCCGCGCTTGGGGGCCACTTCCAGGTGCACGTCGGGGAAGACGGTGCCGCCGCCTTTTTCGGGCTCACCCAGGTACATCACCAGCGTGCCCACCCGTTGGCCACCGCGCTTGAGGATGCTGGGAGTGCCCGGGGCGTCGGGGTCGAAGTAGTCGTAGTGCGGCTTGTATTCGGCCCCGCTCTGGTAGTGCAGCACCTGCAGGCCCTCGCCGTTTTCCAGCGGCCAGCGCAGCAACTCGGCAATGCGGGCCTCGATGGTGGCGATCAGGGCGGTCTCGCCGCGCTGGAAGAACATGCCGCTGCTGGTGCGGTCCTTGTTGACCTCTTCGCCGCCGGTCTGGGTGGCCACCGTCAGCGAGCGGGCCATGCGGGGCTGTGCAAGGGCGATCAGGGCCTCGCACTCCTCGTCGCTCAGCAGGTTGCCGAAGACCACCACCCGAGGCTGGGCCATGGCCTGCAGCACGTGCACCCGGCGGTCATGGGTGTCGATATAGAGCGGCGCATCGTCGATGTCGGGCTCGGGTACCGGCACGGCGGGCGGCAGGCCCTGGCTCTGGGCGATGCCGTCGAGGTGCTGGCGCAACGTGTCTTCCATGGCCTGCACGGCCACGTCCTCGGTCCAGCCCGATGCGCACATCGACTCCAGGATGGCCTGCGGGGTGAAGCCCGCCTCGGCCTGCGCCACGATCCATTGCCGCAGCTCGGGGGTGATGGCCTGACTCATGTCTGCATGCTCCTTCCTGTTGCTGTTCAAGGTGTGCGGCGGAAGACCAGCCGGTCCGGCGCAGAGGCTTCCGGTGCATAGCCATAGCCCTCGCTGTCGAAGTGCTTCAGCCCTTCGGGGGTGGTGATGCGGTGTTCGATGGCATAACGGACCATCAGCCCCCGTGCGCGTTTGGCGTGGAAGCTGATCACCTTGTACTTGCCGCCCTTGTAGTCCTCGAACACACATTCCACCACCGGCGCCTTGAGGGTCTTGCGGTCCACGGCCTTGAAGTACTCCTGCGAGGCCAGGTTGACCACCACCGGGCTGGTGTCGGCGCGCAGGCACTGGTTCAGGTGCTGGGCCAGGGTGCTGCCCCAGAACTGGTAGAGGTTGCTGCCCTGCGGTGTTTCCAGCCGGGTGCCCATCTCCAGCCGGTAGGGCTGCAGCAGGTCGAGCGGGCGCAGCACGCCATACAGGCCGCTCAGGATGGCCACATGCTGCTGGGCCCATTCCAGGTCGGCCACCGGCAGGGTGCGGGCCTGCAGGCCTTCGTAGACATCGCCATTGAAGGCCAGCACGGCAGGGCGTGCATTGCGCAGCGTGCTGCGGGGCGACCAGGCGGCGTAGCGCGCCACGTTGAGGGCGGCGAGTGCGTCGCTCAGGTCCATCAGAGAGGCGAGCTGCTGCGGCGACTGGGTGCGCAGCACCTCGATCAGGGCCTGAGACTGGGTCTTGAACTGGGGCTGGGTGTGTGGAATGTCGCCCAGCGGGGTTGCGTAGTCGAGCGATTTGGCAGGGGAGAGCAGAAACAGCATGGGCAGATGGAGGGAGGTGGGTATTTGTACCCCAAAAAAGAAAAAACCCCTGGGGCGCAGGGCATGCGCCACCAGGGGTCTGGGCGGCCTGGGGAAATTACAGCAGGGGTTGCTGTGCAGGCGCCTGCTCGAAGGGCAACTTCAGGTCACGCAGGTCGCGGCGGGTTTCCACCAGCACCAGCGGGCCTTCCTGCACCTGGATCACGGGCGGGCGCTCGCGTGGCACGTGCACCGGCTTGGGCTCGGCGGCGATGGCGGCCTGCACCTGCGCGATCTTGTCGGCATCGGAGTTCACCCACTGCAGGCCGGAGTCCTGGGCGATCTTCTCCAGGTCGGGCACGGACAGGGTGAAGGCCGGAACCTTGGGCAGGCCAGGGGCCGGGTTGGCCGGGGCGGGCGCTGCCACGGTCGGCGCCGCAGCTACAGGCGCTGGCACGGCTTGCACCGCCTCGGCGACAGCCGGAGCCGCTGCAGGAGCCGCCGCTGGTTCTGCTGCCGGTGCCGGCGTTTCCTCGGCATGGCTGCGCAGCGCCTGGCTGGCCACAACGGTCGCAGCGGCTGCCGTGGCCACGGCTGCAGCCGGTGCAGCGCTCTGGAACGCGGCAAAGTAGCCGGAGGAGGCCGGTGCATCGGCGGGAGCAGCTTCACCCTGTGGAGCAGCCTCGGCGGCGGTTTCGCCAGCTGCTACGGTGTCGTTGCGCGGGGCGCGGTCACCCCGGTCGCCCCGTTCGCGGCGGTCGCGGCCATAACGGTCGCGTGAGCGGCGCGGGCGTTCTTCGCCTTCAGCGGCCGGGGCCGGGCTGCCATCTGCCGGTGCGGCAGTTGCATCGGCGTTGGTGCCTGCGGCCAGGGGCTGCGTGTCGGCAAAGCCCGGTTCGCCGACGGCGGCCTCGGGGTTGCGCGGACCACGGCCACCACGGCGGCCCCGTTCGCGGCGGCCTCCTTCGGCGCCTTCAGGTCGGTCGCCGTCGCGTGCCGGACGTTCACCGGCGGGTGCGGCGCCTTCGACCAAGTCCAGCACGGTGCTGTCCTGCAGCGTGGCCTCGGCGGCCACGACGGGCTGGGCGTCGGTGTCACGGCGCTCGCGCGGGGCGCGCTCGGGGCGGCCGCCTTCGCGGTTGCCGTCGCGGCGTTCACCCTCGGGGCGGTCGGCGCGCGGGGGGCGGGCTTCACCATCACGGCCATTGCGGCGGTTGCGGTTGTCGCCTTCACGCGGGGGGCGTGCCTCCCCTTCGGGGCGATCGGCGCGGGGCGGGCGCTCACCGGCAGGGCGGTCGGTGCGGTCGGTGCGCGGGGGGCGTGCCTCACCGTCACGGGGGGCGGCGCCACGGCCTTCGCCGCGTTCGCCACGCTCACCGCCGCGGTCGTTGCGGTCTCCGTTGCGGCCACCCCGGCGGCCGTCACCGCGCTCGGCGCGCTGGCCGTCACGGCCACCCTGGCCTCCCTGGCCTCCCTGGCCATGTGCGCGGCCCTGGAGTTTGTCGTCCTTCTGGGCCGCCGCTACGGGGGCGGGAGCCACGGGCGCAGGCGGCGGCGTCACGCCGAACAGACGGCGCAGCCAGGCGAAGAAGCCGGTGGTGGCCACTGCGGCCGCCACGGGTGCAGCCACCGAGGGCGCAGGGGCCGCTGCGGCAGGCGCGGGCGCTTCGGCGCGGGGCACGGCCACCGGGGCCGGTGCGTCGGGCAGCACACCCTTGATCACCGGGGTCTGGCGGTTGGTGGGCTCCTGCGAGCGGCGCGTCACGGCGGTGGGGTCTTCCACCTCTTCGGCCATCTTGTAGCTGGCCTGGATCTGGTCGAGGCGCGGGTCGTCGTGCTTGAGGCGCTCGAGCTTGTAGTTGGGGGTTTCCAGCGTCTTGTTGGGCACCATCAGCACGTTGACGCGCTGCTTCAGCTCGATCTTGGCGATCTCGGCGCGCTTTTCGTTCAGCAGGAACGAGGCGACTTCGACCGGCACCTGGCACAGCACGGAGGCGGTGTTGTCCTTCATGGACTCTTCCTGGAT
>Ga0116181_1001308_pt1 | contig 21699 bp, 17 predicted proteins | sample AD_UKC075_MetaG_FD_89752 | JGI IMG/M metagenome (GOLD analysis project Ga0116181, IMG submission 89752) | Active sludge microbial communities of municipal wastewater-treating anaerobic digesters from USA - AD_UKC075_MetaG | ecosystem: Engineered > Bioreactor > Anaerobic > Digestate | place: USA... | reverse complement strand
GCCGAAAGGCATTTCTCACCCTTAATACGGATATTAGTTATCGGGAACTCGGATTGGCGCTGAGCACCTTGGAGCAAGCCAACGAGATCGGCTTCGACGCGGTGCTCGTGCGTGATCCGGCCTTGTTGGCTCTGCGGCCTGCGTATCCGAAGTTGGAGTTTCATTTCAGCACGCAAACGACCATTGCCAACAGTGTTGATGTTGAAGCAGCACGCGAACTTGGTGCCGACCGCGTGGTTTTGGCCCGTGAGCTTGATTTGGATGAAATCCGGGCGGCTTGTTCGGTGCCGGGGATTGCCGTCGAGGTGTTTGCCCACGGGGCATTGTGCTTTTCTATTTCCGGGCGGTGTTTGATGTCCAGTTGGGTCGGTGGGCGTAGTGGGAACCGGGGGGTTTGTGCCAGCCCATGTCGTGTTCCCTGGCAAGTGGATGGCGAACCGGCCGGTTTTCCACTTTCAATGCACGACTTGTGTATTTTAGAACACTTGTCAGAACTCTCTGCGGCTGGTGTTTCGGCGCTCAAAATTGAGGGACGACTCAAGTCGGCCCAGTGGGTAAAAAGGGCCGTAAGTTTGTACCGGCAGGCCCTTGATGATACAGCCGACAAGAACTCACTACTGTCTCTCGCTAAAGCGTTGACGGAGTATGCTGGCCGCGACCTTACGGATGGGTACCTTCTCGGGCGCCGTACGAATCTCACTGGGACAAATCGAGGCCGGGTAGGTCGGGATGAGACATCGCTAATTGAGGAGGACGGGGATCTGGCCGATTCGACCACCGACGTGAGCTGTAGCGAGAATGGGGAAGTTTTTGATTCATCCGCTGGTTCCGTGGTGTTTCACCTCGAAGTGACCGGCCCCCGGATTCGCTGCAATTTAGAGGTGGAGGGTAAGGACATATCGTGGGAGTATCCCAAGACGGTGGTCCGCCGCGTGCACAAGGCACTCTCGGCTCAAGAGGTGTGTCAGCAGATCGAAGGCCGCCGATTTCAGGGGATTTTTCTGGATGCAGCGGAGACGGATGATCCCGATTTTCTCATTGTTCCCCGCACTGCGAATGCAATCCTCGATCGTATCACCGCGGAAATGGCTCGGATTCAGCGGGCGAAGAATCGCCCCTTGGATATCAAGATTCCAGAAGGGGCCCGTGTCTCCGCCGATGATTTATGTCCGGCCACCGCAAACAATCGCACCTTGGGTGATGAACCGAATCGCGTTCGGCTCTCATTCTTGCAGTTAGAAGCCTTTCTCCGGGAGGACCCCAAGGTCCATGTGATTGTCGAAGATGTTAACCCCGAGGACGTCTCGGCGGTCGCACAAATGTGCCGAAAAGTCCCGGCTGTTATCGCCTTGCCGCCTGTTTTCTTTGAGCGAGACATCCCTCGGATTGAGGAAACCATCAATCGATGTAAGAAGGCTCGGCTGGGTGTCGAAGTCAATACCTGGGGTGGATGGCTGTTGGCACGCCGGGCGGGTGTCGCATTCGAGACAGGCCCGGGCTTAGGTGTGTTGAATCCCTTGGCTGCTGCTTATCTTCGGAAACTTGGAGCACGGTGTGTTGCTGTATCAGTGGAGGCTGACCGCCGTCAAATCGAGGACCTCTGCGCTAATGCCTCCGTGGGGTTATCGCTCTATGTGATGGGACGTCCACCTCTGGCCATTTCCCGCGCCGAGTTGCCGGAAGAGTTGCTGGGGCATGTCTTTACCGATCGACGTGATCTAAGAATGATCCCCAGGCGGCAGTGGGGATTATGGGTATTTCGCCCGGAGTACCCGTTCGATTGGCGCGTGCTGAAAAATCAGCGAATCCATGTTCGGCATCTGGTGGTTGACCTTGTTGGATCCCCGGATCCAGTGAACGAGTGGCGGCACTTGACATCCCACCGAGAAAAGCGATTCTATTTCAATTACAATCGTGTCCTCCAATGATCGTCACGCGTAGGAACGAAGTTCTCTATAGCCGCTTTGCGCGGGAGGCCAGCAATGTGGTGTCTGCAAGTCGCTTGTTTGCGATTGCTCCTTTGTGGGATGGTCTTGCTTCTTTGGGGTTTTTACGGAGAAGCCACTCCTGCAAAGCAACCAAACATCGTCGTGATTCTGAGCGATGATCAGGGATGGGGTGATCTCAGTCTCCACGGAAATCCAAATTTACAGACGCCTAATATTGACCGCTTAGCCCACGAGGGGGCCATGTTCGAGCGTTTCTATGTCAGTCCCCTCTGCGCGCCAACGCGAGCGGAGTTTCTCACGGGGCGTTATCACCCGCGGACGGGCGTTCACGGCGTGACCACGGGAGCAGAACGGCTCAATTTGGATGAGTACACCGTGGCGGAGGCCTTTCGGGCGGCCAATTACAGAACGGCGATCTTTGGGAAATGGCACAACGGAAGTCAATACCCTTATCATCCGCTGGCGCGGGGATTTCAGGAGTTTTATGGCTTCACCTCCGGGCATTGGGGAATCTATTTTGATCCGCCGCTAGAACACAACGGGAAGATCGTCACGGGAAAGGGTTACATCACCGACGATCTTACCGATCATGCGATTGATTTTATCAGGCAGTGTAAGGACCGGCCCTTCTTCTGCTATGTTGCTTACAATACGCCGCATTCCCCGTTTCAGGTTCCCGATCGGTTTTATAATCGCTTTGCCGAGGCGGAAATCGTCAAGCGATACGAAGGCAAGGAGCCGGAGGACCTAGCCAAGACCCGCGCGGCACTTGCTATGTGCGAAAATATCGATTGGAACGTTGGCCGGATTCTCGAGGTGCTGCGGGAGGCAGGTCTCGAGCAGGACACAATTGTGATCTATTTTTCCGACAATGGTCCCAATAGTTGGCGATGGAACGGTGGAATGCGGGGTCGAAAAGGCTCGACGGACGAAGGCGGCGTTCGGGTACCGTGTGTTATCCGTTGGCCGAAACATATCCCGGCTGGGCTTCGAATTTCCCAAATTGCCGCAGCGATCGACCTATTCCCGACATTAGTCTCCTTGGCCGGAATCAAGGCGAATCCTCTAAAGCCGCTGGATGGATGGGACTTGTCGCCGCTCCTATTGGGTAAGCAGACCGCTTGGCCGGACCGTCTCATTTTCAGTCACCAGGCAGGTCGGGTCAGTGTTCGGAATCAACGGTACATGTTAGATGCCCAGGGCCGCCTATACGATTTGCAAACTGACCCGGGCCAAACGCGCGATATCACCAAGGAGCTACCGGACGTCGCGGAGAAACTACAAGCTGCTGTCAACGAGTTTCGGGCAACTGCCCTGCCTCAGACCCCGGATGATCGTCCCTTCCCGGTGGGATATCGAGAGTTTCCCGTAACGTTTTTGCCAGCCCGCGACGGCGTACCTCATGGAAATATCCGCCGTAGTGCGAACGCGCCTAATTGTTCGTTTTTCACGAACTGGCTGTCAGTTGACGATGCAATCATTTGGGATATTGAGGTTCACACGGCCGGAACCTACGAGGTGTGTGTCTTCTACACCTGTCGCGAGAAAGATGTGGGGGTGGAACTTGAGGTTAGTTTTGGTTCGGCTAGCGTTAAGGGGCAGGTCACCGAGGCCTTCGATCCACCTCTCCGTGGCCAGGAGTTTGACCGCGTGCCGCGTGAGGGAGAGTCTTATGTGAAGGACTTCAAGCCCTTATTATTTGGAACTCTTACATTACCAGCCGAGCGCGGTCAACTCTCGATCCGCGCCACGAAAATCCCTGGTGAACGCGCCATTGATCTGCGGATGGTGACGCTCACATTGAAGTGATCAAGAGATGGATTGATCGATGTTTTCATCCGCGTTGCGAAATGACGCCCTGGCCATCTGGCACGCTGGCCTCGATGCTGTCAAGGCAGACCGCCTGGTTGCCGAGAACATTTGTGTCGAAGGAAGTCGCCTGCTGATCGGAAAAAACGCCGATCTAGTCATCGAGCTTGATCGTGTCGATCGGCTGCTAGTCATTGGCGTCGGGAAGGCCGGGGCAGGTATGGTGCGAGGCCTCGAAAAAGCGATTCCCGACAACCTGGCGGCGGAAAAACAACTGACGGGCTGGGTGAACGTTCCCGAAGACTGTGTCGGGCCTACGCGCTGGATACGCCTTCATCCGGCAAGACCGGCCGGCGTAAATGAGCCGACTGAGTCGGGGATTTATGGAACGGAAAGAATTTTGGAACTCGTCCGTTCTGCTGGGCCCAAGGATGTTTGCCTTTGCCTTCTATCGGGAGGAGGATCGGCTTTACTTCCAGCCCCGATTGAGGGAATCACACTCCAAGATAAGCAAAAGGTTACCCAGGTGTTGAGTGCTGCCGGGGCCAATATCGCCGAGTTGAACACGGTCCGAAAACAGCTTAGTAAGGTTAAGGGGGGCAAACTGTTGCGGCAGTGCCGGGCGGGCTGGCTCATTACGCTGATTATCTCCGACGTGTTGGGTGATCCGCTGGAAGTGATCGCCTCCGGGCCTACCGTGCCTGACCCGACTACACCGGGAGAGGCATTAGATGTTTTGCACCGGTACTGCGGCCAACAAGGGCAAATTCCCCAACACATCTTCCATGTTCTGGAGAAGCGCGCGGCCAATCAGCCGTCGGAAACTTCGGATTCGATCACCACTCAAGCGTTTCACCTTGTTATTGGAAATAATCAAACGGCTGTGGAGGCGGCCGGTCGCAAGGCCGTTGAGTTGGGTTACATGGTAACCTCGAGGACCGCCGCAACGCTGGAAGGCCTTGCGGAGGATGTGGGAAGGTTCCTCGTCCGAGAGGCGCTTGAGCAGATGAGGCGACCGGGTCGTCATTGCCTAATCAGCGGCGGTGAGCCGGTCGTGAGACTCGCACCTCCTGAAATACGCGGGCGGGGAGGTCGTAATCAACAACTGGTTCTGGCAGCAGCCGAGATGCTTTGGAATGACGCGCCAGAAGGTTTGATCCTCCTCTCGGCCGGAACTGATGGAGAGGATGGCCCCACGGACGCAGCCGGGGCCTTTGTCGATGCCGCAATAATCAAAGCGGCGAAAGAGCGGGGTATGCAACCACGTTTCTATTTAGAGCGAAACGACGCCTTTCACTTCTTTGAACCGCTTGGTGGACTCATTCGCACCGGCCCTACTCATACCAACGTCTGCGACCTTCGGGTGGTACTGACCGACCGACCGGAGTGACCCGCACGTCCCCTTGGCCTTGATCGGCCTTCGGGAAAACCTTCTAGCGAAGCGTTGTTGGCGAGGTTGCGGTCGAATGGGTTGCATCTGCTGGCAACCGGAGTATTAGACCGGGGCGGAAATACTCGAGTCGCTCTCCCAATTGGCCTCGATTGAGTTGGTAAATATCAACCCAACGCGACGCCTTACCTAGCCTTTGCCGGGCAATGTCGAAAAGGGTTTCACCCTCCTGAACGGTATGCGTGATGTAATTGCCCGCCATCGGATCCGGGTTTTCCCCGACATTGGACTCACTGGCGACAAGAGGTGGCGAATATGGTGAGGGTCCCTGAGTGGTCGCCACGCCCCCCTGGGGTACCCCGGCTGACGCTTCTTGCGACCTCGGGTTGACGACTCCAGACGAGCGGGAGAAGGGATCGACCGTTGGCGTCACGTTGTTTGTCGCAAAGCGGTTGTCATTCGAGGTGGGCTGGGGGTCCTGCCCGGCTGGCTGTACCGAAGAGGGTAAGCCACCAAGATTCCCTTGGGAGCTGAGAGCGGCCCCCCCGGCGAAAAAGTCCCCGGGGAAAGGTATTCCTGATTCAGCCTCGAGATTTTGCCGAGATGTGCTCCCTGCGAAAGGACCGGGCTGATTCGGAGAACCGTCGATTGGTGGGCCCGGAGTGAGCGAGCTTGGCTGTATAGAGCGATTTTCTGCAAAGAAATCAGGAACACGGGCGTCACTGGCGTGAATAGGTGCGGAGCTGTTGTTTTGCCCAGCGCCGTACAGGGGGGATGAGTCGTTGCTGAACCCAGGCGGGGTATTCCCTGCTACGGGCGCGGCGGGAGTCAGTTGAGCACATGAAGATGCCGTTCCCGCACTGTCGCCTATTGCTGCATACCCTGTGGCCGGATCGTTCGTCGAAGTAGCTGCACCTAACGGTGATTCTTCAGCCGGGCCATCAGGCGGGAGGACCCACCCTTGCGCGGCCCGCTGGTTCCGCACAGGATGACTCGCCTCTGTCGCTCCGCTGCTTGCCGATTGTGCGGAAGACGGGAAACTGTTGGGAAAATCTAGAGCAAAAGGTGGTGGGGGAGCGATACTTTCGCCAGACGCCTCCTCTTGGGCCGATGAGTGGGACTGGCCCGAGGTTTGCGATTCGGTCGGATCGCCGGCTTGAGCGGTTTCGGTGGGCTTTGTCCGATTCACTTCATCCTGTCGCAGCTTGATCATCCGATAAGCCACGACAGCGGCAAAGATAAAACCGAGTACTCCAAGGATGGCTAGTCCCACACGAATCTCAAAACTGTAGCGGCTAATGAGTGCCGAAGAACTCTCCATGTCTTCCCCAAGTTCTTCGGCAGATGCCGCAGTGGTTTGGTCTTCCGGTGGGCTCTGGTTCATATCGGTGGCCTCATCCGTGGGGGACCCATGGGGGTGATGTCGCCTTCCCATGACTGTTCTCACTGCTTCCTGAAGAGTTTCGTGCTTAGAGCCTATCCCATAATCTCCCCTCGCCCGTTCGGTGGGAGAGGGGTCGGGGGTGAGGGTGGCTCGAATCGCTGCCGGTTTTCTCAATCGATTCCGATGTTCGCTTGCCCTCACCCCACCCCTCTCCCGGAGGGAGGGGGTGACTTTCTTAGCCGTTAGCCGTTTTTCACCGAATTAAGGCCGTATCGTTTCACTTCGCAGAAGATATGGGTCACAGCTATCCTAATGACGGGGTTGCCCGCTGAGAAACAATCTCTACTACAAATCACGAATTTGTACCAAACAGTTCAAAAACCAGCAATAGCAATTTTGTGATGCGCTTGTGATACAGGAGCCGTCAGCACGGTAGCCCGCGGTGTAGTTACCAAGGGGGAGTCCACGCGTGAGAACAGCTCCGAGCTGGAGCGCAACTTCAACCGCCCTCATCTTGGAACAGGAAACAAAGCTCGCAGGTCATCGACCAAGAGGGTTTCCCGACAAGCGAAGCCTTCGGCAAACCCCACGCCTGCCGCTGTCCCGAGTGCGGCAGCTTGGTGCCTAAGCGAGTCCACAAACGAGTACGGGTCCGTAGGACGGCCCATAATCACTTGGCTCTCATAACAACGCACGGCTTCTAGCTTTTTATCAATGAACGGCGTGATATCGACGGCGAAGCTCGGGACAAACACTTTGCGGAGATGCGTGCAAAAGTAGTAGTACATTCGGGGAGGATAGTAGGGGTCTCCGGGAAGATCGGTCTTGGTTAGTTTTGCCCAAAATCGGGCGGCCTCGGTCATCTCGGTAGTTGCCAGGTGATCCGGATGTGCATCCTCCCAATAAGGACAGAACACGGCCTTGGGGCGGCTTAATCGAAAGACCGCTGCCAACGCGGCCCGCCCTTCCAGGGTTGGCTGCAGGCTGCGGTTCGGCATTCCCAAATTGATGCGCCATCGAATCCCCAGAACGCGACTCGCTTGCTCTGTTTCGGCTGCCCTGATTTCGGGGGTTCCATAGGGGGTGGGCTCACCGTTCGTTACATCGACAATGCCAACGGTCAGGCCGGACGCCACCATTTTGAGAATGGTTCCTCCCATTCCCAGTTCGGCATCATCAGGGTGGGGAGCGACGACAACGCTATCGACATGAGAGATACCGTCTTGATCTTTAAGTAACATAGCGGTCTGGACCCGTCTTACCTAAAAAACTGTTACTCGCCATTCTACGGTGTACGCCAACCTAGACAATCCACCTGCGAGGGCACGTCACTCGCAAGGTAACGATAGGATTGATGAAACACGAATGGCCGTTCCAAAGTGATGTCTCTTTGTCATCCGCGGTTTGGTTAGAATAGGCCAAAGGTGAGCGAGTTCTCGTAACAGAAGCAATCAAACACGCGGAGGGCCGGTTGAGATTGACTTTTAAAGTGGATCGCAGTCTTCTAATAGGCTTGGCACTGATGGCCCTAAGCCCCGCGGCCTTCGCTGTTGATCTTTCGTTGGCCGTTTGGGCAAAGGAGGATGCCTACCCCAAGCTATTGGTGAAAGCGAGCAATCTCAGCGAGTTTTTTGCCCATGGACTTGGCGTCCTTTGTATCGTTTTTCTCGTGGGTTTGCTTGACACCAAAGGATGGCGCCGGGGGATGACGGTCCTGATCGGGGCCTTTTCAGCAGGCTTGACCGCGGACTTAATGAAGCTGCTCATTTTCCGCGTGCGTCCCCGGGATTTTGATTTCGCCGGAGGGATTCTCACCACCTTTCAAGAGTGGCTACCCGTGGCTACCCGTCAGTTCACGCACTTAAGTAGCTCATTTCCCTCATCTCATGCTGCTACTGCGGCAGGCTTGGCATTTGTGCTCATCCTTCTTTATCCGAAAGCGAAACCAATCTTCACGGTATTGCTGGTCTTGTCGTGCGCCCAACGGATCGTGAGTTCGGCCCATTTTTTAAGCGATGTGCTATTCGGGGCCGGATTAGGTTGGTGTGTGAGCTGCCTTGTCGTATGGTACTTAGTGCCCTCGTCCTGGTGGTCCGACCAAGCGCCTGCTTCTCGGCTGGGAAGACCTGCTCAGAGGGACGAATCCAAAGGGGAAGCGACCTGAATCGGAAGATTCGTTTCCGATCCCGATTTCACGGGGTTTTAGCGCGGCAAAGCTCGACCTGGATTTGATTATCCGAGTCGCGGGAAGGGATCACAATTTTCGCGTAATAACCAGAGGCGGCATGACCGCAGTTGACGATCATCGTCTTGCCTTGTCGTTCAATACCACGTCCCTCATGGACATGACCACAGAGGACGAGATCCGGCTGTGCCGTTGAAAGAAACTCCTGGACGGCACGACTTCCCACATGGCAACCCCAGATGACCCGGTCCACACCGCATTGCCTTGGAGGTACATGGGTGAGGAGGAGATGAACCGAGCTCCCTGCGATCTGCTGAAACCCGACTTGGAGATATGAAGCCAGCTCGTCTTCGGGGAATTGATACATCCCCGGGCGCCATGGTGGAATGCCGGACAGACCGTGGATTCCCACCCCATTGATCACGACACCACGTCCTGCTAGCCCCACTCCTAATTCGTTGAGCCGCTGGTCGATGGAAGCACTATCGCAATTGCCGGCAACAGCGAACACGTGGTCAGCATGAGATCGGCAAAGTTCTATGATCTGATCCACATCCTTGGGTGATCCAAAGTGAGTGATATCGCCTGCTAGGGCGACGATGTCACACCGATCAACCTGATCCAGTATTGCTGCCAGTGCATCGATTCTTCCGTGCAGGTCAGAAATGCCGAGGATTACCATCGCGCAAGATAAAATCGGTGGCAGAAGGTGTGTGACAGTCAAGAATCGCTGAAGAACAATGGCCGTATCATGGTTATCATAGGGCAATCACGGCCAGCGACAAGTTAGGACGGATGAACCAGGGGGCTTATCTTGTTACAAAACGTGTCTTCAGGCGTTGGTTCGTGAGGCCCAGGAAACACCAATCCCGCTTGAAAAAGACGCGGAGACGTGAGACCATTGAGCAAGAAGGGTTGCAAACCACTTTGGGTTCTGAGGCAGAAGCGGCGGATTCATGAAGATCACAGCCATTGACCTTTATCTTCTTTCTTTGCCATTACGGACGCCCATTCGGTTCGAGACGGTTCCCTTCAGTACCGACCCTTGTGAATGGTCTCGGCTGGAGACGGTCTTAGTCCGGCTGTGGAGTGGAGGAGCCTATGGGTGGGGCGAGGCGTGTCCCGGCAATGGTCCCTTTTGGTCGGCGGAATGGGCGGGTGCCATATTCTATTGCTTGCGGGATTGGCTTGCTCCTCGCCTTATCGGACGTGAATACGCAACCCCGGAAGAACTTCACGAGCGAGTAGCCGTGTTCCGTGGGTGGCGAGCGGCCAAGGCTGCCCTGGATATCGCTTTTTGGGATTTGAAAAGTCGGCTAAATAACCGCCCGCTCTATGCAGAATTGGGGTCGGCACCACGTGAACTCCCTTTAGGAAAGAGCATTGATCGTCCGGGTCATCTGACGACTGATGAGTTCATTAAAGACCTTGCCAATGCCTTCGAGTCGGGCTACAGCCGGGTCACAGTCAAGGTGCGTCCAGGCTGGGACCTTCAGATGCTCAATTTTGTGCGACACGAGTTTCCCACGCAGGATATCCATGGAGATTTTGAGGGGGCTTTAACACTGAATCACATGGAGATTCTCTACCGCCTTGACGACTTTAACCTGTGTATGGTGGAACAACCGTTGCCTGCCGACGACCTGGTGGGGCATGCAATGGTCCAGGAGGCCTTGAGGACCCCTGTTTGCCTGGACGAGTCCATTACGACTCCTGCCCAAGCCGATATGGCCCTTGAGCTACACAGCGCGAAGTATCTCAATGTCAACCCGATTCGGGTTGGGGGGCTCACACCGGCCAAGGCCATTCACGATGCGGCCCATCAGCACTGCGTGCCTTGTTATTTGGGCCTGTACCCGGGAACAACCATCTCTGTGAGAGCTGCCCTTGCACTGGCGTCTCTCTCCAATTTCTGCTATCCGCCCGATTATTGGGACACTGCGGAGGCCTTCGTGGAAGACGTCGCCGAGCCCCTCCAAACAGTGAGAGGGGATCAGAATGGCCGACTGACGGTTTCCTTCTGGTCAGATGCGGGTCTCGGTGTCGATCCTGCCGCAGAGGTCCTGGGCAAGTACTGTCTTTCTGAATGCCATCTCCCGTAAGTTGTGCAACTGTGTTAACTTCGAACGACGAGAGGATGTGTTCATGATTCACGTGATTGCGGAAATCGTCACCAAACCGGGACAACGCGATGCCGTGCTTGCGGAGTTTCAGAAGATCGCCCCGGCGGTGCGACAGGAGCCCGGGTGCTTGGAATATGGGGCTGCCCTTGAGACAGCCGCAGGTTTGCCGGTCCAGCCACCGGTCCGTGATAATGTCATCACCGTTATCGAGAAGTGGGAGTCTCTGGAACTACTGCACCAGCACCTCGGGGCTGCGCCATTACAGTCGTTCTTGCAAAAGACCCAACATATGATTGAATCATTGTCCGCACGTGTCCTTAGCCCAGTGGGCTGAGGGCTTCGCTGTCGTCAGAGCCGTCTTCTGCAATCGAGCTGAGATTGCCAACAGTATTCAGGCGTTGAGGGTTATTGACATTAACCCAACAAAAAAGGCGGAAACGATGGAACCGTTTCCGCCCGACTGTTTTTCTTTCGCTTTGTGGGGGACTAAAAACCTTATTCTTCCTCTTCCTCTTCGAGTTTGGCCTTTTCGATAATTTCCTTTTGGATATTTCCCGGGACGATGTCGTAGTGGCTAAATTCCAAGGTGTAGCTACCCTGGCCACCGGTGATGCTCGACAAGGCCCGGGCGTACGTGATCACCTCGGCCAGTGGGACTTCGGCTACGATTGTTTGGAATCCACCTCCAGCCGAGGTCATCCCAAGGACCCGACCGCGCCTTCCCGAAAGATCGCTGTTAATATCACCGACCTTGTCTGCCGGGACTGTTACCTCGATCTTCACAATCGGTTCCAACAAGGCCGGTTTTGCCTGTTGGAAAACATTGCGGAAGACCATCGAGGCAGCGGTTTTGAAGGCTTGCTCGGAGCTATCCACCGGGTGGTGTTTGCCGAAGAAGACTTCCACACAGACGTCCTGAACCGGATAGCCGGCGATGACGCCACGGCTGATTCTTTCCAAGAAGCCTTTCTCCACGGCGGGCATAAAGTTGCTGGGAATGGTCCCGCCCACGATCGAGTCGATCCAGAGGAAGTTTGATTCCTCGTGATAATGGACTTCTTTCATTTCGGGGAACCGTTCTTTTGTGGCGAACTCCTCCACCTTGGTGCCCCGCGGGAAAGGAAACATACGGATGTGGACCTCGCCAAACTGCCCACGACCGCCCGTTTGCTTCTTATGGCGGTACATTCCTTCCGCCGGGGCTTGGATTGTTTCGCGATAGGGAATCTTCGGCTCTTTGACATCCACTTCCACCTTGTCACGCCGTTTCAGGCGTTCGCGGATCACCTGGAGGTGCAACTCGCTCATTCCCGTGATCACCAACTCCTTGGTTTGGGGGTCACGGTCGAGCCGACAGGTGGGGTCTTCCTGACAAATCTTCGCTAAGGCGCCAGAGAGCCGTTGTTCGTCCCCGCGGCTCTTAGGGGTGATTGCCAAGCCGGTCATAGGCGTGGGGAATTCGATAGGTGGCATCACGAGATCCCCGATGCTCATCCCCGTCTTAAGTTCTTCGACCTTGGTTACGGCAACGATCGCGCCAGGCCCGGCCTCCTCGATGGGGATCATCTCTGAAGCCTGCACATGGAACAACTGGGCCAACTTCAGGCCCTTGCGTTCGCCCACCACCGAAACTGTCGCGTTGGTCCTCACTGTTCCCGAGTACGCCCGCAAAAAGCTGATCTTTTGCACGAAGGGATCAACCCGCGTCTTGAAGACCTGGGCAACCAGGGGGCCACTGGGATCGGCAGTTAGCTCGACCCATTCCCCACTGTCCGGTTTTTGGGCACGCCGGACGATTCGATCGGGCGAAATGCCACAAAGATCGAATACCTTAAGAAGCTCCGGAAGTCCTACCCCTGTCTTGGCCGAAACACAAACGATCGGGATGACGGACCCGTCAATCATGGCGCGACCCAGCAGTTGGGAAATCTCCTCGTCCGTTGGCATCTGGCCTTCAAAATAACGGCTTAATACCTCCTCATCCGCCACAACAATCGATTCCATCAAAGACTGACTGATCGAACTGGGGTCAATGACCGCGCCGGGAACCGATGACTCGGCCTTTAGGGTCGTGGCAACACCCCGAAAATCAGCACCAAGGCCAATGGGGACATTGAGCGGGACGCACCGATCGCCGAAGGTCTCTCGAATACCTGCCAAGAGATTTTCGAAGTCAATATTTTCCGCGTCGAGCTTGTTAATGATGATCAATCGGGGGATTCCAGCTTTTTCTGCCTCCTGAAAAACTCGCCGCGTGTTGACCTCGACACCCGACTGAGCGTTAATCACAATCGCGGCCAAATCCACCGCGCGAAAGGCCCCGATGACCTGCCCGATGAAATCCCGGTAACCCGGCGTATCGATCACGTGATAGTGGAGTCCGTCATAGTCAAAAAAGGTGACCTTTGCCTCAATCGTGTAACGGTGTGACTTTTCTTCCTCGTCGAAATCGCAGATGCTCGTCCCATCATCGACGCTTGCGGGTCGGTTGACGGCCCCCGTGAAGTTCAGTAAACGATCGAGAAGAGTCGTTTTACCAACGGAACCGTGACCACACAATGCGATATTCCGGATTTTTTTCACTTCGTAAAGAGCCATAGAAACCTGTCCTCAATAACCGATTCTGCCAGGGTCCACATGCGATTCCGAAAAAACCTGCCCCACCATTGGGGCACGATAGCTAAGCGACCTTTATTTCTAACCGTATCTATTTACTGACAGGATCCTTTATCCTCAGCGATGGCAAGGACCTCGGGTAAGTTCAATCGTCCCTCGTAGAGGGCACGTCCAATAATGCAACCCGTTACCCCAATTTCCTTAAGTGCCCTGATGTCCTCAAGTGTTGTCACGCCTCCGGATGCGATTAACGGCACCGTGATGACCTGCTGCATGTGCCGGAAGGCCTCAAGACTCACACCGGAGAGCATGCCGTCGGCACTAATGTCTGTGAAAACGACCGCCGCGATGGGCTCGTCCGCAAACTCCGCGACAATCTCTGCGGCGGTTCGGTTGGAGATCTCCAACCACCCATCGGTTGCCGCGCGACCGGCTCGGACGTCAAGTCCGAGGACGATCCGACGGGGAAACTTCCGGACGACCGCCCTGAACCAATCCGGGTCCTTCACCGCCCGAGTTCCAACGACCACGCGCGATGCTCCAGCATCCAGGAGGCGCGAAATTGTGGTTTCGTCCCGGACCCCTCCCCCAAACTGGCAGGGAACCCCACTCTCCTGGAATATCCTCTGCACGATGTCGAAGTTGACAGGCTCCCCTATTTTCGCCCCATCAAGGTCCACAATATGTAGGCGCCGCGCACCTAACGTGACCCAGTGGTGCGCAATTGCGACAGGGTCGGAATTAAATACGATTTCCCGACCGTAATCGCCTTGACATAGCCTGACGCATTTTCCGCCACGAATATCGATTGCAGGCCAGACTTCCACGGGGTGGCCCTTCAACTGACGCGCTTTTTTCCAACATCGTAAAACGTGTAATATGACACACAGGAGCTAGTCCTTCAAGACACGCTGCGAAAAGCTTAGAAACAAAGAGGAGAACCGGGACCTCAAAACCTTCTGTTAGACGACAACAGACTGATTTCGGTCGGCTGCATGGGGAGTGGAAACCGACAAGGAGGTGCTCCTTGTCTATGCGCAGAAGCTCCTTGTCTATGCGCAGAAAGCGCTGAGATGTTGAGGTTAGAAGCCTTTCCCAAAAAGCTTCCCCTCTCCCTCCGGGAGAGGGTTGGGGTGAGGGCGAGCGAACGTCGGAATCTTGTTGAGAAAACGGGTAGCGATTCGAGCCACTCTCACCCCCGACCCCTCTCCTGCCGAACGGGTGAGGGGAGATTATGGGATAGGCTCTAAAACCGGCAAATGGGTTTCGTCGGACGCGCGTCAGGCCTTCCTTGACCCAGGCCCCATCGTTACTCAACGACAGGAGGTAGGGGTCGAGGTGCTGACAAGCTCGGCCAATCAGACACTTCAAGCGTATTCTCGTCAAGAACGGGCGGTAGGGGGGCAACTTGGTGGGCGGACTGAAATGCTCGCGGGGAAGTGCCGGCCGGACCCGAGGGAGGTACCGGTAGGTTCTGGTCGGGCAATGCAGGTCTTTCGACTGGTGTTGGCAGCTCCACATTGGGGGGCATCTGGCTTTGCTTCGACGCGTCCGCTGATCTTTGGGAAAGGGCGTCTAGCCACTGCCGAGCCTCTTGGAAGTCTGGCTTGACTTGGACTGCGTGGGCGAAATACCGCGAAGCCGCCGCATGGTCTCCCTTTCTGACCAGCAAATAGCCAAGATTGTAATAGGCAGTGGCTTCGTCATGAACCGCTTGAAGCTGCTCCAACGCCCCTTGCAAATCGCCCATTTGCACGAGCACCGCGGCTAGGTTGTGCCGGTACCGGGACTCTTTCGGTGAGAGGCTGATCGCCTTTTCGAACGCGGTCTTGGCATGGTCAAGCCGGTTCATCCGGGCATAGCACAAGCCCAGGTGATTCCAAGCCGTCGGTTCCCCCGGATGGGCTGTCGTTGCTTTTTGGTAGCAGGTGAGGGCCTCCTCCAATTGACCCTGCCTGTCCTTAAGACGCCCTAACCCAAGAAGCGCGTCCAAGTATTTGGCATCCATACTGAGGGCTTTTTCATAATACTGTTCGGCCATGGCAGGTTGACGAGATTCTTCCGCAAAACGTGCCATAGCAACGTACAGCCGGGGACTCGGCTTGGCCTTGGTCGATAGGGCTGTTGGGTCGGGAGCCTGTTGGACCGGCTCCGTGAACGTGAGTAGTTCCCCGACCTTTTCCAGGCCATCCTTAACGCTACTGAGTGGGTCAAATTGGGCCGAACCGGCGGTGGTAACACCTCCCGCGGCAACCACGCCGCTCTTTCGAGTGTTCCCAGTCTGAGCTGTACCGGTTCCCGGTGAGATTATTCCGAGCCCTGTCGGACCGGATTTTCCCCCAAGGGACTGCTTTGAAGGATCAGACGCGCAGCCGCAAATAGTAATGCCTAGTAATAGAAGGCTAATCGGGAACGCAACGCACAAATTTCCGCAATCCTTTTGGCCCATGTGCAACCCTCCGTGGTTTGTGGGCCCGGCGTCATCTCTCGTATGTTGCCCAGTTTCGCGCGCAAGGTAGCGCTCCTGACTACCGGCAACAGGCATAGGAGTCATCGGCAGGCGGCGCAGAAAAATCAAGAACAATAGGAGCTAACCAAGGTAAACTCATCATGAAAGCCCATGCAGGGCCTCCATTTTCTCTACTTTGTGCACCTTTCGATTGTGTATGGGGGTTTTCGTAATAAGTATCCACGAGTCAAGTGAAAGGTGCCGATAACACACGAAGAAGAGCCACGGAACGGTGGATGATACCATTCCCACTGCGGAATTTGGTGATTCAGTTATCACGCATGAGGACAAGGAAATGTCGAGGTCCTTCGCACTTCTCGTTTGTAGTGTAACTTTATGGGCGTATACAGCCTATTCGGATTCCGTTTTCGCCCAAGGTGTGAAGGGATTCTTTCATAGCATCAAGGTCGATGCCGTCCGCAATGCCTGTTGGCCCGATGCGTTCGTTCCGGCAGACCGCACGAATGCCCGTCTGCCGTTTGTGATAATGGTTCACAATGGCTGGAAACGACAGAATCTGATTGCGGACCACTACTTCGCGGAAGACGGAAAGACGTTAACCGATGCTGGGAAACGGCAGGTTCAGTGGATCGTGACCCAAGCACCGCTAAGTCACCGGGCAATTTATGTTAAGGAAGGCGAAGACGCCACCATTACAGAGGCCCGTGTGAAGGCCGTGGGCGAGGTGGCGAGCAAGTACCTTGGACCTGAGCAAAAGCCCGACATTCGCGTGACCAACATCAGTCCACCCGGTTGGCCGGCTGAGCTCGTTGACACTGTGGAAAGGGCTTATCTCAAAACGATGCCCGACCCCAGACTGCCAGCCCGCTCTTCAAATTCGGAAGCCCAGGTGGAGCTATCCAACTGACAGCCTATCCCAAGGAATCTCCCTCTCCTTCCGGGAAAGGGTTAGGATGAGGGCAAGCGAACGTCGGAATCGATTGTTCGCACGGGGGAATAACTTTCAGACGGATGGCCTGGCCTTGACTATAGCTTGACGGCTCTTTTTCTCATTTAGCGCTTCCATCTGTTTACGCAGAGAAGGGCATCGCTCAATAAGGTGGGCGATGTGATGACCGTCACACTCAGGCCCAAGGGTATCCACAATGATTTGGTGAACTTCCCAGTCGTCTTCATCCACCAAGACCAAGCGAATATCGTCTCGGTCTAGGCCCGGTGGGATGGGAAGCCAATGAATCTTGAATCTTTCTGGGTGGGAATAAATGTAACGGGTGGGATGCGCGCGGTCCGAAGGATTTCGCAACCGTTCGCAGAGGCGGTGAAGTGTCTTGGTCAGCACCAGCTCCCCGTACACAGGAACACTGGTTAGCATCGCTGGTGTGCCGTTATGGCTTCGGTAACCGACATAATCAGCAGGCTCATCGAGACGGTGGGCTTCCTTGACCAGGCGATCGACCAGCAGTTGATCCACAAAGGGGCACGCCGTTTCAAATCGCACAAATTCCCGGCAAGGATAAGCCTCCAAGGCTTTGGCCCAGATTGTCAAATGATCGTCGCCTTCCCCGACGAATACCGGCACATCAAGCGGAACAAGGTCTTTGACAAAGAGGTTTGCTGGATCTGACGAAGTGACGACGATAACGCCGTCCAACTGTTGGCAGTCGGTTGCCCGGCGCGTCACCCATTCCAGAATAGACTTTCCTTGCAACCGCCCAGCAGCCCGGCGTCTTTCCTTATCCGATGCAAAACATGCATCCACAATTCCGAGTGTTTGAAGCATCCGGCGCAACCTCCTTCAAAAGTCCTTTTTGATAGCCAAGCATTCCTTGATCTCACTCGCCGCCGGACCAGCGGTGTCAACTCTGCTTCAATATACCCGGCTAACAATCTCGCAGTCAACCATCACGGGAGAAAAGGGACGTGTGCCTACATTCAACACAAACAACCTTCATTGGAGCATTCACTTGTTGGATTTACCTGATTGCTTGGGAGCCATCTGCGTTCGCATCCACTCTTCGAGTTTTTCTCGAAATGCCTCGGGGTCGTCCTCGGGCCGACGGGCGGGCGCCGCCTCCTTCGTAGTATCACGCTGGATACTGGGACGCGGCTTCTTGGACTCAGGGGTAGCCTTCTGTTGAGGTTTCCTCCATGGAGCGAAGAACGCAAGCAAACCCCCAATCAGTACCAGCGTGATAATACCCACGGCGTACCCCACCCGGCGCCGCTTACTCAAAGCCACTCCTTGCCGTTTGGACTGGGATGCCTGCTTTGGTGAAGCACCAATCACTTCTGTTGACTGATTTCTTTCGCCTGACTTGAGGTCACCTTCAAGCGATGGTCTCGCCTCGCGGTCACCGAGTTTAAGTTGAGGCACCGGTTGGGCTGTCGGCACTTGGTCCGCGGCGCCGTCAGTCTTGGCGGTCTCAGGCAACGCGCGAGCTTGAACAAGTCTGCCCGTCCCCGACGCGTGAGAAAGACATCGCTCAAGCGCCTCGGCCATCTGATTGACCGTTTCAAAGCGGGCTGCAGGTACCTTGGCCAAGGCTCGATTGATGATCTCTGCCAGAGACTGAGGGATGTCTGGCCGCTTTCCTCTGACGTCTGGGAGCGCGGCAACCTGGTGTCTCAGAATCCGCTCCGCGAGGGTCCCATCAGGGAAGGGTGGGGTCCCCACCAAGGCAAAGTAAAGGACGCATCCGAGAGAATAAATATCAACCCGGTGATCAGCTTGGTCCGGAGTAAGGGCTAACTCCGGCGCCATGTAGTCCACAGTCCCCAGGACTTGGGACGGGTCCTCTTGTGAAACCTGTGTACCACGATCCCGCTTAATAAGCCGAGCCAAGCCGAGGTCAAGAATCTTAACGACTCCCTCCGAATTGACGATGATGTTGGCCGGTTTTAGGTCGCAATGGATAACGCCTTGAGCATGGGCATAGCCTAAGCCCAACGCAGTTTGTCTTGCGATGTCAGTCGCTTGCCTCCAGGGCAGGGGACCCGACTCGCGGACCATGTGCTCAAGCGTCTTACCCTCGACATACTCCATCACCAAGTAGTACTGGGCCCCATCACAATCAACGTTGTAGGCATGAACAATGTTAGGATGGTCCAGCGACGCAATTGTCCGAACCTCGGCAAGAAAACGATCTCTGGCCGATGGCGGCAAATCCGAGGAGATGAGCTTGATCGCCACACGGCGCTCCATGGTGACATGTTCTGCAAGGAAGACGCGGGCCATTCCCCCTCGGCCTAATTCCGTGAGCAGACGGTACTTTCCAAGGAGAAAACTTTGGCGTCCTTTGACTAATTCCTCCGCTTGCCAGGCGGTAAGGACCTTTTGACGGACTAGATACTCCAGAAACTGCGCAAAACTGGTGATTTGCGAGACCTCCTCGCTCATTTTCGGCAGATCGCACGACAAGCCAGCGGCGGCGAGCCGGTGGATCCATTCCTGAATTTGTGCTTCGGAGGCCATATTCGCCCTGCCTCAAAACTCATTAACGCATCGATGTCTCTGATCGCGTTCCCTCAAATAATTTGCTCCATCGGTCGAGGAACTGGTCTCGCAATTCTTCGGCCGTCGTGGTCGCTGTAACTGCCAGGGAAGCGACGGGGACCCCAAGACCTCGATAGTAATCAACAAGAGGCCGCGTCTCTGACTCGTACAAGCGGTACTTCTTGGCCACCAGGGATTCTAAGTCGTCATCTCGGCCAGTACGATCCCCTCCCACATTGGAGTGGATCCGTTCGAAGACCACGTCCAAAGTACATTGAAGGTTGACCACAAGTTGAATTGGCAGAAGCCTTATGATCCTTTCAGCTTGGAACAGCGTACGGGGTAACCCGTTGAGAATGATAACTTCCTGACGATCCGATTCGTGCGGAAGAGCTGACAAAAAAGACTGTAACAAACGATCTGCGATGAAGAATTCCTCATCTTTGAGCAGACGCCCAGAGGCGAGGATGTCCGCAACGAGGTGTCTCTCCTCGTCGTCAAAAAGACATTGCGACTCTTGATCTGAAATGACTATACGAAGCCAATGTCCGAAGTCAAAATGATGAAATCGCCAGGGCCCGTGTCCCCAAGCCGAAAGAGACTCGCCAAGCGGGGTCTTGCCGGCTCCGGTAGGCCCAAGAAGGATCACACCTGTGCGAGAAGATGATGGCGTCATTGTGGTACTAAACAATCTGTCGTTAACATGGGAACTGGACATTCCTATTCTAAGACTTACCCGCGTGGAAAGCACCTTTGGTTACCCCACAATGTCAGGTTGAGAAACGTCTGTGGGGGACGTGAAAACGGCAATCGAATTTAAAGTCCTCGGGCGGCCTATTTTGCGACTCGGTTGACTCCTGGGATGTCGCGATTCCATCTGTAGGATCCTTCACGGGCAGCGACATCATGGGTATGATCCGTCTATCGCCTTGGAACACGGCAATGCTGCTTGTTTATGTTGATGCGTCTTTTTCGCACTACTGAGAAAGCGCCGCTACTATTGGCATTGTGGTGATTGTCAGGCGAAGCATGCCCTTTGCCCCGATGACAAGTCGGCACTGCACACATGAAGTTCAAAATAGCATTTGCCATAACTGAATTGGAAATGGGCGGGGCCGAAAAGGCCCTCACCGAGCTGGTACTTCGAATTGATCGGGCAAGATTTGAGCCCTGCGTCTTCGTCCTCTCGGTACCCCCGCTCGACCAAATCCTGGTAAAGCGCCTTACATCGCACAACGTGCCCACGTACTTCCTAGGGTTGCAGCACTGGCATCAGTTGATTCCGGTCATCGTTCGGTTCGCCCGCATGTTACATCAAGAAAAGGTTCAAATTCTCCAGTCGTTCCTTTTTCATGCAAATATCGTTTCGCGCATTGCTGCTCGCTTTGCCGGCGTTCCGGTCGTTATTTCGGGCTTGAGAGTCGCTGAGCATGCAGCACGTTGGCATGTGCTTGTGGATTGTATGACCAGCGGGTGTGTCGACCACTACGTTTGTGTCAGTCAAAGCGTGGCCCAATTTGCGGTCCGCAATGGTCTGCCACCTGAGAAGATTCGGGTTATTCCAAATGCCGTTGATCCACCTGAATTCTGTCAAGAAAGTCCACAAGGAACATACGGCGCGGATAAGTTTTTGCCCGAACATATTGGACGCAATGAGCAAAATACCACGGCACCGTCGTGTGGTCGAACGGCTGCTGGATCGGAATACCGCATGGTGACGGTAGCGCGGCTCGAGTACCAAAAGGGAGTCGACTGGTTAATCCTGGCTCTCGCTCGTTGGCTTAGGTCGTATCCTGATCTGCGACTGGTGATCGTGGGAGACGGCCCGATGAAATCAACACTGCAGGCGTTGATTCACGCGCGGGGGCTCTCACAGCAGGTGACGCTGGTCGGTTTTCAAAGAGATGTGGCAAGAATCCTTTGTGATGCCGATCTTTTTGTTTTGCCTTCTCGTTGGGAAGGCATGCCCAATGCCCTTCTTGAAGCTATGGTCTGTGGGCTGCCCGTCGTCGCCACAGATGTCGAAGGTGTTCGCGAAATCTTGGGGCCTTGCATAGCACACCAACTTGTTCCATTCGGAGATTCCGATACGCTCACGCATGCAATCTTGTGGCATTATTTGAACCGGGATTGCTCTCAGACGATTGGACAACAAAATCGCACGTATGTGTTGTCGTCGTTTTCTTGGCCGCGTGTTGTTGAGCAGTATGAAAAGCTTTGGTTGTGGCTTCTTCAGCGGGGATAATTGAAGCGAAGCAATGCGTGAGCGCTGGGGTAAAT
>Ga0116181_1001304_pt1 | contig 21726 bp, 12 predicted proteins | sample AD_UKC075_MetaG_FD_89752 | JGI IMG/M metagenome (GOLD analysis project Ga0116181, IMG submission 89752) | Active sludge microbial communities of municipal wastewater-treating anaerobic digesters from USA - AD_UKC075_MetaG | ecosystem: Engineered > Bioreactor > Anaerobic > Digestate | place: USA... | reverse complement strand
GCCATTCATGGCGGCCAGGTGGCCCCTGAGCGTGGCCGCCGGCGGCAAGAGATGGCGGCAATTTCGGGAGCTCACGCACTGTTGACCAACATCGTGTTGGCGTGGAACACGAATCGCATGGACGGCGTCGTGGCGAGGCTCAAGCGTGACGGCCTCGGAATCGAGGAGGATTGGCTTCGGCGGATCGGGCCGGCGCACTTCTCGCACATCAACTTCCGGGGCACGTTCCGGTTCAACGTCGAGCGGTATGCGGACGTGCTGGTCGAACGCGCCGCCGGCAAAGCCACGGCCAAGTCGGCCCAGTGATGCCTGCCGGTTGTGCGGTCGTGGACCGAATGTCGGCAAGGTGGCAGTCAGCTGACCGTCACCCGCGACTGCTCACCGGCGGCCAACGACCCTTTGAAGCCGCTCGAGGTCAACGGAAGCAGACGATCGCGACGCGATAGATTCCATCGCCGTGATTGTCCCTGCGGCTTGCTTGCGGGCGCTCGTACATCGCCATTGAGATCTGCTACGGTCGAGCTCTGCGCACCAGCGACACAATCTTTGGTCGAATTGCATCCGTTTCAACTTGACCGCGCAAGAGCTGGAACGTTAACTCAGTCAACGTCAGTCCCAGAAGCAGCTCCAAGGCACTACCACCTTCCTTCTGGACGGAGACCTGATCCAAGAATTCTGACGCGAGAAACACAAGGGTCGGAGATGCATCCGTAAAGCTTGATGGTCGACTTACGGCGCAAGCCTGTGTCGACAGGATGTCAGCAAGCCCTATCGACTCACTCGCGAGCGTCCGCATCTCGTGCGGCATCTGGTCGAAAGACGCCACTTGAACCATCAATTCATCCACTTGGGCTCCTCCGCCAATCAGCTCGTCCGACAGCTCGGCTTCAAATGCTTTGACAAAAACAGCAATTACGAAGCACGCCAGATTGCTAGCAGGTGAGTCGTCAAGTGGCAGTATGGTCAATGTGACTCGACGCTTTACACTCAGAACTAGGGTCCATACCCTTGAACCACTCCCTTCCTCCCGAAAGAAGATGTCGCCGACATTTCGCGTTACCGAATCGGCAAGAAGATGATGCAAGTATGGATTCGATGTGTCCTTGAGAAGTGTCGCAACCGCGATGCCTGCATACAAAACGCGCCACGCTTGCGAACTATCGGCAGGACGACCACCCGCAAAGTCCCGAAGCCTTTCAACACTAGCGGCAGCTAGGCCGCGTTTCATCAAGATAGGAAGGCGAGCCCAAATGGCTCCAAGGTGAGCACCCAAGGTGGAGATTAGGGCGCTCCTAGGTGCTTTTTCGACGATTGTGGATATTAGGTTGAGGAACCGATCTGCTTGCGTCTTCCCTTCCACCTCAGTGGATAGACCCAGCGCACCGCCTACCAATTTCAGATAGCTGTCAACGTGTTCCGGGAGAGCCATTCCAATTGCATAGTTCAGCGCGCGACCAAAGCTATCATCGTCCCCTTCTCGTCGAAAGGCGCTAGCGGCCTCAAACGCCGCTTCGATGGCGGGAATCTTCATTCCAAGTGCCTCGCGGGCCTCCGCCAGTTCCCACCAAGCCCTCGCTTGCGCCTCGTCGTAAACCGAGCCACGCAGTAGTCCAAGCGCAGTCTGCGCATACATGGCGGCTTTGTGGTGGCGCTCCTCACTGGGCCCCGATTCCTCAAAGTCATTCAGAATCCCCGCGACCAGCCGAGAGGCATCAGCTTCGATATCAATTCGGCCGCATTTTCGACCTGCCACTGCCGCTGCTTCATAAGCTTCGATCGCTCGAACTGGCGCCTTCTGATTGCGATAGACATTGCCCAAGTTCACAAGGTTGATGGCCCGCAGCGACTCATCGCCTAACTGGGTCGCAATGTTGATCGCCTCCGTGGCCAGTGCCTCCGCTTCCAAGTAACGGCCAGAGGCACGCAGGCGACGAGTTAAGATGTTGCACAGCCAAGCGCGCTGCCTGCGAGTATCCGTTTCGTCGCGATTCCTCGCAGATATAGACGCAACCAGCAGTTCGGCTTCTTCTTCTCCCTCTGGAACTGCGGAAAGCGCAGACGCCAAATTTCTCTCTGCGAGATCAATCCCATAGTCGTCGCCGAGTTCCTTGAAGGCATTCAGAGTAGGGCGCAAGATCCGAACTGCTTCCTCATGCCTCTTGGCAGCAAGATAGATTGCGGACAGTTCAAGACCAACCCTCGCTTGGTCCCAGCTTCGCTGCTGATTCCCATATCGTTCGTGGATCCCTTCGAGCTCTTTGACGTCCGAGGTCGCAAGCGCTCTACGTGCCCTCGTGCTCACAGCAAACTCTTCCCAACGACGCAATGCGGCGTCCCCAAGAGGCAACGCAAGTTCCCGTGCCTGGCTGAGCACCTCCGATGCTCGGTCGGCATCGCCCATCAACTCAAGCGGGTAGACCAGCGAAAGCGTTAGGTGAAACGCCTCAGTCCTACTGTCGGAGTCAATGGCGTTGACGAGTAGCTCATCGATTAAACGAACGCCGAGGTGCCAGTCTCCCAGTTGCGCAGCTTCACGAGCCGCGCCAGTGATGAATCTACGCTCACTTCCGTCCTCCAATGATCTTGCGAGTTCGTATGCGTGACGAGCAGTTCCATTTCGCTCCGCGAGCCGAATGAGGCGATTCACAAAGAACCTGTGTCGCTGTGGTGACTTCTTTAGCGCATGCGAGATCTTCGATGCAGTCACTGCGTGCATCACGCGATAGCCGCGCGGAGTGTCTTCGACAATGCCGCCGAGCAGATCGATGTCCGCCGCGAGAGATTCGATCGAATAGCTGCCGTCCGCCCGGAGTTGAAGCAAGTCTTCGGCAGATAGCGGCGAGATCGCGAGGGCGAGGTACTTCAGCACCTCGCTGGCGGAGCCACGAACGTCGCTTGCCGCAAGTTGGTCGCTGGGCGATCCGCCATGAAGAAGCGCGTGTTGAATATCGAGCGGAGTCGCTCCTTCAAGGGCCAGTACGGCGTTTCTGTCCGGCAGTGGACTGGTTGCGAGAATCTGATCGATCTCATCCCTCGTCAGAAGAGGCACTTGAACATTCGAGTGGTTGGCGGAAGGACTTCGACTCGTATAAAAGAGTCTCTTGGTGCTAGTGAAGCCGCCACCGGCAGAGAGGGCCGCGATCAACTCCGAGATGAAGTCACACTCATCGACGACTAAGTCTATGGCGGGCGTTTCGGCCCACGCGGCCGCAAGTCCCAGCCGAGCGCCCTCCAGGGTCGAATAGGACACCGCATCGCGCGATCGGTCTGCGCGGACAATACCGGCGCACGCTGCAAAAATCTCCTTTGGGGCAAGCCCAGACACACGAATGAACCGACCTTCTATCTCGTTCGCAAACTGGGCGGATACAGTTGTCTTGCCTATTCCTGCTGGACCGTGGATACAAACTATGCTTGCCTCGTTTGCGCGTTGTTGTATGAGCGCCGTCACGGCCCTACGCAGCACAAGAACACCTACCCGGTTCAACGTCCTCGAAAGAACATTGCTTGAGTCCTCTTGAAGCACACCGCGCTGCGTACTGGCGGCCAAGAATCTGGCCGTAATCAGCGCCGTCAGATCGCGCTTAACAGATTCTTCAAGCTGCTCTGGTACCTCGTAAAAGCCAAGCGTTGGACCAGTGGCGATCTCGGCGATAAGCGCAGCAAGTCGAGGGTCTCGACCATCGGATGTTTTCCAGACATACACCAGGGTCTCGATGCCCTCTTGCTTTGCGAAGCGATACTCATCCTCCAACCCAGAAATGCTCATGCCATTGGCTTCATCGATATAGCCATACCCCTCGCGATAAATCGCGACCATTGCATGAGATTCGCTGAGTCGCGACAGGTATAGATCTCGCGGCGGGTAGGGCCGTGCGCCAACGGCTTCGAAGAGAATCGGCTGGTGCCGAAGAGTTCGAATCGCGCCCGCTACAACGGTTCGTTCAGTCTTGCACTCATCAATGCGAGAGCTGACAAAGATTCGGAGCTGATCCTGGTTCTGCTGGTACTTCCACGCTTTAGTCATAGACGAAGCCCGCTTTGCGAAACAGGGCCTGCTGTTCGTGAAAGGTGTTTGTTGCGTCAAAGAGCTTTCGCTTCCGCAACATGCATGCGACGTCAAGAGCGATTTGTTGCGCCACAAAGTCAGCGGGCTGATCGGCTGGCTGCTGCAACCCGTCAGCTACCTCCGAGAAGTCGGCGACGCCGTGCCAAATCTTCTGAGACGTGTTCCCGGAGAGTCTGCTGTAGTGACGGTCTCCAGACACAAGCCGGTCGCTCAGCATCAGATTGATTGCCGCCTGTGTGACTTGCACCTCGCTGACTTCCGAGTAGCCTGGCAATGCCCTCACGCGACCGATCAGTTCTGAACGCCGCACCCTCTCTCGCGATACCGGAAACGCGATGTCAAGAGTCCTATTTCGCCGCCGGCAAATCTCCGCTGGGCTCAGTTCGTCATCGCCGACAGGTCCGCGAGCGACTGATGTGTCGCGTGGCGCAAAGCGTGGATCGCTTGGCGCATCTTGCTGATCGACTATGCGCAACTGAAATTTGACAAACCCCGTCCATTCCTTGAGCGGACGAAGTTGTCTGCCGCTCAAGTTTCCGGGATCGCCAATCGCGGCCATGATGGCAACCGGGCGCAAACCGGATTCGCAGTGGTGCTTCAAGTCGCGCAGCATCTTATGTGTAGAGTCAAACCGCTTCACCCACGAGACGTTGAAGGCCATTGCTTGATAGAGGTCCGCGCTTGGAATGGTCCGATACAGAGTGCGTTGAATCTCCGGCCCTATCCATAGTTCATATGTACCATCGGTTTTCAACAGCATCTGGACATCCACTGCGTCGCCGTCCTCCAGGCAACCCCATCGCTCGAAATGTTCAAACGCCTTAATAAAGCCCGCGGACCGCTCGCCAATCAACGTGATCGCCGGAACCGGCTGAGGCATGCCCTCAAGGCGCTCAAGACCGTATGCACAGCCGAAAACACCGGCGTCGCGTAACGCCTGGTTGAACTCAATGTCGGACACGGCCATTACCCGAACTTGGTCGCCGAGGTCGAAGCCTCGGTTTCGGTGCGCGGCGGCGCTTGGTCTTGCCTTGGCCTTCGTTCTTGTCTTCTTCCGCTTTGCCATGCCAACCCCCAGGTGATGGCATCCTAAGGCAGGGGCGCCTCGCCAGACGACGTAGATGCCGTTGCCGCGACGCAAGGAAATCTACAGCCAGTGATGGGGATGGTCCGCTTTGACGGTATGCGCGCTATGGCTGCTGATGGCCGAGTGGAGCCGACCAGTTTTCGCCGACGAACGGCCGGTGTACACCAGGTTGCCGACCTTTGCGTTTGGACCGCGGCGCCGTCAGACCGCGGTGACGTTGAACCGATCGCAGAGGTCATCGACCTGCCGCGCCTTGAGCTTTTCGGCGCGCAGCTTGCGCAGCCCGCTGCGCTCGAAGATGGCGTAGGCGAACCCCTTGTTCATCTGCCGCGACACGTACCGTATACCGTCCCAGCGCGGGTTCGCACCGTGGATCACCCGCGCCCAGGCCTGGCTCGCCGTGTGGTCGGCGGATGCACTGATGTCGTTGTTCATTCCCAGAGCCTTGAGCGCTGCACCGGTGAGGTCAGCCAGAACCAGCGACTTGCGCCGATCACAGGCAAACCGCACGACCGAGCGCTCCGTCAGTTCTGCGGCCGGCACCTCGTAGCTGCCTCTGACGAACCGCCCGCACTCATGGATGACGCTCTCCGCGAAGGCTACTTCGATGGTGCTCGCCGTGTAGCAGGTGCCAAACGCGTCGGCACCGCCAGGATCTGGATCATCAAAACGGTAGACCCCAGCAGACCAGTACGGCTCGGTGGCCGGATGCCGGCTCAAGCGCACGAGCGCAGCGACTTCGATCCTGGTCGGTCGAAGCAGATCCTCGAAGGAGCCGGGATCAGGCAGCCGCAGCGACACGCGAAGCGCCTCGCTCGCGCGCCCATGCCGCGGCCAGGCGCTCCACCTTGGCCAAGGCAGTCCCCGCCTCCAACGCGGCAGCAACGCTTGTTCCTGAGAGGGTGCCGTGCTCGCGCAGCCAGAACATCAGTTTCTCGCTGGCGCCGAGGTCACCGAGCGCGCGGCAGATGGCTGCCACAGCCTCGCGGTCCATCCCGAGGAATGCCTGCGGATAGAACAGCCGATTGCCGACCTTTACCGCGAAGATTTCGCCCCGGTCTGCCGCCGGCGCCAAAGCCTGACGGGTGAGCCCCCACGCTTGCGCGAGTTGCTCACCGGGCACGACGAGGTCATCCTTGACCCACTGGACACGCGCTGCCTCGCCGCGCGCGGTGGCGCCCGCCAGGCCGCCGGTAGCCTGAGCACGCGGGTTGTCCGCAGCTGCGGAGTCGGTGTGCGCCACTCGGGCTCGAACGCCTCGTGTCCTTGGTAGTTGCAGCCCTTGCTTGCTGACCGCAGTGCGCAGAGTGCCGAGGTCTTCGCTGAGGCGCCCAACGGTGGCCTCGAGCTGCGCGATGCGGCGCAGCAGGACGGGAGTGCTGAGATCGGTGCTCATGCGCGGATTCTAAGCAAATCTGGATAACCAAGCAAATACGGAAAATGGAGACAGCCGGCAACGGCGCGATGTGACGGCCGCGGCCATCTCCGCCCGTGCTGACCAGGGGCGCCCAGAGCTCGAAACCGGTGGTGCATGCCTTGAACAAGTGGACTCTAGTCCCTGCTATGCCGATAACTAACCTTAGCGGCATAGCACTGCCAAACGCGTAAACTGTCTCGCGTGGAAACCAGCTTGCCTGTAACCGCAAAGCCGCTGTCGCTGCCTGAAGCGGCGAAGCTGGCGGCACTTCGGGCCTGGCACGAGGGGCTGTCGTCGAGGGATGCGGTGGCGCGGTACCTCAGTGAAGCGCGGTCGGCGGGACAGTCGTCGCGCGGCGTCATCGGGGTGATCCGCCGTGACATCGCGTCCTTCGCCAGGTCGCGCCACCGGGGGGACCTGGCCAAGCTCTTCACCGGACCTGCCCGCAAAGGCCCCGCAGCCGCACGCGCCATGGCCACCGCCATTGAGCAACTCCGCAGCGCGCCAGTTCCCGCACCTCTGATCGGCGACGGGGTCGACCACTGGCTTGAGCCCCGCGTAGCCGCTGCGTTGCGCAAGGCTGGCATCAAGACCTTGGCCGACCTCACGCTTCGAGTACCCCGCCGCAGGCGTTGGTGGGTCGACATCGACGGCATCGGCAAGGCCGGTGCGCGCCGGATCGAGGCGTTCTTCGCCGCGCATGAAGAATTGACCGACCGTGCTCGCGCGCTGCTGGTCACCCAGGCGCCGTCGGATGTAGTTCCCTGGGAGAAGCTCGTCGTGCCTCATGAGGTCGACGGCACCATGGGCCTGCATCGTGCGCCGCGCGCGTCGTGCGTCCTGCGGGCGAACAACGACTACGAGGCGGTCCAGGCTTGGCTGTCGCTGCACGAAGCGCCCGCCACGCAGCGGGCCTACCGCAAGGAAGCCGAACGGCTGATCCTGTGGGCCATCGTCGAGCGCGGCGTGGCCCTGTCCTCGCTGGCCACCGAGGACGCCGTGGCGTACCGGGCCTTCTTGCGGCAACCGACGCCAAGGCAGCGTTGGGTGGGGCCGGCGTCACCTCGCAACTCCGCCGAGTGGCGGCCGTTCGTGGGCGGCCTGTCCACGCGCTCCAGGGCCTATGCGCTGTCCGTGCTGAGCTCAATGTTCCGGTGGCTGATCGAGCAGCGGTACGTGCTGGCCAATCCCTTCGCGGGCATCAAGGTGCGTGGCGTCAGGCAGGCGACCCTGGACACGACGAGATCATTCTCCGAGGGTGAGTGGAAGCTTGTGAGAACGGTCGCCGAGGGGCTGGAGTGGTCGTACGGTTGGCAGCCTGGCGCAGCCCAACGGCTTCGCTTCCTGATCGACTTCAGCTACAGCACGGGGCTGCGTGCTGGCGAACTGGTGCACGCCACGCTTGGATCGATCGAGGTCGATGCGCACGGCGATACCTGGCTGCACGTGGTCGGCAAAGGCAGCAAGGCCGGTAAGGTGGTACTGCCAGGGCTGGCGCGTGGTGTTCTGGACAGGCACCTGGCTCAGCGTGGCCTCCCCGTGACGCCAGCGAAGTGGAACCCCGCCACGCCGGTGCTTGGCAGCCTTGATGGCGAGGCCGGCATCACGTCCAAGCGGTTGTGGGCAATCGTGAAGAGGTTCTTCGCCACGACAGCCGATGTCCTGGCCGACACGAATCCCACGCTTGCCGAGAAGCTGCGGCGGGCTACGCCTCACTGGATGCGCCACACGCATGCGACCCACGCGCTTCAGCGCGGGGCCGAACTGACGACGGTGCGAGACAACCTGCGGCACGCGTCGTTGTCGACGACATCCATGTATCTGCACTCGGACGATCTTCGCCGGGCGAAGCAGATCGGTGGGGCGTTCGAGGCGCCGGCGTCGTGATCGGCCGGGGCAGGTCGAAGCGTGTCAATTTGCACCGAAAGCACAAGCGGTCCGCGAGAGCCAGTTTTGCAAGTGCTTGTCGCCGTTAGAGTTTTTCTGGGTCAGCGTGTCAATCTGCAGGAAAAATACGATTACCCCAAGAAGCCCGGCCATGATGGCTGCTGGACGCTGGGCTTGCCCTGCGCGCCCAGCGCGAAGCCGATGCCGTGTGCGGCGCAGCCAAGGTAGCGCGACAGCAGCAGGCGCAATGCGATGCGGCTGCGCCGAGCGTATTCACGGCCGCGCACATGCACAACACGCTGCAGGCGCTGCACTTCGGCGGCATCCAGCACACAGCGCCACCGGTCCCAGGCCGGATCGCGCAGATCCACATGCCACACATGCAGCTGTGTGGCGTCGGGCAAGGCGATGCGTCCGGGCGTCACGGTCAGGGCGGTCTCGCTCCACATGTGCATTGCCCGGCCACGCGCGGCGTCGACCCGGGTCTCAGGCTCCGGCACCGGCGGCCACCGCCGGTTCGGCCGCGGTGAGGCTGCGCTGCCACCAGGCGCCCAGCTGCTGCACCTGCGGCGCGGCCAGGATGGTCATGTGGTTGCCCGGCCCGTCCCAGTACACCAGCTGCGGTGCCAGGGCCCGCCAGCCTAGATCGGTGGCGCGGTTGATCTCGGCGTTCTGCACCGGCGTGAGCCGGCTGTCGCCCACGCACACCAGCGACACACGGGTGGCCGCCGGCAGGGGCTGGTCAACCGGCCGGTAGCGCGTGCGCAAGGCGGCGCAGAAGGTTCTGAACGGCCCGGTCAGCACCGCCGGCTGGGTGCGTGGCGAGAACATGCCGGCACCCACCATGGCCTGGTGCAGCATCGGCAGGCGCTCGTCGGGGCGCGCCATGCGCAGCGCCGCGCGCTGCAGGCCCAGCGGGCGCGGAGCCGCCATGTCCACCAGGTCGCAGAAGCGCTCCAGCGCCTCATGGTGCAGGTACTCGCGGCCCACCCTGCCGTCGCCGCCGGGGGCTTCGCTGTCGACCAGGGTCAGCGACGCGGCGGGCCGCCCGGCGCGGGCCAGCAGATGCGCCAGCTCGAACGCGATCCAGCCGCCGAACGAATGGCCGATCAGGTGCAGCGGCCCGCGCGGCCGCTGCGCCAGCATGGCGCGCAGCATGCCTTGCGCGGCGGCCTGCACCGTGGTGTGCGGCAGCCCCAGGCCATCGATGCCCCGCGGCTGCAGGCCCTGCACGGTCATGCCCGCTCCCAGCTGGCCTGCCAGCGCGATGAAGCGCGTGATGCTGTCGCCCGCACCGGGGCAGCAGAACACCGTGCCCTCGGCCTGGCGCGACTGCTGCAGCGTCTGCAGCGGGTTGTGCGCCGGTGGCGCGGCCATGGCCGGGTGGCGCTGCAGCTCGGCCAGCGCGGCGGCCAGATCGGGGTACCGCAAGACATGCCGGCGGGCATCGGGCAGCACGCGGCGCCAGCCGGCGGCCTGCCGGGCGGCGGCATCCCCCGCATCGCCGGCCGCGCCCGTGGTCTGTACCGCCAGCACCGGCAGGCTGTCACCGGCCCAGGGCAGCTCGGGCAGCAGCGCGTCGGGCAGGTCGATGGCCGAGGCAAAGGCCACCGCCTGGTCACGCCCCTGCAGTTCGAGCGCCAGCTGCAGGGCCAGCACCGCGCCCCGCCCTGCCCCGGCCACGCGCAGCGCCGGCGTGGCGGGCACCGACAGGATGCGGTCGGCCGCATGGCTGGCCATGCCTTCGAGGGTGCGCCGGTCGCCGATGGCCAGGTCTTGCGGCCCCAGCACGCGCACGTCGGGCGGGCAGCCAGCGGGCACGGTGGCAGCCGCGCCACGCGGGTCGTGGCGGTCCAGGTCGGGAATGAAGTACAGGGGTCCGGTCATGGCGGCGGGCGGGTGAAGGCGGTTCGGCCGTGGGGGGTGTTCAGGCGCCGTCACCGCGTCCGGCCCGGCGGGGCGGGACCGCGGCACGGTGACGGCTGCCGGCGGGGGCGGTGCTCAGTCCAGCGGGCGCAGCTTCCACTTCCGCACGATGCCGCTGCGATCGAAGCTGACGATCAGCTCACGGTTCTTGTGCAGCATCGCCGCGCCGTCGGCGATGTCGCCCAGGATGGGCACCAGGCTCAGCAGCATCGGCACCTCCACCGTGTCGCGGTACACCCAGACCTGACCGCCCTCGTCGTCGTCCTGCACCTCGTCGGCCTTGCCGAGCCGGGATGCCACCTGGGCCTTCGACGTGCTGCCCACGACCAGGCTGGCGGCCGGGTTCTTCAGCACCTCTTTCGCGCCCGGCGGGGCGCTGGTGGTGGCACAGGCGCCCAGCAGGCCCAGCAGCACAAGGGCGGTGCCCAGCGTGCCGGCACGTGGCAACGGCCTGCCTTGGCGGCCTTGCAAACAGCGGTTCCGGCGCATGCTGTCAACGCCTTGCCGCGGCCTCTGCCGCAACCTGCTTGATGGCGCTCAGCACCTCGTCAGGGCTCTCGTTCTGGATGAAGTGGCCCGAGTCCCACACGACCTTCATGTCGCGCGTGCCCAGCAGGCCCAGCCAGTTCTGGCGCAGGCCCTTGAGCATGGCCTCGAAGGCGCCCTTCTCCTCGGGCTGGCGGCGGCCGCTGAACAGCAGGCGCGCGGGCAGGTTCAGCGGCTGGGCCATGTTCAGGCGGTCCAGGCACACCGCCTGCGCGTCGAACTCTTCCTTGTCCACGCGGCTGAATGCGGCAAATCGCATCGCCTTCACCAGATCGGCCAGCTGCGGTGTGGCGCGCTGCATGGTTTCCCAGTGGCGCGGGTGGGTCGGGTCGAGCAGCACCAGGCCGGCCACCTCCTGCGGATAGAGCTTGGCATAGGTGTACTGGTACAGCCCGCCCAGCGAATGGCCCACCAGGATGTAGGGCGGCTCGACACCGGCCTGGCGCAGCAGCTGGCGCTGCTCGGCGGCGATGGTGCAGGGGTCGCGCGGTGCCGAGGTGGACGGGTTGCCGCCATGGCCGGGGCGATCCGTGGCCACCACCATGCGCTGGGCCGCCACCTGGGGCATCAGCTTGCTCCAGGTGTTCTTGCCGTACTGCAGGCCGGCCTGCAGCACCACAGCCGGCTTCTGGGTGCCGGCGCGCGCGATGGCCACGCTCTCGTCATCGGCCGAGCTGCCGGTTTCGCCCAGCGGGCGGCGTGTGGGTGCGCTGGCACAGGCAGCCAGGACCAGCACCACGCCGACCAGGCCCGCGGCCTTCAGCAGGCGCGCGAATCGATTCTCGAACATCAAGGGATCCTTCTGGACGGAAAGGGAAAGACAAGGGGTCGAGCCAACCTAACGCACAACATGGGCGATCGGTTGACAGCCTTCAGGCTGACTGCTCGCGCAGCGGCTGGCGCCGCAGCAGGCGCCGCACGCGCAGCCTGAAGGCGTCGACCAGGATGTAGACCACCGGCACCACCAGCAGGCTGAGCAGGGTGGACGACAGCAGGCCGCCCATCACCACCACGGCCAGCGGCGCGCGAAAGCTGCTGTCGCCGCCAAAGCCCAGTGCCAGCGGCAGCATGCCGAAGACCATGGCCACCGTAGTCATGACGATGGGCCGTGCGCGCTTGCTGCAGGCCTCCAGCACCGCCTCGTGGCGCGGCAGGCCGCGCTGCTGAGCCAGCACCGCGTAGTCCACCAGCAGGATGGAGTTCTTGGTCACCACGCCCAGCAGCATCATCACGCCGATCATCGAGGGCATCGAGAAGCCGAAGTCCAGCGCCCACAGCGCGGCAAAGGCGCCGCCCACGGCCAGCGGCAGGGCCGACAGGATGGTGAAGGGCTGCAGGAAGTTGTTGAGCAGCAGCACCAGCACGAAGTACACGCACAGCACCCCGGCCACGATGGCGGCGCTGAAGTTGATGACCAGGTCCTGCTGCGCCTGCAGCTCGCCCACCACCAGGCGCTTGACGCCGGCCGGCAGCCGCTGCATCGACGGCAGCGCATCGATCACCTCCGCCGCCTCGCCCAGCGAGCGGCCGTTGAGCTCGACATCGACCGTGACATGGCGCGCCCGGTCGAGCCGGTCGATGCGCGTCGGGCCGCTGTCGAGGGCCAGCGTGGCCACGCTGGACAGCGACACCGTGCCGTTCTTGGCGTTCACGCGCAGCCGCGACAGGGTGTCCAGGTCGCTGCGCGAGCGCTCATCCAGGCGCACGCGGATCGACACCTGGCGCGACGGCAGCTGCAGCTTGGACAGGTTGGTGTCGTACTCGGCGCCGGTGGCGATGCGCAGCACCTGGCTGATGGCCAGCGTCGAGACACCCAGGTCTGACGCGCGCACCGGGTCGCGGCGGATCACGATCTCCGGCCGCATCAGGCTGGACGAGTTGCTGACGTTGCCGAAGCCCGGCAGCGCGCGCATCTCGGTCTCGACGGCCCGGGCCGCGGCCTGCAGCTGCACCGCATCGTCGCCCGACAGCACCACCGAGTACTTCTCGCCGGGCTCGCCCGAGCCGATGGCAAAGCGTGCACCCGGGATGCGATTGAGCCGCTGGCGCAGGCTGTCCTCGATGGCCTGGCGCTTGCGCTGCTTGTCCTTCTTCAGGCTGATCAGCACCGAGGCGCTGTCCACGTCGCCGATGCCGGTGGGGCCGTCGCCGCCCAGCTGCGCGCCCAGGCCGATGGACGCGAACACCGAGCGCACCTCGGGCTCCTGCATCGCCGCCTCGCGCACCGCCTCGGCCAGCGCGGCGGTGTGCTCGATGCCCAGGCCCGGCGGTGCGGTGACGGTGACGGTGATCTCGTGCGTGTCCTCGGCCGGGATGAAGTCCACCGGCAGCGAGAACGCCAGTGCCATCGACAGCACGAAGAACATGGCCGCCGCGGCGCAGGTCTTCAGCGGATGGGCCAGGCACCAGCCGGCCCAGGCAAGGTAGCGCCGCATCACCGGGCCGGGGTGGCCCTGTTCATGCCGGGCCATGGCCCGCGCATGCGCCGGCTTGAGCAGGTAGGCGGCCATCATCGGCGTGAGCAGCCGTGCCACCACCAGCGAGGCCAGCACCGCCACCGAGGCCGTCCACCCGAACTGCTGGAAGATGCGCCCCGACACGCCGCCGATGAAGGCCGTGGGCAGGAACACCGCCACCAGCGCGAACGAGGTGGCGATCACCGCCATGCCGATCTCGTCGGCCGCCTCCATGGCCGCCTGGTAGGGCGTCTTGCCCATGTTCAGGTGGCGCACGATGTTCTCCACCTCCACGATGGCATCGTCGACCAGCACGCCCACCACCAGCGTCAGCGACAGCAGCGTCACCATGTTGAGCGTGTAGCCCAGCAGGTGCATGACGAAGAAGGTGGGGATGGCCGACAGCGGTAGCGCGATGGCCGAGATGAAGGTGGCCCGGCCGTCACGCAGGAACAGCCAGACCACGATGATGGTCAGCGCGGCGCCTTCGTACAGCGCGCGCATCGAGGCCTCGTACTGGGTCTCGGTGAAGGTGACCGAGTCGCTGACCTCGGCAATGCGCACGTTGGGGTGCTGGGCCGACAGCTTGGCCAGTGCGGCGCGCACCTCCTCGGCCACGGTCACCTCGCTGCTGCCCTTGGCACGCATGACCTGGAAGCTGACCACCGGCCGGCCGTCCAGCAGGGCCATGCTGCGGCGCTCGGCCACGCCGTCGCTCACGCTGGCCAGGTCGCCCAGGCGCACGCTGTGCTGCCCCGAGCCCAGCGGAATCGGCAGATTGGCCAGATCGGCGGCCGATTGCACAGTGCCCACCGAGCGCAGCGACTGCTCGCCGCCGCCCACGCGGCCATGGCCACCGGCGGCGTCCTGCTGCACCAGCAGGATCTGCTGCGACACATCGGCCGCGGTCACGCCCAGCGATTGCAGCCGCGTGGCGTCCAGCGCCACCAGCACCTCGCGGCGCACGCCGCCATGGCGGGTGATGGTGCCGATGCCTGGCACGTTCAGGAGCGCCTTGGCCACGGTGTCGTCGACGAACCACGACAGGTCGGTCTCGTCCATGGCGGCGGCCGAGACGGAATAGGTCAGGATCGGCGTGCCGCTGGCCTGCACGCGAGCGATCAGCGGGTCGCGCACGTCGGTGGGCAGGCTGCCGCGCACGGCGGCCACGGCGCTGCGCACCTCTTCCACGGCCTCGCGCATGTCCTTGTCGAGGCGGAAGGTCAGCGTGGTTTCCGAGGCGCCCTCGATCACCGAGCTGGACACGTGCTCCACCAGGCTCAGCGTGGCCAGCGCGCTTTCCACCTTGCGCGTGACCTCGGTCTCCATCTGCGTGGGCGTGGCGCCGGGCAGCACCACGGCCACCGTCACCGCGGGCAGGTCGATGTCGGGCAGATCCTGGATCTGCATGCGCTGGAAGCTGAACAGGCCGCACAGCGTCAGCATCACGAACAGCAGGATCGCCGGGATGGGCCGGCGGATGGACAGGGCGGAGAAGTTCATGGCTGCTGGCGTGCCGCGGGGGTGGCTGCGGGGGCGGTCTTGGCGGCAAGGGCCGCGCCGCTGCCAGCGGCGGTGGCCGGCACCACGGTGACGCGGTCGCCCTCGTTGAGGAAGGCGCCACCGGAGGCCACGATGCGGTCACCGGCCTTCAGCCCCGCCAGCACCTCGACCTGGTTGTCGCGCCGCGAGCCCAGCCGCAGCTTGGCCGGCCGGGCCATGCCGTCGGCCGTGACGGTGATGGCATAGCTGAAGCCGTCGCGCTGAACCAGGGCGGCGCTCGGCACGGTGAGGGCCGGCCGGTTGGCCACCACGAACTCGCCGCTCACCAGCACGCCGGGCTTGAGCAGCTTGGTCGGCTGCAGGTCCACATACACCAGCGAGGTGCGGCTTTCCGGATCGGCCGTGGGCGCCATCTGCCGCACCCGTCCGACCACGGTCTGGCCCAGCGGGTCATGCAGCTCGGCCGTCTGGCCGATCTGCACCTTGGCCTGCTGCTCGGGCCGCAGCTCGGCACGCCATTCGATGCGGCCCTTGCGGATCAGCTTGAACAGGTCGCTGGTGCCGTCGGCCAGCGCGCCCACCGTGGCCGTGGCCGTGGCTACCACGCCGTCGTCGGGCGCCACGATGCGGGTGCGGTGCAGGCGCAGTTCCAGCGCCTCGAGCTGGGCCTTGGCCATGGCCACCTTGGCCGTGCCGGTGGCGGCGGCGGTTTCGAACTGCAGCAAGTCCTGCAGGCTGATGGCGCGCGAGGCATCGAGCTTGCGCGCGCGTTCGAGCGACAGGTCGGACTGCACGCGGTTGGCCTCGGCCTCGGCCAGCGCGGCGCGCTGCAGGTTCAGCTCCACCTTCAGGCTGCTGTCGTCCAGACGGGCCAGCAGCTGCCCCTTGCGCACCGTGTCGCCGGCGGTGACCAGCACCTCCACCAGGCGCAGGCCGGGCACCTCGGCGCCGATGCTCACCAGCTGCCAGGGCTGGATGTTGCCGCTGGCGCTGATGCGCTCGGACCAGGGCTGCTCCTGCGGCGACACCAGGGTCACGGCCAGCACCGGGCGCGGGGCCGAGCCGCCGGCCGCTGGCGCCGAGGCGGCGCCCGCCTGGGCCGGCCCGGCGGTGGCGGGGTCGTCGCAGCCGGTGGTGGCCAGGCACACCGTGGCGGCCAGCAGCAGCCGCCAGGCGCCAGCGGGATGTAGAGAGGTGATCATGGGTTCTTGGCAGAAGAATTGGAGGGCGGCGGCACCACCGTGTCGTGGCTGGCCGTCGTCAGATCGGCGGCAGTCCAGCCGCCGCCGACCGCCTTGTAGAGGGAGACCCAGGCCTGCAGCTGGGCCAGTTGTTCGGACAGCAGCGACTGCCGGCTGCTCAGCAGCACGCGGCGTGCGTCCTCGAGCGCCAGCAGGCTGGTGGCACCGGCGCCAAACAGTGCCTCGGTGGCGGCAAAGTAGCGCTGGTAGCCGGCTTGCGCGTGTTCAAAGTCGCTCAACCGGCGACCCAGGCTGTCCACGCGCACCAGCGCATTTTCCACCTCCTGGACGGCCAGGCGCACGCTGGACTGGTAGTTGGCCGAGGCTTCGGCAAACACGCCGCGTGCAAAGGCCTCCTGCGCCTGGCCCTTGCCGCCATCGAACAGCGGCAGCGACAGCGAGGGGCCGAACGACCAGGGCCGGGTCTCGGTCTGGTACTGGCCGACGCTGCTGTTGGAGCCGCGCACGACGTTGATGCCCAGCGAGCCGATCAGCCGCAGCGACGGCAGCCGCGCGGCCTGCGCCACGCCGATGCCGGCGCTGGCGGCGGCCAGCTGGCGCTCGGCGGCGGCCACGTCGGGCCGCTGGGTGATGGCCTGGACCGGCAGCACTTCCAGGCGTCCGCTTGGCGGCTTGGGCAGCACGGCCACGTCGCGCGCCAGGCGGGCGCTGATCTGGGCATGGTCCAGCCCGGTCAGGGCCACCAGCTGGTTGGCCAGCACGGCACAGTCGCCCTGCACGCCCTTGAGCACACCGGCCGCCTCGGCCACCGAGGCCTCGGTGCGGTCGGCGTCGGCGGCCGGCACGAAGCCGGCGTCCAGCCGCTGCCGGGTCAGGCGATGCGTCTCGGTGCGCGAGCGCAGGTCTTCCTGGGCGATCAGCTGCAGGGCCTCGCAGTAGCGGCGCTCGCCATAGGCCTTGGCCACCTCGGCCGCCAGCGACACGCGGGCGCCCCACCAGTCGGCGTGGCGGGCCTCGGCCGTGGCCCGCGAGGCCTCGGCATGGCGCCGCCGCCCACCGAACAGGTCGAGCTCCCAGCTCATGTCCAGCACCGCGCTGCGCGTGGTGGCGTGGTCGCGGGTGGTGGTGGCCCGCTGGGCCGTGTCATCGGCCGACCTAAAGGTGTCACGCTGCCAGGTGCGCGACCGGCTCAGGCCGGCGCCGGCGCTAACCGTGGGCTGCCACGCGGCATCGGCGATGCCGGCGTTGGCGCGCGCCTGCACGATGCGCGCCACCGCGGCCTCCAGCGAGGGGCTGGTGGCCAGTGCCGTGTCGATCAGCTCGGCCATCGTCGGTGAGCCGAACTGCAGCCACCACTGCGATAACTCCAGCGTGCCCGCACCCGCGGGCACCGGGGCCTGCCAGTCCGTGGGCAGGGCCTGGGCCGTGGCATCGGGGGCCTGGTAGCTGGGCCCCACGGTGCTGCAGCCGGCCAGCAGCACGCTGCCTGACAGTGCCACGCGGCAGCAAAGACGAAACGGTTCGCTCACAAAGTCCTTCATCACTGGTCCTGCCCCTGGCTCGGCACCACCTGCCGCGGCAGCGCCTGGGACATCAAACGCCCAAGCACCTGGATGCGCGGGGATTGCACGATCGATTGATGATCGCCCTTGACCGTGACAACGCGCAGCTGTGGCCCCAGCACTGCGCCCCAGCCCAGGGTGGGATCCTTGCGCTGCGACTGGCTGGCTGCGAACAGGTGCACCGGCAGGTCGCTGGGCGGCGTGGCGTAGTCACGGATGGCCTCGACAAAGCCGCACTGCACGGCGTTCTGCCGCTTGTACAGCGCCAGCTCGAACTGGTCTTCGTCGCGCAGTTCGGGCAGCTCCTGTATGGCGCCGGCCAGGATGGCGTCCACGCTGTCCAGCTGGGCCAGCTTCTTCAGTGGCCGCGCTGGCAGCTTCAGCACATGCTGCAGGTTCACCAGCAGCATGGCGCGGTCGCGCTGTTCCAGGCTGGCCTCGGGGCCGCCGTTCCACTTCAGCAGCTCGTCTGACAGCGCTGTGACGCGGAACAGCGTGTCGATCATGCCGATGAACTCCACCGCCTCGCCCTGCTGGCGCAGCTGCAGGCCCATCTCGTAGACCAGATGGCCGCCGGCCGACCAGCTGGCCAGCCGGTACGGGCCCTGGGGCTGGGCCTGGCGGATAGCCTGGATGTACAGGCGTGCCATGTCGGGCACGGTGCGCAGCGGGGTCTCGCCCTCGGCAAAGCCCAGGGCCGTGACGCCGTACACCGGCACATCGGCGTCCAGGCAGGGCACCAGGTCGGCCACGAAGCCGATGTTGCCTTCCAGCGCATGCACCACGAACAGCGGGCGCTGGCTGCCGGCCTCGCGCAGCGGCACCAGGATGCCGCTGGCCGCCTGGGCCGAATGCCCGTCGGCGATGCAAGTGGCCAGCGCCTGCAGCGTGGGCCGCACGAACAGCTCGGCCAGCGGCAGCTCCAGCCCGAAGCGCTGGCGCAGCCGGGACAGCAGCTGCACGGCCAGCAGCGAGTGGCCGCCCAGCTCGAAGAAGCTGTCCTGCCGGCCGACGCGCTCCACCTCCAGCAGCTCGGCCCAGATCTGCGCCAGCGCCTGCTCCACCTCGCCTTGCGGCGCCTCGTAGGGGCGACCGCCGAAGTCCTCGCCCTCGGGCGCGGGCAGCGCCTGCCGGTCCACCTTGCCGTTCAGCCCCAGCGGCATGCGCTCGAGCAGCACGAACACCGCCGGCACCATGAACGCCGGCAGGCACGCCGCCAGGTGCGCCGACAGCGCAGCCGGCAGCTGGGCCCGCAGCTCTTCCAGCGTTGACGCTCCCGGGTGGCACACGCAGTAGGCCACCAGGCGCTTGTCGCCCGAGGCCTGCTGGCGGGCCAGCACCACCACCTCGCGCACGGCGGGGTGCTGGGCCAGCCGGGCCTCGATCTCGCCCAGCTCGATGCGGAAGCCGCGGATCTTCACCTGGAAGTCGTTGCGGCCCAGGTACTCCAGCACACCGTCCTCGCGCCAGCGGCCCAGGTCACCTGAGCGGTACAGCCGTGAACCGGGCTGGGCGCTGAAGGGGTCGGGCACGAAGCGCTGGCGCGTCAGCTCGGGCTGGTTCAGGTAGCCGCGCGCCACGCCGATGCCACCGATGTGGATTTCGCCCGCCACGCCCACCGGCGCGGGGTGGCCGTGCATGTCCAGCACATGCACCTGCATGCCGGCAATGGGCCGGCCGATGGGCACGCTGGCGGCGTCGTCATCGGGCTGGCAGTCGTGGGTGGTGGCGCACACCGTGGTCTCGGTGGGCCCGTAGGCGTTGATCAGGCGACGGCTGCGGCTCCAGTGCGCGGCGTCGCGCACCGACACGGCCTCGCCGGCCACGATCAGCGTGCGCGCGTGCAAGGGCATGTCCTCGGCCTCGCACAGCGGCAGGGCCGAGGGGGGCAGGGTGACATGCGTCACCTGCATGTCCTGCAGCGTCTGCAGCAGGGCCCGGCCCGGCATCAGCGCATGCTGCGGCGCCAGGCAGAGTGCGGCGCCGCAGGCCAGCGCCGTGCCGATCTCGGACACGCTGGCGTCGAAGCTGGGCGACGCGAACTGCAGCACCCGGCTGTCGGCATCGATGCCGAAGCGCGCGATCTGTGCCGTCACCAGGTTGCTCAGGCCGCGGTGCTCGTTCATCACGCCCTTGGGCAGGCCGGTAGAGCCCGAGGTGTAGATCACATAGGCCAGGTTGCCGGGGCCGGCGCTGCGGGCATCGCGCGGCAGCGTCTGAGCGGGCAGCGACAGCCAGCGGTGCTGGTCGCTCTCCAGGTCCGTCCAGGCGTCGCGCGCCAGGCCGGCACGGCCCAGCGCGGCACCGGCCAGCGGGCCGCAGGCCAGCACCACCCGCGGCGCGCTGTCGCGCAGCATGTGCGCGAGGCGTTCGTCGGGGTAGGCCGGGTCCAGCGGCACATAGGCGCCGCCGGCCTTCATCACCGCCAGCACGGCCTGCACCAGCGGCAGGCCGCGCACGGCGCAGATGGCCACGCGCTCGTCCGGGCCTACGCCTTGCTGGCGCAGGTAGTGCGCCAGCCGGTTGGCCTGGGCGTCCAGCTCGCCATAGCGGCAGGTCTCGGCGCCTTGCAGCACCGCCACGCGCTCTGGCTGCGCCAGGGCCTGGGCCTCGAACATCTCGTACAGCAGCGGTGCCTCGGCAGGCGCTGGCACGGCTGGGTTCCAGTCGTGCAGCAGTTGCTGCCGCTCGGCCGGCCCCAGGATGCCCAGGCCCGACAGCGGCGCACGCGGCGCGTGCTGCAGCGCCTGCGCCACGGCCTGCAGGGCCGCGGCCATGTAGCCGCACAGGCGCGCAGCCGCGATCGGCGGCACGGCCTGCACGGTCAGCATCAGCGCCACGCCCAGGTCGTCCACCGACAGGCCCACCGGGTAGTTGCTGCGCTCCGAGGCCGAAAGCTCCTGCACCCCGGCCGGCTGGGCCGGCGCGTCGGCCGCGGCGGCGTCAGCGGCCTGGGCATCGCCAGCCGGCAGGACCTGGCCCGAGTGCCGGAAGTTGAGCAGCGAGGTGAACAGCGGCATGTGCGCATCCACGCCGCTGCAGCGCTGCGCACGCGCCAGCGAGGCATGCTCGTGGTGCATCAGCCGCGCCAGCAGCGCGTGGGTCTGGCGCACGCTGTCTTCCACGCTGGCCTGGCCCACCTGCAGGCGCAGCGGCAGGGTGTTGATGAACATGCCCAGCATGCGGTCAGCCGGCACACCGGCCTGCATGCGGCCGAACAGCACGGTGCCGAAGACCACGTCTTCACGCCCGGTGGTGCGGGCCAGCACCAGCGCCCAGGCCAGGTGCGCCAGGCTGGCCATGCTGACGCCCAGCATGCGCGCCTGGTGGCGCAGCTGCCGCGACAGCATGTCGTCGAGCACCAACCGGGATTCGTCGATGCCGCCATCGCTGTGCAGGCTCAGCACGCCAAAGGGTGCGGTGGGCTCACGCACGTCGCCCAGCATCTGGCGGAAGAAGGCCTCATGCTCCTCGGCGCTGACGCCCAGCCGGGCCTGCGCCACGAAGTGGCGGAACGGCACCGGCTCGGCCAGCTCGGCCAGGCGCCCTTCCTCGATCGCGTCGGCCTCGATCAGCAGCAGGTCCATGGTGGTGTGGTCCAGCACCAGGTGATGGGCCAGCACGTGCAGCAGGTGGCGTCCGTTGGCGGCGTCCTCCACCACATGGCAGCGCAGCAGCGGCGCCTGGTCCACCTCGATGCGTGCGCTGCGCTCGTCGAACATCGCCTCCAGCTGCTGTGCCACATCGCCCTGCCCGGCATCCAGGCTCAGCCACTGCACGGGCAGCGTGGCGCGGCGGTGCACCACCTGCACCGGCTCGGGCAGGCCGTCCCAGACCACGGCGGTGCGCAGGATGTCGTGGCGGTCGATCACCTGTTGCAAGGCGGCCAGCAGCGACTGCAGTCCATCCCGGGTCGGGAAGCTGTAGAGGCTGCGCAGCAGATAGGTGTCGCCCTCCTGCGCCATCAGGTGATGGAACAGGATGCCTTCCTGCAGCGGGGCCAGCGGGTAGATGTCCTGCACATTGGCCGCGCCACCGGGCACCTGGGCCACGATCGTGTCGATCTCTTGC
>Ga0116181_1001300_pt1 | contig 21762 bp, 20 predicted proteins | sample AD_UKC075_MetaG_FD_89752 | JGI IMG/M metagenome (GOLD analysis project Ga0116181, IMG submission 89752) | Active sludge microbial communities of municipal wastewater-treating anaerobic digesters from USA - AD_UKC075_MetaG | ecosystem: Engineered > Bioreactor > Anaerobic > Digestate | place: USA... | reverse complement strand
GTCACCCTGCTCTGGCTGATCGCCTTGCTCCAGCTGGGCGTGCTGGGCGGGTGGGTCTGGGCCGGAATGCCCTTGCCAAGCACGGGCGGAGTGCCACAAGGCGGGGCGTGAGCACCGCACCCCCGCCACAGGAAACCAGTCTCCTTGCCCCGGGCCGCGCCCTGGCCCCATTCCGGTTCCCGGCCTTCCGGGCGATCTGGACAGCGAATCTCGTTTCCAATTTCGGCTCGATGATCCAGTCGGTCGGCGCGGCCTGGCTGATGACAGACCTGACCACATCGCACCAGCTGGTCGCGCTGGTCCAGGCGTCGACGACGATTCCCTTCATGGTCCTGGCCGTCTTCGCCGGGGCCATCGCCGACAATTATGACCGGCGGCTGGTGATGCTGGCGGCGCAGGCGGGAATGCTGGTGGTGTCGGCCACACTGGCCGTGCTGACCCTGCTCGGCCAGATCGGGCCGCTTTCGCTGCTCGCCTGCACTCTGGCGGTGGGCTGCGGAACGGCGCTCAACGGTCCGGCGTGGCAGGCATCGGTGCGGATGCAGGTCGGCCCGGCCGACCTGCCCCAGGCGATCTCGCTCAACACCATTGCCTTCAACCTGGCGCGCAGCGTGGGGCCGGCGCTGGGCGGCCTGCTGATTTCACTGACCGGCCCGGAAGTGGGCTTCACGCTCAACGCGTTCAGCTATCTGGCGCTGATCATCGTCCTGCTGCGCTGGAGACCTGAACACCCGCCCCGCCAGCGCCAGCCGATGCTGGCCTCGACCATGACCGGCCTGCGGTTCTGCGCGGGATCGGATCCGGTGCGCCGGGTGCTGCTGCGCGGCCTGCTGTTCGGTTTCGGCGCGGCGGGCGTGCAGGGGCTGCTGCCGCTGCTGGTGCGGCATCAGTTGCGGGGCGGCGAAGTCCAGTACGGGATGGTTCTGGGCGCGTTTGGGATCGGCTCGATCCTGACTGCGCTGTGGGTCGCGCAGGCGCGCCGGCGCTGGGGCAGCGAGACGGTGGTCACGGTCGCATCGCTTGCCTTTGCCGTCGCCGTTGTGCCGCTTGCCTTCACCCAATCGCTGGCGGTGGCGCTGGCCTGCCTGCTGGTCGCGGGCGGGGGCTGGGTGGCCACGCTGACCACGCTCAACGTCGCGATGCAATTGCGCTCGCCCGAGGCGATCCTGGGGCGCTGCATGGCGATATACCAGGCGGTGACTTTCGGCGGCATGGCGATCGGCGCCTATGCGCTGGGGCTGGTCGCGGACATGACCGGAACCAGCGCGGCGATCCTTGGCGCGGCGGGCTTCATGGCCGGCGCCCTGCCGCTGCTGCGCCGGTTCGCGCCGATGCCCACGCGCGAGGAAGGCCGTGTCGCGGCCTGACGCGGTGACGTCATGCAGCGGCCGCACAAAAGTTGCGGCGCGACTTAACAGTTAATTTACCACGTTGCGCCAGAACGGAGTCCAACAGGGCTTGGTGGGGTTCCACATGGATACGTATCGCGGTAATTTTCTGGACAGCGCCGACAGCGCCCAGGACGAATATGATCTTGGCGAGGACGAAATCGTCCGCGAGGCGCCGCCCGCGATCATCGGCCAGGATGAACGCCGCATGCAGGTGCGGGCCTACAACCACTGGGCCAGCCTGCTCGACAACCGCAATTTCCCCTCGATCGAGGATCTCGATCCCGAAGCCCTGCCCGATTTCGGCCCGTTCAGCGTGCTGCTGGATTTCACCGGCGGGATCGAGAATCCGTCGATCCGGTTCCTGGGAGACAAGCTGGCCGAGGAATGCGGCGCCGATGGCGAGATCTCAACCCTGGCCGACGTGCCCAGCCGGTCGCTGCTGTCGCGCATCACCGACCATTACATGCAGATTCTTGCCAACCAGGCGCCGATCGGCTTCGAGGCCGAATTCGTCAACCAGTGCGAGGCGACAATCCTCTATCGCGGGATCCTGTTGCCGTTCTCCAGCGACGACGAGACGATCGACTTCATCTACGGCGTGATCAACTGGAAGGAACTGGCCGACCAGAAGACCACCGACGCCCTGCTGCTGGAAATCGACCAGGCACTGGAAAACCCGCCGGCTGGCTCCGCACGGGGCGATGCGCTGACCGACTGGGCCGACGGTCCGGCCGACATGCGCGATGACGATGACGTGCTCGACCTCGCGGGCCTTGATCTGGACGACCACGGCGACCACGGCGGCCTGCCCCAGCCGGCCTTCGGCGGCGACGAATTCGGCAACGACGATTTCGCGGCCCCGGTGCCAGCCGCTGAAAATGCCTCGGACATGGAACTGGCCGACTGGCTCGCATCGGCCCGCGAACTGGCCGACGCCGCGCGCGGATCGGAAGATCGCACCCGCCAGGCGCTCTATGCCGCGATCGGCCGGGCCTATGATTTCTCGCTCGCGGCGGCGGAAGCGCCCGGGGAATTTGCCGAACTGGTCGCCGATTCGGGCCTGACCGTCCAGGACCGCGCGCCGATGACCCCGGTGGTCAAGCTGGTGTTCGGCGCGGACTATGACAAGACGCGGCTGACCGAATATGCCTCGGCACTGAGCCACGCCCACCGCCTGCAATTGAACCGGGGTTCGCTGTCGCGCTACCTGGGCGAGTTTCCGGGCGGGCTGAAGGGCGTGGTCACCGAGGAACGCCGGATCAAGCGCGAGGAGGCCGGCCTGCCCGCCGAACAGCGCGATACCCCGCGCGAAGCCCTGGCCCGCAAGCTGCGCAAGCTGGACTATGCCCCGCTCGACGCGGTGGCGAGCGAGGGCAGCGAATTCACCCTGCTGGTCGCCCGCCGCCTGCCCGATGGCCAGGTGGTCCTGCTGGGCGAGATCGCCGAGGACATCGCCCTGCTCGAGCGCGCGGCCCGCAAGCTGATTGCCTGACACCAACTCTGCCTGAACAGCGAGAGGGGGGCGCCGTTCCTTTGGGAATAGCGCCCTTCGCTGTTTTCAGTGATAGACTGCGCCCATGACACTGGTAGCAGGGCGAAGGCGGATCGGCATGACGGCATGGATCGCGGGAATTGTGCTGCTGGCCGGACTGCTCGCCTATGCCGGAGTGAAAGTCGCGATCGCCCGCAATCCTGCGGGAACGCTCGACATGGCCGATCGCATCCTGGGCGGCGCCGGGGGCGCGCGGGTGGAATCAACCGGGCTGGCCTATGGACCGCTGCCGCGCCAGCGGCTGGAGGTGATCGTGCCCGATGCGCCCGCCGCCGCGCCCCGGCCCGTGCTGGTCTTCATCCACGGCGGCGGCTGGGACAGCGGCGATGCGGCGGATTACCACTTCATCGGCCGGACCTTCGCCCGCCAGGGCTATGTCGTGGTGCTGCCGACCTATCGCCTGACCCCCGAAGGGGTCTTTCCCCGGATGCTCGAAGACGGCGCCATGGCGCTCGTCTGGGTCCAGGCCAATATCGCGCGGCACGGCGGAGATCCGGGCCGCGTGGTGCTGGCCGGACACAGCGCGGGAGCCTACAACGCGGTGATGCTGGCGCTCGAGCGGCAGTGGCTTGGCCGCGCCGGGGTCGAAGACGGCTTCATCAAGGGCGTGATCGGCCTGTCCGGGCCTTACGACTTCTTCCCCTTCACCAGCGATGCGGCGCGCAAGGCTTTCGCCCATGTCGCCCCGCCCGAGCAGACCCAACCGATCCGCTTCGTGCGCGGCGATGCCCCGCCGATGCTGCTGATCACCGGCGACGAGGACACCACGGTCAAGCCCCGCAACACCGCCGCACTCGCCGCCGCGCTGCGCAAGGTGGGCGCGCGGGTGGAGGAACTGCATCTGCCCGGCATCGACCATTCGCAGCCGGTCATGAAACTGGCCGCGCCTTTTGCGCGCGACGGGCGCGTGCGCGAGGCGATGCTGGCCTTTCTGCAGCGCACGACCCGGCCTTCAGCGCTGGTTCAGGCGCAGGTCCGCTAGGTCGCCGTCGATGCGCGCACTCTCCCGCCTCTTCGCCCACGCCGTTGCCGCGATTGCCGCGCTGGGCATTGCCGTGCAGCCTGCCACCGCCCAGTCGATCCTGCGCGATGCGGAGACGGAGGCGCTGCTGCGCGACATGGCCAACCCGCTCGTCAGCGCCGCCGGGCTCGATCCGCGCAACGTCGACGTGGTGATGATCAACGATCCCTCGCTCAACGCCTTCGTCGCGGGGGGACAGGTCGTCTACCTCCATTCCGGCCTGATCAACGAGGCCGGCAGCGCCAACGAGGTGCAGGGCGTCATCGCCCACGAACTGGGCCATATCACCGGCGGCCACGTGATCAGCGATGGCGGCGGCAAGGCGGCGACGGGCATCTCGATTCTCTCCCTGCTGCTCGGCGTGGCGGCGGCGGCGGCAGGTGCCGGGGACGCGGCGATGGGCGTGCTGATGGCGGGCCAGCAGGCCGCGCTTGGCAAGTACCTGGCGTTCAGCCGCGGGCAGGAAGCCAGCGCCGACGCGGCAGGTGCGCAATACCTGTCGAAGGCGGGGATTACCGGACGCGGATCGATCAGCTTCTTCAAGCGGCTCCAGAACATGGAATACCGCTATGGCTATACCCGCAATGCCGACAGCGAGTTCTACTCCACCCACCCCGTCACCTCGGACCGGATCACCACGCTGGAGGACACCTACCAGGCTGACCCGGCATGGAGCAGGCCGCCCGATCCCGCGATCGAGGAACGGTTCCAGCGGGTGAAGGCCAAGCTGGTGGGCTATGTTTCCGAACCTCAGCGCACGCTGCAACTCTATCCCGTAACGGTGAACACCGTGCCGGCGCGCTATGCCCGGGCCTATGCCTTCCACAAGGACGCCCAGCTCGACAAGGCCATGGCCGAGGTCGACTCGCTGCTCGCCGCAGCCCCCGCCGATCCCTATTTCCTCGAGCTCAAGGGGCAGATCCTCCTCGAGGCGGGCAAGCCGCGTGACGCGCTGGCCCCGCTGCGCCGCGCGACCGAGCTGACCGCCAACCAGCCGCTGATCGCCACCACCTTCGGCCATGCCCTGATCGCCACCGAGGACAAAGCCAATTTCCGCGAGGCAGAGCGCGTGCTCAAGGCCGCCGTCGCGCGCGACCGCGAGAATCCGTTCGCCTGGTATCAGCTCGGCACGGTCTATGCCGCGAATGGCGACATGCCCCGCGCGCGGCTGGCCAGCGCGGAGCAGCAGGCAATGGGCCTGCAGTTCCAGCAGGCGCTGGCCAGCGCCGAAGCGGCAGAGGCAGGGCTGCCCAAGGGCTCGCCCGACTGGCTGCGCGCGCAGGACATCGCGATGCAGGCCCGCGCAGAGATTGAACGCCGGGCCAAACGCAAGTAGGCGCAGGCGATGACCAAGGCTCCGGCGCGTTCGCCCTCAACCCTCGTGCTCCTGCTGGCCGGCACGATTCTCCTGCTGACAGGCGCGATCGGCGGCTGGATGTTCGAATCCCGGCGGATGGCGCAGGCGGTGCGCACCACCCTGCTCGAAAACCCGGAGATCCTCCCCGAAGCGATGGAGAAGCTGCGCGAGCGCGAGACCGGCAAGCAGGTCGATGCCCTGGCTGACAAGCTGACCACGCCTTTCCCCGGCGCCGTTCTGGGGAATCCGCAGGGCAAGGTTACCCTGGTCGAGTTCACCGACTTTGCCTGCACCTATTGCCGCGCCAGCGTGGCCGAGGTCGAGGCGCTGATCGCCGCCAACCCCGATCTCAGGGTGGTCGTGCGGGAAATGCCGATCCTCTCGCCGCAGAGCGCGGAAGCGGCCCGCATGGGACTGGCTGCGGCGGAGCAGGGCAAGTACGCCGCCTTCCACAAGGCGATGTTCGCCGCCGGACGGCCCGATGCCCGCACCATCGCCGCCGCCGCGCAGGCCGCCGGGCTCGACATGGAGCGCGCACGCAAGGCGATCGCCAATCCCGCGATCGATGCGGAGCTGGCGGCCAATCTCGACCATGCGCGCCAGCTGGGCTTTGACGGAACGCCAAGCTGGGTGATCGGCGACAAGGCCTTCTCGGGCGCGGTTGGCCGCGACATCCTCCAGAAGGCGATTGCCGAGGCACGCGAATCGTAGGATTTCGCCTCCCCCTGCTTTTCTGCTAGCATTGCGCCATGGCCGTGCTGCCCTTTCACCCGACCCCCTTCTTTGCCAACAAGAACCGCGCCTTCTGGCGGCTGCAAGCCGTGGGATGGGGCGGCGCGATGCTGCTGCGGGTGATGTCGAGCCTCGCCAACGACCAGCCGCTGTCGTTCCTGGTCCTGGTGGTGATCGAAACGATCACCGGCTTTTCGATCTCGCTGATCCTCGCGGTGATCTATCGCCAGCTGATCAACCGCCGGCCGATCGTCACCTGGGGCGTGACCGCGCTGGTCCTGCCCTTCGCGGCGGGGCTCTATGCCTTCATCGATGCCTGGGTGATCGGTCTCTACCGCTCGGACGGCGCCACCGGCTTCCCGCAGCTGTTCCTTGGCGTGTTCTTCTTCGACGCGATGCTGCTGGGGGCCTGGTCGGCGCTCTATTACGCGATCAATTTCTTCCTCCAGATCGAGGAACAGAACGACCAGTTGCTGCGGCTGGAAAACCAGGCAACCCAGGCCCAGCTGGCCATGCTGCGCTACCAGCTCAACCCGCACTTCCTGTTCAACACGCTGAACTCGATCTCGACGCTGGTGCTGCTCAAGCAGACCGAGCCGGCGAATGCCATGCTCAGCCGGCTGTCCTCGTTCCTGCGCTACACCCTGGTGAACGAGCCGACCGGCCGCGTGACCGTGGCGCAGGAGGTGGAGACCCTGAAGCTCTACCTCGACATCGAGCGGATGCGGTTCGAGGAACGGCTGCGCACCGCGTTCCGGATCGATCCGGTGACCGAAGGCGCGCTGCTGCCTTCGCTGCTGCTTCAGCCGCTGGTCGAAAACGCGATCAAATACGCGGTGGGCCCTCAGGAATCCGGGGCGGAAATCACCATCTCGGCGCAACTCGTCGGTCCAAACCTTCGCATCACCGTCTCCGACACCGGACCGGGATTGCAAAATACGGCTGGCGGCAACAGGTTCGCTGGCGTGACCTTCGATGGCGGCGAACCCGTTTCCACCGGCGTGGGCCTGGCGAACATCCGCGACCGGCTTGCGCAGGCCTATGGCGAGGACCATCGCTTTGAAACGATGGAACCGCCCGAGGGCGGGTTTGCCGTACTCATCGAAATCCCATTCGAACGCCGCGAAGTCGCGGCGTCGGCGATCCCCGCCGAAGTACGCCCGGCACTGGCCGGCTGAAACCCGATCGGAACCATCCATGACCATCCGCACCATCCTCGTCGACGATGAGAAGCTGGCGATCCAGGGGCTGATGCTGCGCCTCGAGAAGTTCCCGGACGTCGAGGTGATCGACACCTGCTCCAACGGGCGCGAGGCGATCCGCAAGATCAAGACCGAGAAGCCCGATCTGGTCTTCCTCGACATCCAGATGCCCGGGTTCGACGGGTTCTCCGTGGTCAAGGGCGTGATGGAGATCGAGCCCCCGCTGATTGTCTTCGTCACGGCCTATCAGGAACACGCCGTGCGCGCCTTCGAGGCGAACGCGGTCAACTACCTGATGAAGCCGGTGGACGAGGACAAGCTGGCCGACACGCTGGAGCGGGTGCGCACCCGCATCGCCGAGAAGCGGTCTGCCGAGGAGGCCGAAAAGCTCAAGACCGTGCTGGCCGAAGTCGCCCCCGATGCGATCGAGGCAATGCCGGAAGAGGGCGAAACCGCCGGCCGCTATGAAAAGCTCATCAACATCAAGGACAAGGGGCAAATCTTCCGCGTCGACGTCGATTCAATCGAACGGATCGAGGCGGCGGGCGACTACATGGTGATCTATACCGCCGACAACAGCCTGATCCTGCGCGAGACGATGAAGGATCTTGAACGCAGGCTCGATCCACGCGTGTTCCAGCGGGTCCACCGCAGCTGGATCGTCAATCTCAACCAGGTCCGCCAGGTCAAGCCGCACACCAACGGCGAATGCTTCCTGATCCTCGAATCCGGCGCCGACGTGAAGGTCAGCCGTTCCTACCGCGACGTGGTGGCGCGCTTCGTCCACTGAGGCCCGGCGGCAACGGGACGAGAGGCCATGGCGAGCGAAATTCCCTCCCTGTCCATCACCCCGCTGGGGCCGCAGGACCTGCCTGCCGCCCTTGCCCTGCAGGCACAGGCCTACCCCCCGTTCCTCGTCGAGGACGAAGCCGCCTTCCTGAGCCGGATCGCGCTGCCGGCTTCCTATTGCCTGGGCGCGAGGCAGGGAAACCGGCTGCTGGGCTATCTGCTTGCCCATGGCTGGAGCCACCGCTCACCGCCGCCGCTGGGCAGCGTGCTCGCGGATGACGGCCCCGGCGAGGTGCTGTTCATCCACGACCTTGCGGTTTCTCCCGAGCAGCGCGGGCTGAAGGTCGGCCAAAGGCTCGTCGCGCGCGCGGCCGAGCTGGCCGTTCGCGATGGCCTGCGCCGCGCGGAGCTGATCGCGGTCGAAGGCGCAGCCGAATACTGGCGCACCCTGGGCTTTGCCGAAGAGGCCGTGTCCGGCGAATTGGGGGAGAAACTTGCGACCTATGGCTCGCGCGCACGCTGGATGACGCGCGAAATCCCCTGAGCGCCGAATGCGATGGAATCCGGCATTCATCTTGAGTAATCGGGGGCATGACCCAATTCACCCTCCCCGGCTTCGACCTGTCCGCCTTCGTCCGCGCCACGCTTGACGAGGATCTTGGCCTCGGCCTGCCGGGCGGGGGACGCGACGTGACCTGCGAAAGCGTGATCCCCGCCGATGCGCGCTTTTCCGGCACGATGGACAGCCGCGATGCGATCACCGTCGCCGGCCTGCCGATCGCCGCGGAATTCTTCCGCGCGCTCGATCCCACCATGGAGATCGAACTGCTGGTGAAGGACGGCGCGCAGGTTCCCGCCGGGACCGACCTGATGCGCCTGTCCGGCAATGCCCGCGCGATGCTGACCGCCGAACGCTCGGCGCTCAACACGGTCCAGCACCTCTCGGGCGTGGCCACGCTGACGCGCCAGTATGTCGACGCAATGCAGGGCAATGCGACCCTGCTCGATACCCGCAAGACCATCCCCGGGCTGCGTCACCTCGAAAAGTACGCCGTGCGGATGGGCGGCGCTCAGAACCACCGCATGGGGCTGTGGGACGCGGCGATGATCAAGGACAATCACGTCGCGGTTGCGGGCGGAGTGACCGAGGCGGTGCGCCGCGCAAAGAATGCCGGGGTGACCTGGATCATCTGCGAGGTCGACCATATCGACCAGATCGAACCGGCGCTGGCGGGCGGCACCAGCCACCTGCTATGCGACAACATGACCCCGGCACAGCTGCGCGAAGCGGTCGCGCTGGTGGCGGGCCGGGTGCCGATCGAAGCTTCGGGCGGGGTCAGGCTCGACACGATTGCCGCAATTGCCGCGACGGGCGTCACCTACGTCTCGGTTGGCAGACTGACGCAAAGCGCCCCGGCGGCTGACATCGGCCTGGATTTCACCCCGCTATGAGGAGCGCGCTTGGGGCGCTGCTGCTGGCGCTGCCCGGTCCAGCCCTGGCCCAGGCCTACCAGTGCCAGGCGCCGCAGGAGATCGAGATGCCGCGCCCGGTCCAGCCGGACGGGCCGGTCCGCAAGACGCGGATCACCGGCTATACCCTGGCGATCAGCTGGTCGCCCGAATTCTGCCGGGGACGCGCGGGAAGCGATCCCGGGAACCTGCAATGCAATGGCCGGATCGGCCGCTTCGGTTTCGTGCTGCACGGCCTCTGGCCCAACAGCGGGGGCGGCAAGTACCCGCAGTGGTGCGCCCTGACCCCGCGTCCCAGCGCCGAAGACCTGAAGGCCAACCTCTGCATGACGCCGGTGCCCTGGCTGCTGGAGCACGAATGGGCCAAGCACGGCAGTTGCATGGCCCGCACTCCCGGCGCCTATTTCCGCTCCGCCGCGATCCTGTGGAACTCGATTCGCCTGCCCGATGCCGACCAGCTTTCGCGGCAGGAGTTCCTGACCGCCGGAGAGATCAGGAGGGCATTCGCCGCGCTCAATCCCGCGCTGCCCCGCAATGCCATCGGCATCCGCAGCGGCAATGGCGGCTGGCTGCGCGAAGTGCACCTCTGCTACGGCAAGGACTTCATGCCCAAGGCCTGCGAGCCGCGCGCGCTGGGCCCGCGCGACACTGTGCCGCTGAAGATCTGGCGCGGGCTCTAACGCCGCGCCTTGAAGAAATCGCGCAGCAGGGCGGCGGCCTCCGCCTCGCCCATTCCGGAATAGACCTCGGGCGCGTGGAGGCATTGCTCATGCTCGAACACCCGCGCGCCGTGCTCCACCGCCCCGCCCTTGGGATCGGCCGCCGCGTAATAGAGCCGGGCGATTCGCGCATGGGCAATGGCACCGGCGCACATCGCGCAGGGTTCCAGCGTCACCCACAGCTCGCAGCCATCCAGCCGCTCGTTGCCCAGCGCCTGGGCGGCAGCGCGAATCGCAAGGATTTCCGCATGACCGGTCGGGTCGCGCAAGCCGCGCGGCGCATTGTGCGAGGCGGCGATCACTACGCCATCCCTGAGCACCACCGCGCCGATCGGCACTTCCCCCGCCGACTCGCCAGCGCGGGCCTGTTCCAGCGCCAGCCGCATCGGTTCGGGGAGGGGCCACTTGCTCATTTTCGCGGGATTGGCGGGGATACCTTGACCTTACAAGGGTGAATCGGTAATGGCGCGCCTTCCCCCGAATGGGTATCACGTTTTCAAGCGAGTGAAGCCATGTCCCGTATTTGCGAACTGACCGGCAAGGGTCGCCAGGTCGGCCACAACGTCAGCCACGCCAACAACAAGACCAAGCGCGTCTTCCTGCCCAACCTGCAGAACGTCACGCTGATGTCCGATGGACTGGACAAGAGCTTCAAGTTCCGCGTTTCGACGCAGGGCCTGCGCTCGGTCGAGCACGTTGGCGGCCTCGACAACTGGCTGCTCAAGACCTCGGACGAAAAGCTTTCGGACACCGCTCTGAAGGTGAAGCGCGAGCTCAAGAAGCAGGCCGCAGCCGCCGCCTGAACCCGGTCGGCTCCTTCGGGGGCCGGACCAGGCCAATAGCAGGGCGCGCGAATCGTTCGCGCGCCTTTTGCTATGTCCGCTGTCAGCGAACCGGTGCCGGCAGTTCCATGCGCCACAGCAAGGTCTGCTGGGTCACCGCACTGTTGTCGTCGCTGATCAGCCAGACCACAACCGCGCCGTCCCTGCCGGGCTCCACCGCCAGGCCTTCGAAATTGTCGGTCTGCAGCGGACCGGCGTTCAGGTCCGCGATTTCCCGCGCGCGCCACACCTGGCCCGGCGCGATCCCGGCCGGGTCGGCAATCGCCAGCTTGATCAGGAAACGCGCCGGAATCGGCCAGCGCAGCCGCCGCATCAGCACCAGCACGCGCCCATCGGGCAGCTGCGCCATGTCCACCGGGCGGTAACCGGCGGGCCCTGCGAAGCCGAAGTGCCGCGCCGCGCCCAAATCGGTCGGATCGCCCGGAAACAGTAGCGCGGGGTGAACCTTGCCGCCCTCTTCGCTGGACGCCTCCGACACCGCCACGAACCGCCCGTCTGCCAATCGCAGCATGGCTTCCGCGCCGGAATTGATCGGCCAGCGGCGCATCTCTTCGGGCTGGCGGATCGCCTCGCCCTGCAGCCCCGGAGCATGGCGCGAGATCGCGTTGCGGCCTTCCAGCGCGATCCATATCCGTCCGCTCTCCGGATCGCGGGTCGCGGATTCGATGTCGAGGTTTTCCTTGTAGCGCGCGTCATCGGGGAAGGTGGCGCTGATCCGGGTGTCACCGCCCTGCCCGGGCTGCGGCATGTCCAGCCAGTAACCCCGGTCGCTGAAGGCCAGCAGGCGACCCGGCCGGGCCACCAGCAGCGCCGACCAGCCGCCGAAATCGGTGTTCGGGCTGATCAGCCGCCAGGCTCCGGTCAGGCGCAGCGGGCCGTAGCTGCAACACTCCGGTCCGCGCGGCACGGCCCGCGAATCGACGGCCTGGGCGTGATTGGGCCGCAGCGGCGGGCTGCGCAGCCACACCCCCGGAGCGAGGCCCAGGATGACGAACAGGATCACGGCCCGGCGTAGCATCGCCCCCCTGTGGTCGTCCCGGGAGGCCAAGGCAAGAGCCAGCAGGGGGCGGCGCGATTGACGCACCACCCCGCCCCGGCGCATGGTGGCGCGACAATCAGGTTTTCCGGGAGACAGCCCCTTGCGCCACCAGCTCCGAATCGCCGCCAGCGCCGTGCTGGCCTTCACTGCCGCACCGGCATTTGCCGACAAGCCGGTAGAGGTTGCAACCCAGCCGCCGGTGTTCCGCGCGGTGATCGATTGCAAGGCTCTGCCCGACCCCCAGGCGCGGCTCGCCTGTTATGACAGGACTGTCGGCGCGCTCGCCAACGCGGCGGAGACGCGCGACGTACTGGTGGTCGACCGGGCGACCGCGCGATCGACCAAGCGCAGCCTGTTCGGCATGGCGCTGCCCCGCATCAAGCTGTTCGGCGACAACGACGACGAGGAGATCGAGCAGATCGAGAGCAGCATCGCCTCGGCCTATGACGCGAAGGACGGGCTGAGCGTGTTCGTGCTGGCCGATGGCGCGCGCTGGAAGCAGACCGAAGGCCGCTATACCTTTCCCAAGGCCGGCCAGCCGATCGTGATCCGCCGCGCCGCGCTGGGCAGCTTCTTTGCCAAGGTCGACAACCAGGCGGCGGTGCGCGTGATCCGGCTACCCCAGGGCCAGTAGGCGCAGGCCCCAGCCCGTCAGTTGGACGTGTTCCACGACTTGCTGGTCATCTCTTCATAGGTGTCGCGCGCGTTCTGGTTGCCGATCGCGTCGGACTTTTGCCACTGCGCATTGGTGCGGCAGGAATAGAGCTTTTTCACCAGTGATCCGATTTCCGGCGAGCTTTTGCAGCGGATGTAATACGGATGGCTTTTGGGCAAGCCGGCGTTGAAGGCGCGGATTTCCTTCTGCGACATTGCCTTGGGATCGGGTTCGGACACCTGCGTCTGCGCCGCTTCGATGGCGGCGCCTTCAGCGGCGATCACGAGGAGCAGGGCTTCGATCATCGTGGTTGACCTCTTTGGGACTCTGGCGACGCGTCGCCGCATCGCTTGCTGCGTGGCCGCAGATTAGCCCGCCCGATCCGGTTTGTCGCGTGGAACTGGCCGGCGGGGTCAGTTGCCGTTGGACCAGCCCTTTTGCAGGCCTTCCACCGCCTCGCGGGCTTCCTGGTTGCTCAGGTTCTCGACCCGCGCCCACTCCTGGTTGGTCCGGCAATCGGTCCGTTTCTTGACCAGCGATCCGATCTCGTCGATTCGCTTGCAGCGGATGTAGTTGGGATGATCGCGCGCCAGGGTGCGGTTATAGGCGCGAACCTCGGACATCTTCATCGTGATCGGGCCGCTGACCAGCTTGGGCGGCGCCTCTGCCGTGGGGGCATTGGCGAGGGTCAGGGCGACAAGGGCAGCGAACATGGGGCTTCTCCCGGTTGCAGGCCGGCAGGCTAGACCCGGCTCCGCCCGGCTGCAAGGTTGCAGCGATCAACCGAGCGCGGCGTCGGAAGCGGCGATATAGTCGATGATCGCCTGCCGTTCCGGTTCGGAGATGTGCGGGTTCCAGGCATCGAGGATCAGGATCGCGCGGCGCTGGTCGCTGCCGTTCATCGCCTCGTGATCGATCGTGTCGTCAAAGGCGAAGGCCTTGCCCTCCACCCATTCGCGGGTTTCGCCGCCGACCCGGAACCAGCACTTTTCCGGGATGTCGAGCGCCAGGTGGATGATCGCCCGCATGTTGGTGACGCCGGTATGCGGGGGAATGTGGCTGTGGGGCTTAAGGATCGAGAAGAACGCGCTCGGCCCGCGCCCCGGGATCCGCAGCAGGGGCAGGCGATCGAGCAGGGCGGCGGTCTGCGGGCAGCGCTCATGCACCGGCAGGTTGGCCTGGCCGTATTCCCACAGGAAGCACGCTCCCCAATCGAGCGAATGATCGAGCGCGCTCCATTCGCTGGGCGGGGAGCCCTCTTCCATCCTGACATAGGGCCGGATCGCGTCGCCCGGATCGGCCAGCAGGCTTTCCAGCTCAGCCTTGATCACCGCCGCATTGGCTTCCAGTTCATCGAGCCAGGGGAAGTGCTTGCGATCGAAATACTCGTCGGCGGGAAGGAAGGGGTAATACAGCCCCGCGCATTCGTTGTGATAGGTGGAGCGGCGGCCCAGCGCCCGATCGACGAAGGCCGTGATCCGGCGTTGCTCCGTCTCGCCCCACTGGCCCTTTCCCGCTGCCAGCACGGCATCGGCGCTGGCGGCCATGCGCGCCCGCAGCGCGTCGCAATAGGCCAGGCCCGCCGCCAGTTCCTGTTCGACCTGGGGGGAAAGCCCCGGCTGGCGATCCACCAGCTGGCGCACGTTGTTCCACGCCACCAGCGCGGCCTGCTCTTCGCGGCGGCGCTGGAGCAATTGTGCCAGCCGCAGCTGCGATCCGAAGTCGAGCCGATCGATCGCCAGCGCCCGGTCAAGCGCGGCGCGTTCGCCCGCATCGTTGCCCGCCAGACGGTGGCCGTGGGCCAGGTTGCGCCACAGGGCCAGGGCCCCGGGATCGGCCGCAGTCGCGCGGGTAAAGGCCCGAACCGCGGCAGGCCCGTCGCCGGCACGGATCGCGGCCATGCCTTCAGCGTTGGCTTCAAGCGCTTCGCGCGGTGGCTGGGGCGGGGCCTGGGTCACTGTGCAGCGAGGGATAGGCCCGCGTCCGCTTCGCCGCAAGGGGTGTTGCCGCTGGGCCGGGGCACCTCTAACCTCCCGGCATGGCTCAAACTTCCGCTGCCTTGCTGAACGACCCCGAATGGCTGGCCCACCGCCTGGTCGAAGGGACCGACGCGGCCCGTTTCGTCCGCGTGCCCCGCGCCCGGCATGGTGCGACTCCGTTCCTGACCGATGCCGATCTGGGAGCGACGGAGATTGGCGGAGACGTCGCGCTGCACGACTGCCTGGCCCTGCCGGGCGACGCGACGCTGGGCTTCCTGTTCCATTCAGCCTTCTGCGGATCGACCATGCTGGTCCGCGCGCTCGACCGGCCGGGAGCGGCGATGGGGCTGTCGGAGCCGGTGATCCTCAACGACGTGGTCGGCATGCGCCGCCGGGGAGCCGATCCCCGCGCGGTCGCCCGCGCCGCCGATGCGGCGACGCGCCTGCTGGCCCGCCCGTTCGGCGCGGGCGAGGCGGTGATCGTCAAGCCGTCCAACGTGATCAACCCCCTGGCCGAGCTGCTGCTGGCGCTGCGTCCGCAGGCGCGCGGCCTGTTCCTTTACGCGCCGCTCGAAACCTTCCTGATTTCGGTGGCGCGCAAGGGCTTGTGGTGCCGGCTGTGGGTGCGCGAACTGCTGGAAGGCCAACTGCGCGACGGTTTCATCCAGCTTGGCTTCACGCCGGAGGATCTGTTTCGCCAGACCGACCTGCAGGTTGCGGCAACCGGTTGGCTGGCGCAGCACCTGCATTTCGCGCGGCTGGCCGAGAAGCTGGGACCGCAGCGCCTGCGCAGCCTCGATGCCGACCGGATGACCGCACGGCCCGCAGAAGCGGTCGCCGCCGCCGCCGCGCAGTTCGGCCTGACGCTCGATGCCGGCGCAGTGGCGGAAATCGCCAGCGGACCGGCCTTCACCCGTCATTCGAAGTCGGGCGCGGCCTTTACTCCCGAAGACCGGCGGGCCGAATACGCCCAGGCACGGGCAGCCTATGGCGACGAGATCGACAAGGTGCTCGAATGGGCAAAGGCGGTTGCCGATTCTGCCGGAGCGGCGATGGAAGGCCCCTTTCCGCTGCTTCAGGCATAGCCGAAGCGGTCGATCCACGGCTGGAGCAGCGGCATCACGGGCGCAAGGTACTCGGCATAGGGCTCCCACTGGCGGGTGCCGTCGTAAAGCCCGCGCTGGACCTGCCCCGCGCTGGCAGTGGAGACCCCGCGCCGCGCCGCCGTGCGGTCGAACCGGCGCAGCTCCTCGCTCCATTCCAGGCCCAGGAAGGCGCAGATCGCCTGGGTCGCCGCATCGAAATCACGGACCAGGCGGTGGTAGTGCACCTCGTGGACCCTGAGCGGCAGGCGATCGAGGCAGGCCTGGGTCAGCCGCATCAGCGCATCGTAATGGCGCGCGGCGCTTTCCAGCGTGGTGTAATCGAGCGTGCCGCTGGTCATGGCAAAATTGGTGCGGAAGCAGGACCAGACCACGTCGCGCGGATCGCGCCGCATCACCAGAACCCTCGCATCGGGGAACAGCCGCGCGATCAGCGGCAGACGCGTGCCCTTGAGCGGGTCCATGTCGACGAAGCAGCGCGTATCTTGCGGCACTCCGGCCTCGGCAACCTTGTCCCAATAGGCGCGGCGCAGAGGATCCAGCGCCGAACCGTCCAGCGCGGCAAAGCGGGCGAGGCCGGAGACGACTTCGGCGCGGCTGCCGGAGAGATAGTCGCGGTCCGCCGCCGCCAGGGTCGGGCGCTCTTCCAGCGCGGCGACGCCGGGCAGGGTGGCGAGGACGTTTTCAAGCAGGGTCGTGCCTGAACGCGGATAGCCAAGCAGGAAGACATGGGCTGGGCGAGCCTCGGCAGCGGCGGCAATCGGCGCCTCTGGCCAAGGATCGACTGCCGCGAAACCTTCGGCAATGGCCTCGATGAAATCGCCGTGGCGCATGTGGCCGGCGGCGGCATCGGCGTGGATCGCGGCGAAATCGGCCTTGGAGCGGGCATAGGCAGCGTAGGCACCCGCGTGGTCCTTCAGCCGATCGAGCGCATCACCAAGGGTGACGAGCGTGAGCATCCGGTCGAAATTCGACTCGGCCATGGTTGCGGCGAGCGGAGCGAGCAGGTCGCGCGCGCGTTCCGCCTTGCCATCGGCGATGTCGGCGCGCGCCAGTGCCGTCGCGGCAACGATGTTGCGGGGATCGAGCGAAAGCGCGCGCTCGGCCCGGGCGCGGGCCTCGGCCCAGTTGCCGTCGCGGGCGGCAAGCGCTGCCAGGCCGGCGTGGGCGGGAGCGCTGCCGGGCGCGAGTTCGGCCGCGCGGGCGAAGCTGTGGCGTGCGACCTGGGCCGAGCCGCCGGACGAGAGGATCGCCCCGCGCTCCAGCCAGGCATCGGGATAGTCCGGCCAGGCCGCGATCGCGGCATCGCAGGCCAGCACCGCATCGCGCAGGCGGCCGTTCTGGCGGTGGAAAATGGCAAGGCCGGTAAGCGTTGCGGGGTTGCCCGGCTCCATCGCCAGGGCGCGCTCAAGCAGCGCCTGTGCGCCTGCATGGTCTCCGCGCGCGGCAGCGGCGAGCGCGGCGACGGTATGGTCGTGGGCATCGCCGGTGCCCCGCGCGAGGGCGGCTTCGGCCTCGTGGGCGGCGGCGGCGAGGGCGGGATCGATCACCCGGGCAGATGGGCGGCAGGGGTCGGCGCTGTCAAGCTTTGGGCGGCAACCGCCCAAACGAAAGGGGCGGGCATTGCTGCCCGCCCCCACGTTGGTTGCCCAAGGCAGAAGTTATCAGAACTTCAGCTTGGCCGAGACCGCGAAGCGACGGCCCAGCGCGTCGTAGGTCGACGGATAGACGTTGCCGCTGTTGTACGAGGTGTTGCCGATCGTGTTGCCCACGACCTTGGGCTTGGTGTCGAACAGGTTCTGCACCGCAGCCGTGAAGGTCATGTTGTCGCTGACGTTGAAGCGCAGGGTGAAATCGAAGTAGCTCTTCGCGCCGATGCGACGGAAGTCTTCTTCGACCATGCAGCCGAAATCGTCAGTGGTCTGGTAGTTCGGGCACTGCTGGAACGCCGGGTTGCCGATGGCCGAGCTGGCCAGGCTGACCGGCAGCAGGACGCCAGCAGCGTTGCGGTTGGCGGCGTCGGCCGAAGCCGCGTCGTCAGCCAGCTGCTGGGGCTCGAACTTCACAGCGTCGATCCAGCGCCACAGCAGCGAGGCGTCGACCGGACCGATCGAGAGCGTCGTGCGCTGGCTGAACTGGAACTTCGGCTGGATCGAACCGGTGAACGAGCAGTTGACCGAATAGTAACCGGCGCATTCGCGGTCCAGGCTGGTAGCAGTCGCCTGGAACTTCGAATGGGCGGTGTAGTTACCCACGAACGACAGCGCCAGCTTCCCGAAGCCGAGATCGGTGTTGTAGTTCATGGCGAGGTCGATGCCCGAGGTTTCGAGCTTGCCGAGGTTGTTCAGCGGAGCGAACAGACCCGGAGTGGTTGCCGAATCGCCGTCGAGACCGCCGGTGATCGGGTTGCGCCGGATCACGGTGCAGTTCGGGTTGGTGGCGCTGCTGCTGGACAGGCTGCCGAAGCAGGCCCCGATCAGGTCACCCGGCAGCGGGTTGCCGATCACGTCCGTCACCTTGATGTTGTAGTAGTCCACAGACATCGAGAAGCGCGGCAGGAACGACGGCTGGAACACCGCGCCCAGGGTCCAGGTGGTGGCCTTTTCCGGAGCGAGGTTGAGGTTGCCGCCAGTGGTGATGTTGGCCTGGGCCGCGGTCGGGTTCTCGATCGAACCGATCGCGCCGACCGGAGCGCCCTGCGCGATGCAGACCGCGCGCAGGTTGGCATTGTTGGTCGGGGCCGCGCCGGCGCAGGGATCGACGCCGAGGTTGGTGAGCACCGTGGTCAGCGGGGTGAACAGCTCGCTGATGTTCGGAGCGCGCACCGCGCGGGCATAGTTGCCGCGCAGCTTGAGGTCCGCAACCGGTTCCCAGCTCAGGCCGGCCTTCCAGGTCCAGGTGTCGTTCGAACCGCCACCGTCAACCGAGTACTTCGAGTAACGGGCACCGGCTTCGAGCGTCAGGCTGTTGAAGAACGGCTTGTCCTGCACCAGCGGGGCAACGATTTCGGCGTAGCCTTCCCACACCTTGTAGCCGCCGTCGATGTCCGGAGCCGCGCCGCCGGCGCCGCCGAGTTCACCCGCAGTCTTGGCAAGCGTGTCCGAAGCCTGTTCGGCCTTGTAGGCGCGATATTCGGCACCCAGCGCGAAGTTGAACGGTTCCGAAGCGGACGGCAGGGCGAAGCCCAGGTCGCCCGAGACGATGCCGCGAACCTGGGTCAGCGCGGTGCGGACCTTGGTCGAGCTGTTCTCGGTCAGGAAGTCGGCCATGGCCGGGGTCATCGAGCCATCGGCGCCGAACAGGTTGAGCGGAACGCAGCCGTTCGACGTGTCCTGGCAAACCGGGTTGGCCAGCGTGCCGTTGACCAGCGCGCCCTGACGGAAGCGCGACTGCAGGGTGTAGCCCTTGATCGTCTGGAGCTTTTCGGATTCACCGTAGGCACCCGACAGATCCCAGTCGATCGAATCGGTCAGCTTGCCGCGGAAGCCGAGGCGATAGTCGAACACGGTCGAGCTGTAGTCGCTGATGCGCGGACCGACTTCGGTGGCGCGGCGGTTGTAGGTGATGCCCGGGTTGCTGTTGTAGCCTTCACCCGTATCGACCACGCCGTCGTTGTTGACGTCGAACGGCACGAACTGGCCGCCCTGGCCAACCACGGCGTAACCGGCCGAGCCCGGACCGGTCGCAGCCGCACCGTCAGCGCACTGCTGCGGCGTGAAGCGCGGGGTGTAGATGTCCGGACGCGGGTTGACGTCAAAGGCGCAGAACTGGCTGCGCAGGGTGGCGGGCAGGAACGGGTTGTTCAGGTTGATCGCCACCGAACCACCGAACGAACCCGAAGGCGCGATGATGGTCGACACGGTGTTCTTCGAGAACATGCCGCGGGTGTAGACTTCCACCGCGTCCGACACTTCATAGTTCGCCTGGGCGAAGATGTTGTAGCGGGTGAACGGGGTCTGGAAGACGTTGTAGGGGTTGAAGTTGAAGGTCGCGAAGGTGCCAACCGCGGCGCCCGCGGCGTTGATCTGGCGCACGCCACCGTTGCTCGCGCCGCCGGTGTTGGCGGTGTAGATCGGCTTGCCGGCCGAGTCGTAGCCCGCGAAGATCGATTCCGCGGTGGTGTTCGGGGTCGAAGTGCCCGAGATCAGCGGACGCGTGCCCGCGAAACGGCCGGGAACGCCCGTGCCCGAACCGGCGGGGCCGCCCGAGTAGGAGCTGATCTGAGTGAACGAGAAGTCGCGGTCGCCCTGATAGACCGGGTCCGACTTCTGGTAGCCGAGCGACAGCACGGCGTTGCCGCGGCCATCGTCGAAGTTGGCGCCGACGGTGACGTCGGAGCGGAAGAAGTTGCCGTCGCCCTTCTGGGTGATCTGGTCGCCCACGGAAATCTCGACGCCCGCGAAGTCCTTGCGGGTGACGAAGTTGACGACGCCGGTGATGGCGTCCGCGCCGTAGGTGGTCACGGCCGCACCGGTCTGCGCGTCAACGCGGCTGATCAGGGCGAGCGGGATGTTGTTGAGGTCGACGCTGCCGTCAAGGTCGGCGGGGACGATGCGGTTGCCGTCGAGCAGCACGATGTTGCGGTTCGAGCCGAGGCCGCGAAGGTCGACGTAGGAGGCGCCTCCGTTGCCATTGTTCACGGCCGAGCCGATGTTGGCGACAACGCCCGGGATTTCGCGAAGGACTTCTTCAGCCAGGTTCGACTGCTTCAGTTCGATCTGGTCGGCGGTGGTCACGTTGACCGGGTTGGCCTGAACCAGGTTCGGGTTGCGGATCAGCGAGCCGGTGACCACGATGGTCTGGTCCTCGGGCGCTTCCTCGGCAGCATCCTGCGCGAACGCCTGGGTGCTGAGCAGCGCAAGACCGAGCACGACCGGGGCCGAGCTTGCCTTGAGAATGGTGAGTGTTTGCTTTTTCACAGGTCAGTCCCTCATTGAATCCCGCAGGCCGTGGCCCAGCCGGGATAATGGTCCTCCGCGCATCGGGCACGGTAAAGTGCGTCCAGTTTGCGGATAGATGGACCGGGCATGAACAAAACCGGGGGGCGGGGCAAAGCATTTTGACCATTAATGCTGCATTCGCACAAAGTCTGTTGCACCCATGCCACAGCACTGTTGCATTCGCGTAATTTTCGTGCGCACGCGCCGGAATCCGCGCAATTTCATCCAGTTCGCGCTCAGCGCGCGGGCATCGGTCCGGTGAACAGCAGCGGATCGAGGCGGGCGCTGCGCCATTTCACCGACCAGTGGAGATGCGGCCCCGTGGCCCGCCCGGTCGCGCCGATCTTGCCGATGTACTGGCCCTGGCGAACCACGTCCCCGACCTTCACCGCCAGTTCCGAACAATGCAGGAAGGCACTGTTGAGCCCCATCCCGTGGTCGATCATCAGCAGCCGCCCTTCCAGCGTGAAGGGGCTGGTCGCGGCCAGGATCACCACGCCATCGGCCGGGGCGACGAACGGCGTGCCGCTGGTGCCGGTGGCGATGTCCATGCCCGAATGGTAGCTGCCGGGAGTGCCGTTGTAGATGCGCTGCGAGCCGAACCGGCCCGACAGCCGGCCCAGCGCGGGCCAGATGAATTTCTGCCGCCAGCCCATGCTGTCATGATCGACACTGCGCGCGGCGTTGATCTGCGCCAGTTCGGCGGCGCGGCGGCGGGCAAATTCCTCGCTGGGAGGGCTGCCGGGGCGCGGGCCGATGGGAATGTGCTCGATCTGCCAGGCGCGCGGCGCGATGACGAGATCGTAGGTCGCGCTGCGCCCGTCGCCCAGGGCGGCGGTCAGGACCGACCTGGCGCCCGAATCGCGATCGAAGGCAACGAAGAAACGGCCATCGCCAGCAATCGCCACCGGCTTGCCATCGAGCGCAAGCCGCTCGATTCCGCGCGGCGCCACGCCCCGCGCCCAGCCGCC
>Ga0116181_1001293_pt1 | contig 21789 bp, 19 predicted proteins | sample AD_UKC075_MetaG_FD_89752 | JGI IMG/M metagenome (GOLD analysis project Ga0116181, IMG submission 89752) | Active sludge microbial communities of municipal wastewater-treating anaerobic digesters from USA - AD_UKC075_MetaG | ecosystem: Engineered > Bioreactor > Anaerobic > Digestate | place: USA... | reverse complement strand
CGATGACGCCGCAGTTCTCACGGATCATGATCGGGACGACGAAATCGGTGGTCAGGAGGAAGACGAGCCCGAAGAGGAGGGCTGCGACCAGGATGACCGGTCTGAGCGCGAGGATCTGGAACGACGTGGAAGCGCCAGTCCCCCCAAACCCGACGAGCATGAAGACGAGCGCCATGATGGCAAGGAACATGACCACGACGAGTGCGATCTCAAAGAGAAAGAGCCGCGCTCCTTTTCCGAGCCGATCTCCAAAGAAGCGCCTTATGCGGATATCCCCGGTAGAGAGCATATCAACGAAGACAAATTGCATCGTCGCGCTAATAAACATCCAGAGAAGGCCTATCGCCAGCACGAGGGCGACGACCCCCAGTACGACCATCGGAGCAACGTCAGGGAAGACCCCGGCCGTGCCGGCCGCAAAATCACTCCCATCGAATCGATACTCAAAGACGTTCGGCAGACTGCTGCCCCCTCCCACAAAGAGCGCGACAACAGCCAGGCGGATCCAGACACCCCACTCTGGTGGCCAGAGCAGACTTTTTGTGCGACTGAGCGCATCTTTCAGCCTGCTGAATGCATACATCTCTTTAGCCATATTTGCCTTAAAAAAAGGATCTTATCGCTGTTAAAACCTCTTTTTGAGGAACCAGCAGATGTATTCTGGATCACAGAAATATGCCCGCCCCTCCAGAGCGAACCGGGGATTTCAACAGTTTAATGTAGTCCTGTTCACCAGAGTACAGAACGAATGATCCCTCTCATGCTTGACCTGACAGGCAGGAGGGTGCTTATCTTTGGCGGAGGCGATGTCGGTGCCCGGAAGGCTGCATATTTTGAGCATGAGGCGGAGGTGACCGTGATCAGCCGCTCTTTCTCTCCGGCTCTCGACGACCTCGCGGTCAGGCGGCAGGAGGTTGACCTCTTGTCCCTTGCGGATGAGGCGCTCGAAGATCTCCTGCAGGGTGCGTTCCTCGCGGTGGCGGCAACATCAGATCCACGACTCAACGACCGAATTGGGCGAATATGCGCCGAGACCGGCGTCCTCTTCAACAACGCTGCCGGGAAGCCCGGCGATGTCACCATCCCATCGGTCGTCCGGGGCCGCCACTATCTCGTCGCGATCAGCACCCGCGGAAAGAGCCCTGCCGTATCGCGTTACCTGCGCATGAGACTCGAGAGTGAGTATGCAGACCTTGACCTGATGACCGATCTGCAGGATGAGATGCGCTCGATGCTCAAAGATATCGAACCGGTGCAGGCGAAGCGATCTCAGATCCTCTGGAGTATACTTCAGGATGAGGAGATCTGGGGAGCACTTGCCTCAGACTATGACCGGGCACGCGCGATGGCGATAGAGAGGTACCTCCATGCCTGACCACCTCACAGTCCCTCCGCTGGCGATTGCTGGCCTGAATCATCACACTGCGGATGTCGCCACGCTTGAGGCGTTCCGGTTCCCTGACGAGGTGGCATTCCTCCGCAAAGCGCGGGAGCGGTTTAAGGGCGTGCTCCTGCTCCAGACCTGTAACCGCGTCGAGGTCTTGGTGGAAGGCGATGCCCGGAGTCTTGAAGGGTTCCTGCGAGAGCAGGGCCGGAAAGACTTTACAGTCATCGAGGGTGCGGACGTGCCCCGCCATCTCCTCGAACTTGCCGCAGGCATCGACTCCCTGATCGTCGGTGAAGACCAGATCCTCGGGCAGCTCAAAGCAGCCCTCGAAACCACGGAGGAGGCAGGGACCAGTAGCAGCGTCATCAAACTCTGTATCAACAAGGCGGTGCACGTGGGGGTCAGGGTCCGGCGCCAGACACAGATCAACCGGGGCGCAGTCTCTGTCGGTTCTGCTGCCGTGATACTCGCAGAAGAGCTCCTCGGTACCTTACGTGACCGGCACATCCTAATCATCGGAGGCGGGGAGATGGGGTTGCTGGTGACCCAGGCGCTGGCTGCCAAGGGCCTAACAGCCATATACGTCGCCAACAGGACTTACGAGCGCGCCGTGATGCTTGCCGAAAAGATCGGGGGTCGGGCGGTCAACTTCAAAGATCTCTACCGCTACATCGCGCTCTCCGACGTCGTCATCTCCTGCACCGCCGCGCCGCACCCGGTCATCCGCACAGAGGGAATCAGGGAGGTGATGGAGAAACGCCTCTGGCCGCTCGACCCGCGCCCCCGACACCTGATCATCATCGATATCGCCCAGCCCCGCGACGTCGAGGATGAGGTGCGGTCCATCGAAGGCGTGCACCTCTTCACTATCGACGACCTCCGGGGCGTCAACGAAGCTGCGATGGACTCAAGACGGGACGAAGCTGACCGGGCCAGGGCGATCATCGATGAGGAGGTTGACCACTTCATCAGGCTTCTCCGAAGAACAGCGGCCGACGAGACGCTTGCCCTCCTCTACACCTGGGCTGAGTCGATCAGGACACGCGAACGTGACCGGGCGCTCGCCCGCCTGGGCAAGGATGACGACCGCACAAAAGCGATCATCGATGACCTGACGCGGGTACTCACAAAGAAACTCCTCTCAGATGTAACCATATCCATCCGCTCAAACGCAGAATGCGGCAATATCGAGAGGGCAGAAAGCCTTGTTAGGGCGATTACCCGGGGAGAATTATGTTTCCACAACGACGAATGAGACGGATGCGGCGGCGGATCATCCAGCCGCTCCTCCGCGAGACAGAACTTCAGAAGACCGACCTGATAGCGCCGGTCTTCGTCGACGAATCGATCAGCACACCGCTACCCATCCCATCGATGCCAGGGCAGTTCAGGCACCCGGTGGATGGGGTTGCCGACTACTGCGAACGTCTCCAGGACGCCGGTATTCAGGCGGTGATCCTCTTTGGGGTCCCGGCCAAGAAAGACAGCGAGGCGACCGTGGCTTACGCTGCAGACGGCGTCGTCCAGCGGGCCGTCCGGAGCATCAAGGAGCGGCTGCCGCAGATGGCGGTGGCCACCGACGTCTGCGCCTGTGAGTACACCGACCACGGTCACTGCGGCATCGTCGGCGAGACCACCGATGGCCCCGACCTCCTGAACGATCCGTCGCTTGCGCTGATGGCCCGGATCGCCGTCTCCCACGCAGAGAGTGGCGCCGATATCGTCGCGCCGTCATGCATGCTCGACGGGATGGTGCAGGCGATCAGGGAGGCACTGGACGCCGCTGGCTATGCAGACGTCCTGATCATCTCTTACTCCTCGAAGTTTGCGAGTGCCCTCTATGGACCGTTCCGCGACGCTGCAGACTCAGGGTTTTCGTTCGGCGACCGGACGACCTACCAGATCAACCCGGGAAACGCACGGGAAGCAGTGATGGAGTCAGAACTGGACGCAGCCGAAGGGGCAGATATCCTGATGGTCAAGCCGGCCGGGGTCTACCTCGACATCCTTGCATCGGTGGCAGAGCTCGGGCTGCCGGTGGCGGCCTACCAGGTCAGCGGGGAGTACGCGATGATCAAGGCGGCCGGAGAGCGCGGCTGGCTGGATGAGCGGGCTGTCGCCCTCGAGAGCCTCACCGCTATCAAGCGGGCCGGGGCCGATCTGATCATCACCTATTTTGCCGAAGACGCAGCGAGGTGGCTCGATGAAGAGCAGTGACCTATTTTCACGCGCAAAGACCCTGATGCCGGGCGGCGTCAGCAGTCCGGTCCGGGCCATCAAACCCTACCCCTTCTACGTGGAACGGGCGGCAGGATCGCATCTTATGACCGTCGACGGGGTCGATCTCATCGACTGCTGCCTCGGCTACGGCCCCCTCATCCTCGGTCACGCCCACCCCGTGGTCAGGGAAGCGATCGAGCGCCAGATCGAGAAGGGCTGGCTCTACGGTACGCCCTCGCCGCTTGAGATCGACCTTGCTGAGATCATCACCGGCGACCACCCGGGAATCGATATGATCCGGTTTGTCTCGTCGGGGTCTGAGGCAACGATGGCCGCGATCAGGCTCGCCCGGGGCTACACCGGGAAGCAGGACATCATCAAGGTCGAGGGCGGGTTCCACGGCGCCCACGACGCGGTCCTGGTGAAGGCCGGGTCGGGGGCGACCACCCTCGGGGTGCCTGACTCCGCAGGGGTCGTCGCTGACCTCGTGGCACACACCCGGCAAGTCCCCTACAACGACCCTGAGGCGCTGGAGACGATGCTCGCTAGGAACGATGACGTCGCTGCGTTCATCCTCGAACCGATCATGGGGAACGTCGGGCCGGTGCTCCCCGAGGACGGCTACCTCGCCGACGTCCGGGAGATCACCGCCGCCCACGACGTTCTCCTCATCCTTGATGAGGTGATCACCGGCTACCGGGTCGGTATCGGCGGCGCCGAGGTACTCTACGGGGTGAAACCTGACATCGCCACGTTCGGCAAGATCATCGGTGGCGGTCTCCCCATCGGGGCCTTCGGCGGGCGGCGCGAGATCATGGAACTGGTCGCCCCTTCAGGACCTGTCTACCAGGCCGGGACGTTCAGCGGCAACCCGGCAAGCCTTGCGGCAGGGTCTGCGACCCTCCGCTACCTCCATGACCACCTTGAGATCTATCGAAGGCTCGATGATGCTACCCGGGCGATCGAAGAAGTCGCCGTCGATGCGCGCCAGGGCTCGTTTGTCAGGGCAGGATCGCTCTTCAAGCACTTCTTCAGGGGTGAGCCGCCGCGGAACTATCGTGAGGTCAGGGAATGCGACACCGAGGCGTTTTTGCGGTTCTGGAAGGCCATGCTTGACGCAGGAATCTTCCTCCCGCCGGCACAGTTCGAGACGAATTTCCTCTCGGCCGCGCACAGCAAGCAGGATATCGAACAGATAGCGGACGCGTACGGATCATGTCTCTTCGCATAGGCACACGTGGAAGCGCTCTTGCGCTTGTCCAGACTGAAACAGTGGTCAGGATGCTCGCTGACCAGGGTATCGATGCAGAGATCGTCACGATCACGACCGCGGGCGATACCGCGACAGGGGTCCCCCTCCACGCCATCGGGGGGCAGGGGGTCTTTGTCAGGGCGCTTGACGATGCGATCCTCAAGGGGGAGGTCGACGCTGCGGTGCACAGCATGAAGGACATCCCGGCAGCCCGTCCGAAGGGGCTTGCCTGCTCTGCGGTGCTCGAGCGGGCCTCTCCCGCCGACTTCCTTGCGCACGAAGCCCCCCTCGATGCGATCCGCGTCGTCGGGTCGTCGAGCACCCGACGCCGGGCTCAGATCCTCCGCGCAGACCCGACGCTTGAGGTGAAGCACCTGCGGGGGAACGTCGATACCAGGATCAGGAAACTCCGCGAGGGACAGTATGATGCCATCATGCTTGCTGAGGCAGGACTCCAGCGGCTCGGGCTCCAGATCGCGGGAGAGGCTCTTCCCACAGACCGGTTTGTCCCCTCCCCGAACCAGGGAGCCGTCGCGGTTGTCTGCCGGGACGACCCCGAGATCACGGGGATCGTTGCGGCGCTCGACCATGCACCCACCCGCCTTGATGTGGCGATCGAGCGGGCTGTCATGGAGGAGGTCGGCGGCGGATGTTTCACCCCACAGGGGATCTACTGCCGGGGTGGGGACCTGATCGCCGAGGTGCTTGCGCTCGATGGATCCCGATGGGAGCGGATCGAGCGGCATGTTGCGTCGCCCGAAGAGGCCCGGGTGTGCGGGCGGGCCCTGCGCGAGAAGGCGGGAGACCTGATCAGGGAAGCGCGGGCGGCGCTGGGGTTGAAACCATGACTGGAAAAGCGTATCTTGTAGGGTCGGGCCCGGGCGGGCTTGGCCTCCTGACGATGAGGGCGCGTGAGGTGATCGACGCGGCGGACGTGGTCCTCTACGACCAGCTCCCGGGCGAGGAGATCCTCTCGACACTCCCGAAAGGTGCCGAGCTGATCGACTGCGGGAAGTACGGCGGTAACCACACGCTGGAGCAGCATGAGATCGAGGCGTTGATGATCGAGAAGGTGAAGGAAGGGAAAGCGGTCGTGCGCCTGAAAGGGGGTGACCCCTTCCTCTTTGGCCGCGGCGGGGAGGAGATCGAGGTGCTCAGGGAGCACGGTATCCCTGTCGAGGTGGTGCCGGGGGTCACGAGCGCCATCGCCGTTCCCGAGATGGTCGGGATCCCGGTCACCCATCGGCGGTACGCTTCAGAGGTAACCATCATCACCGGCCACGAGGACCCCACGAAACCAGAGTCAGCCCTCGACTGGGAGGTTCTGGCCCGCCTGAAGGGGACGCTCGTGATCCTGATGGGGGTGAAGAACCTCCCGGCGATCGCGGCGGCGCTCACCGAACACGGGAAAGACCCGGAGACCCCGGTGGCGATCATCGAGCGGGGGCTCCGGCCAGACCAGCGGGTGACGGTCGGGACCCTTGCTGATATCGCCGGAAAAGCCCGTGCTGTTGGCGTCCGGCCCCCGGCAGTAATTGTCATCGGGGGTGTCGTGAACCTCTACGACGAGGATTCGGTCCCGGGGTGAGGGAGGCAGCGGTGTTATCTTGCGGGGTTCGCGGCGGCATGAGCGGGAAGACCCCGTCCAACAGGTGGGGGTAGTTCACACAGCAAATCTCCTCTTTTGCGAATACTCCCGCGATCCTCCTTGCGTGTGCCCATGCCGCGCCTGTTGCCAAAACGGGGGATTCAATTAGGAGCGAAAACAACATGACTGCATGGGCTTCGTAACCAGAAATATATATTACTTCGATGCACCCGGCGCAGTGAACACCTCCGACGCCGCCCGGTTCGCAGTCGAGCGGGCCCGGGAACTCGGCATCAAAAAGATCGTTGTCGCGAGCACCAGCGGCAGAACGGCGCTTGCCTTCCGTGACGCCATGGAGGGGACAGACCTCGAACTGGTCGTCGTCACCCATGTGGTTGGTTTCTCAAAACCCGGCGAGTGGGAGTTCGAAGAGGAGGCTGCCGCGATCCTCCGGGCGGAGGGAGCGAAGATCATCACCGGCACGCACGCGCTCTCCGGGCTTGAGCGCGCGGTCACACGCTCATCGAAACTCGGCGGTAGTTCCCGCACCGAGGCTATCGCCGAGGCGTTGCGGCGCGTTGTTGCGGTCGGCCTGAAGGTCGCGGTAGAGTGCGTTCTCATCGCGGCAGACCAGGGTGCGATCAGCATCGATGAAGAAGTGGTCGCGGTGGGGGGCACCGCGAGCGGTGCCGATACCGTCTGTGTCATCCGCCCGGCGCATACTGCGACGTTCTTTGACCTGCAGGTGCGCGAGATCGTCGCCATGCCGAGGAACCGGTGATTATGGCGCTCGAGTCACTCAAAGATGCTGTCGGGCTCCTCCGACATCCCATCATCTGGTCGATCGGGCTTGTCATGGGTGGTTTCTTCTTTGTAATCGCCATCGCTACCATCTCCGGCGAGATTTTCTACACAGAGCCCCTGATGCTCCTGCTCTTCCTCCTGACACCGTTCCTGGCCGGCGGGATCTACGGCGCGGTCAGGAACGAGACGTTCTCCACAGACGTGTTCGTGCAGTCCGGCAAGACCTACTACTTCAGGATACTCCTCCCGGGGCTCGTCATCTTCTTTGCGATCTTCCTGACGGTCTTCCTGCTTGCGATCCCGCTCGCGCTCCTGGGCGCCGGTGCCGCTGCGGTTGGAGGAATACTCATCTTCGGGGTGCTCATATCGATCACCTTCTTCACGTTCTTCTACGACACCGTGGCGGTGTTTGAAGAGACGAACGTCTTTGAGACGATTCGGCGGAGTATCGAGTTTGTCATAAACAATCTCGGCCGCACCATCCTCTTCTACCTGATAAACATCGTCGCGTTCCTGGTGCTCTGGTTCGCCGGCTCCTTTGTCTGGACCGTGCTCTTAATAGACAAACTCGAACCGCTCACCACCATGAGCCCCACTGAACTCCAGGCCATGATGCCGCAGGACATACTCGGGCTCGTCGGGACCGAGGGAATGTGGATCATCTCGGCTGTCACGGCGGTGGTGGTCGTGCTCTTCTCGACGTTCCTGTACTCCTATAAGGTGAGCTTCTTCCGCAATCACGCCAAAAGCGCACGCATACTGCAGGGCGAATACGACGAGAAGGGCCGATGGTACAAGTACTGAGAGGTGTCCCCCTCCTCCTACACCCCTGGTGTGACTCTCCACCACGATTCACTGCCATGTCGGTGGGACAGGGAAGAATCCCGGTTTGGTACCTCATCATGGGCGGGACGATCTCGCCAGGAACCTGAACCTCGCCTGTATCAGCAGGAATGCAATCCGCATTCACAGTTAGCGCCAATGGGGGGTCTTTCCCCCACAAGGTTATAGATACCGGAACGTCACGTTCAGGGAGAAGTGCGCGAAGACGCGGAACAGGGGAAAACGTTCGTCAATTACCTCCGGTAAGCCCCCTTACCCCATGAGATAGAGGACCGTCCCCGAGATCCCGCCGACGAACGTAGCGACCAGGTTGGTGCCTGAATTCCCGATCCTGCCACTGTTCTCGAGCGTTGCGCCCACAAGGCTGTCGACGTTTGTGCCGATGAAACCGGCGATGATTGTGACAACGACCATCCAGGGGTCGGCGACGCCCACCAGCCAGCCAGTGACGGCGACGATCGCCGCCGCGATAACAGCCGCCACCTCGCCGAGGAGAGTCACCCCACCGTTCGTCCCCCGAGGCACCGGCTGGAGCGTCGTGATCAGGTAGGGCGTCTTCCCGGTGACCCCAATCTCGCTTGCGGTCGTATCAGCGGCCGCAGAAGCGACGCTCCCCATGAAGAGCGCCACAAAGGCTGGATGTCCCCCGGTTACACCGTAGAGGACAGCTGCCCCGGTCGCCACGAGGCCATTTGCGAAGACGTTGAAGTAGCCGCGCACGCCTCCATGTTCCTGGGCGACCCCGAGCCGCTTCTTATCGCCGTAGCGGTATCGGGTGGCCCCGGCGCCGATGATGAAGAAGGTGAGCATGATCAGGAACCACCGGATATCCGCAAAGACGATGAGAATAATCCCGATCATGGCTCCTGAGAAGAGACCGCTGATGTCGGCCACCCGGAGCCGGTAGGAGGTGTAGCCGAACCCAAACGCTATGATTGCCGCGGCGACGAGGAGGGTCAGGTCGACCTCAAAGTTGAGTTCCTCAAAGAGGAGCATGGTCATTGCCACGCCCAGCGCTTCGATCATCAGGGCGTCGTCCCGGCCCCGGAGAACCGCCCTGAGCAGTACCGCGACAACCACACCTATTACGACGACGAGCGGCGCGTTGCACCCGAGGTAGAGCATCACTACAAGCGATACAGCGATGGCGGCGACCAGATGGTAGATGTAGGACGCTGGTTCTCCCCCGGTGAGGCGGAATGCCAGTTCCCCGATTACGACAATGCCAAGTGTGCAGGTGAAGACGAACATCGAGAGCCAACCAATCCCGTAAAGCGCAGCAAGCACGATGATCGAGAACGAAACGTACCTGGTGTCCCGGATGAGGAAGAGGACGAGCGAGAACAGAATGAGAAGGCATGAGAGCAACCATGGCGGTTGGAGCAGCGGGGCAAGGCCTATAAAGATGAAGGTGAGCGCCGATGCCAGAACCAACCCCAGCGGCTTTGTCATTCCTACATCGTTGGTGCTGCAGGGAAAAAGCCTTTAGGATCGAGATCAGGCTCTCTGTCTCTTCCGGGCGCAGAAAACCCTGACAGGCCTCAAAACCGGGAGAAGAGATCCGCGCACGGACCGGCGTGCCTGGTGAACTATCCCGCCAGACAGGACTTCCGGTTACCATCCCGGGCAGGCTAGCAGGCTCGAGCGCCGTTGACCTGCTGTCAGAAACGTATCGTGCTACCTTCTCCGGCGATAATAGCGATGAACCCCGGGGGAGATGAGTGATCCGGCAAAGAGGCGCCGCTCCATTCACCCTCGAGTTTACGCATGAGGTCTTCCCGCTCGATGACCCTCCCGCGGGCCACGCGAGATAAAAAGGAAAGCCCATGTCGATCAATATATTTCACTGGAAAGAAAGAGATAATACGCTGAAAATGTCGCCGTCACACAAACTACCAAAAAACTACGATATAGAGGGAGTGGAGAGGCGCTGGCAGGATGCCTGGCGGGATGAGGATTACTATTTCGATCCTGGTTCAGCGAAACCACAGTTCGTCATCGACACTCCACCGCCGTATCCTACCGGCAACTTCCATATCGGAAACGCCCTGAACTGGTGCTACATCGACTTTGTCGCCCGATACAAGCGTATGCGCGGGTTCAACGTAATGTTCCCCCAGGGGTGGGACTGCCATGGTCTCCCAACCGAGGTAAAGGTTGAGGAGACCTATGGGATCACCAAAAACGATGTATCACGAGAGAAGTTCCGGGAGATGTGCCGCAACCTCACGACCGGGAACATTGAGAAGATGCGGGCGACCATACGCAGGCTCGGGTTCTCCGTCGACTGGAGCCACGAGTACGTCACCATGCTTCCGGAGTACTACAAGAAGACCCAGGCGTCATTCCTGCAGATGCTCAGAGCCGGCGACATCTACCAGAGCGAGCATCCGGTGAACTTCTGCACCCGGTGCGAGACGGCAATCGCTTTCGCCGAGGTCAACTACGTTCCCCGCACGACCACGCTCAACTACTTCGACTTCGACGGCATCGAGATCGCCACCACCCGCCCCGAACTCCTCGCGGCCTGTGTTGCGGTGGCGGTCCACCCTGAAGACAAGCGATACCGTGGCGTGAAAGGAAAGAGGCTTCGCGTTCCCATCTTCGGGCACCAGGTGCCGGTCATCGAGGACGTCGCGGTCGACCCGAACTTCGGCAGCGGCGCGGTGATGATCTGCACGTTCGGGGACAAGACAGATGTCTACTGGTGGAAGCAGCACGATCTGGAGCTCCGTAAGGCCATCGACCGGAAAGGTGTTATGACCTCGATCGCAGGTCCCTATGCCGGGATGTCGTCGGAGGCCTGCAAGGAGGCGATCCTCCGGGATATGGAAGAGGCAGGGATCCTGAAACGGCAGGAAGAGATTGAGCAGCGGGTAGGGACCTGCTGGCGGTGCAAGACCCCGATCGAGATCCTCTCCGAACGCCAGTGGTTCGTGAAGATCCATCGGGACGATGTACTGGACACTGCCCGGAAGATATCATGGGTCCCGGAGCATATGTTCACCAGGCTGGAGAACTGGGCAGAATCGATGGAGTGGGATTGGTGCATATCCAGGCAGCGGATCTTTGCCACGCCGATCCCGGTCTGGTTCTGCGATGCCTGCGGTGAGATGGTCCTCCCGACTTGGGAGGACCTCCCCGTCGACCCTACCGTCGATAGGCCGAAAAAACCCTGCCCGCGGTGCGGCGGGTCAGAGTTCACCGGTGAAAAAGACGTGCTCGACACCTGGATGGACTCGTCGATATCGGTGCTCCATGTCACGGGGTGGGATGGGAGGAGCGGTAAACCTCCATTCTTCCCGGCGCAGCTCCGCTCCCAGGGCCACGACATCATACGAACATGGGCGTTCTATACGATCCTCCGAACAAAAGCCCTGGTCGACAGCCACCCCTGGGACCAGATCCTGATTAACGGCATGGTGCTCGGGGAAGACGGGTTCAAAATGAGCAAGAGCCGAAACAACATCATCTCCCCCGAGGAGATCGTCGGCACCTACGGGGCTGACGCGTTCAGACAGTGGGGAGCCGGAGGTGCGACGACCGGATCAGACATCATGTTCAACTGGAACGATATCGTTGCCGCGTCGCGTTTCCAGACCAAACTCTGGAACATCTTCAGGTTCGTTATAGGGCATCTGGAGCGGGAGGTCGACCCTGCGGCGCCGGTGACCGAACTTACCGACCGGTGGCTTCTCGTCCGGCTCTCAGATACCGTCGCGGAGGTCACCACTGCCATGGAGGGTTACCAGTTCGACCGTGCGCTCAAGGCGCTCCGGGAGTTTGCCTGGAAAACACTCGCTGATGACTACATCGAGATCGCGAAGGGCCGCCTGTATGCAGAGGAGAACAGCAGGGCCAGCGCCTGCAGCGCGCTCCGGACGACCATGGACGTCCTCTTCCGTCTCCTCGCCCCGATCATCCCGCACTTTGCTGAGGAGTGCTACCACCACCTGACCGGGCGGAGCGTGCACAGCGAGGCCTGGCCCGAGTTTGCGTACGACGACGACGAGGCGCGGCGCCACGGTGACCTCCTCGTGAAGACGGTCGCTGAACTCAGGCGCTACAAGCATGACCGGGGCATGGCGCTGAACGCACCGCTCGGCCACGTGACGATCTACGCGCCGGAACCGATCGACGACGCCGGTGACGCCGGGCGAGCGCTGAACGCCGATGCCCGGTGGAACACCGGCACACCCAGGCTCGAGGAGATCGTAAGCGGCGTGGACTTTGACATGGCGGTCATCGGCCCTGCCTTACGGAAACTGGCGCGGCCGTTTATGGAAGCCGTGAAGGCACTCCCGCCAGAACAGATCAGGAACCCACCCGCGACCCTCATGGTCAACGGCAAGGAGATACCGGTGCCGCGAGAAGCCTTCACGCCGAAGATCGCCTACCGGGTGGCAGGAGAAGAGGTCGACGTCCTCACGCTCGGTGACGTCGTCGTGACGATCGGACACTCGACCTGATCTCGTCAGCAACGAACCTGGCGACCTCTTCTTTTTCGTGGAGCGCATCGACGATGATAAATCGCGCAGGGTCAGACCCGGCGAGAGCCAGGTAATTCTCCTGCACCCGCGAAAGGATCCTGGGGTTCTCAAAATATTCTCTCTTCTCTACAGGATCAAGCCTCTCGACGGCATCCTCGACCGGCAGGACAAGAAGGAACGTCAGGTCCGGCCTGATCGACCACCCTGCATGGATCTGGCGGAGCCAGAGGAGCGGGTCGGGGAGTACGCCGTCAAGGACGACCGGCTGGTAGGCGAACCTGGAGTCGGAGTAGCGGTCAGAGATCACAAGTCTCCCGGCATCGAGCGCGGGCCTGATCAGGGTATCGATATGTGCGGCATGGTCAGCGCAGAAGAGGAGGGCCTCGGTGATCGGGTCCATCCGCTCGGCGACTGCCCGCCGCACCGCGTCGCCCACCCAGGTGGCCCCTGGCTCGCGGGTGAGGAGGGGGTCGAGGTCAGCGAGCAGTTCGCGGAGACGGGCAATAAGGGTGCTCTTGCCGCTCCCGTCGATCCCTTCGATGGTGATCAGCACGGGTGTCCTCTCTGGATCCAGTCAAGCGGCACCCCGCCCCGATGGACGGCGGTTGCGATGATCGCACCATCAAACCCGGTATCAGCAAGGAGGTGGATGTCTTCAACCCCGGCGACGCCGCCTCCGTAGAAGAGGCGCCCGGGGTAACATGCCCGCATCTCCTCAAGGTCCTCCCAAACGAGTCCCTGTTCTGTCCCCACGGCCTCGATGTTGAGGATGATACACCCCTCAAACGACATCTCTGCCGCGCGGCGCAGCATCTCCGTCGGCCTGATGCCCCAGGGAAGCACCCGCCCTCCTTTGATATCGATGCTGAGATAGCCGGTCTGGTACTCCCGGAGATCCTTGATGGTAGCGGCGGCTGTCTCGGTACCGACGACCGGCGTCACCCCATCGACCGCTGCGCACTCAGCGGACGAACGAAAGCCCCGGTCGAGGTAGCACCGCTCCACAAGGGCAGCACAGCGTCTGACCAGGTCGTCCTGCGGAGTTCTGCCCTGGATGCTCTCCAGATCGGCGATATACAGAAACCGCGGCCGCATGACCGACAGATAGGTCTCAGGTTCTGCAGAAGGGGCAAGCCCCCAGGAGAGCGGTCGATAGCCAGCGCGGTTACCGGATTTTCCGTGCACAACCAGACCGCCCGCAAGATCGAGTGCAAGAATTAGTTCCATGTCCTCAACGTAATCACTATTAGGGTGAAAGGACATTAATTTCTATGCAATTGCTCGTCAGTCCAAGCAGCATTGAGGAGGCAAGAAGCTCGCTTTCCGCTGACATTATTGACGTAAAGAACCCCTCTGAGGGCTCACTTGGTGCGAATTTTCCCTGGATCATCCAGGAGATCAAAAAGATTGCCGGCAAAAAACCTGTCAGTGCTGCAATCGGGGACAATGAGTATAAGCCAGGAACCGCGGCTCTCTCGGCTTATGGTGCCGCGCACGCTGGCGCTGATTTTATTAAGGTCGGCCTGATGTTTGACGGGATCGACCGCGCCCGCGACGTTATTGGGGCGGTGACCACGGCAGTGAAACGTGATTTTCCCGAGAAACAAGTGGTTATCGCTGCCTATTCTGATTTTCAGAGGATGGGTACCATCTCTCCGTTCGCCATAAGCCGGCTGGTCGCAGATGCCGGAGCAGATGTTGCCATGATCGACACCGGTATTAAAGATGGAAAGAGTACGTTTGAGTTCATGGACGAAGTGGCACTGACCCGATTCGTTGAGCAGAACCGGGAACTTGGACTGCAGACGGCCCTTGCCGGTTCACTGAAGTTCGAAGACCTCGATGCCTTAAAACGCATCAATCCTGACATCATCGGCGTCCGCGGGATGGTCTGCGGGGGCGACCGGTCCGCTACGATCCGGGCTGAACTTGTGGAGAAGGCAATGAAGATGCTCAGGTGACGTATCTGTATGTTTATCGAGAAGTTAAAGATGGAGACAGCGTTCACATTCGACGACGTCTTGCTTGAGCCTGCCGCGTCGTGGGTCGAGCCCGACGAGGCCGATGTCAGTTCACGGTTCTCACGGAACATCCCCCTGAACATCCCTCTCGTGAGTGCTGCCATGGATACGGTGACCGAGTCGGTGATGGCGATAGCGATGGCCAGAGAAGGCGGCATCGGTGTCATACACCGGAACATGCCTCAGGACCGCGAGGTTGCCGAGATCAGGGTTGTCAAGCAGGCCGAGGACCTGATCGAGCGTGAGGTTGTGGCGGTCGGCCCCGAGGCTACGGTCACCGATGTGGAACTGGTCATGAGGCAGTACGGTGTCGGTGGGGTGCCCGTCATCGAGAACGGCAAGGTGGTCGGTATCGTCAGCCGCAGGGATATCAGGGGGATCCTGCCAAAACGGGGCGAAGCGAAGATCACCGACTATATGACAAAGAAACTGATCACTGCATCCGAAGACATTACAGCTGAGAATGCGCTTGAGACTATGTACGCGAATAAGGTTGAGCGCCTTCCCGTCGTTGATGCAGAGGGATGCCTTGTCGGCATCATCACGATGCGTGATATCCTCGAGAAAAGGCAGTACCCCCGAGCGAATCGTGATGCTGACGGGAAACTTCGGGTTGCTGCTGCAGTGGGTCCCTTCGACTTTGAACGGGCCATGACGCTCGTGGAAGCGGGTACCGATGCCCTGGTGGTAGACTGTGCGCATGGTCATAACATGAACGTCGTAAACGCTGTCAGGGAGATCAAGGGAAGCGTCAATGTTGATGTGGTGGCTGGAAACATCGCCACGAAGCAGGCGGCCTCCGCCCTGATCGATTTCGTCGATGGGCTGAAGGTGGGTATCGGGCCGGGCTCTATCTGCACAACGCGGATTGTCGCGGGCGTGGGTGTGCCGCAGGTCTCCGCGATAGCAAATGTCGCCGAGGTGACGCAGGAGGTCGGCGTGCCGGTGATCGCCGACGGCGGTATCCGCTACTCCGGTGATATCGCGAAGGCGATCGCTGCTGGTGCGGACTGCATTATGGCAGGAAGCCTCTTTGCCGGTACCGACGAAGCGCCAGGGAGGATTACGACGATCAAGGGCCGGCGCTACAAGCAGTACCGGGGAATGGGGTCGCTTGGGGTCATGAGCGGCGGCGAGTCAAGCGACCGTTACTTCCAGAAGAAGGAGATCGGGAGGACCAAGTTTGTTCCTGAGGGGGTTGAGGGGGTCACTCCTTATGTTGGCAGAGTCTCAGACGTTATCTACCAGCTTGTCGGCGGCCTGAAGTCCGCGATGGGTTATACAGGGTCAAAGACGATAGCAGACCTGCAGAAAAACGGTAGATTTCTCAGGATCACGCCTGCGGGCTATGGTGAGAGTCACCCCCACAACATTATGATCACCGACGAGGCACCGAATTACCGCCTCCTCGAGTGAAACATTTTTATACCAGAATTACTAACGTTTAGTAAACATGCTTGAGGGCAGTGAGGTTTCCCGTCTCCTTGATATCCTGGGGAACCGAAACAGACGACGAATAATAGAGCTGCTGAGGCAGAAACCGTGTTTTGTGACTGAGATCTCTGAGCGTCTGGTGCTCAGTCCGAAAGCGGTGATAGACCACCTGCAGATGATGGAGCGCGAACAGCTCCTCGTCTCCTACCAGGACGAGCGAAGGCGAAAGTATTACTACCTCTCGCATGACATCAATGTCATCATAAACCTACAGAAACAAGATGAGATTACGCTTCCCGCTGTTGACGAGGACCAGAAGACCAGGTTCGCAAGAGAGGTTGCGATATTCAAGAGAATGGTCAGGGCACGCGATGAACTTCTGGCTAACCTCGAACAACTGGAGCGGGACATCGAATCGAGGTTTGCTGAGATCGCGCGCACGGGGGGAGACTTCATCGTCGGCGATGAGGACCTGGAGATCATCCTCGCCCTCTCCCACTTCGACCTGACGCTCGCGGAACTCGAGGAAGTGTGCAGCCTGTCCACGGATGAGCTGAAGCAGAGACTGAACAACCTCATGTCTACGGGGGTTGTCGAACAAATCAACGACCGATACCAGATACGTGGTACACATGGCGAATAATCCATACGACGAGATGTTCAAGAATATTGCGCGGCTGATGGAGAAGATCCTGAGCGAGATGCCCCTGCATGATCCAAGAATCATCGGGTTTACTATCATCAGTGGGCCGCCAGAAGAAATACCCTACTATGATGCGTCCAGCGAGGAGGACGAAGAGACCGAGTTTGAGGTGATCGAGGGGGACGACTGCATCTATATCACCACCACGGTGGATGCCCAGGCAAAAGGCGCCCCTTATGTCACGTTCCAGGAAAACTCTGTGACCCTCTGCACCGGAGGAGACCAGGAGACGGTCATTGATCTTGAGTGTGAGATCGACATCCCGCACAGTTTCTATAACGTGCAGCACGGCGTGATCGATGCCGTCTGCCGGAAGAAGAGGGTGCCTGGAGAGATCGCTCGGTCCTGAAAGGCAGGGGTGAATAGCGGGCGGGAGTGCCGCCCACCCACCCCCGCCACCACTCATTCATGAATAAAGTGGCAGAATCCCCCTGATGAGAGAAGGGGGGCTGTCATCGCAACGTTATGTTGCACCGCCCCACGGTTTAGCGTTTTATTTACGGGGGCGCGCCAATTCGCCGCAGAAGGCGATACTCGCCTGGAGCGGGCGGGCCCGGGCTTTCACTGCTGTCGGAGAACGCGGGAGAGCAGGCTGTTTTCATCCATGCGGCACGAGGTTCTGCCTCATGAGCGTTTCACGTGTGCAACCTTGAGCCTGTGACGTAAACGCCAGCGCCACGGCAAAAAAAGAGAGTTGTCCTGGACCGGCCCAGCAGGAATCTGCCCTGCGAGGAGAGGTCAGGCGCCGACGTAATGCTGGAGCGGCTCGATGGTGATCTCTTCGCGTTTGATGGCATCGATCGCCATCGCTGCAGCCCGGGCCGCCTGGAGCGTGGTGATGTAAGGTATGCCGTAATCAACGGCAGCCCGCATAATCCTGATATGGTCCTGCCTGGACGCCTTGTCCGCGGGGGTATTGATGATCAGCCGGATCCCGCCGGTACGCATGAGGTCGATGACGTTTGGGGACCCCTCCTGGACCTTGCGCACCAGGTTTGTCTCGACGCCGTTCTGGGTGAGGAACTCGACCGTCCCGCTCGTGCCGTAGAGTGAGAGGCCGAGTTCCCGGAGTTTCCGCGCAATCGGCAGGAGCTCTTCTTTCTGCTCGTCGGTCACCGATATGAAGATGTTCCCGGACGTCGGCAGGGGATTGTCTGCGGCGATGCACGCCTTGTAGTAGGCACGACCGAAGTCGTAATCGATCCCCATCACCTCCCCGGTACTCTTCATCTCAGGCCCGAGCACGGTATCCACACCAGGGAGCTTGTTGAAGGGCAGGAGCACCTCCTTCACCGCCACATGCTCAATCTCCCGCTCAGTGATATCCATATCGGCAAGTTTCTGGCCCATCATCACCTTCGCCGCGATCTTTGCGAGCGCAATTCCTGTAGCCTTCGAGATGAACGGCACGGTCCGGCTCGCGCGCGGGTTTGCCTCGAGCACATAGACCACACCGTCCCGGACAGCATACTGGATGTTGATCAGACCGACGACTCCGAGACCGAGGGCGATCTTTTTTGTATAGTCGCGCACCCGCGCGATCACCGAGGGCGAGAGGGACTGCGACGGGATAACACAGGCCGAGTCGCCTGAGTGGACCCCGGCCCACTCGATATGCTCCATAATACCGCCGATCAGGATATCTGTCCCGTCGCAGACCGCATCGACATCTATCTCAACGGCGTTTCTGAGGAACGAATCAATCAGGACCGGGTGCGTCCTGCTCACCCGGACAGCCTCTTTGATGTAACTCTCAAGTTCGGTCTCGTCGTGGACTATCTCCATCGCCCGCCCGCCGAGGACGTAAGACGGCCTGACCAGCACCGGGTAGCCGATCTCTCTGGCCTTCTCCCGTGCCTCCTCCTCTGAGTAGGCAGAACTGTTCGCCGGACTTGGTATCCCGAGCCGGTCGAGGAGACGGCTGAACCGGTCACGGTCCTCGGCTGCGTCCATGGCGTCAGGGGACGTGCCGAGGATCTTTGTCGAGAGGCCGAGACGCCTGATCTCCGCCTCCAGCGGCACAGCCAGATTCACCGAGTTCTGGCCGCCAAACTGGACCATAACACCGTAGTAATCATCCTTCTTGAGGATATTTACGACGTCCTCAAGCTGCATCGGCTCAAAGAAGAGCCGATCTGAGGTGTCGGCATCGGTCGAGACGGTCTCAGGATTGTTGTTGACAATATGGACCTCGATCCCCTCCTCCCGCAGCGCCATCACCGCATGAACGGTGCAGTAATCGAACTCGATCCCCTGGCCGATCCTGATCGGCCCTGAGCCGAGGATCAGCACCTTCCTGGCGCCGTTCCTGGTCAGCTCGCATCCGTCCTCAGGTGGAGTAGAAATAGGGTGTGGTTGCCGGGAACTCTGCGGCGCAGGTATCCACCATCTTGTAGGTCGGTGTTCCCGAGAGAGCCTCGATCTCGTCCGCGGTCTTCCCGGTCAGCGCCTGCAGCTCCTCGCCCGAGAAGCCGTAGCGTCGGGCAGCCCTGATATCCCCGGGCTCAAAAGCGGTCTGCAACTTCTCTTCGAGGTCCACGATGTTCTTGATCTTCTCAAGGAAGAACGGTGTGATGGAGGTGAGGTCGGCGACCTCGTCGACCGTGAACCCTGCCCTGAAAGCGTCAAAGAGGCACTCGAACCGTTCGTCGGTCGGCGATGTGAGGATCATCCGGATCTCGCTCGGGTTCGTGTGCCGCTTCATATCGGTATCAAGCGACCGGAGCGCCTTCTTGAACGCCTCCTCGACCGTCCGTCCGATCGCCATCACCTCGCCGGTGCTCTTCATCGCCGTGGTGAGCGTCCGGTCTGCGGTCTTGAACTTGTCAAACGGCCACCGCGGCACCTTCACCACCACGTAGTCGATGGCAGGCTCGAACGACGCCGGGGTGACGCCGGTCACGGGGTTTGTGATCTCATCGAGCCTGAGCCCGATAGCGATCTTGGCCGCCACCCGGGCGATCGGGTAGCCGGTTGCTTTGGACGCAAGTGCGGACGATCGCGAGACCCGGGGGTTAACCTCAATGACCCGGTAGTCGCCGTCTTTGTAGGCGAACTGGATGTTGCACCCGCCCTGCACGTCAAGTGCCCTGATAATCCTGATCGCGGCGCTCCTGAGCATCTGGTACTCGTCGTCCCGCAGGGTGAGGATAGGCGCAACGACCACACTCTCCCCGGTGTGGATACCCATCGGGTCCACGTTCTCCATGCCGCAGACAATGATGCAGGTATCGCCTGAGTCCCGCATCACCTCAAACTCGATCTCCTTCCACCCGGCGACACTCTCTTCCACCAGCACCTGGTGGATACGAGAGCGAGAGAGCCCGATCTCGATGATCCGCCGCATATCCTCAGGGGTGTGCGCAACACCGCCCCCTGAGCCGCCCAGGGTATACGCGGGCCTGATGATCGCCGGGAGGCCGACCTCCTGGATAGCCTCGTCGATCCGGTTCATCTGCCCGATGATCATGCTCCGGGGGGTGGGCTCTCCGATGGCGTTCATCAGGTCACGGAACTGCTCGCGATCCTCTCCGCGGTAGATCGCCTCAAGCGGCGTCCCGAGGATCTCCACCCCTTCAAGCGCGCCCATCTCCGCGAGTTCAGCCGTCATGTTCAGGCCGGTCTGACCACCCATGCCACCCAGGATCCCGTCTGGTTTCTCCTTCCTGATGATCTCTGCTATGATCTCGGCCTTCAGGGGCTCGATGTAGACGGCGTCCGCCATATCAGGGTCGGTCTGGATCGTCGCGGGATTGGAGTTGACCAGGACGACCTCGACACCCTCCTCCCGCAGCGCCCGGCAGGCCTGCGATCCTGAGAAGTCGAACTCGGCCGCCTGCCCGATCTGGATGGGGCCTGAGCCAACGATGAGGACTTTTTTGATCTGCGGTTTCTTCGGCATTATGGGATCTCCCTTGAGATGCGATCAAAGAAGTGTGCCTCCGGGTGGAACTGGACACAGGTTATGCTGAGGTCTGACTCCTCGAAGCCCTCAACCGTGCCGTCGTTTACGTTTTGGTACGAGACAACGCACCCTTCGGGCAGGGTCTCTCCATCCACCGCAAAACCGTGGTTCTGCGTTGTGATGGAGATGCTCCCGTCACGGTAGCGGACCGGCTGGTTCATCCCCCGGTGACCGAACCTCATCTTGTAGGTTTCTCCGCCAAGAGCCAGGGCGACCACCTGGATGCCCATGCAGATACCGATGACCGGCACCTCCCCGGCCAGGTCCCGGACGCACCAGATGGCCTCGACTGCCTTCCTGGGGTCACCGGGGCCGTTGCTGATGAGGACTGCATCTGGCCTTACAGCCATGACCTCATCGGCAGCAGCGGTATGCGGGAAGACATGGATATCGGCGTCACGCTGCCCGAGGCTTGCGAGGATACGTCGCTTCCCCCCGAGATCGATGACAGCGATCCTCTTCCCGGAGCCGCTGATGTGGTAAGACTCCCGGCAGGAGACAGTCCCGATGAGGTCGACGTCACTGATCACAGGGGTGGCCCGGGCGAGCCTGATCGCTTCGTTGCCGTCGTCGCTACCGACGATGAGAGACGCACGGAGTGTGCCGGCCGTCCGGGTCTTTATCGTCAGGCTGCGGGTATCAACGCCAGATATCCCCAGAAGATTGTTCTCTTCAAAATACTCTGCCACCGATGGCTGCGTTGTTGGTGTGCGCGAGATCTCGCGCGTGACGCAGCCCCGTGCGTGGACCCTCGAACTCTCGAAATTCTGATAATCTACACCGTAATTTCCGATGAGAGGATACGTAAACATCAATATCTGCCCGGCATAACCGGGATCTGTTAACGCTTCCATGTAACCGGTCATCTGCGTGGAAAAGACGAGTTCACCAGAACAGATCCCCTCGACACCAAACCCCTTCCCCACAACAAATGTTCCGTCTTCAAGACCCAGAACCGCCTTCATAAGTATCAGGCAGGAGACCCCCTGCGCAAGCCTGGGGAGGAATGCCGTCTGCCTATCCCGGCATACCATTCTGTTCTCCATGCGATTCTGGTCAGGATCGTACAATCCTCCACCTTTG
>Ga0116181_1001290_pt1 | contig 21833 bp, 25 predicted proteins | sample AD_UKC075_MetaG_FD_89752 | JGI IMG/M metagenome (GOLD analysis project Ga0116181, IMG submission 89752) | Active sludge microbial communities of municipal wastewater-treating anaerobic digesters from USA - AD_UKC075_MetaG | ecosystem: Engineered > Bioreactor > Anaerobic > Digestate | place: USA... | reverse complement strand
GACACCCCATCTCGTTCTGGGAGTTCACCAAGTACGGCTTGGTGGTCACTGTCGTCACGATCGTCGCCGCCGCTCCATACCTCTACTGGCGGTACTACGCCTGAGCAGCGCGACGACCGCGACCGTTCGGTCAGACGTCGACCGGTTGACCGCGAGCTGTGCCGTGCTAGGCCCCACCCGCGCTGGCCGCATGACGCGACGCGTGGACCGGCCGGGTGGCCAGCTCTTGCAGGACGGCCAGCGCGCGCTCTGCCGCGTCGGCGGGAACGAAGAGGTGGTCGTGATAGGCGGCCGCCACGACATTGCAGCTGATGCCGGCCTCGGCCAAGGCGCCGCTGACGGCAGCGGTGAGTCCCACGGCTTCCAGGTCGCTGTGCACGTCGAGGGTGATCCAGGCCAGCTTCGCCGATCCCTGCAGGTCGGCTGCTTTGGCGACCTTGGCGTCGAGGACAACAGTGCGGCCCTCGTCCTCGAGGAAGGTCATGATCGGGCGCCACTTGGCCTTGACCGGTTCGTCTTCCGGCAGGGTGAGGAAGACATAGCGACCTGGTCGCAACCGCGGAGCAAGACCGGCGAGGAGAGCGTCGAGGTCGGAGATGGCGGCCATGGGTGCCCACCCTAGACGGATCAGGGCGACGGCAGGCTCGGCCTCGTGATCCAACGCCCGTCTCCGTCAGTTTTGGTGTGGCGGAAGTTGCGTCCTGGCGCATTATCCGCCACACCAAAACTGGCAAGAGTCACCCTGGGCAAGAGTCACCCTGGGCAAGAGTCACCCTGGGCAAGAGTCACCCTGGGCAGGAGCCGCCCTTGGCAGGAGCCGCCCTCTCGTCAGCGGGCCAGGCGGGCTGACAGGGCAGCTGCGACCCGGCGTACTCGCTCAGCCAGCTGCGCCTCGCGGGCTCGCTCGCTCTCGGGAAAGGTCACCGCCACGCCCGCCACCGGATGGCCCGAGTGGTCCACCACCGCGACCGCCACCGACGCGAGGCCCGGTGTCACCGTGCCGTCCTCCACGGCATACCCGCGTGCTCTGGTCTCCACGAGCAGGCGACGCAGCGCCGCGAGCGATCGGGGGCCGCGTCCCTCGCGGCTCACGAGCAGGTCGGCGCGCGGATACAGAGCCCGGAGTTGCGCAGCCGACAGGCGCGCGAGCATGGCCAGGCCGCTGGCCGTGAGTTCGGCCGGCAGCCGCACGCCGACGTCGGTGACCAGGCGGGGGCGACCGGCGGCTCGCTCCTCGACGACGTAGAGGACGTCGCGGCCGTGCATCACCGCCAGATGCGCATTGTGGGTCGTCACGTCGACCAGCCGAGCGAGCAGGGGCCCTGCGGTGCGCTGCAGCGGCGCCTGGCGTTGATAGGCCCAGCCCAGCTCGTATGCCGCCGCCCCGAGCGCGAAGCGCCCGGACTCGCGCAGGTGACTGACGAATCCGCGATCGGTGAGGGTCGTGAGCATGCGATAGGTGCTGGAACGCGGCAGCCCCAGAGCGCTCGCGATGCGCGCGGCCGGCAACGGCTCGGTATGCCGGGCCAGCAGCCCGAGGATGTCCAGGGCGTGGCCCACCGCGGGGCTCTCGGTCGGCGCGGTCGGCGTTGCCTCCGTCACCGGTACCCCCTCAGCCCCACCAACATCGCGGTCGACCGCCACTCAGGCGATGGCCGGCAGTCCACGGGCCATGCCCAGCACCCACATGAGGACAGCGACGCCGGCAAGGACGACCGACGCGATCGCGGCGATCATCCCCACCCGGCTGCGGCGTCGGCCGATCAGCGCGGCCACCACCCCAGGCAGCGCCGGCACCGCGATCTGTTGCCCGTGCTCGGCGTCCCGGATCGCTGAGCTCGTCCCCTCGAAGTGGATCCCTTTGACGAAGGCGATGAGGCACAGCGTGATGTTGATCAAGAAGCCCAGCGTGCTCAAGGCAGTGCGACGACGGGTCTGCGACATCGGCATTCGGTCTCATCTCCCGAGTCGGGCCGCGCTCACGGCCAGGATGGCGGCGTTCTCGCGGATCACTTGGGGCCGAGACTAACGGCTCCAGCCGGCTTGGTGTCCCAGATATGAGACACCCGGTGGCAGGAGAGCCTCGCCTCACGCGCCGTGAGCAGGTCCAATAGGGCCATGTCTGACTCCCCGGAACCGACGGGTCACCCCACCGCCTCGCCCGCCGTCACCCTCGGTGTCGGCCCGCTCACCATCGAGGACGTCGTCGCGGTGGCGCGGTCCGGCGCGCCGGTCCACATCGCCGACGCCGCCTGGGATCGGATCGCGGCAAGCCGCGCGATCATCGAGGCGCTCGCCGACGACACCGAGCCGCACTACGGGGTGTCGACCGGGTTCGGGGCGCTGGCCACCCGGCACATCCCCGTCGAGATGCGGGCCCAACTGCAGCGTTCGTTGGTGCGCTCGCACGCCGCCGGCAGCGGTCCCGAGGTCGAACGGGAGGTCGTCCGCGCCCTCATGCTGCTGCGGCTGGCCACGTTGGCGACCGGCCGCACCGGCGTGCGTCCCGAGGTGGCCCGCACCTATGCCGCGATGCTCAACGCGGGCATCACGCCGATCGTCCACGAATACGGCTCGCTCGGCTGCTCGGGCGATCTCGCGCCGCTCGCTCATTGCGCGCTCGCGGCCATGGGAGAAGGCCCGGTATGCCGTGCCGATGGCTCCCGCACGGACGCCGCCACGGCGCTGGCCGAGCACGGCATACCCGTCGTCGTCCTTGCCGAGAAGGAGGGGCTGGCCCTCATCAACGGCACCGACGGGATGCTCGGCATGCTGTGTCTGGCCATCGCTGACCTGCGAAAACTGTTGCGCACCGCCGACATCGCGACCGCCATGAGCGTCGAAGGGCTGCTCGGCACCGACCATGTCTTTGCTGCCGACCTGCAGGCGCTCAGACCCCAACCGGGACAGGCAATTTCGGCAGCCAACATCCGAAAGGTCATGGCCGACAGCCCGATTCGGCTCTCGCATGACACCGATGATTGCCCGCGGGTGCAGGATGCCTACTCGTTGCGATGTGCGCCTCAGGTCACCGGCGCGGCCCGCGACACCGTCGCCCACGCGGCCCAGGTGGCCGGCTGGGAGCTCGCCTCTGCCGTCGACAATCCCGTTGTCACCCTCGACGGGCGAGTCGAGTCGAACGGCAACTTCCACGGGGCGCCGGTCGCCTATGTGCTCGACTTCCTCGCCATCGTCGCCGCCGACGTCGCGAGCATGAGCGAGCGGCGCACCGATCGTTTCCTGGACAAGGCCCGCAACAACGGCCTGCCACCCTTCCTCGCCGACGACCCTGGCGTCGACAGCGGTCACATGATCGCGCAATACACCCAGGCGGCGATCGTCTCCGAGCTCAAGCGGCTGGCCGCTCCTGCGAGCGTCGACTCGATCCCGTCGTCGGCGATGCAGGAGGACCACGTCTCGATGGGGTGGTCGGCCGCGCGCAAGCTGCGCCGCTCGGTCGACGGCCTGACTCGGGTGCTCGCCATCGAGTTGTTGACGGCAGCCCGCGGGATCGAGTTGCGCGCGCCGCTGCAGCCCGCGCCTGCGACGGGTGCGGTGGTCGCGGCCCTGCGCGAGGCCGGGTGGCCGGGCCCGGGTCCGGACCGCTTCCTCGCACGGGAGATCGGGTATGCCGTGGACCTCACCTCCTCCGGTGCCGTGCTGGCTGCCGTCGAAGCCGTCACCGGGCCGTTGGCCTGACCATGACGACCTTCCCACCCGTCCCATCGGTCCTGGCACCGGTCCGACCGGTCGACCCGGGGGTCCGGGCTCCGCGGCTGTCGCCGGCCGAACCAGCCGGGCCCGGGACGGCGCTATGGACGCGGTGGGGTGCTGGGTGTGACGCCGGACTTCGGGACGGGCGCCACGGCATACGCCTCGCGGGCGATGTCGAGCAGCCGCCGATCGGAGGTTGGACACTGTCCGGCCAAGGCCTTCTTGATGACCGTTTCGGCGGACTCGAGCTGCAGGCGCAGCTCGGGAGCGATGGTGGGGTGGACTGTGACGTCATAGGTCGGCGCGGCGGCACCGGTGACTGCCCACCAGGCGAGCTCTCCGGGGGCATCCTCCCGCTCGCGCACGGAGAACACCTCGCGATAGTCGCGGCACGTGGCCGTCTCGATCGGGTCGCGGAAGTTGTTGCCGTATTGCGCCCGCTCGGAGTTGGTGAAGCTCACGACGATCATGAGGTAGAAGCCCAGCGCCAGCACGACGAGCCCGCCGAGGGTATAGGCGAGTGGCTTGAGGCAACCCTTCACGGTCATGGGTCAGAGGGCCGATCGGACGTCGGTGTGGCCGAAGTCGTCGCCCTTGAAGAGCAGCGGCTCGCCGGTGTCTTTGGCCAGGGCATAGGCATAGCAGTCGCCGAGGTTCAACCGCGCTGGGTGACCCGAGCCCTTGCCGTAATCACGGAACGCCTCCCGCGCGATCCGGGCCTGTTGCGCAGTGAAGTCGACGGTCCGCACGGCTTGATCCTGCAGGAGCCGATCGAGCAGGCGGGACTGAACCGGATCACCCCGACCGTCGATGACCAGGCAGGTCTCGACGAAGGTCGCCGCCGAGATGGATACCGACTCAGCGTCAGTGACGGCACGCAGCAAAGCCTCCGCGCCGGGTTCGTCGCGGATGATCGCCACCACGGCCGACGAGTCGAGGATCACTTGGGCAAGCCGTTCTCGTCATACAGGTCTTCCATGAACCGCCGAGTCCACTCGCGATCCTCGTCGGTCACCCGCGCCCGGATCTCGGCGAGCAGCGCTTCCGCTTTGCGCCGCCGCTCTGCCACCTGCGTTTCGCGTTCGTGCTCGGCCAGATATGCCTCCAGCGCCTTCTCCAACACGCTGGTCTGGCTCAGCCCGGACACCGCCGCTGCTTGCTTGGCCAGCCGGCATACCCGCTCGTTCTTGATGTTCAGCGCCATCCGAACCCCTTCTGAAGCACCCTTACACCTTTACACCTTCCTCTTACACCAATCTACCCGAGGAGCCTGACATGGATGGCGCCCGTCCGGTCCGCGCAGCGCGCGGCACCCAACTCACCGCCCGGTCCTGGCAGACCGAAGCGCCGCTGCGAATGCTCATGAACAACCTCGACCCCGAGGTCGCCGAGCGCCCCGACGACCTCGTCGTCTACGGCGGCACCGGGCGCGCGGCCCGGTCGTGGGCGGCGTACGACGCCATGGTCCGCACCCTCACGACGCTGCGCGAGGACGAGACGATGCTCGTGCAATCGGGCAAACCGGTCGGGGTCATGCGCACTCACGAGTGGGCGCCGCGCGTGCTGCTGGCCAACTCCAACCTCGTCGGCGACTGGGCGACCTGGCCGGAGTTCCGGCGGCTGGAGCACCTCGGGCTCACGATGTACGGCCAGATGACCGCCGGGTCGTGGATCTACATCGGCACCCAGGGGATCGTCCAGGGCACCTACGAGACCTTCGCCGCCATCGCCGACAAGAGGTATGCCGGCACGCTCGCCGGGACGCTCACCCTCACCGGCGGCTGCGGTGGGATGGGCGGCGCGCAGCCGCTCGCGGTCACCCTCAACGGGGGCGCGTGCCTCATCGTCGACGTCGACCGGCATCGGCTCGACCGTCGGGTCGAACACCGCTACCTCGATGAGGTTGCCGACTCCCTGGATGACGCCATCGCGATCGCGCTCGCGGCCAAACGCGACCGACGAGCCTGGTCGGTCGGGGTCGTCGGCAATGCCGCCGAGGTCTTCCCTGAGCTGCTTCGCCGCGGAGTCGACATCGACATCGTCACCGACCAGACCTCGGCACACGACCCGTTGTCCTATCTGCCGGAAGGGATTTCGGTCGAGGACTGGCATGACTACGCCGAGCGCAAGCCCGAGGACTTCACCGACCGGGCCCGCGAGTCGATGGCGCACCACGTCGAGGCGATGGTGGGCTTCATGGACGGCGGGGCCGAGGTCTTCGACTACGGCAACTCGATCCGTGACGAGGCGCGGCTTGGGGGTTACGGGCGGGCGTTCGACTTCCCGGGGTTCGTGCCGGCATACATCCGGCCGTTGTTCTGCGAAGGCAAGGGGCCGTTCCGGTGGGCGGCGCTCTCGGGTGACCCGAAGGACATCGCCGCGACCGACCGCGCGGTGCTCGACCTCTTCCCCGACAACGACCGGCTGCACCGCTGGATGCGGGGGGCGCAGGAGCGAATCGCGTTCCAGGGCCTGCCGGCTCGGATCTGTTGGCTGGGTTACGGCGAGCGCGACAAGGCGGGGTTGGCTTTCAACGACCTCGTCGCGTCGGGGGCCGTGAGCGCCCCGATCGTCATCGGCCGCGACCACCTCGACTGCGGCTCGGTCGCCTCGCCCTATCGCGAGACGGAGGCGATGGCCGACGGTTCCGACGCGATCGCCGACTGGCCGCTGCTCAACGCGCTGACGGCCGCGTCGTCCGGCGCCACCTGGGTGTCGATCCACCACGGTGGTGGCGTCGGTATCGGGCGGTCGATCCACGCCGGCCAGGTCTCGGTGGCGGACGGCACGCCACTCGCCGCCGAAAAGCTCGCGCGCGTGCTCACCAACGACCCCGGCATGGGCGTCATCCGGCACGTCGACGCCGGCTACCCCGAGGCCGACGTGGTCGCCGCCGAGCGCGGGGTCCGGATCCCGATGCACGAGGGTGCCGACCAGGCTCCGAACGGGAAGCACTGACCGGTATGCCGTCTGCTCACCGTCGACGTCAGTTTTGGTGTGGCGGAGTTTGCGCTCAGACGCAAACTTCGCCACACCAAAACTGGGGAAAGTCAACTGGGGAAAGTCAACTGGGCAAAGTCCGTGGGGAGCTGGTCGGGGAGCCGGTGGAGGAGTCGGCGAGGCGTCGCTCGTCCACGTGGGACACCGTGATGGGAGGCTGGAGCTATGACGATGTCGTCTTTCGACCGGATGTGGGAGTCGCTGCGCCTGGTGGGTCGTGACCCGGCGACCCGGGGCTATCGCCGGTTCGCCTGGACGGGTGAGGACCACACGCTGAGGGAATGGTTCGCCGGCGAGTGCGAGGCTCGCGGATTGGACGTCGTCGTCGACCGTGCGGGCAACCAATGGGGCTGGTGGGGCAACCCTGACGAGACTCCGGGCGTGGTCATCGGGTCACATCTCGACTCGGTCGCCGACGGCGGCGCCTTCGACGGCCCGCTGGGTGTGGTCAGCGCGTTTGCGGCGCTGGATGCCTTGCAGCACAAGGGTTTTCGCCCGCGCGTGCCGATCGGGGTGGCCAACTTCGCCGACGAGGAGGGCGCGCGGTTCGGCATCGCCTGCGCCGGTTCTCGCCTGCTCACCGGCGCCCTCGACCCGCGTCGAGCGGCCGCGCTGCGGGACGCCGACGGCGTGACGATGGCCGAGGCGTGGCGAGCCGCCGGGCTGGAACCCAACACCATGGGCGCTGACCCCGAGGCCCTGCGGCGGGTCACGGCATACGTGGAGTTGCATGTCGAGCAGGGCCTAGCCCTGGCGCTGGATCCCGACGGCGAACCCGACCTCATCGACCCCGCCCGCGCGGTCGCGATCGGCACTGAGATCTGGCCGCACGGGCGGTGGGAGATCGACCTCTTCGGCGAGGCCAACCATGCCGGCACGACCCGGCTGGAGGACCGGCTCGACGCGATGTTGCAGTTCGCGGCGGTCGTCGCGTCGGCGCGGATGCACGCCCGCGAGGCCGGGTGCCTGGCCACGATCGGCAAGGTGCTCGCCCGCCCCAACGCTGTCAACGCCATCGCCGACCATGTCACCTGCTGGCTCGACGCGCGCGGGGCTGACGGTGACGCCGTGCGCGGCCTTGTCGACGCGATCCGCGCCGAGGTCGACGAAGACGAGGGCACTGTCAACGAACTCTCGTGGACTCCCGCGACGCCGTTCGACGGCGCGCTGCGCGATCGCATCGCCGGTGTGCTGCCGAATGCGCCCCTGCTGGCAACGGGCGCAGGGCACGACGCTGGCATCCTCGCTAATGCCGGCGTGCCGACCGCGATGCTGTTCGTCCGCAATCCGACCGGCGTCTCGCACTCGCCGACCGAGTGGGCCGAGCCGCAGGACTGTGACCGAGGGGTGGCCGCCTTGGCCGATGTCGTGCGTGAGCTCGCTGGATGATCCGCTCCTGGTGGTGTGAACACGCCTGGCTGCCAACGGGTTTGGCGTCCGGTGTGCGAATCACGGTGTCGGCTGGCCGGATTGAGTCGATCGAATCGGGTTCCGCCGAGCCGCGATTGGATGACGTGCGCCTCGACGGGGTGACTCTGCCCGGCTTGGCCAATGCCCACAGTCACGCGTTCCACCGGGCTTTGCGAGGGCGCACCCACGGGGGCGGCGGCACCTTCTGGACCTGGCGGCAAGCCATGTATGCCGTCGCAGCTCGCCTCACACCGTCTCTCTACCTGGACCTGGCCCGGGCGGCGTACGCCGAGATGGCGTTGGCCGGCTACACGGTGGTCGGCGAGTTCCACTATGTGCATCACCGGCCGGATGGCACGGCATACAAGGACCCGAATGCGATGGGGCGGGCGCTCGTGCAGGCGGCGGCCGACGCGGGCATCCGGCTCACCCTGCTGGACACGTGTTACCTGGCCGGGGGGCTCACCGGTGCCGGGCACGAGCCACTGGCCCCCGAACAGCGCCGCTTCGGCGACGGTGACGTCAAGGCCTGGGAGCGTCGAGCCGACGCCCGATGGGACTGGCCCGAGTGCTACCGCGACGAGAGCGGCCCCGGCCGGGTGCGTCTGGGGATGGCCGCCCACTCGGTCCGAGCGGTGCCCGCCGGGGCATTGCGCTGGGTCGCCGACGCGGCGCGCGATCACCGGATGCCCTTCCACATCCACCTGTCCGAGCAGCCCGCGGAGAACGACGCTTGTGACGCGCGATACGGCTGCTCCCCCACGGAACTGCTCGAGGCCGAGCACGCGCTCGGTCCTGGAACGACGGTCGTTCACGCCACGCATCTCACGGCCGCCGATATCGCGACGCTCGGTCGCACCGAGACGATCGCGTGCTTCTGTCCGACCACCGAACGCGATCTCGCCGACGGCATCGGCCCGGCGCGTGCGCTCGTCGACGCCGGCGCCGGGTTGGCGCTCGGGTCGGATCAGCACGCGGTCGTCGACCCGTTCGAGGAACTGCGTGGGGTCGAGTCGCACGAACGACTCATCACGGGACAGCGGGGACGGTTCACTCCGGACGAACTCCTGCGGGCGGGGACGGTCACTGGCTATCGCAGCCTTGGTTGGGGTTCCAGCAGCGGGGTCCTTGAGGTCGGTGCCCTCGCGGACTTCGTCACGGTCGGGTCGGGCTCCGCGCGCACCGCTGGGTGTCTTCCCGAGCAGATCCTGTATGCCGCGACCGCCGCCGACGTGACGACGGTCGTCGTCGGTGGCGAGACGGTCGTCTCGGAAGGGAAGCACCGGCTCGGGGATGTCGGCGCCTTGTTGCGGGAGGCGATTGCCGCGGTCACCCCTGCCGACGGCGGCCACGATGGCGCGAAGGGCGAGACCAGCGAGGCCGGCGGCGCCGACGGGGACCGCGCAGATCGCCCGGGCAGCGTGGACCAGCGGTGACCTCATGGGTATTGGCTGCCTTCGCCGGGCTAGGCACAGGGTTGTCGCTCATCGTCGCCATCGGTGCACAGAACGCCTACGCCCTGCGCCAGGGTTTGCGCCGCGAGCACGTCGGGATCGTCGTCGCGATCTGCGCGCTGTCCGATGCCACCCTGATCGTCGCGGGAGTCAGTGGCATCGGGGTCATCGTCGAGCGGGCTCCGTGGGCGGTCACCGTCATCCGCTACGGCGGCGCGACGTTTCTGCTGGCCTATGGCCTCACGGCAGCTCGCCGGGCGCTGCGCGCCGACCGGCTGGCCGCGGACGTCTCTGGTGGCGGCACACCATGGGGTCGAGTGGTCGCCACGACACTGGCGCTCACCTGGCTCAACCCGCACGTCTACCTCGACACCGTGCTGCTGCTCGGATCGATCGCCAACGCCCGACCGGGCGAGGAGCGCTGGGTCTTCGCGGCAGGTGCGGCGCTGGCGAGCCTGCTGTGGTTCGGCGGGCTGGGTTACGGGGCGAGGTTGCTGTCGGGGGTGTTCGCCAGGCCGCGGTCGTGGCAGATTCTCGACGTCGGCATCGCGATCGTCATGATCACCCTGGGGGTCAGCCTTGTTGTGGAGCATTGATCGCGATCCGGGTGCGGATCCCGCGGGCGGCACGGCGAGCGGGAAGAGTGAGGTGCAGCGATGACAACGACGCTCGTGACCGGCATCGCTGAGCTGGCCACTCTCGATCCCGCTCTTGCCCGCGAGCTCGGAGCCGGGGCAAGCCCAGCGCGCCCGACCCACGAGCCCACACCGGATGTGACCCGACTCGGCCTCGTGCACGACGTCGCCCTCGTCGTCGAGGACGGCGTCATCGCGTGGATCGGCCCGGCCTCCCAGGCGCCCGACGCTGACCAGCGCCTCGACCTCGACGGGCGCGCCGTCATCCCGGGTTACGTCGACTCACACACCCACCTGGTCTTCGCCGGCGACCGCGCGGGCGAGTTCGCGGCACGGATGGCGGGCACGGCATACGACGGGGGTGGCATCGCCTCGACGGTGGCCGCGACGCGCGCGGCGACCGACGAGCAGTTGCGCGCTCTGCTCGCCCGGCGGGTGGCCGAGGCGCGGGCGCAAGGGACGACGACGCTGGAGATCAAGAGTGGCTACGGGCTCACCGTCGCGGACGAGCTGCGGGCGTTGCGGCTGGCCCGCGAGGTCACGCCGCACACGACTTTCCTTGGGGCACATGTTGTGCCGCGCGAATTCGCTTCGGACCGAACGGCATACGTCGAGCTCGTCACGGGGCCGATGCTCGCGGCGGTGACGGCGGAGGGGGAAGCCGGCCGGCCGGCATACCTCGATGTCTTTTGCGAGCCGCACTCGCCGCACGCCTTTACGCAGGAGGAGGCGCGCACGATCCTGCTCGCCGGGCGGGCCGCGGGGCTCGGGCTGCGGGTGCACGGCAACCAACTCGGGCCCGGGCCGGGTGTGCTGCTCGCCTGCGAGCTAGGGGCGGCAAGCGTCGACCACTGCACCTATCTCAGCGACGCCGACGTCGACGCGCTCGCCGCGACCGGCACGGTGGCGACGCTGCTGCCGGGGGTGGAGTTCTCGACGCGCGCGCCCTACCCCGACGCGCGGCGGCTGCTCGACGCGGGGGTGCGGGTCGCGCTCGCGAGCGACTGCAACCCGGGCACGTGCTATTCGTCGTCGATGCCGTTCGTCGTGGCGCTCGCAGTGCGCGAGCTGCGGATGACACCCGCCGAGGCCCTGTATGCCGTGACCGCCGGCTCGGGTGCCTCGCTCGGGCTGGACGTGCGGGTGGCGGTCGGTGAGCCGGTGTCCCTTGCCGTGCTGGACGCGCCGAGCTACCTACACCTGGCCTATCGGCCGGGCGTCCCCATCGCGTCCGCTCTGGAAATGGGGTGAGTGGGAGCCAGGCGGGACTCGGCGATTTGACCGGTAATATGTCTGCGTATCGACCGATTCAAGTGCTGCTAACTGTATGATTCGATGATGGAGTACCTGCGGCGCATCATCGACTCCGAGCTCGATGAGCTGTTCGACGAGATCCCGGCCCTTGCCATCGACGGACTCAAAGGCATCGGCAAGACAACGACTGCCCAACAGCGTGCCGCCAGAGTCTTTGCGCTCGACGCCAAGGCTGTGCGAGAGACGGTCGAAGCAGACCTATCCCGCATCTGCTCAGGGGAGCGGCCCGTGCTAGTCGACGAGTGGCAGAAGCTTCCCGAGGTGTGGGACGTTGTCCGCCGGGCCGTCGACGCGAATCCGAAAGGGGGGCAATTCCTCCTGGTGGGCAGCGCCACACCTGCTCCGCACGCAACCGCGCACACCGGTGCAGGGAGGATCGGGAGGCTCCGCATGCGGCCGCTCACCCTTTCCGAGCGAGGGTTGACGCGCCCAACAGTTAGCCTTCGCGACCTTCTCGCCGGGGGCCGACCACTGTTGACCGGCGATTGCGAGCTTGCCCTGAGTGACTACGTCGCGGCGATTGTGTCGTCCGGATTCCCGGCCGTCCGCCTGATGTCGGATCGGGCTCGAAATTTCCAACTCGACTCCTATCTGCGCAACGTCGTCGACCGGGATGTCCCCGAACAGGGGCTGGCGGTGCGGCGGGCGGACGCGATGCTGGCCTGGTTGCGTGCCTACGCAGCCGCCACGGCCACCACAGCCAGCTACTCGCAGATCCTTAACGCCGCCACACCTGGACTCGGCGAGAAGCCAGCCCGGTCCACGTCAGTGGCATATCGGGATGTGCTCACTGGGCTGTGGTTGCTGGACCCCGTTCCGGCCTGGCAACCGACTGGCAGCTTCCTCACTCGGTTAGGGCAAAGTCCCAAGCACCATCTGGCCGATCCCGCGCTTGCCGCACGCCTTCTGGGCCTCACCCGAGATTCTCTGCTCGACGGAGAAGGAGAGTCGCTAGACCCACGAGCAGGAGGCATCCTCGGGGCTCTCTTTGAGTCGTTGGTGACGCTGTGTGTTCGCGTCCCTGCGCAAGCCGCAGAGGCATCCATCGGACACCTTCGAACACGCAATGGGGATCACGAGGTCGACCTCATGGTGATGCGTCCCGACGGTCGGGTCTTGGCCATCGAGGTCAAGTTGGCCGGCAGCGTCAGAGACGGGGACGTCAAGCACCTCCGGTGGCTCGAACAACAGCTTGGATCTCGGCTGCTCGATTCCCTCGTGGTCACGACCGGCCGCAGCGCATACCGCAGGAAGGATGGCGTGGGAGTCGTTCCGCTCGGCCTCCTCGCTCCTTAGCTGACGATCTCGCCGCGTGGCAGTGAGCGCTCGAAGGGCGATAGGTGGGAAGGGGACTGCACGGCATACTGGCAAGAGCCCTACCACCGAGATCGAAGGTCACCGATGAGCAGCACGTCCGCGCACACCGCCGAGTTCATCGAGCTGGAAGCGCGCTATGCGGCGCACAACTACTCGCCGCTGGATGTCGTCATTGCCTCGGGTGAGGGCGCGTGGGTGACCGACGTCGACGGGCGGCGCTATTTCGATGCGCTGGCGGGCTATTCGGCGCTGAACTTCGGGCACTGTCATCCGCAGCTGGTGGCCGTGGCTGAGCGGCAACTGCGGGCGCTGACCTTGACCAGTCGGGCGTTTCGTAGCGACCAGTTTGGGCCGTTCGCGCGGGATCTGGCCGGGCTGACCGGCAAGGAGATGATCCTGCCGATGAACTCCGGCGCCGAGGCCGTCGAGACCGCGGTCAAGGTTGCCCGGCGCTGGGGGCGGCAGGTCAAGGGGCTGGCCGAGGACTGGGGCACGATCATCGTCATGGGCGGCAACTTCCATGGCCGCACGACGACCATCGTGTCGTTCTCGACCGACAAGGTGGCGCGCGAGGGCTACGGGCCGTATACGCCGGGCTTTGTCGTCGTGCCGTTCGGTGACATCGAAGCGCTGCGGGCGGCGATGTCGGACGAGACGATCGCGGTGTTGCTGGAGCCGATCCAGGGCGAGGGCGGGGTCGTCATCCCGCCGGACGGGTTCCTGCAGCAGGTGCGCGCACTGTGCACCGAGCGCGGGGTGTTGATGATCGCCGACGAGATCCAGTCCGGGCTGGCGCGCACCGGGCGGACCTTCGCGTGCGACCACGAGCAGGTCGTGCCGGACATCTATGTGCTGGGCAAGGCGCTCGGCGGCGGCATCATGCCGCTGTCGGCGATCGCGGCTGACGGCGACGTCATGGGGGTGATCACGCCGGGGTCGCATGGGTCGACCTTCGGTGGCAACCCGTTTGCGGCGGCGATCGGGCGCGAGGTCGTCGCGATGCTGTCGACGGGCGAGTTCCAGGCGCGGGCGGCCTCGCTGGGCGAGGTGCTGGCCGGCGAGCTGGCCGGGCTGCTCGACCACGGGGTGGTCGAGGTGCGCTCACGTGGGTTGTGGGCCGGTATCGACGTCGACCCGACGATCATGAGCGGCAAGGAGCTGTGTTACCGGATGGCCGATCGTGGGGTGCTGGCCAAGGACACCCACGGGTCGACCATCCGGCTGGCGCCGCCCATCGTTGCGACCGATGACGAGATCCGCATGATGGTCGGCGTCATCAAGGACTCCTTGGCAGTCTGACGATGCGTGGAGAGCTGAAGCAGTTCCTCAGCCGGAGTCTGTCCTTCGCTGTGCTGTTCGGATTCGTCGTCTGGACCGTGGTGCAGGTGCGGCGGGTCGCTGACGGTCAGGCGCCCGCCATCACGCTGGTCACGGTGCCCTTCCTGTACGGGTGGCTACAAGGCCTGATCGCCTTCAACCGGTCGCGCACCGGCACGAGTTTCCGTCGGCGGAATCTGCTCTTCTTCCTCTAGCGACCCCCGCGCTGACGGTGCGGAAACCCGCGTGTAGCACACGTGCTACCCTTCCCTTTATGGAATCTGTCGGTCTTCGGGAGCTGCGCCAAGACGCCTCCGGCTTGGTGCGTCGCGTGGAGGGTGGCGAGGAAATCGTCATCACGGTCGCTGGCCGCCCGACGGCCAGACTCGTTCCCGCACGCCCCACCCGGTGGAGACGTTGGGACGACGTGGCTGACCTGTTCAACGGGCCACCCGACCTCACCTGGGAAGAGGATCGGGAACGCCTCGACGGGGCCATTCGCGATCCCTGGGAGGCCAAATGAATGCAGGAGTCGGCCCCGCCGAGCGCGGCATTCTCGACACGAGCGTGGTGATTGCGCAGGACCTATCACCGCTGCCGGGTGCCCTAGCGATCAGCGCAGTGACCTTGGCCGAACTGCATTTCGGGGTGCTGGTGGCCTCGTCCCCCGAGGTGCGGGCCGAGCGGCTCCGGCGACTCAGCATCGTGCAGCGACGCTTTGATGCACTCCCGGTCGACGACGAGGTCGCGGCAAGTTACGGACGGTTGGCGGCGATGGTGGGCGAGTCTGGCCGTCGGGCGCGCAGCCGCTCCATGGACCTGCTCGTCGCGGCCACCGCGCACGCTCATGGGGCGACGCTTTACACGCGCAATCCGGACGATCTGCGCGGTCTGGAGGGTCTGGTCGACATCGCCGTGGTGTAGCGGCTACCGCATCCGCCGGGCAACCTGAGGACGAGCCCTAGAACGACCCTCCGCGGGCGGCTCAGCGGACCAGGCGAAGGGCGCGGTGGGGGCAGTCCGCAGCGGCTTGGCGGGCCAGGTCGAGCAGGTTGTCGTCGACCTCGCCGCGGATGATCGGGTAACCCCATTCGTCGAGGGTCACCAGCTCAGGAAGGACCTCGGCGCACACCCCGCGTCCCTGACAGGCGGGCCAATCGACTCGCAGCACCGCAGGCGCCGCTTCACCCGCGCCACTGGGGCGAGCTGCGGGCCCTGCCTCAGACCCGCGACCTTCCGCACCAGGCTCGCTTGTACCGCGCCGCAGCCAACTCATCGCGCCACCTCGCATCGCCCGGCCACGTGCGCCGCGACCTCGTCCCCGAACGCCGCCACCAGCGACCGCACCAGCCGCACCGTCCCGTCGGGATGGGCACACGCACCGCGCCGCTCGACCAGCCCGGCCAGCTCCTCGATCCGCCGGTAGTTCACGCCGGCACCGCGCGCCAGCGCCGCAACCTCGCCCGCCAGGGCGGGGAGCCCATTGCGGCAGGGTCCGCAGCGCTGCGCCGACTCTCCAGCCAGGTATGCCGTGATCCTCGCCGTCACGTCGACCGGACACACCCCCTCGGGCAACGGCCACGCGACGCCAGCACCCAACGCTAAGCCGGCCGCCCGCAGCGCGACCCGACTGACCGGCATACCGGCCAATCGGTGAGCAGAGGTCCACGTGCCGTGGAAGCCGCCGAGCAACACGGGCACATCGGTGTCTGCCACCCCCGGCGAAGCGGTCCAGGACGTCCCCAGCTCGACCTCGACGACGCCGACAGTGCCCTCGTCGAAGCCAGGGACGGACAGCAGCGTCGTTCCCGGTTCGCCGGCCGTTCCCAGAGTCGAATACCCCGCAGGACCATGCTCCACCAGCGCCCACACCTGGGCCCAGGTCTCGGCGTTCGAGAGCAGGGTCGGGCGACCGCGCAGTCCGGACACAGCCTCGGGTTGCCACGCCGTGACCGGCAACCCCGGCCGCCCGGACAGCGCCTCGATGACCGCGCGCGCCTGCCCCGACACGAAGCCGGGGCCGACCACGGTGAGTCGCCAGTCCAGTCGCTCGCCCGCCGCGCGGCGCTCGGCCAGCGCCAGGGATAGCGATTCCTCGACCAGGGGACGCTCGCGCGGCACGACGGCATGCACCTCGCGAGCGCCCAACAGCGCAGCCGTCAGCGCCGCCCCGTCAAGCACCCGGTGGGGCACACAGCGAGCCAGCGCGGTGTCCTTGCCGCTCAACGGCTCGCCCTCGGCCAGGTTGACGACGACGACCGGCCGGCGCCCGGCCGCCGCAGCCCGAAGTTTCACGTGAAACGGAAAGCCTGCTCCGCCTCGACCGGCCAGCCCGACCGCTTCGGCCCATTGAGCCAGTTGCTCGGCGGAGCCCAGATCTGCACGACCCACTCCGCCGAATCGCGCCCGATGCGCAGCCAGCGATGGTCCATCGTCAAGATGAGCCAGCAGGAGCGGACCCGGCTCGACCATGACCTGCGCGGGAGGTGCGAAGAACGGCATACCGGAGCGGGCCGGAGTCCCGAGCGGCTGGAAGCGAGGCGGGCCGGCATACCCCGACTCATAGGCAGACGGCGACGGCAGCAGCGAGGTCATGCGCGCCCCGGAGCCATCCGACGCACCAGCGCCAGCCGAGTCACGCCGACCGCCACGACCACGCCGACGCAGCCCACGACGAGCACCCGCAACCACGGGGTCGCCATGTCGGTGCCAATCCCCACGGTGTGCGCGACCGACGCTGCCCAACTCGGATAGGCCAGCAGGTGCACGACCCGCCAGGCGCGATCGGACAGTCGCGCCCGTGCCAGGGAGGTCAACCCGACGGCCAGCAGCAGATCGACGGCGATGGCGCCGGCTGCCAAGTAGATCGGTCGATAGGTGCCGCCCCAGGGCACGAAGACGTCGTACCACCGAATGTCCACATAGGTGTCGAGCACCGCCGAGATGACATGGACGAGCAGCAGCGCGGTGGCCATCCCGGACACCGCCCGATGCAGCCCCTGGACGAAGAACTGTGGCACCCGCCGCACGCCCGGCCGCCGACTCACCGACAGCAGACCGAGCACGACGGTCGCCGTGAAGAGCACGAGAAGGACCACGCCGGTGCCCCGGTTGAGGTACCACAAGAACGGCCCGCTCACGCCGACTCCCCTCCGGCTGACGCAGCAATCCCGGCCTCGGTCCCGGCGTCCATACAGCCGGTATGCCGTGCGACCTCCCATGCCTGCGTCACGGTCACCGTCCCGTCGGCCGCGACCAATCGAGCCGGTATGCCGCGCTCCTGCAACCACGGCACGGCGTCTGAGCCGAGCACGAGGGAGGCGGTCGAGGCCGCGTTCGCTGCCGCGGCGCTAGACCCGTATGCCGTGACCGCTCGCCACTGATCCGGGGCCGGGCCGCCCGAGCGGGGGTCGAGGATGTGATGCCAGGTGGTGCCGCCCCGCACCCAGCGGCGGGCGGTGATCGACGAGGTGGCGATCCCACCGGCCGACAAGGGGACCACGCACACCGGCGCGAGCCCCGACTGCAGGGCCGCGAGGTCTTCCGCGATGGCGATCTCGCTGGTTAACCCGCCCGTGGTGGTTCTGTTCGCAAGCGAGCCGCCCTGGCCCGGCTCAACCTCAGGTGCGGCAGTCCGCACATCGCCGCCCACGCTCACGACACAGGCCGTGCCGAGCCGGTCGGCGATGCTCAGAGCGACCAGGTCGGCGGCATAGGCCTTGCCCACGGCCCCGAGGTCGACGCTCAGCCCACGCGGGATCCGGACCAGGCCCTCGCCGAGCTCGATGTCGCGCCACGAGCCGCGTGGGGCGCCTCTCGTGCCGGATGCAGCGTCTCGCCACGGCATACCGGCCGGGTCGTCGGTGGGCCGCAACGCGGTGAAGGTGCGGTCGTAACCCGCCGCGACGATCAACTCGCCGAGCCCCGGATCGACCAGACCATCGGTGTAATCCGCCGCCCACAGCGCCGCCCGCAGAGCGCCGACGAGCACCGGCGAGACGCGAATCCATTCCCCCGCAGCCCGATTGGCGCGCATGAGGTCGGAGTCGTCGCGGAACCGGCTGCAGGACAGGTCGACCTCGGCGAGGACGGCGTGGGCCAACGCGATGGCGGCCTGCTCCTGCTCGGGGTCGGCGACGTGCAGCTCCACGTAGGTGCCGAGGGCTCGCCACCGCGGTGGCTCGACGACCGAACCCCGGTATGCCGGGTCGCTCACCGGCAGGACCGACAGACGGGAGGGGGTGCGCGACATCAGGATCTCGCTCTTCAGGAACCGGTTGACGGGACGACTGGCTTGGTCGCCGGCTGCGGTGCCGTCTGGGTGCGGGTCGTGGTTTTGCTGGTCGTGCCGGAGCTGGTGCCTGACTTGGCTGTCGATGACGAGGTGCCCGAGCGGGTGCTCAGGCCGCCAGCGCTTGGGGCCTTGGGAGCCGCGGGTGCTGCCGGAGCCGCCCCACCAGCGCCCGGCTGCGCCTGGGTGAGCACCCGGTCGGTGACGGTGCGGCTCTCCCGGTCGCGCAGCTCGACGGGCGCGCTCACGGCGCCCTGGACTGCGGCAGCGTGGGCAGCCTTCGCGGCTTGGGTCTGTTGGGTCTGCTGAGCGGCAGCGACCGTGGCAGCGCCAACGGCGACGACGGCCGAGGCGGCCACCGTCCCCGTGACGATCCCGAGGGCGCGGTTGGCGCGGTCGCGAGCGGCAGGCGTGGAGGTCTTCATGACAGTGACTCTCGCCGAGCGGTCGACAAGGGGGCCTCAGGTGTGCGTTAAGGACAGGTCAGGTTCTCCTGGGCGCCGGCTGGGGGAGCGCTGAGCGCTCCATGTCTGCAAGGTGTGGCGGGAGGGGTCACCAGTGACGCATTTCGCCACAGCGACGAACTTAGGACGGTCTTGACCCAGCGGTGAGGTCGGGTTGAGCAGTCGCCCCGCAGTATCGGACCCGTCGAAACCCCTCGAAAACCACTCGAGAACCCGCCGTCATCAGGAGCACTCATGAGTCTGTCGTTCCAGGCCAAAGCCGCAGGTGTCGGCGCGCTGGCGGGACTGGCCATCTCGGGCTTCCTCTACTCCTCGCTTGCGCCGATGCAACCGGCTGCAGCGACCACTCCAGCAGCGGTCACCACTCCCGCCGAACCGGTCGTCGTGCTTCGGGATTGCACACCCCCCGCAGTGCTGGAGGGTGAGGTCTGCGTGACCCATGTCCCGGCCCCCGTCGTGGCGGTGCCGGCCGCGGACATCGGTGCTGTTCCCGCCGTGCCCGCCGTGCCCGCGGCACCAGCCGGCGCCAACGCGTCCTCGAGCGGCCCCGCCGCCGGCGCCAGCTCATCCGGCCAGAGCACCGCGACGCAGCATGAGTCCGAGCACGAGAGCGACCACTCCGAGCATGAGTCCGAGCACGCCAGTGAGCACGAGAGCGACCACTCCGGCGAACACGAGAGCGACCACGAGGACGACTGACCCGGCATACCGGGTCTGTCCCCAAACGGGAGCACCCGGTGAGCCGACCGGTGGATGCCCGCTCAGTCCGCCGACGGAAGGTGCGGCAACTGGACCTCGACGAGCAGCCCGCCCAAGTGCGCTCGCCCGAGCCGCACCGAGCCGCCCGCCCGGTCGGCGAGCCGGTGCACGATGTCCAGGCCCAGCCCCGTGCCGCCGTTGCCGCTGCGACCGCGTTCGACGAGGTCTACGGAGGCCAGCCCGGGGCCGGCGTCGGCCACCGCGAGGCGCGCGACCCCGTCGGTAGCCGTGACGGTCACCTCAAGGTCGGTGCCTTCGGGGGTGTGCGCGAAGACGTTGTCGATGAGGGTGTCCACGAGGTCGCGCAGGTCGGCGCTGGGCAGCGCAACGAAGACGGGGGTCGAGGGCACCTCAACTGCCAGAGACCGGTCCTGGTCCTCGGCCAGGGGCCGCCAGTATGCCGTCCGGCCGGCTGCCACGGACGCGAGGTCACCGGCCGCCGTCATGTCGTCGCGGGAGGTGCGTCGGGCCTCGGTGACAACCGAGTCGATGACGCGGTGCAGGTCTTCGACGTGACTGCGCAGCCGGTCGCGCACGGCGTCGTCGGCGACCAGATCGGTGTCCAGGCGCAGTGCGGTGACGGGGGTGCGCAACCGGTGCGAGAGATCGGCGGCCGCCTCCCGTTCGCCGGCCAGCAGCTCTGCGATGCGGGCCGCCAGCCGGTTGAGGGCGGTGCCGAGCTCGGTGACCTCGGTGGGCGAGGCTCCGGCCGAGGTGTGCGCCCGGGCGCTGAGGTCGCCCTCGCGCAGCCGATGGGCCACGTCGGCCATCTCGGTCACGGGGGTGCTGATCCGCTCCGCCATCCGACGCGAGATGAAGGCACCCAAGCCGATGATCACCGCTCCGAGACCCGCCAAGGTGGCCCAGACGAGCCAGATCCGGCTCTGCAGATAGACGAAATGGGTCGACGTATGCACGACGACGGTGCCGGTCGCGACGGTGACCGGGGTGAGGACGTCGGCCGACTCGCCGGTGACTTGGGTGAACGACGCCGACTGGGTGCCCGCCCGCTCGATGAGAGCCGCTGCGTCGCTGTCGAATCCGTCGTCGGCCGGCCCGATGCGGGTGCCATCAGGGAGGGTCACGCACAGGTGGATCGGCCCCGCCGACGAGGCTGCCGCGGCCTGGATGACCGGGTCGATGACCACCGCCAACCGGGTCAGGTCATCGACGCTGGCCACCAGGGTGGCGGTCGACTGCGCGAGGACTCGCGCTTCGGCCATCGCCCGGTCGTGGACCATGGTGCGCACCAGCAGACACAAGGGGATGACGAAGGACACGACGACCGCCGAGATGATCCCGACGGCCAGCCAGGTGATGCGCGTCCGCAGCATCAGCTGCTGCCACTGGCGCTGCCGCCGGCAGCTGTGCCGCTGTCGGCGCTGGGGTCGACCAGCCGGATCCCGACCCCCCGAATGCTGTGCAGGTAGCGCGGCGCCGCGGCCGTCTCGCCGAGTTTGCGCCGCAACCAGGACAGGTGGACATCGACGGTGCGGTCGCCGCCGCCATAGGTCTGGCGCCACACCTCGGCAAGGATCTCGCGCTTGGTGACGACCTCGCCGGCGCGCTGGGCCAGCAGGTAGAGCAGGTCGAACTCCTTGCGCGACAACTCCACGGGTATGCCGTCCACCGTCACCTCCCGGGTCACGGGGTTGACGGTCAAACCCCCGACGGTGACCGAAGCATCAGGGGTGGCCGTCGCCAAGCGCCGCAACACCGCCCGGATCCGGGCTTCCAGCTGCTCGGCTCCGAACGGCTTGACCAGGTAGTCATCGGCGCCCGCGTCGAGGGCTTGGACGATGACCCGCTCGTCGTCGCGTGCAGTGGCGACGATGACCGGCACCGAACTCACCGCCCGCAGCATTGGCAGCACCCGCAGGCCGTCGATGTCTGGCAAGCCAAGGTCGAGCACGACGACGTCGGGACGACCGTCGACGGCACTGGACAGTCCTGCCATCCCCGTGGCGGCGCTGGCCACGGCGTGCCCACCCGCGGTGAGGGCCCGGATCAGCGCCGATCGGATCGCGGAGTCATCCTCGACGATGAGCACGGAGACCATGGCCCGTACGCTACGCCTCAGGGCAGGAGGTGTCCCGATGGGCCCAGGTGAACGACCCGAGGCGGTTGGCCTCACGCGATCCGTGCGCAACGGCATATT
>Ga0116181_1001286_pt1 | contig 21858 bp, 17 predicted proteins | sample AD_UKC075_MetaG_FD_89752 | JGI IMG/M metagenome (GOLD analysis project Ga0116181, IMG submission 89752) | Active sludge microbial communities of municipal wastewater-treating anaerobic digesters from USA - AD_UKC075_MetaG | ecosystem: Engineered > Bioreactor > Anaerobic > Digestate | place: USA... | reverse complement strand
CTCCGTCACGGCCGAGCTCGACAGGCAGGGGCACGAGGTCAGGTTCCTCATCCACCCCCAGCTCGGCATCGAGCGCGACGCCGACGGCACCATCGTCGGGCTCGGCGGCGAGTCCACCGAGTCGTGGCTGCACGTCGAGGTCACGAGGATCGCCGGACAGGAGGTCCTCGATGGCCTCGTGGCGCGGCTGCGCGAGGTACTGACCGAGGTCGCCACCGCTGTCGCCGACTGGGAGCCGATGCTGCGGCAGGCCGCCGACATCTCGGCCTCGCTGGCCGCCGGCCCCGAGGCGGTCCCCGCCGCCGAGCGGCGGCAGGTGCAGGGCCTCCTCGACTGGCTCGTCGACGACCACTTCGTCTTCCTCGGCTACCGCCGCTACCGCTACTCCGACGACGACGGGGTGCTCGAGCAGGTCCCGGGCAGCGGGCTGGGCCTCATGCGCGGCGGCTCCGGCACGTCGCGCCGCGCGCTGCGCGGCACCGTCGGCGAGAAGGCGGCCGAACGCCAACTCCTGATCATCACGAAGGCCAACTCGCGCTCCACGGTGCACCGCTCCGCGTACCTCGACTACATCGGCATCAAGACGGTCGACGACAACGGCGTCGTCGACGGCGAGCACCGGTTCATCGGGCTGTTCACCTCGAACGTGTACCACGGCTCCGTGCGCGCCATCCCCTTCCTCGCGGCGAAGGTCGACGAGGTGCTGGCCGCCAGCGGGTTCGCGCCGGACAGCCACTCCGGCAAGCGGCTCCTGAGCGTGCTCGAGACCTACCCGCGCGACGAGCTGTTCCAGGGCGACGTCGAGTACCTCACCGACGTGGCGACGCGGATCGTGTCGTCGCGCTACCAGCGCCAGACCCAGCTCTTCGCGCGGCCCGACGTCTACGGCCGGTTCACATCCTGCCTCGTGCTGCTGCCGCGCGACCGGTACAACACCGACGTCCGGCTCCGCATCCAGGAGATCCTGACGGCCTCCTTCCACGGCACCGGCGTCGAGTACACCACCCGGGTCGACGACTCGGCGACCGCGATGGTGCACTACGTCATCCGCCGCGACGCCAACGGCGCGCCGCCGGCGGAGGACCTCGAGGATCTGCAGGACTGGCTGCGCCGCGCGGTGCAGACCTGGGACAGCGACTGGCAGGCCGCCATGGTCGCCGAGTTCGGGGAGATCGAGGCCGCTCGGCTGGTGGCCCGGTGGGGTGGCGGCCTGGACGAGGCCTACAAGGCGATGCACCAGCCGCGGATGGCCGCGGTGGACGTGCGCCACGTCGACGAGCTCGCCGAGGGCCTCCAGGCCAGCCTGTACCAGGAGATGTCCGCCCGTCCCGGCGAGCGGCGCCTCCGCCTGTACTGCGACCGCGCGCTCAGGCTGACAGAGGTGCTGCCGCTCCTGCTCGACTTCGGTCTCGCGGTGACCGACGAGCGAACCCACCGCGTCGTCGCCCGCGACGGCGCCGCGCGCCACATCCTCGACTTCGGGGTGTCCGCCGAGGACGAGTCCTGGTGGGCGCCGAGCGACGGCGAGGAGTCGGGCTTCCTGGCCGCGTTCCTCGCTGTGTGGGAGCGGCGCGCCGAGAGCGACCGGTTCAACCAGCTCATCGGGTCGGTCCGGCTGACCTGGCGCCAGGTCGTCGTCCTGCGCATGGTCGCGGCGTACCTCCGCCAGACCATGCACTACTCGACCGGCTACCTGGAGTCGGCGTTGGTGGAGAATCCCGCCATCGCGCGCCAACTCGTCGACGTGTTCGAGGCCCGGTTCCTGCCGGGAGAACTCGACGACCGGGACGCGCGGGAGCAGGCGGCGGCCGACGCGGTCCTCGCCAGCGTGGCAGACGTGCCCAGCCTCGACCACGATCGGATGATCCAGGCCTTCCTCGCGGTCATCCGCGCCGGGGAGCGCACCAACTTCTACCGGCCAGAGGCCGGCGGCGCCGTCGCGTTCAAGCTCGACCCGCAGCGCGTGCCGCACCTGCCCGCGCCCCGCCCGCTGATCGAGACCTGGGTGTACAGCACCCGGCTCGAGGGCGTGCACTTGCGCTTCGGCAAGGTGGCGCGCGGCGGCCTGCGCTGGTCGGACCGGCGCGACGACTTCCGCACCGAGGTCCTCGGCCTCGTGAAGGCGCAGATGGTCAAGAACGCCGTCATCGTCCCGACGGGCGCAAAGGGCGGCTTCTACCCGAAGGGGCTTCCCGACCCGCAGCGCGACCGCGCGGCCTGGCTCGCGCAGGGCCGCGACGCCTACCGGGAGTTCGTCGGCGCCCTGCTGAGCGTCGCCGACAACCGGGTGCAGGGCAGGACCGTCGGCCCCGAGGGCGTCGTGCGCCACGACGGCGAGGACAGCTACCTCGTGGTGGCCGCAGACAAGGGCACCGCGTCGTTCTCGGACCTCGCCAACGAGGTCTCGGCCGAGCACGGCTTCTGGCTCGGCGACGCCTTCGCCTCGGGCGGGTCGGCCGGCTACGACCACAAGGGCATGGGCATCACCGCCCGCGGCGCCTGGGAGTCCGTCAGGCGGCACTTCCTGGAGCTGGGCATCGACCCGCAGACCACCGACATCACCGTCGTCGGCGTCGGCGATATGAGCGGCGATGTGTTCGGTAACGGCATGCTGCTGAGCGAGCACATCCGTCTCGTGGCCGCGTTCGACCACCGGCACATCTTCGTCGACCCGACGCCGGACGCGGAGACGAGCTTCGCGGAGCGCACGCGCATGTTCGCCCTGCCCTACTCTTCGTGGGCGGACTACGACGCCGCGCTGATCAGCGCGGGGGGCGGCGTGTTCCCGCGCTCGGCCAAGTCGATCGCCGTCACGCCCGAGATGCGCGCCGCGCTCGGCCTCGGCGATGCCGAGCACCTGACCCCGACCGAACTCATCAAGGCGATCCTGAAGGCGCCCGTCGACCTCTTCTGGAACGGCGGCATCGGCACCTACATCAAGGCCTCGGACGAGCAGCACGGCGAGGTCGGCGACCGCGCCAACGACGCCGTCCGGGTCGACGGCGCGGAGCTGCGCTGCCGGGTGGTGGGCGAGGGCGGCAACCTGGGCGCCAGCCAGCGCGGGCGGATCGAGGCGGCCCAGCGCGGCATCGGGATCAACACCGACGCCATCGACAACTCCGGCGGCGTCGACTCCTCCGACTACGAGGTCAACATCAAGATCCTGCTCGGCAGCCTCGTCGCCGACGGCCGGATGACGGGACGCCAGCGCGACGAGCTGCTGCGGTCGATGACCGACGAGGTGGCCGCCAGCGTGCTGCGCACGAACTACGAGCAGAACGTGCTGCTCAGCAACGCCCGCCACCTGGGCGGCGCGATGCTCGGCTCGCACGAGCGGCTGATGTCGTGGCTCGAGGAGCACCGCGGCCTAGACCGCGCGCTCGAGGCGCTGCCCAGCGCCGCCGAGATGGAGCGCAGGGCAAAGGACGGGCGCGGCCTCACCTCGCCGGAGTTCTCCGTGCTCGTCGCCTACGCGAAGATGGCGTTGAAGGACGCGCTGCTCGCCTCTTCCGTGCCCGACGATCCCTGGCTCGAGGGCGAGCTCGCCGCCTACTTCCCCGCCCCGCTGCGCGGCTTCGCCGAGGCCCTGCGGGGCCATCCGCTGCGCCGGGAGATCATCGCGAACCGGATCGCGAACTCCGTCGTCAACCGCGGGGGCATCACGTTCGCGCACCGGGCGATGGAGGAGTCGGGCGCGGGCCTCGCCGAGGTGGCGAAGGCGTTCGTGATCGCGCGCGAGGTGTTCGATCTCAGCGGCTTCGTCGGCGCCGTCGAGCGGCTCGACGGGAAGGTGCCGACGGCGCTGCAGTGCCGGCTCTACGTCGAGTTCCGGCGCCTCCTGGACCGCACCGTGCGCTACCTGCTCGCGCGGCGCCCCCAGGCCGCGGGGATCGGCGCTGAGATCGGCAACTACCACGACGACGTCCAGCGGCTGTCGGGCGCGATCGCCGGCCTCTACGACGAGGCGGGGCTCGCCCGCTTCGACCGACGCGCGGAGGCGTTCGCCGACGCCGGCCCGGAGGTGGCGGCCCGGGTCGCCGGGCTGCTCGACGGCGTGGCCTTCCTCGGCGTCGTCGACCTCGCCCGCCGGACCGGCGACGCGCCCGAGCTCGTCGCGCGCGGCTACCTCCACCTGGCGGAGGTCATCGGCCTCGACGGCCTGCTCGACATGCTGGCTCGGCTGTCGGGCGAGGGGCGGTGGGACGCCGTCGCGAAGTCCGCGCTGCGTCAGGACGTCTATCGGCTGGCCCTGGGCCTCACCGCCGACGCCCTCTCCCTGAGCGACGAGGAGGACGCCGCCGAGCGGGTCCGCCTCTGGGCCGCGCGCCACGCGGCCGCGCTCGCCGGCCTGCGGGCCACCTTCGGCGACCTGCAGGGCGAGTCCGCCGGGCTCGGCCAGATGTGGGTGCTGGTCCGCGACCTCGGCCTCCTGACCGGGTCGCCCGAGTAGCGCTCCTCGGATCCGATCCCCGGCGAAGCGCCCGGATCGTATCGAAAAGGCTGGTGAGGGTTCAGCGGAACTCTCACCAGCCTTTCGACGCAGGCACGGCGCTTCGCGCGTATGCCTGGCTCAAGGAGCGTCAGAACGCCAGGGCCTCCGGCTCGGGGCCGAGCTTCGCCTCGCGCGGGTTCACGACCTGGAAGCCGTTGGCCTTGTAGGCCTCGTAGTCGAACTCCTCGCACTCGTCGAGGCCGATCTTGTGGTACTCGTAGAACCCGTCCCAGTCCTCGTAGCCGTCGCCGAGGCTGGTGTTCAGGAAGGCGTCGGCCATGGCCATGCCCAGGCGCGGCGCGGTCCAGAACCCGCCCATGGCGAGCAGGTTGCAGCCGTTGGCCGCCGCCGCCCGCTTGGCCGAGCGCACGGACTCCGCGACGGCGGCGTGCACGTGCGGGCACTTGCTCGCCGCCACGTGGATGCCCATGCCGGTGCCGCAGAAGGCCAGCGCCTTCTCGAACTCGCCCTCGGCGAGCTTCGAGCCGACCAGGAAGCCCACCCGGTGGTACATCCCGGAGGTCTCCTTGTCCGGCGTGAGATCGGTGACCGTCCAGCCGTTCTTCTCGAGGTGCGCCTTCACGTACTCCTTCAGCGGGAACCCCGCGAAGTCCGCGCCGACGACGACCTGCTTGTCCGCCGTGGTCCGCATGGCTATCCCTTCTTTCTGAACCGGGCGAGGAACCCGTTGCCGACGTTTCCGGTGCTGATCACGACAAGCAGCACCGCGCCCCAGATGAGGGGCAGGTAGAAGTTGCTGACCTGCGGGAACGTGTTCAGCCCCGACTGCAGGATCTGCAGGATCGCGATGGCCATGATCACCCCGATGAGGCGGCCGCTCCCGCCGTTGGGGTCGACGCCGCCCAGCACGACGATGAGGACGGTCAGAAGCGTGTAGGCCACGCCGTAGTCGGCCTTCGCCGAGTTGTAGTTGGCCATCATCACCAGGCCGGCGACGCCGGCGCAGAGGCCGGAGAGGGCGTAGGTGCGCACCAGCAGGCTGACGGAGTTCAGGCCGCTGAACTTGGCCGCCGTCGCGTTGCTGCCGATCATGTACAGCTTCTTGCCGAACGCCATCTTCGTGAGGATGAACCCGATGACGAGGGCAAGCACGACGAAGATGATCAGCGGCATGGGGATCCGCAGGATCTTTCCGCCCAGCAGCTCGCTGTAGGCGGGGGGCAGGCCGCTGAGCGGCTTGCCCGCGCTGATCACGATGGCGATGCCGGTGAACAGCTCGAGCGTGCCGAGCGTCACGAGGATGGCCGGGATCCTCACCTTCGAGACGAGGAAGCCGTTGAACACGCCGGCCAGCGTGCCGAGCACGATCGACAGCACGACACCGACGAGGACGGCGGTCGCCTGCTGGCCCGCGTCCGCGCCGGAGGGCGCGATCGAGAGCATCACGGTGGCCGACGCGATGGCCGTCATGTTCGCGATGCCGACCGACGACAGGTCGATGCCGCCGGTGATCATCGTGAGCATCACGCCGAGCGCCATGATCCCGAACTCGGGGAACGCGACGCCCATGGCCTGCCAGGTGGAGACGCGGGTGAACGAGTCGGTCTTCATGATCGCGAACAGCAGCAGCAGCGCGGCCAGCATGAACACGAGGCGCTGCAGGTGAGGATCGAGCCCGAGGCCGACCCGCTTCTTCTTGGTGGGGGTGACGGTGGTTGTAGTCATGAAGCTAGTCCTTTCACTCCGCCACCAGACGCTGGCGCTTTCGGCGCCGCGTCAGCTGGACGGCCGACACACCGGTGCCGACGATGATCAGGAGGCCGAGCGCGAAGCGCTGCCAGAACGTCGGAACGCCGACGAGGATCATGCTGTTCTGCACGATGACGATGAGCAGCGTGCCCAGCATCACGCCCGTGAGCGAACCGGTGCCGCCGGTGATGGCGGTGCCGCCGAGCACGACGGCCGCGATGACCATCATCTCCATGCCGAGCAGGTTGGTCGGGTGCATCTGGCCCATGCTCGTGGTGCGGACGAGGCCGCCGAGGGCGGCGATGACGCCGACGATCACGTACAGCCAGAACTTGATCCGCCGCACCTTGAAGCCCGCGCGCACCGCCGACGACTCGTCGCCGCCCAGCGCGAAGATGCCGCGGCCGAACATGGTGTAGCGCATCACGAAGAACACGATCGCCAACACCGCGACGAGCAGCAGGAACGACACGGGCATCGCCGAGGTCAGGCCGGTCGCGCTCGTCGCCTTGAACAGCGACGCGCGGCCGAAGGCCTCCATCGACGGCGGCAGCTGCGAGATCTGCACCGAGGACAGCGCGCCCTGCATGATGCCGGAGAACACGTTGGCCGTGCCGAGCGTGATGATCAGTGTCGGCACCGCCAGCCGCGAGGTGAACACGCCGTTGAATGCGCCGAGCAGCGCGCCGAGCGCGATCACCAGCACGAACGGCAGGATCACAGACCCCTGATAGCCGCTGTCGACGAGGTACCGCGTGACCGCGTAGACGGCCAGCGAGGCGAGCGCCGGGAACGACACGTCGATGCCGCCCGACACGATGACCAGGTACGCACCGATCGCGAACAGGCCGGGAACGACCATCGCGTTGGCGAGGTCGACGAGGTTGTTCGGCGTGAAGAACTGGCCGCTGCGGGCCTGGATGATCAGGCTGACCACGACGATGATCAGGAAGAGATAGAACTCGTTGGCCCGCAACAGCTTGCCGAGGAGGCCCTGCATGTCAGTGCTCCTTTCCGGGCACGGAACCGCCCGTGATCATGGCCGACATCTCCTGCTCGGTGACCGATGCGGGGTCGACTTCGGCGACGAGGCGGCCCTCCTGCAGCAGCAGGATCCGGTTCGATACGGTGAGGAGTTCGGGAATGTCGTCGGTGATGACGATGATGCCCATGCCGCGGCTGGCGAGATCGTTGAGGATCAGATGGATGACCCGCTTGGAGCCGATGTCGACGCCGACCGTCGGACCGTTGAGGATCAGGATGTCCGGGTTGGTCGCGAGCCACTTGGCGAGGACGACGCGCTGCTGGTTGCCGCCGGACAGCGTGCTGACCGCGTTGTAGGGGTTCGCCGTCGCGATCTTCATCTCCTCGACGCGGAGCTCCACCTCCGCCGCGCGACGCTTGTCGTCGAGCACGCCGACCCCGTTGCTGAGGTTGTCCAGCTCCGAGATGACGATGTTGTCGGCGATGGAGCGCTGCAGCATGAGGCCCTCGGTGAGCCGGTCCTCGGGCACGTAGGCGATGCCGTTGTCGATGGCGTCGCCAATGCCCTTCAAGACCACGGGTTTGCCGCCCACGAGGATCTCACCGTCGTCGGCGGGGAAGACGCCGAACAGCGTCAGCGCCAACTCGGTGCGGCCGGAGCCGAGAAGGCCGGTGATGCCGAGCACCTCGCCCTTGTGCAGGGTGAAGTTGATGTCGTACAGCGCGTCCTTCAGCCCGAGGCCCCTGGCCTCCAGCACGGGCTCGCCGGGCTCCCCCGTCGGGGCGGTGCTCGACTCGTCGTAGTCGCGGCCGGTCATGTACTGCGCGAACTTCTTGCGGTCCAGCTCCTCGGGAACGGTGGTGATCACCAGCTTGCCGTTGCGGATGATGGTGAACCGCTCGCTGATCTCGAAGACCTCCTCCAGCTTGTGGCTGACGAAGAGGATCGCGATCCCGCGCGCCTGCAGGTCGGCGACGACCTTGAACAGCGCCTCGACCTCGCGATGGGTGAGGGCCGTCGTCGGCTCGTCCATGATCAGCAGCTTGGTGTCGGTCAGCAACGCGCGGCAGATGGCGACGAGCTGCTTGTCCGCGACGGAGAGGTCGCCCACGCGGGCGTCGAGGTCGACGGTGAAGTCGATCTTGGCGATGGCCTCCTCGGCGATCTGCCGGAACTTCCTCCAGTTGACCAGCTTGCGGCCCGCGGACACCTCGCCGGTAAGGGCCAGGTTCTCCATGACGGTGAGATTCGGGAAGACGGAGAAGTCCTGGTAGATGACCTGGACGCCGTTCTGAATAGCCTCGATCGGGGTGAGCTTCGAGTAGGACTTGCCGTCCATCACGATCTCGCCCTCGCTGGGCTGGTAGACCCCCGAGATGACCTTGATCATCGTCGACTTGCCGGAGCCGTTCTCGCCGGCGAGGCAGTGCACCTCGCCGGGGTATATGTCGAAGTCGACCTTGTCGAGAGCCTTGACGCCGGAGAACGCCATCGTGACTCCGCGGATCGACAGGAATGGTTCAGCCATTGCTCTCCTATCGGGTGTAGGGCCGCCCCCAGCTGTCGGCTGGTGGCGGCCCCACGGGCGATGTGATGGTCGGGATCAGAAGCCGAAGCTGTCGACGTTGTCCTTGGTGATCACGATCCAGCCGGCGCCCTCGAGGATCTTGTCGCTGCCCTCGGCGAACTTGACCTCGGCGTAGCCCTCGGCCTTGAGGTCGAGCGGCGCCTCGATCGGCTCCTTGTCGAGGATGCGGCGGGCGAGCTCGGCCATCGCGTAGCCGGCCTCCGCCGGATCCCACAGGGTGAGGGCGTGCACGAGGCCCTTCTCGAGGATCTGCTTGTTGGCCTCGGGCATGCCGGTGCCGGCGGTGAAGAACTTGCCCTGCAGGCCGAGCTCCTCGATGGCGCGGGCGACGCCGGGGGCGTCGAACGACGAGGTGCCCATGATGCCCTTGAGCTCCGGGTACTTCTTGATGAGCTCCTTGGCGGTCTGGTACGCGACCTCGCCGTCGTCCTGCGACTCGACGCGGGGCTCCGCCTCGAGCAGCTTCATGTTCGGGTACTTCTCCAGCTGGTGCGCGACGCCGCCGTCGGCCCACTCGTTGTGGGACGCGTTGGTGACGTGGCCGACCATCGTGGTGTAGAGGCCCTCGCCGCCCATGCCCTCGGCCAGGTTGTCCATGATGAAGCCGCCGTAGGCCGAGTTGTTGAAGGCCTCGAGGTCGTACATGGTGTTCTGCTGCGTCGCGCCCTCGTGCGTGACGACGACGATGCCCGCGTCCATGGCCTCCTTGAGGACCGGCTCGAGCGCGCCCGGATCGACGGGGACGACGCAGAGCGCGCTGACCTTCTGCGCGATCAGGTCGCGGATGACCTGCGCCTGCTGGGTGGCGTCGGTGGTCGCCGGGCCCTTCTGGAAGACGTCGAGGCCGGTGTCGGAGGCGTAGCGCTTGACGCCGGTCTCCATGCGCACGAACCACGGGTTCGTGGAGTCCTTCGGCACGACGGCGATGGTGTGCGCGCCGCCGCGCCCGCCTCCGGTGGTGGCGCCACCGGTCGGGTTGGTCGTCGCGCCCGGCGATGCCGTGTCGTCGTTGCAGGCGCTGAGGCCGACAGCGGCCGCGACCGCGATGCCGTTGATCTGGATGAATAGACGCCGCTTCATGGTGTCCGTCCTTTCGAGGCCCTGGTGTGGAGCGCTGGGGCGGCCCTGCCCCGAGCTACTTAAAACGCTTTAATAGCGCTACGGGAGACACTACTCTGAGCCAAGGAGATTTTTCATCCCCGTCCACCGGATCGATATCGATCCGTGACCTTTGGGAGGCAGCGTGGCTATCCCCGACCCACCGCCGAGCGCCGGGCGCCCGCGCATCATCGACGTCGCCGCCCTCGCCGAGGTGTCGCCGGGGACGGTGTCGAACACGCTGAACCACCCAGAGCGCGTCAACGCCGAGACGAGGGACCGGGTGATGGCCGCCATCGACCAGCTGGGCTTCGTGCGCAACCAGCAGGCGCGGATCCTCACCGGCGCGCCCAGCACCACCTTGGGGCTGATCGTCGTCGACTTGAAGAGTCCGTTCTTCATGGAGCTCGCGCACGCCGTCGAGCGCGCGGCGTCGGCACTCGGCCACGTCGTCATCATGTGCAACTCCGAGAACGACCGCGAGCGCGAGGCGCAGCTCCTCGACGTGCTGGCGAGCCAGCGGGTCGCCGGCGCCCTCGTGACCCCGACGGGTGGGAGGCGCCCCTTCCGAGACTCGCTCGCCGGGCCGCCGATCGTGCTGATCGACGAGGAGAGCCCCGAGTATCCGTGCTCGGTGCGCGTCGACCATGTCGAGGGCGGACGCCAGGCCGCGCGGCACCTGATCGGGCTCGGGCACCGGCGGCTGGCCTTCGTCGGCGGCATGCCCGACCTCGGCCAGTTCCGACAGCGCGTCGTCGGCATGCGCCTCGCGATGTCGGAGGCCGGCCTCGACCCGGACGGGCTCGCGATCACCCGCTCCGACGGCATCAACCTGGAGAGCGGCGAGGCCTCGGCCGGGCGCCTGCTCGCCATGGCCGACCGCCCCACCGGCGTCTGCTGCGGCAACGACATGATCGCGTTCGGCGTGTACCGCGCGCTCGACCGGGCGGGGGTGCGGGTGCCCCAGGACGTCGCGCTCGTCGGCTACGACGACGTGGCGTTCGCCGCCGACTGGATCGTTCCGCTGACCACGGTGCGGCAGCCGACGCGAGAGATGGGCCGACGCGCCGCCGAGCTGCTGCTCGACCACGCGACCAGCGCCGTCCACGAGCACGAGCGGGTGGTCCTCACGCCCGAACTGGTGGTGCGCCGATCGAGCGGGGCCTAACCCGCCAACCGCTTCAGCGCCTCGGCGTAGCGCGCGTGGGTGGCGGCAACGACGTCGTCGGGGAGCGGGGGCGGCGGGGTGTCCGACGCCTTGTCCCAGCCCGACTCCTTGGTCAGCCAGTCGCGCACGTACTGCTTGTCGAAGCTCGGCAGCGACTCCCCCGGCTGCCAGAGCGCGGCGTCCCAGAAGCGCGACGAGTCGGGGGTCAGCACCTCGTCGGCGAGGACGAGCGTGCCGTCGGCGCGGTGGCCGAACTCGAACTTGGTGTCGGCGAGGATGATGCCCCGCTCGGCGGCGATGCGCTCCGCGCGGGCGTAGATCGCCAGCGTCAGGTCGCGCAACTGCGTGGCGAGCGCCTCGCCGTGCAGCCGGACGATGGTGGCGAAGTCGACGTTCTCGTCGTGCTCCCCCAGCGGCGCCTTGATCGCGGGCGTGAAGATCGGCTCCGGCAGCTTGTCGCCGTCGCGGAGGCCCTCGGGCAGCGGGATGCCGCACACCGTCCGGCTCTCCTGGTACTCCGTCCAGCCGCTGCCCGTGAGGTAGCCGCGCGCGACGCACTCGACGTCGACCATGTCGAGCGCCTCGACGACGGTCGCCCGCCCGGCGACCGCCTCCGGGATCTCGGTGCTGACGACGTGGTTGTCGACGAGGTCGGCGAGCTGGTCGAACCACCACAGGCTGAGCGCTGTCAGGATCTCGCCCTTGCCGGGAATGGGCGTGCTGAGGACGTGGTCGTAGGCCGAGATGTTGTCGGTGGCCACCATCAGGATCCGCGGCACGCCGTCGACCTCGACGTCGTAGAGCTCGCGGACCTTCCCCGCGTGGCGAAGGGGCAGCTGCAACAGGTCACCGTACTGACTCACCCGCTCAGCCTAGGGGATCGCGCAGATCGAGCCGACAGGATCACGCTGGGTGAGCGGATGTGGGATCACGCTGATTGAGCCGACTCAGAACTCCACACTACGCATACGTGACACCTGTGGATTTGCTGAGAAACCGATATCTACAAGGCAATTCGCAAGACGGTGCGCCGGCTGGGATTTCAACCGGCGCACCTCCGGACGAGTTGCCGGGCCCGGCATCCCTTCCAGTGTCCCCTGTGTACCCGGCCGTACCGGATGCTACGCACCCACCCCGGGACGCTCAGGCGCTCTCCGGCTCGTCGCCGGTCTCGATCACCCGGGCAGCGAGTTCCCGCAGCTTCAGGTTGCGCCGCTTCGTGTCGGCCGCCAGCTGCGCGCTCACGTCGGCCACCCCCACGTCGTCCTCATCTCCCGGCTCCAGTTCGACTCCCCCGGTCTCGTCCGGTCGTCCCGCCACCGGATCCGGTTGCGACTCAATGATCATGGGCCACCCTTCGCTGGTGCCCGGCGGTCCGAGAGTCGGATGTGCACCGCAAGACGCTATCAGCGCATCGGGGTACCAGGCATCGGCCGGTGGAAGGATTTCCGCGGGATCGACATTCGGGCCAGGAGGCCGCTCGTCGGGGGCGACCAGAGGGTGTGGCCGCGGCGTCCCCAGCCGGTGAGCAGCTGGTTGGCGGCCTGCCAGCCCGTGGTGGCGGCGCGCTCCATCAGGGCGACCGGGAGGTCGCAACGCACCAGGTCCCCGGCCAGCACCACCCTGGGGTCGGAGGTCGCCACCGTCGGGCGGTCCGCCCACGGGCTGGTGTCCACCAGCGGGCAGTCGGACTCCATCAGCCACTCCTCGGCGAGGACCGGTGCCCCGGCCAGCGACGGGACGACCCGTTCCGCCTCGATCCACAACCGGGTGCGTGTCCCCGGACCGGGATCGGTCAGGGCGTAGCCGTGCACCTCGACCACTGAGCCACGGTGCCGGTCGGCCCATCGGGCAGCGCCGGACTCGAAGGCGTCGAGCCGCGAGATGTTGTCCAGCGGGCCGTAGCCGCTGGTGCCCAGAAAGGCCGGCAGGCGGGGTTGGGGGCGGGCCAGCCAGCGGCGTCCGACGGCGAACCCCGGCGCCACCCTCAGCCGGGCGATCCGTTCCCGCCAGCCGGGGTCGCCCAGCCTGTCCGAACTCGCCACCACCTGTTGCAGCGCCGTGGTGTCGAGCGCGAGCACGACGCCGTTGGCCCGCTCCTCACCCGCGGTGTGGACGACCCGGACGCCGTCGCCGTCGGACTGGACTGCCCCCACCCGCACCCCGGTGCGGACGTCGGCGCCGAGCCCTTCCAGATACCGTCCCAGCGGCGCCCACAACGCGGTGTCGTAGTCGTCGTCCGGGACGTCGAACAGCAGGCCTTCCGCACCGCCGAGGAAGTAGGTGTGGAACATCGCCAGCAGCTCTCCCCCGGAGAACTCCCTCGGGTCGGCGAAGAAGCTGCGGGCGAACACCTCCAGAGCGAGGTGACGGGCCTGCGCCGGGAACCGGAGCCGGTCGAGCACCTCCGCGGCACTGACCCCGTCCAGCTCGGAGTAGGTTCCCGGGAAGTCGACCCGCAGCAGGTCGAGCGCCGCCCTCGCGTCCACCCGGGCGAGGTCGCTGATGCGGAAGGTGGGGCTGGTGGCGACGAAGCCGAGGATGCTCCACGGCGGGGTCCGCGGAATCCGGGCGAAGGAGTCGGTCGGGCCGCCGGCCAGCTTGAGCGGGTAATCGGCGACCCCGACCAGTCGCTCCAGCGCCGGGTCGGTGCGGCGCAGCAGCGCCCTCAGGTTGTAGTACTGCCGGAAGAAGGCGTGGAAGCCGCGGCTCATCGTGCGCTCGCCGTCCCCGGCCGGCCAGGCCCTGACCCGGCCGCCCAGCTGGGGTTGTGCCTCCAGCAGGGTGACCGCCACACCGCGTTCAGCCAGCCCGGTGGCAGCCGCGAGCCCCGCGATGCCGCCACCGACCACCACTACCCGGGGACGCCCCTGGCCGGTACCACGGGGGGCCGGCGGATCGACCCGGACTGCCCGGGCGTCCCGGCCCGGTCGCCACGGCTTCACGACTCGGCCCTCAACTCGCGGCGGCCCAGGACCTCCCAGAGGATCACGCCGGCGGTGATCAGCGCGAACCCAAAGCCGAAATCCTCGATCGGGATGTCCCAGGGGAACCTGATCCGGGAGAACTGCTCGGGGTGGTAGCTGACGATCGGGTCGGACAGCTTGGTCAGCCAGCCGTCCACCACCACCTGGAAGGCGAACATGATCCCCAACGCGAGCCAGTACTGCGCCTTCCGGAAGATGCCGGTCCGCGCCCAGAGCAGCTCAGCCAGCACAACGACCAGCATCGCCAGCAGCGTCCCCACGGTGTACTCAGGCATCCGTTGCCTCCTGCGATTGGAACAGGTCTCGCCGGTCGAGCTTGTCGAGACCACGGGCTCGCAGCACCGTGCCGACCGCCTCGTAGGTGAGCAGTCCGCAGATCGGGATGACGAGGAAGAACACGACCTCCTCCAGCGGGATGCCGCCGGGGAACACGATCCCGGTGGTGTGCTCGGGAGAGAACGTCCAGTGGTCGCGCTGGATCGCGAACAGGTCCCAGGCGATGAAGAGCAGCGCCACCGGCACCACGGCCAGCACCATCCGGCGTGGCCGGCGATAGACCCGGGCGGAGAGCCAGAACTCCAGCGGCAGGGTGATCAGCAGGCAGCCTGCCATCAGGGCGAGGTACTGGAACCTGTCCACCTCAGCCTCCGGCCGCAACCGGGACGGCGCTGCCGGGGCGGCGCACCAGTGCGGCCACCGCGGTCGCAGCCTTCGACAGGGTGGGGACGCGCGCCCGTCCACTGAACACGTCGTAGTCGCGCGCCTCGATCCGTCCGAGGATCGCCGAGTAGAGCCGGTGCGCGGTGGCGACGCACCGCGCCGAGGCCGGCGGCAGCAGCGTGATCCCGGGCTCCGCCTGCCGGTACAGCTCGCGGGCGCGTTCGATCTCGAAGCGCATCGCCGCCCGCCACGGCTCGTCCACCACCCGGCGGGCGGGGTCGGCCCCGAACCGGCGCAGGTCGGCCTGCGGCAGGTAGACCCGGCCGCGGTCCAGGTCCTCACCGACATCGCGCAGGAAGTTGGTGAGCTGGAACGCCAGCCCGAGCGCCCGTGCCGGGCCGAGAGCGGCCGGCGAGGTGGGTTGCAGAACCGGCAGCATCATCTCTCCGATCACCGCCGCGGAGCCCTCCATGTAGCCGCAGAGGTCGTCGAAGGTCTCGTAGCTCGTCACGTCGAGGTCCATCGCCATGGCGTCGAAGAACCGGTCGAAGCACTCGGGGTCGATCGCGCAGGCCTCGACGGTGTGCGCGACCGCGGCCAGCACGTCGTCGCCGGGCATCGGACTGCCGGCCAGGGCAACCTCGAACCGGGCCCGGAAGCCCGCCAGCGCCGCGCGGGTCGTGCTGGTGTCATCGGTGGTCGCGCCGGGAGCGTCGACGATGTCGTCCGCGAGCCGGCACAACGCGTAGACCGCATGGACGTGGCGCCGCTGCGGCTTCGGCAACAGCAGCGCACCCCAGTAGTAGGTCGTCCCGTAGGCACGGGTGAGCCGGGTGCATTCGGCGTAGCCACGACCCAGAACCTCGTCTTTCATCGCGTGCCTCCGAGGTAGTCGCGGACGCGGCGTGCCGCCAGTTCGCCGCTGATCAGCACCATCGGGATGCCGACTCCGGGAGTCGTCCCCGTCCCGGCGAAGAAGACGCCGGGACGGCGTCGCTCCAGGTTGGGCGGACGGAACGGGCCGGTCTGGCTGAAGCTGTGGGCGAGGCTGAACGGCGTCCCGGCAGCCATTCCCTGGGCGGCCCAGTCGGCCGGGGTGACCAGCGACTCGGTGACGATGTCGGTCGGGTAGCCGCCGGCCTGCAGAAAGCCCAGCAGCCGCTCCCGCAGCCTCGGGCCCTCGACCGCCCAGTCCAGGTCGGCGGTCAGGTTGGGCACCGGTTCCAGCACGTACAGCACGCTGTGCCCGGCCGGCGCCATCCCAGGCGCGTCGAGAGTCGGAATGGTGACCAGCCGGGACGGGTCGCTCATCAGTTCCTTGCGCTTGATCAGCTGCCCGAAGGCCTCTCCCCAGGCGTCGGCGAAGTGGATGTTGTGGTGCGAGACGTGCCCGGGGACCGTGCCGCGCACCCCCAGGTGCCACACCACCGCCGAGGGCGAGTAGCTCCCCGTCCGCACCGCCCGGGGTGGCCGCAGGTCGGGCAGCAAGGTGCGGTAGGCCGCGGGCAGGTCGGCGGTCAGCACCACCGCGTCCGCGACCAGCTTCTGCCCACCGGCCTGGACGCCGGCCACCCGGCCCCGCGCGTCTGTGAGGATCCGCTCGGCCGGGGTGCGGTAGTGCAGCCGGGCGCCGGCGGCTTCGAGCGCGCCGGCCATGGTGGTGGGCACGGCGTGCATCCCGTCGGCCGGGAACCAGACCCCGCTGACCGAATCCATGTAGGTGATCACCGCGTACAGTGCCAGCGCGTCCTCGGGGGCGAGTCCGGCGTACATCGCCTGGAAGGTGAACAGCCGGACCAGCCGGTCGTCGTCGAACCTGCGCCGAATCGCCGGTCCGAGACGACCGAAGCCGCCCAGCCGCACCAGCCGCGCGGCCGCGCGGGGCCGGGTCAGCAGGTCGAGCGGGCTGTCGAAGTTGCGCTCGATGAAGTTCGGCAGTTCGACGTCGTAGAGCTCCTCCAGCCAGCCGACGAAATTCTCGAACGCGGCCGCGTCCTTCGGCGAGACCTGTTCGGCGAGCTCGCGGGTCATCGCCGCCACCGAGGCCCGGACGTCGATCCGGGAGCCGTCGGCGAAGAAGGCTCGGTAGCCGGGGTCCAGCCGACGCAGTCTCAGCGGATCGAGGCTGCCCCCGATCCGGTGGAGCGGACGTTCCAGCAGGCCGGGCATGGTCAGCACGGTCGGCCCGGTGTCGAAGGTGAACCCTTCGGACCGGAAGACACCGTTGCGGCCGCCGGGGGTGGCGTCCCGCTCGAGCACCGTGACGTCGTGGCCGTCGGCAACCAGGTGGCACGCTGCGCTCAGCCCGGACAAGCCGGCGCCGACCACCACCACCCGGCTCATGAGTCCCGCCAGGCCAGCTGCCCGACCAGCCGGCGGAGCCCCTCGCCGGCACGCCGGTCGACCAGCGGTGACGACAGCGCGCGTTCGGCGGCCAGCACCGAGGTGGTGATCAGCTGCTCGACCTCGCGGATCACGCCGGAGTGCTCCAGTTCGGTGCAGAGCCGGGCGACCTCCCCGGCAGTGACCGCGTCCCGTCCGATCCGGCGCAGTTCCAGCCGCCAGGTCGGCCCGAACCGCTGCTCGGCAAGCGCGAGCAGGACGGTGGGCTTGCCCGCGAGCAGATCGTCGCCGACCGGTTTGCCGGTGCGGGCCGGGTCGCCGATCACCCCGAGAATGTCGTCGCGCAGCGCGAAGGCCTGTCCGGCGTGATGCCCGTACTCGTGCAGCACGGCGAGCAGATCCGGGCCGGCACCGGCGGCCAGCGCGCCGAGTTGCAGCGGACGCCACACCGTGTAGGCACCGGACTTGGCCCTGGCCACCTCCTGGGCGTGCTGCAGATCGCGGCGGCCGTTGGCGGCCCCGACCAGGTCGCGACCCTGGCCCATCATCAGTTCGATCGCCATCGTGCGCCAGGCCGCCCGCAACGGCTCCGGCAGGCCGCCGACCAGCAGGTCGGCCTCGCTGTGCAGCAGGTCGCCGACCAGGATGGCGATGTTCTCGGCGTAGCGTTGCGGATCGCCGAGCCCGCCGAGTTCGCGGTGCTCGGCGCGCGCCACCTCGTGCACCGACGGGTTGCCCCGGCGGGTGTCGGAGGCGTCCATCACGTCGTCATGGACCAGCGCGAAGCAGTGCAGCAGTTCCAGCGCGGCGCCGATCCGGATCAGGTCGTCGTGCCCGCGGCCGTGGTCCAGGCCGCCGGCGGCGACCCAGCCCCAGTGCGCCATCCGGGGACGCAGCAGCTTGCCGGTGGTGGCTGCGAAGCCGCGCACCAGGGAGAGGATCGAGTCGGTGTGCAGCACTCCCGGCCGGGGGACGACAGCGCTCGCCAACACCTCCCACTGCCGGCTGAGTTCGTCCAAGGTGGCCTCGACCAGCGGCAGGACCGCGTTCACCGTGTGGCGCTCGGCCACCTCCGGCTGGGATGCCGGTACGAGCTCCAGCGGACTGGTGGTCATCGCCTGGTGGGGCGGGGATGCGGTCACGCTGCTCCCTCCTCGGCTGCCAGGACGGAGGCCAGCAGCGGCACCTGCAGCACCGCCCACGGGCTGAGCAGCTGCGGGGCTTCGGCGACGGTCCGGACCAGGGTCGGCCACGCCACCCATGCTACGTCCATCACCTCGGTGGGATCGGGTGCCAGCCCGGCCGGGTCCACTCGGCCCACCCAGACCGGGCAGAGCTCGTTCTCCACCGTCCCGCCGGCGTCCACCGCGCGGTAGCTGAACGACGCCAGCGCGAGCCGAAGGTCGGTCGGGACCTGACCGAGTTCGTCGCCGACCCGCCGGACCACCGCGTCGCGCGGCGACTCGCCGGGGCGCGGATGCCCGCAGCAGCTGTTGGTCCACACCCCGGGCCAGGTCGCCTTGCCGAGCGCCCGCCGGGTGAGCAGCACCCGACCCGCTGTGTCGAACAGATAGCTGGAGAACGCCAGGTGGTACGGGGTGTCGCCGGTGTGGACGCTGACTCGATCCGCCGCCCCGCTGGGCCGGCCGGCGTCGTCGAGTAGCACCACCTGGTCAGCCACGGCCCGCACTCGTGGTCGCCAAGGGCGCGATATCCGCCGGGCGGGCGGTGCGACGGCTCCTCGCATAGGCGGTCGCGGCCAGGATCGCGATTCCGGCGGCGATCGCCGCCACGGCGGTCGCGGTGGAGTACAGCGGGCCGCCCAGGCGTCCCGCGGCGATCCAGCCGACCGCCCAGGTCATGGCAGCCGCGATCGCCCAGCGTCCGTCCAGCCGGAACGCGTAGACCGCACCCAGCAACGCCGCCACCGCCAGGACGAGGACCGCGAGCGCTTCGGACCAGATTCCGCCGGGGTCGACCCCGGCGTCGACCAGCACCGCGGTGATGTTCGCCACAGTTGCGACACTCACCCAGCCGAGGTAGACACCGAAGGTTCCGTCCACCACCACCGCCTCGACCCGGGAGGCGGGCGGGCTCTGCCCGAGCCTCTGCACCAGCAGACCGAGAACCACGGCGAGGGTGAGGATCACCACCACGCTCAGCCAGAGCAAGCCGACCTGGGTCACGCCGAGCCAGGCCGCGTTCAGCAGCATCGACAGCGCCGCCAACCAGCTGATCCGCGCGGCCCGGGCGTTGCCGCGGGCCCACCACTGCCAGACCACATAGGCGATCAGGCCGAGGTAGATCAGCGACCAGATCGAGAACGCCGTGGTGGCAGGCGCCACCAAGGTCGCCTGGGAGGACAACGCGCCGCCGGAGGACTCCTCCACCCGGGTGCCCAGCAGGCCGAAGCCGGCCAGCGTCCCGATCACCATCACCACAGCGGAGGCGGTGACCAGACTGGCTCGGAGGATCGGATCCGATGTCAAAGGTTGCTCCTGTCTAGATACTTGAACTCTGGACAACAAGAGTGCCCTACCGCGCAACCTTAGACAAGCTGGATGCGCAACATTGCACATTCTTTGCTCACACTGTCGCTCTTGCGCGTCCCGAGCCATAGACTCTGCGGCGAGATGGTCACGATCAGTCAGGCGGCACAACTCACCGGCGTCGCCGAACACACGCTGAGGGCCTGGGAGCGCCGCTACGGGGCCTTCCAGCCCTCCCGGACGCGCGGCGGCTACCGGGTCTACGGCGACGACGCGCTGCACCGGATTCGCACCATGCGGGAACTGGTCGAGACCGGGCTCTCCCCCCGGCAGGCCTCGGACGAGGTGCGCCGGATGGCGGCGTCCGGGACCGGGGAACCGGACGCTGCCGACGAACTCATCGAGTCGCTCACCCGGCTCGACGCCACCGTCGCCAAGCGGATCATCGACGAGCAATTCGCCCTACGCAGCTACGAGGCGGTGGTCGACGACTGGCTGATGCCCACCCTGGTCCGGGTCGGCTCGGCCTGGGCATCCGGGACCATCTCCGAGCCTGAGAGCACCTGGTCGCCAATGTCGTGATGCGTCGGCTGGCTGCGGCCTTCGACGCCGTCGGCCCGAACCCGCCAACCCTGCCGGTGATCGTCGGCGCCCCTTCCGGCATCAGCCATGAACTCGGACTGATGTCCTTCGCCGTCGCCGTCCGAAGGGCGGGAGTCGCCACGATCTACCTCGGCTCCGACATCCCGCCGGCGGCCTGGGCGGACGCGGTGACCACCACGTCGGCCGTGATGAGCATCACCGCCATCCCGCGGCGCGCCGACGCCCGGCGGGTGACCGCGCTCGCCGAGCGACTCCGCGCCGACCATCCCGGCGTTCCGCTTGCGGTCGGTGGGCAATTTCAGCGGCTTGCCCCACCGGGCTGTCGCCGACTGGGGCACCGGATCGCCGACGCCGCCCGGGATGTCGCCCGCGATCTGGCCGAGCGATGAACACCGCGCTGCTGTGGCTGCGCCGCGACCTGCGTCGGCACGATCATGCTGCCCTGGTGGCGGCGGCCGCGGATGGGGCCGCGGTAGTCCCGGTCTTCGTCATCGATCCCGTCGAGACCGCCGGTATCGGACCGGCCCGGCTCGGCTGGCTGGCGGCCACCCTGCGGGCCACCGCGGAGGCGTACGAGGGGCGGCTCTGCGTCCGGGTCGGCGATCCGGTCCGGGTGCTGCCGGCGCTGGCCGAGCAGGTCGGCGCAGAGTCCGTCCATGTCACCGGCGAGACCACGCCGAAGGGCCGGGAGCGGGATGCCCGGGTGGCTGAAGCGCTCGGACGGGACGGCGTCGGCTGGGTGGCGACCGGCTCACCGTATGCCGTCACGCCGGGACGGGTGCGTAACCGGTCCGGACAGGGCTATCGGGTGTTCGGCCCTTTCGAGCGGGCCTGGCGGGCGCACGGCTGGCCCGGCCCGGCGGGCGAGCCCAATGATCTCCGGCTGCTGGATGCGCCGGCGGAACGGACTGGGCTTCGACAGGCTCAGCCACCGTCCGGCGAGCCCTCCGCCACCCCGACTCCCGAGGCATCGGCGCTCCTGGAACGCTGGCTGGATGACTGTCCGATCCGGCTGCCGGCGGCTGGTGAGGCGGCAGCCCGCCGGGCCTGGGCGGAGTTCCGCACTGAACGGCTCGACGGCTACGCCGAGGACCGCGACCGGGTCGACCTCCCGTCCACGTCTCGGCTCTCGCCCTATCTCGCCCTCGGCGTTCTCCATCCCCGGACGCTGCTCGCCGACCTCGCCGGCCGGACCGATCCGGGTGCGACCAGGTTCCGCTCCGAACTCGCCTGGCGGGAGTTCTACGCCGACGTGTTGTGGCACCACCCGGCATCGACGGCGTCCGATCTCGTCCCCGCTCCGGCGGGGATCGCGGTCGACGAACCGGACGACCGCTACGACGCCTGGCGGGAAGGACGCACCGGATACCCGCTGGTGGATGCCGGGATGCGGCAACTGCTCGCCGAGGGCTGGCTGCCGAACCGGGTGCGGATGGTGGTGGCGAGCTTCCTGGTCAAGGACCTCCACCTGCCGTGGCAACGCGGCGCGCGCGAGTTCATGCGGCTGCTGTGCGACGGCGACCTGGCGAGCAACGCGCACGGCTGGCAGTGGACCGCGGGCTGCGGCACCGATGCCGCGCCGTTCTTCCGGGTCTTCAACCCCGTCCGCCAGGGCCTGACGTTCGACCCGGGCGGGGACTACGTCCGCCGGTACGTGCCGGAGCTGCGCCACCTCGACGGCGCCGCGGCGCACGAGCCCTGGCGCCGTCCGGACGGGTATGCGCACGGCTACCCG
>Ga0116181_1001280_pt1 | contig 21935 bp, 25 predicted proteins | sample AD_UKC075_MetaG_FD_89752 | JGI IMG/M metagenome (GOLD analysis project Ga0116181, IMG submission 89752) | Active sludge microbial communities of municipal wastewater-treating anaerobic digesters from USA - AD_UKC075_MetaG | ecosystem: Engineered > Bioreactor > Anaerobic > Digestate | place: USA... | reverse complement strand
TTCCCCCAGGCGTTCTGCGGCGCAGGCGACAAGACCGCCTGTGCCACGGCGCTGCAAGAGTCGCTCAAGCAGGCGCTCACGGTGACCCCGCAGGACCTGTACGCCTTTGGCGCCTGCACCACTGATCCGCAGCCCTCGTGCTGGAATGCGAACCGGGCGCGGGTGACCGCCGGCGTGACCAAGCCGAACGTCTACCCGTTCCAGAACCGGCCGACCTTCCAGCAGGCCGTCAGCGTCGAGAAGAACGTCAAGTAGTCACTGGTTGGGCACGTCGCGGGCAAAGGCCTCGAGGTCCGCGACGATGCCCGCCGGTAGCGGCCGCTGCCCCTGGGCCGCGATGCTGTCCTTGATCGCCTGATAAGTCCGTGCCTGCATGCCGCACTTCAGGCAGGCCGCGAGGTGGCGGTTGACCGTGGCCAGAGTGGCGGCGTCGAGTTCACCGTCCAGCGCGGGCTGCAGAAGTTTCATCGCCTTGCCGCAGCTGATCATGTCTTTGCTGCCGAACAACTTGACCCACAACGTCAGATCGTCGCTCATGACGCACCCCCCGGTAGCGATGCCCGCTGAGCCTCGACTTTTGCCTTGATCTTCTTGCGTGCCCGGTGCAGCCGACTCATGACCGTGCCCTCGGGGATGCCCAGCGCGGCAGCAGCCTCGGCGTAGGACAAGCCGTCGACGTCGACGAGCAGGACCAGGCGGCGCACATCGGGCTTCAGCGCGGACAATCCCGCAGCGACCGCCTCATCCCACTCACCCAGCTGCGCGGTCTCCTCTGCGGAGGGGGTCGCGGGTCCGGCGGGCAGCGCGGCGGGGTCAACAGGGTCCGGTCGCCGGGTTCGCACACTATTGCGATGAGCGTTGCGCAGTATGGTCAACAGCCACGCCCGTGGGTGCTTGCCGTCGAAGGTGTCGAACGATCGCCAGGCACGGAGCAGGGTGTCCTGGACAAGGTCGTGCGCATCCGCAGGCTGCGGTGTCAGCGATAGTGCGACCCTGAGCATGATGGGGATCTCCGCAACGACGAGACGCTGGTAGGCGTCGTGTTGATCAGCGGGTGGTTCCACTGTGTGAAGGTAACCCACCAGAGCAATCGCGCATTCCGCCGCGGTGCGACAGATCGTATAAGAACGGAATATTGACCACCTGTCCTGGGTTCCCAGCGCAACACTGACCAAGATCAGGACGGACATATGAGAACACTTTCAGGCATCAGTGCCCTCGCCGTGCTCGCTGCCGGCGCAATGCTCACTACACCACCGGCCGCGGCGGAGGACACCATGGCAGCACGGGCCAGTTCGTGCGCTCAGCTGCATGCCGACTACCCGAACGGCATCGCAAAGACGAGCAAGGCGGCCCGGGCCGCGGTACGCGCGGGTTACCGCAAGCCCTTCGTCTGCAAGCGTGTCTACCTGCGCCTGCAGCCCCTGGACACCAACCGCAACCGATCAGTCTGCGAAATCCGATGAGCGAAAGGCTCCCCTCCATGCCTAACCACCTAGCAAAAGCCTTGGTCGCCGGGGCCGGTGTGGCCCTCACCCTGCTCGTCAGCGGTTGCTCCGACTCCGGCAGCACGAGCGAGCCCGCAGTGTCCTCACCTCCCGCTGCGATGCAGACCACTGCCTCGCCCACGGACCCGACCGCCCAGCCCGTGGCGGCCAGCAGCGGCTGGATCACCTGGGAGGACTACCAGCAGGACAAGGCGAGCTATGCCGACTCCGACGTCGTCCTGTTCTTCAACGCCTCGTGGTGCCCCACGTGCCAGAACACGGTGAAATCGCTGGACGCCGCGAAGGCGGACTTCCCCGATGGCTTGACGGTTGTGAGCGTCGACTACGACACGGCCACCGACCTGAAGAAGCAGTATGGCGTGACGACGCAGCACACCTTCGTGCAGATCCAGCCGGACGGCTCGGAGGTGCAGAAGTGGACGGGCACCGAAACCGTCGAAGCCATCCAGGCCAAGGTCTGAGCGCCGCGTGATCGTCCTACTCGGGGCGGTCCTGGCGGGAGTCCTCACCACACTCGCACCCTGTGTGCTACCCATGTTGCCGGTGATCGTGGGTAGCTCGGTGGTGGCTACCGGACCAGTCGACCCCACGGATCAGGCCGCTGTCGCGACGGCGCGGCGGGTCGCGCGCAAGCGCGCCTACGTGATCACCGCGTCGTTGGGGGTGTCGCTGGGGCTGTTCACCCTGCTGCTCAAGGCGACCACAGCTCTGATCGACATACCCACCCAGACGTGGGCACTGATCTCCGGCGGGATTCTCATCGCGCTGGGCCTGACGGGCCTGTTTCCGGCTGCTTGGGATCGCGTGTCGGCGGCCCTACGGCTGCAGGCACGCTCCACGAGCCGGCTCGCCGCGGCGCGCCAGCAGGAGGGGATCGGTGGGCAGGTGCTGACTGGCGCCGCCCTAGGACCGGTCTTCTCGAGTTGCAGCCCGCTGTACGGATACGTCGTCGTGACCGTGCTGCCAGCCGAGTTCTGGTACGGCATGGCCCTGCTGGCTGCCTACCTCTTCGGCTTGTGCGCAACGCTGTTGGCAATCTCGCTGGCCGGGCAACGGGTCCTGCGTAATGTCAGATGGTTGGCAGATCCGCACGGCTGGTTCCGGCGTGTCCTCGGGGCTGTCTTCATCCTCGTCGGCCTGGCGATCCTCACGGGCTTCGACAAGACCGCTCAGACATGGATCCTGCAGAACTCCCCCATCGCGCCGTGGAATCTTGACCAGGGATTCATCCCCGAGTGAGCCTGGGATCGCCGACGGGCTCACATGGCGCAGCTCGGGAACCGTCGCCGATCCTGGCGGATCGACTCCTCGGCGAACCCAGGCATGCACTCCAGATGCGGGAACCGTCGCCGATCCTGGCGGATCGACTCGTCGGCGAACCCAGGCATGCACTCCGGATGCGGGAACCGTCGCCGATCCTGGCGGATCGACTCCTCCCGAATCCAGGCATGCACTCCGGATGCGGGAACCGTCGCCGATCCTGGCGGATCGACTCCTCCCGAATCCAGGCATGCACTCCGCCATGTGAGAGGGGCCCCAGGGCGCAAGCGCCTGGGGCCCCTCTCACATGGCGGAGGATGCGGGATTCGAACCCGCGAGGGCGTTAACCCAACCCGCTTTCCAAGCGAGCGCCATAGGCCACTAGGCGAATCCTCCACCGACGATGTTACGTGCTGCACCCATCGCGTATCGTGGAGGGGACCCCTCGTGCGGCGGCATCATGCCCAACTCCCCCAGGGCCGGAAGGCAGCAAGGGTAAGCGTGCTCTGTCGGGTGTGCGAGGGGTCCCTTATGTGCGGTTCTGGAAGCTCGGCAAGTAGGCCACCTTTCTCGCCCGCATGATCTCGCCCAAGGGCTGGTGATCGGTCAAGGCATTCCAGGGGTCGAATCGATCGCCCTCAACATCGACCAGGTCATCGCACACCAGCGTGGCGACGGTGACCTTCTCCGATGTCCAGGTAACCCGGCCATCCTCGATGGGCGTTGACCGGTCGTCGGTGTAGAACTGCGCCTGCACCCGCCACGTCAGCGGTCCACGTTGCAGCCGGCTTTCGATGTCAGCCCCAAAATCGCGCCACGCGAGTAGGTTGCGGGCCGCGCCCACCGGCTCCACATGCACCTGCGCTGCGTAAGGCCCCCAGGCCATAGGCGCGCAGGAGTGGAATCCGGAGGTCGCAAAGCCGCTGAACGGCCGCGCCTGATGCGCCACCAACTGAGCCATCTGCAGTGGACCCTGCACCGGGCCGAACTTGCCGATCAGGAATCGCAACAGTGCCAGTTGCCCACGAGCGGCGGGGCCCACGATGTCGGCGAAGTCGCGGGAATCCTCGAAGCCGAAGTTCGGGAAATTGATCAGCAGGAAGTCGGTCGGTCGGTCGGCCGGCCGAGGGCGCCCGGGCCGGAGACCCCGCGCACGGAGAAGGCGAATCCGCGCACGTCCGGCAGGGCATCCGGTGCAGGGATCACCGCTCCGTTGGACATTCTGACGACGACTTCGTGCTGCCCGGGTTTTGCGAACAAGCCCTGCGCGGCGTGGTCGGGCAGCAGGTCAGGGACCTGCAGCGTGCCCCGCAGCCCAGCGATCGGCTTGCGGTGAAAGGCCCGTCCCGGACCCTTTTTGGCGTTGATCCGCGACTGTAGTTTGACGATCTGTTCGGTGAAGGCGGCATGTCGGGACTCTTCGTCGACGCCGATGACTTCGGCCCATTCCGTGCTTGGCTGCATGGGAACAGTGTGCCTGAGGGACCCGGTTCTCGCGGCCGCACCGAGCTCGCGGGCCACACGCCTCAGTTACCACCCGTGTTTGGCGCGGCGGTGTAGCGGGAATGTCCGAGAATCGCTCAAAGCGGAGGACTCCTGGACAACGGAACGCCCGGCGGTATGTGGGCCGTGGCCGTAAAAGCAACGGCCGCCCGGGCGCGTGTCATGCTGCGCGCCGGGGGCGGGGAGCTTCGGTTAGGGGTCTTCGAGGGTGCTGCGGTAGACCCGTCCGGTGGGGCTAGTCCATTCCAGGATCCCGCCGGGAAGTCTGCGCACGGTCCATCCGGTGTGCGTCTTGAGGCGGTGATGTGTCCGACATAGACAGGCGAGGTTCGCCTCGTCTGTGGGCCCTTGCGGCCAGGCAACGAGGTGGTCGAGGTCGCATGCTCGGGCGGGGCGCCGGCAGCCTGGGAAGCGGCAGTGCCGGTCCCTGACCTGCACATACCGGCGCATGGCCAGACTCGGGGCGTACCGGATGCCCAGAGGGGGGCGGGTCAGGACGGTCACCGACGGCAGCTCGAGGCGGGCCAGCAGGTCGGCGGCGTGACCGTCGGAGATCGGGCCGTACCCTTCGATCTCGGCACCCTGATCGGTCATGATCACTGTCACCGGGACCTGCTGGGCCGGTCTGATCCCGGTCAGCAGCTCCACGAACGTGTCGGCCTGGTTGGCGTCCCGCGAGCCGTCGGCGGAGCGGCAGCCCGCCCGCACCGACGCCATGCAGGCGCTGGCTTCCTCGGCGCTCAGGGAGGCCGACAGGGTGGCCATCCCGTCCGGCTCCGGGCTCAGCCACACCCCGCGCTGTTTACGGGCCCGCTTACGGCGACGCTCGGCGGCGTCGGGGTCGATCCGGTCCACCTGGCGGGTCAACCACGGACGCAGCTGCGACTTCGTGTGGGAGGCCGCGTAGCTGATCGCCCGGTCGGCGACCTCCTGCCGGTCGGACACCTCCAGCCCGCCGGTGGCGCGGACGATCTCCCGGACTTTGCCCAGATCAATGCGGCCTTCCGAGAGAGCCTGCAGCACCGCGGGCAGCTCGGTGACCACATCCACCGCCACGTCCACCATCGCCGAGGCGACACCAGGGCTCCACAGCATCGCACACGCCACCTCCGGCGGGCACGGATCCACGACCACCCCGTCGGGGTCGGCCCCGGCCTCCGACTCCTGGTACACCTCATGGAACGCCACCAACTGCCGGGCTTGGAAGAACCCGATCATCGCCTCCGCGGCCTTCGCGACCTCCAGCGGGTCACCGTCGGGCAGCATCGCCTCCCACGCCGCAACCATCAATTCATCCATACCCCAGGATAGAACGCACGTACGACAAAACTAGCCCGCCAACAAGAACCGTGGACAGAACCTAGCACAACCCACAGACCTCAGGACGACACATCAAGGCCCGACGCGCCTCGCACGCGGCACGGGATGGACGAGGGGTGGCGCTCATCGCTCAACCTTTCAGGCAGGTGAAGAAGATCATTCGGGCGGCGACTGGGGAGAACCGTGCTCGCGTGTCCGACCCGCGCCGTAGTCTGGGGCAGTGGCACTCGCCCTCTACCGGAAGTACCGACCAGGCCGCTTCGATGACGTCATAGGACAAGAGCACGTCACGGAGCCTTTGAAGCGCGCCATCGACAGCGACCGCGTGCATCACGCGTACCTGTTCTCCGGTCCACGTGGTTGCGGCAAGACGTCCAGCGCTCGAATCCTCGCCCGAAGTCTCAATTGTGAGAAGGGGCCCACGTCCGAGCCGTGTGGGGAATGCGACTCGTGTGTCGCCTTGGCCCCCAACGGGTCGGGCAGCCTCGACGTGATCGAGATGGATGCCGCCACCCATGGCCTGGTCGATGATGCCAGGGAACTGCGGGAGCGGGCGATGTTCGTGCCCGCTCAGAGCCGGTACAAGATCTACATCATCGATGAGGCCCACCAGCTGGGTCCCGGTGCTGCCAACGCTTTGCTCAAGCTGATCGAAGAACCGCCCGAGCACGTACGCTTCGTCTTCGCGACCACGGAGCCGGACAAGATCATCGGAACGATTCGTTCCAGGACCCACCACTACGCCTTCCGCCTCGTCCCGGCCCGCACCTTGGCCAGACACCTCGCCATCGTCTGCGCGGCCGAAGGCGTGCCAGCCGAGCCTGCTGCGCTGGCGTTGGTCGCCCGGGCGGGTGAGGGCAGCGTCCGCGACTCCATGTCCATCCTTGGACAGCTCGTCTCGGGGACGGGGCCGGACGGTCTGACCTACGAGACCGCCGTGCAGCAACTCGGCGTCACCGACGCCTCCCTGCTCGATGACGTGACGCTGGCGATCGCGGCCGGTGACGTCGCCACTCTGTTCGTCAGGATCGGGGATGTCGTGGATTCCGGCCACGACCCCCGCCGTTTCGTCACCGACCTGCTGGAGCGCTTCCGCGATCTTCTGGTGCTGCATGTGTTGGGGGTGGACAAGGCGGCGCAGTTGGTCGACCTCCCCGAGGACCGGCTACCCGAATTGCACGAGACGGCGCAGGGTTTCGGCCGTATGGAACTCAACAGGATCGCCGATGCCCTGTCCGACGCATTGAGCGAGTTGCGGGGCGCCACGGCACCCCGACTGCATCTGGAACTACTGATGTCCGAGGTCTGTCTACCCGCAGGCGCCAACGACCAGCTGGATCTGCTGGCCCGCTTGGATCGCCTGGAACGGCGCATGGAAACGGTGGCGGGCCGGGCTGCGGCGGCCCCCGTCCCGGCCACAGCCCCAGCCACACCAGCACCGCAACGCCCGGTGGCACCGGCCGCAGGTCCGACAACACCGGCCCAACCAGCAGCCGCGGGAGGGCGCCGGCCACCCGGGCCACCGCCCGGATCCGGCACGCGCCACCCCCCGACCCGGCCGCAACCCTCTCCCGCCAGTAGCACACCAACGCGGCCGACGGCAGCACCGGTGGGCGTCGGCAAGCCCGCATCGGACGTGCCGTTGGACAAGGTGCTGGCCCTATGGCCACGGGTGCTGGACCGGGTACGCGAGAACTCCCGGGTGGCCTTCCTGCTGGTGCGCGACACCCGGCCCGTCTCGCTGAGCAACAACATCCTCACCCTCACCCAAGCCAACTCCGGGGCGATGGCGGCCTTCACCCAGGGCGGGCACGCAGAGCGGGTCCGGCAGGCGATCCTGGACGAACTCAAACTGGATCTGACGGTTGAGATGACGCTGGGAGAGGCACCGGCAACGGCGGTTTCGCAGACCCCAGCCCCCGAGCCGGAACCCGAGGACGACCTGCCCAGCGAGGATGACGAGGCGATCGTCTCGACAGCCGAGTCGGGTCTAGAACTCCTCCAGCGTGAGTTGGGTGCCCGCAAGATCACTGAGTTCGAGGCCGAGTAGGCATGTACCTGACGTCTTACGAAGGCGCGCTGCAGGAGTTGATCGACCGCCTGCAGCGTCTCCCGGCGGTCGGGCCCAAAGGTGCGCAGCGCATCGCGTACTACCTGCTGGAGGCGGAGCGCGAGGACGTCGAGGCACTGGCCACCGCTCTGCTCGCCGTCAAGGATCGGCTCAGTGTCTGTCGTGTATGCCACAACACCGCCGAGGGTGAGTTGTGCCGGATCTGTCGGGATGACACTCGCGATCCCACGGTGCTGTGCGTCGTGGAGGAGCCCAAGGATGTCATCGCCATCGAGCGGACGCGGGAGTTCACCGGCAAGTACCACGTGTTGGGTGGAGTGCTGGACCCCATGCGCGGTATCGGACCAGATCAGTTGACCATCACCTCGTTGTTCGCACGACTGTCCGATGGGACGGTTGCCGAGGTCATCCTGGCCACCGACCCGAACACTGAGGGTGAGGCCACCGCTGCCTATCTTGGAAGGCAACTGGCGTTGATCGGTGTGACAGTGACACGGTTGGCCAGTGGCCTACCCATGGGGGGCGATCTGGAACTGGCCGACGAAGTGACGCTCGGACGAGCATTCGCAGGACGAAGGAGGATCGATGAGTGACCTACCCGGCGATGAGGTGGCCCTGACCGCAGCGGCCACCCCGGAGGACTCCGTGGCTGAACAGCTGTGCAACGACCTGGCCAGCGGTGTCCAGGAGTTCATCCGTGCCGTGGAGGTCGTCGCCGCGGGCGCCCTGCAGGACACGGCCATATCGGTACTACTGATCCACACCGCAGAGTTGGCCGCGCGCGGGGCCCGGCTGGGTGCACTCACCGACATCGTGCCGGAGGGCCGCTATGAGCCGGACAACGGCCTCGAGCCGGAGGTAGACGCATTGCGCATGCGGCTTGCGGAGGTCTTCGCCCACGCGGACACCTACCAGTCGGTCGATGACCCCTACTTTCCGGCGCCCGAGATCGTGGAGTCGAGCCTGTCCTCTGATCTGAGCGGCATCGTCAGCGACCTGCTGCACGGTCTGGGGCACTACCAGGCAGGACGGTCGATCGAAGCTCTGTGGTGGTGGCAGTACGCCTACTTGTCGAGTTGGGGTGAAGAGGTCCTCAACGCTCAGGCAGCTCTGCGGTCACTGGTGGCGCATCTGCGGCTGGATCTGGAGTCACAGGTCGGCTGACCCGGGTCAGGAAGTCCACGATCACCGGCACGTACCACGGCACTTGGCCCTGCCCGTGGAACCCGACGTGGCCACCATGCTCGGTGAGGATGAGATCCACCGTGGGCAACGCCTCCCAATCGATGAGCTCGTATGGTCCCACGGGAATCATCGGGTCGTCCTTGGCATGGATGACCAGCAGCGGCACGTCCACCTCTGGCAAGAAACGCTGGCTGGAGTTGACCGCGTAGTACTGCGCCGCGTCGCGCCAGCCGTGCCGGGGGGCCGTGATCGCGCTATCGAACTCTGCGATGGTTTTGGCTGCCAGAACAGCTTGGCGTTCCTCCGGCGTGTACCGAGCACCGGGTCGTAGCACCTCGTCTTTGAGCCGGCCCACCAGGAACTTCTCGTACAGCCCGAACATGCGGCGGTGCAGGTGCTCGGCCCCGACCGACAGGTCCAGCGGCGCGGACACCGACACCCCCGCGAGTACTCCCGGCGGGTGCTCCCCCAGCAGTTTGATCGTGGCGTTCGCTCCCAGCGAGTACCCGACCACGGCCGTTGGTCGGTCGATCCAGTCGATGACCTTGCCCAGATCCTGGGTCTTACCTGCGTGATACATGCCCGCGCAGTACTGTCCTGAGACCCCTGCCCCCCGCAAGTCGACCCGTACGACGGGGAAGCCCGCGGCCAGCAGCCCCGCCGCGGTCACGCGCACGTAGTCCGATTCGGCACTCCCGCCGAGCCCGTGGACGAGCAGCACGGTGGGCAGGTCCTCTGCACCATCATTGCTGAACACGGCCAGCCGGTCGCCGTCGCCAAGATCGATGAGGTCCATCCGGGATTCCGGCAGCATGACCCGTGGGGGCAGGATCCGGCTCCGTGTGGTCTGTAAATGCTGATTGCGCCAGCCACGACGAGGGATGAACTCGGTACTCATAGCCTCAGCCAGCGTCGTTGCACCCCCTTAGTATTCCCGGTTACTCGCCCAGCGCAGTAGGCGTGCGCCGGTCGTGTTTCGTCGTACGCTGAAGACTAGGAGGCGACAGTGTCAGCAATCGTGTGGCTCATAGCAGCGGTGCTGCTGGGCATTCTCGAGGTCTTGAGCCTCGACTTCGTGCTCATCATGCTGGCTGCCGGTGCCCTCGCGGGAGCGGGCGCCGCGGCTCTGGGTGCCCCGCTGATCGTCCAAGCCGGAGTCGCCGCCGGCGTGGCCGTAGTGGGCATTTTTGCGGTGCGTCCGATCGCCTTGCGCCATCTGCGCTCCGGCCCCGCCGCCTTGACAGGGGTGGATGCCTTGATCGGGCAGAAGGTCGCTGTGCTCGAAGACGTGACATCAAGCGCTGGCCGGGTCAAACTCAGCGGTGAGATCTGGTCGGCGCAACTAGAGGAGGGGTGGGACACCCTGCCCGCGGACAGTACAGGGACCGTCGTTGAAATCCGCGGAGCGACCGCCATCATCCGCCCGTACTGAGGAGAAGCTATGACCGGAGCCATTGCCGGAGTCGTTGTTGTACTGCTCGTTCTGCTCTTCATCGTCATCGTGCTGGCCAAGACGGTCCGGATCGTGCCGCAGGCGCAAGCCTGCGTGGTCGAACGGCTCGGCCGCTACAGCCGCACACTGAGCGCGGGGCTGCACATCCTGATCCCTTTCATCGATCGGATCACGTCGCGCCTCGACCTGCGTGAGCAGGTGGTGACCTTCCAGCCGCAGCCGGTGATCACTGAGGACAACCTCGTCGTGAGCATCGATTCGGTCATCTACTTCCAGGTGACTGATCCCAAGGCAGCGACCTATGAGATCCAGAACTACATCTGGGGTGTTGAGCAGTTGACCGTCACCACCCTGCGCAACGTGGTCGGCAGCATGGACCTCGAAGCGACCCTCACCTCGCGTGACTCCATCAACAACCAGTTGCGCGGTGTCCTCGACGAGGCGACCGGCAAGTGGGGGATCCGCGTGAACCGCGTGGAGCTCAAGGCGATCGACCCGCCGCCCAGCGTGCAGGAGTCGATGGAGAAGCAGATGCGTGCCGAGCGTGACCGGCGCGCCGCGATCCTGACCGCCGAGGGTGTGAAGCAGTCCCAGATCCTCACCGCACAAGGTGAGCGGGAAGCTGCCATCCTGCAGGCACAGGGTGAGCAGCAAGCGGCCATCCTGCGGGCCGACGGGGAGGCGCAGGCAGTGGCGATGGTCTTCGGGGCGATCCACACCGCCGATCCCGACCCGAAACTGCTGGCCTACCAGTACCTGCAGGCGCTTCCGCAGATCGCAGCTGGCGACTCGAACAAGGTGTGGGTCGTGCCCGCCGAGTTGACCGCTGCCCTGGAGAGTTTCAGCAGCGCCTTCAAGCGGGACACCCCGAACACCTAAGGGGCCAGCGTGTACTGCTGGAAGAACTCCCACATGAGGGTGCTGGCCGTCACGGACTGTGTGGTCTTGCCCAGCGTCGGCTCGATGGCATCGGCCACGAAGGGTGATGCCCCCGGCCAGGTATGACCGGCGCCCTGCACGCGGTAGAACAACACATCGGCGTTGTCCGTGCAGTCGGCCCACTCGGTCAACCGCACATCACCACCGATGCGCTCGACCGTATCGGTCTGGCACCCGTTGTGGTCGGCCCAGTCGCGCATCGCCGCGGGTACCGCCGGCAGCTCGACCGCCTCGGTCTCGCCCTGTGGCTGACCCCCCCGGAACGGCACGATGGGATCCTTCGTGCCGTGGAAGTAGATGATGGGCGCCGGTGCTGCCTTCTCACAGGGGGGCGCGAAGAGGGTCAGTGCGACGCCCCCAAAGGCCGCGAACTTGCGATCGGGAGCGCAGGCCAGTGCGAATGTCAGCGCCGATCCCATGGACATCCCCGACGCGTAGACCCGGGTCGGATCGGCACATGGCACAGCGTCGTAGACAGCCTTGAGGTAGTCAGCGTCGGTACCCCCGAGGATGTCCCAACGCCCATCCACAGCATTCGGCGCGACGACGATGAACCGTCCTGCTTCAGCCACCTGGTCGAAACCGGTCAGCAACATTTGCTGCTGGGCGTTCGAACCGCGGCCGTGGAACGTGAAGACGACCGGCGAGGGGTTGCGCACCTCCCGGGGGATGTGCAGCAGGAAGGAGCGCTTCCCGACCTTGACCTCACGGGTGCCAGGAGCGCCGGCATCGCACGGGGCCGGCGTCGGCGACGGACCAGCTTCTGTGCCAGAGGAGCATGCGGCGAGAACGAGGGCGGCGACCAGCAGCAGAGACCTCTTCACAGCATTAAGTCTGGCGCACGCTGCGCCCAGCATGTGATTGCCTACCAGAATGAGCCAACTCGCCATGTTTGTCTCGGAGCTGCCCGGGCACCGCGTGACGACGTTGACGCGCGAGCACGCCAGTGCCGTGGCCGACGTGGTACGCGAGATGGAACTGTCCTACTTCGGCCGCTCGGAGACCAACCCACCTGAGATCGTTGGAATACTCAAAGCGCCGGAACTGCGAGGCACTCAGGGCACCGCTGGCGTATGGTCGCAGGGACGCCTGGTGGCCGTCCTGCTGGCCTACGACGCATTGGAACATGAACAGGCCCTGTTCCTGGACGTGTTTGTCCGCCTGGACGGCGATCGTCGGCACATCATCGACCGGCTACTGCTGGCAGCGCGAGCCTACGCAGGTTCCCTGTCGCCGGACGATGACTGCTGGCTGAAGTCGGACAACTTCGCCGGCGACACTCTCATGGCGGACGCATTGGCCGCCGACGGATACCAGCAACACCGTGAGTACCTGCGCATGCGCATCGACTTCACTGAACCTCCGGTGGTGCCCAGCCTGCCGCCGGGTCTGCACGCGAGCCCGATGACGGACGCCGACTGGCCAGCCATCCACACCGTGCTGACCCGCGCGTTCCGTGATCACTACGACTCCCACCCGCTGCCGCTGGACCTGTTCCAGCAGGGCTTGGACCGAGCTGTCAACGACATGCAGATGTGGCGGTTGATCTACGACGGCGCGGATCTGGTGGGCGTACGGATCAGTAGTACGCGCTACGCCCCGCACGGCCTGGGCTATGTCGACTCCCTCGGCGTGCTGCCGCAATACCGTGGCCGCGGGATTGCGACGTACCTCCTGCGTGAGGCTTTCGTCATGGATCAAGGCGCCGGGATGATGGGGACGGCCCTGCACTGTGATGCCACCAATCTCACCGGAGCGACCCGGTTGTACGAAGCGGTCGGGCTGCGCGAGGATCAGCGCTACACGGCCTGGCGCGCCAGAATCGGGCATCCCGCGCGGTGACACAGGTGAGTGTTCGCCTACCCGTCGCTTTGCGTTCATGCGCGCATCTGCGAATTCAGATTCAGGTTAGGCACAATCTACCCATGACGCGTGACCCCCAGGTGGAAGTGCAATTGCGAAACGTGGTGGACGGCTTGGTGAACCACACCCAGGGCGCTATCGCCCGGCAGGATCTGTCGGCGCTCGTCGACCAGCTCTATGACCAGATGTCCGCAACCGCGACCATCCAGACGTTCCTGCCCGTCCTCGTGGGCCGGGCCGCCCTCGCGAAGGTCTCGGGATCAGTGCAACAGGCTCAGGCCGATCTGCGGGATCGCCCCGAGGTACTCATCATCTGCCAGGAGAATGCCGGGCGATCCCAGGCCGCCGCCGCCCTCTTCCGCCATTACGCTCCCGGACTGCTGTTCGTGGAGTCGGCTGGCCTGATGCCCGCTGACCGCGTCCTGCCCAGCGTCGTGGACGCCCTGGCTGCCCATGGCGTGCACCTGATCGACGAGGCCAAGGCCCTCGAACCGGAGATGCTGGCGCGGTCCTCCCACCTCATCGTGATCGGCGACGCCGACCTGGAGGGCACTCACTGGGACTTGCCCGCGCTGGACGGAGCCTCCCCAGCTGAGGTTGCTCACGTACTGGTCGACATCGACATGCTGGTGCGCGAGGCCCTGACCGAGTGGTTTCCCGCCCTTGACCTCGCGGAGCCCGTGATGCAGGGGGCGGCTGACCCCGTGTGAGGATCGGGCGACGACTTACTCGGAGCCCCCCATCCGCCTTTCCCCCACGGGAACCCAATCGAAGGTGCGGGTCACGGCCTGCTGCCAGCGGTTGTACAGCCAGTCTCGCTGCTTCTCCTCCATGTCGGGCACCCAGCGTTTGCCCTCGACCCAGTTCGCGCGCATGTCCTCGGCGCCTTCCCACGCTCCGACTGCCAGGCCCGCCGCGTAGGCAGCTCCCAAGGCGGTCGTCTCGATGACCTGGGGGCGGATCACGGGAACCCCCAGCAGGTCCGCCTGGAACTGCATCAGGGTTTCGTTGAGCACCATGCCTCCGTCGACCTTCAGCGTGGTCAGTTTCACCCCACTGTCAGCCTCCATGGCCTCGATCACCTCCCGGGACTGGTAGGCCGCCGCCTCCAAGGCGGCGCGGGCGATGTGGCCCCGATTGATGAACCGGGTCAGGCCCACGATGGCGCCGCGGGCATCCCCTCGCCAGTACGGGGCGAACAATCCGCTGAATGCCGGCACGAAGTAGCAGTCGCCGTTGTCTGCGACGCCCTTGGCCAACTCCTCCACCTCGGACGCCGACGAGATGAGTTTCAAGTTGTCGCGCAGCCACTGGATGAGGCTGCCGGTCACTGCGATGGACCCTTCGAGGGCGTACACCTGGGGCTCATCGCCCAGTTTGTAGCAGACCGTGGTCAGCAGGCCATTCTGGCTCAGCACCTTCTCCGTACCCGTGTTGAGCAGCAAGAAGTTGCCCGTCCCGTAGGTGTTCTTCGCCTCCCCGGGATTCAGCGCCGCCTGGCCGAACGTGGCCGCCTGCTGGTCACCGAGAATCCCGGCGATGGGGACCCCTCGCATCGAGGCCGGACTACGGACCTCGCCGTAGACCTCCGACGAGCTGCGGATCTCCGGCAGCATCGACGCCGGGATTCCCATAGCCGCCACCAACTCCGGGTCCCACTGCAGAGTGTCAAGGTCCATCATCAACGTCCGGGACGCGTTCGTAGGTTCAGTGACATGGACATCGCCGCCAGTGAGGTTCCACAGCAGCCAGGTGTCGATAGTGCCCATGATCAAGTCGCCCGCCTCGGCCTGCGCGAGGGCACCCGGCACGTTCTCCAGGATCCAGCGCACCTTCGGCCCGGAAAAGTACGTGGCCAGTGGCAGGCCTGTGATCTGCCTGAACCGCTCCTCGCCCACGGTCGCGCCGAGGTCGTCGCAGATCGCCTGCGTGCGGGTGTCCTGCCAGACGATGGCGTTGTAGATGGGCCACCCGGTGTGCCGGTTCCACACCACCGTGGTCTCACGCTGCTGCGTGATCCCCACTGCCTTGATGTCGGCCAGCGACAGGTTGGACTGCGCCAGTGCGCTACCCATGCACTCCCGCACGTTGCGCATGATCTCTTTCGGATCATGCTCGACCCAGCCCGCCTGCGGGAAGATCTGCTCATGCTCCACCTGGTGACTGGCCAGCGGGGTCCCCGACTCGTCGAAAATGATCGCTCGGCTCGATGTCGTCCCCTGGTCGATCGCCATTACCGGCATGATCTGTTCTCCTCACATCCACTTTGATCTAGAACCCTAGACCAGGACCAAGAGCGATTTCGCTTTGTCGGTTCCGGTGGCAGACGACAGTCGGACAATGGTGGCCCACAAGCCGATGGCGCTGTGTCCGAACCCGGCGGTACGGTGCGATGGTCACCGCAGAAGAGGAGAATCACCATGCGATACCCGAACGGCCTGTTCGGCTGGATCGATCTGATGACCCGCGATACCGCGACCGCTACCGAGTTCTATGAAGGACTCTTCGGCTGGACCCACATCGAACTACCCACCCCGATGGGGGTGCCGTATACCCAGTTCTTCAAGGACGGCCAGCTCGTCTGTGGCATGAGCCCGATGATGCCCGGCGTTCCCGAGTCCGTCGGCGCCTTCTGGAACTCGTACGTGATCGTCGAGGACGCCCAGGCGACGATCGACCGAGTGCTGCCCGCTGGGGGCAGCATCCTGATGCCGCCTGACTCCGTCATGGAACAGGGCACCCTGGCGATGATCGCCGACCCGACCGGCGCTGCCGTGGGCCTGTGGCAACCGAACCAGCACCAGGGCGCTGATGTGTTCAACGTGCCAGGTTCATTGACTTGGAACGAACTGCAGACCCGCGATGTCGCAGCGGCCTTGCCCTTCTACTCCGCCGTGTTCGGCTGGGAGTGGACCGATGGACCCGATGACGGCTACTACATCGCGAACCTGCCGAGCAAGTCCGGCGAGGACAAGACCAACGCCGGCGCCATGAGCACCCCACCGGGTGTGCCTGCCGAAGCGCCGAACGTGTGGGCGATCTACTTCGCCGTCGATGACTGCGATACCTCCGTGGCTGCCGCGCAGGGCCTGGGCGGCAGCGTGTTCCTGCCTGCCATGCAGATGGGGCCGGGCAAGTTCGCCGGCCTCATGGATCCGACCGGGGCAATGTTCCTGCTCGGCGCGTTCGGCAGCTGAGCCACCCAACAGTTGTGCGGCCCCCCGGATGCGGCAGGGGGCCACACGGCTGGTTCGCTTCTACGCCTTCGGCAGGTTCGGCTTCAAGGTGAACCGCTTCACCTTGCGGAAGGCGTGGTACTCGTCGGTGGCCGGGGCGAACCAGACGACCTTCACCTTCACGGGGTACTGCGACTTCGAGATGACGCGGAACGACCCGTTCTTGCGGACCTTGACCCGGCAGTAGGAGAGCTGGCCCGCCGCCTTGGGCTTGGCGATCTTGCACAGCGCCCTCACCTGCACGTTGCGGCAGCCCTGGATCACTGCCACACCCGGTATCCGCGTGACCCCAGTCGGGCAGGTGCGCGCTTCCTTGGTCACGCCCACCACGTCTTCGGCGCGGTTGTTCGCCGGGTTCGGGTCCCGCGTCGTGGAGTCAACGACTGCCACATTCACCATCTGAGCACTGGCCGCTACCGTCTTGACGACGACCGTGATCACCGAGGAGGCGCCCGCTGCCAATGGCTGGGCGAGATCGCAGGTGATCACCTGCCCGGCGTGCTGACACGTCCAGCCAGCTCCGGCAGCGCTGACGAACTCCAACTCGGCCGGCAGCGTGTCCTTCACCGTCACCCCGTAGGAGGTACCTGGGCCGTTGTTCGTGACGGTCAGGGTGAACGTCACGTCCTCTCCCACTCGCACCGAAGCCGGCGTGTGCGACTTGGTGATCCCCAGATCCGCATCGGGACCGGTGACCACCGCAGTGTCCTCGTCAGTCACCGGCGGCCGGTTGCCGGGAGGCTGACCGGTCACCCGGGCGGTGTTGGTGACGCGCCCCGAATCGACGTCAGCACGCGTGATCGTGTACTGCCCCGAGCATGTGGTCTTCTCGGCCGGTCGCAGGACGGCGGGGATGGTGGGGCTGCACGTCAGATTCGCCAGCTTGGGATCGCTGACGACCACGTCGCGCAGTGTCACATTTCCGGTGTTGGTGGCCACCAGCGTGTAGGTGATGACCTGCCCGACCTGTGTGTAGGTCTGCGGGTCGGCCCGCTTGACGATGTCGATCGCCGGCCGAACGTCGCCCGGGACAGTCTGACTGTCGGTGTCCGTCACATCCGCACCCCTCGGCGGGGTGCCTTTGGTGAATGCGGTGTTATCCACCACACCGGCGTCCACGTCGGCCTGCGTCACGGTGTAGGAGCCGGTGCACGTCATCGTCGCCCCAGGGGCCAGCGACGACCCCAGCGCCGGGCTGCACGGCACATCGAGTTGCCCCAGTTTCGGATCGGTGATCTGCACGTTGGTCAGGGTGACGTTGCCAGTGTTCGTCGCGACCAGACGGTAGGTGATCCTGTCACCGGGCTTGGAGAAGGGGGATCCGCTCGTCACCGTCTTGCGGAGGTCGATGGCAGGGGTCTGCACTGCCGTCAGCACGGGAGTCGTGGTCCGCACCTCGTTGCGCACTCCGTTCCACCCGAAGGCCTCAAATTGCGCCTGGTAGAGGTTGCCGCGATCGATGTCGCTCTGCTTGATCCGATAGGTCGCGGTGCACGTGAAACTGTCGCCCACCGGGAATTGGGGCTTGGGGTTGGCGTGCGACGGGCAGCCCGCCGAGAACGTCACGTCGGGGTCGGTGTTGGCCAACCCCGCCTTGGTCAGATCGAACTGACCGGAATTGGTCGCGGTGATGCTGAACGTGATCAGCTGACCCACCGTGTCGAAACTCGTCACATTCGCCGGAACGGTCGACAGATCAATGTTGATGTTGAACTGATCGACCGCCGACGCAACTGCGATCCCCGGAAGGATCATAACCGCCGCCACCATCGCGGCAACAAACCGCCCAAAACCCCGCAAGACCCTCGTCATGCCCGGAACGTACCAATCTTTACGAGACTCATACGCAAGTCGTTTCAATCGGTGGATAACTCGCGGAAACGTGCTCGCCGACCTTCCTGAAGGCCCTTGTGACATAGCCTCTAGGCATGCTCTATCCCCACGGCATGGTCGGCTGGATCGACACGTTCACCTCTGACACGGACAAGGCCAAGGCGTTCTACGAGGGCCTGTTCGGCTGGCAGGCCTACGATCGCACCGACCACATGGGGGCGCACTACCTGCAGTTCTATCTCGATGGCCAACTCGTCGCAGGGATGAGCGAGATGCCCGCCGAGATGGCCGCCGAGGGGCTGCTCCCCCAGTGGGTCTCCTATGTTTTGGTTGAGGATGTGGACGCCGCTTGCGCGCGCACGCGCGAGGCCGGGGGTCAGGTCATGCTGGCCCCCACCGATGTCACCGATCAGGGCCGCCTGGCCAACGTCATGGACCCGAGCGGAGGGATGTTCGGGGTCTGGCAGCCCTACGCCCATGAGGGCGCGGATGTCTTCAACGCCCCCTGCACCCTGACCTGGACCGAACTGCAGACACGCAACCTCCCGGCCGCGCTGCCCTTCTACGAGCATGTCTTCGGTTGGGAATGGGTTGACGGGTCCACACCGGACTACAAGGTCGCACTGCTGCCCACCAAGCCCGGCGAGGACAAGGCCAATGCGGGGGCCGAGCCCATGCCCCCCAATGTGCCGGAGGAGATTCCGGCGGTCTGGCAGGTGTACTTCGCTGTGGCCGACGTGCTGGGCACCGTGGAGGACGCGCTTGCGCTCGGGGGTAAGACGTTTGTCAAGGCCACGCAGAACGCGGGCAGTGTGACGGCCGGCATCCTGGATCCGAACGGCGCCCGCTTCATGGTGGTGGGGACCCGTTGAGGCGCAATGTGAGCGTCCGGTTAGGTCTGGGGCCGAAACCTTGATCCTGCGCTCGGGCGTTGAAGGATGGAACCATGTTGGCCAAGCGCGCAGTATCCGTGGTCGCCGCCTCGGCGGCGTTGCTCGGTCCCGGCGCGGTTCAGGCTCAGCCTGTGCCCGAGCAGATCGTGCAGGTGGTCGCCGACTCGGCCGCCGAGACCTACCGGCAGGCCCGCGCTCTCATCCTCAACCGTTACCACGAAAGGACAGCCGCCGCCCAGGCGCAACTTGCCCGGTCAGCTGATCGCGACCGCGCCTGGTCGCAGTACAAACGGGCAACGCAGCAGGCCCGTGCTGATGCGAGCGCCGAGATGCAAAAGGCCAGATCCACGTTCCGGGCCACCGTCGCCGCAGCCCGTCAGGGACGCTGAACTCGCCTCAGCAGGGAGTGGCAGTCGGTGCCAGCAAGTCGGCGACGACGGCCCCGATCGCCTCGTCCTCGAGCAGGAAACCGTCGTGGCCGAACGGTGATTCCACCACGTCGAGATCCACTCCGATCTCGTCGGCGATCTGCTGCTGCAGGTACAGCGGATAGAGCCGATCAGACGGCACCCCCACGACCCTGGTCGGCACCTCCACAGCCCGCAAGGCACCGAGGCCGCGGCCCCGATAGACATCGTGCAGGGACATCGCGTCGGAAAGGCTCACGTACGTCCCGGGGTCGAAGCGCCGGCACAACTTGTCCGACTGGTGCTCCAGGTAGGACTGCACCGCGAAGCGGCCGGAGGCCAGAGCGTCCTCGCCCAGCTGGTGGTCACGGCCGAACCTGGCCGCCAACTCACGCTCGGTCCGTAGGTCAGATGGGCGATCCGCCGCGCAATCCCCATGCCGTTGAAAGGCGCTCGCCCCGTGCCGTAGTAGTCCCCGCCCTGCCAATTCGGATCGGCCTTGATCACGTCGATCTGGACGTTCTGGGTGGCGATCTGATCGGCGGTCGCTGCGGCACCGGTTGCCATCACCAGTGCGGTGCCGACCCGATTCGGGTGCGCAACGATCCACTCCAGGGTCCGCATGCCGCCCATCGACCCGCCCATGACGGCCGTGAAGTGTTCGATCCCCAGCGCGTCGGCCAGTGCCACCTCCACTGCCACCTGATCGCGGATGGTGATCCGCGGCCAACGCGAGCCGTAGGCCTTCCCATCGGGTGCCAGCGAGGAGGGGCCGGTGGTTCCTTGACAACCCCCGAGGACGTTGGAGGACAGCACGAACCACCGCCGGGTGTCGATGGCCTTGCCCGGGCCGATGAGGGGATCCCACCAGCCTGCCGTGGGCTGCCCCGGTCCCGTGGGTCCAGCGGCGTGTGCGTCGCCGGTCAACGCATGCTGGACCAGCACCGCATTGTTGCCGGTGAACTCACCCCAGGTCTCATACGCGACGCGCACCCCCGGCAGCCAGCCACCCAGTTCCAGACCCATGGGGCCCAGGTCGGCGAACTGCCTCCCGGCCACCGGGTCTGCAGGTTGCCAGCCGCCGGAGGTGCCCATCGTCAGGCCTGCTTCGCGGCGCGGAACCCGGCGTCGAGATCGGCCAGGATGTCGTTGATGTTCTCGATCCCCACAGCCAAGCGGACCAGGCCGGGAGTGACCCCGGCCGCCAACTGCTCCTCCGGGCTGAGCTGGGAGTGGGTAGTGCTGGCCGGGTGGATCACCAGGCTGCGGACATCACCGATGTTGGCAACGTGGCTGTGCAGCTCGAGTGCCTCCACGAAAGCCTGCCCTGCTTCGAGGCCACCGGCGATCTCGAAGCTGAGGACCGCGCCGGTGCCCTTCTCCGCGTACTTGCGCCCCGTCTCGTACCAGGGGCTGCTCGGCAGGCTCGCGTAGTTGACCGCCAGGACCTCGTCTCGGGCCGTGAGCCAGGCCGCGACTGCCTCCGCGTTCTGGACGTGGCGCTCGATGCGCAGGCTCAGCGTCTCCAGGCCCTGCGCCAGCAGCCACGCGTTGAAGGGAGCGACAGCGGCCCCGAGGTCGCGCAGCAACTGGACCCGGGCCTTCAGGATGAAGGAGAGGTTCGCGCCGAACTGTGAGCCGACGCCGAGGTCACGGGCGTACACCAGACCGTGGTAACTGGGGTCGGGCTGGTTGTAGTTGGGGTAACGCTCGGGGTACAACGCATAGTCGAAGGTGCCACCGTCGACGATCACGCCGGCCACCGCCGTCCCGTGCCCGCCGATGTACTTGGTGGCTGAATGCACAACGATGTCCGCGCCCCACTTCAGCGGCTGAATCAGGTACGGCGTGGCCACTGTGTTGTCGACGATCAGCGGCACGCCGACCTCGTGGGCCACCGTCGCGACCGCCTCGATGTCCAGGATGTCGTTCTTCGGGTTCGAGATGCTCTCCCCGAAGAAGGCCTTGGTGTTCGGCTGCACAGCCTCCCGCCAGGACTGCGGATCCGCCGGGTTCTCCACGAAGGACACCGTGATGCCGAGCTTCGGCAGGGTGTAGTGGAACAGGTTGTAGGTACCGCCGTACAGGCTCGGGCTGGACACGATGTGATCGCCCGCCTCGGCCACGTTGAGGATCGCCAGCGTCTCGGCGGCCTGGCCACTTGCCACCAGCAGGGCGCCCACACCGCCCTCGAGTGCCGCGATGCGGTCCTCGACGGCGGCCTGCGTCGGGTTCATGATCCGCGTGTAGATGTTGCCCAGTTCCTTGAGGGCGAACAGGTTCGCGGCGTGGGTGGTGTCGTTGAAGGTGTAGCTGGTGGTTTGGTAGATCGGCAGGGCCCGCGCGTTCGTCGTCTCGTCGGGGGTCTGTCCTGCGTGGATCTGCTTGGTTTCGAAGGACCAGGCGTCGCTCATCATTTTCCTTAAGTGTGTCGAGTGCCTCGGGTTTGGAAGTCCGGTGCTTG
>Ga0116181_1001279_pt1 | contig 21945 bp, 20 predicted proteins | sample AD_UKC075_MetaG_FD_89752 | JGI IMG/M metagenome (GOLD analysis project Ga0116181, IMG submission 89752) | Active sludge microbial communities of municipal wastewater-treating anaerobic digesters from USA - AD_UKC075_MetaG | ecosystem: Engineered > Bioreactor > Anaerobic > Digestate | place: USA... | reverse complement strand
TCTTTCGGCCTTCGACGTGATCATGGGGGAGCCCATCCCGGGAAGGGCATCCTGCTCACCCAGATGGCCTTGTTCTGGTTCGACAAACTGGGCCACCTGTGCCACAACCACCTCACAGGTGATGCGCCCGAGAGTGTGGTCACCCCCGAGGAAGTGCCCCAGGTGCAGGACCGCTCCATGCTGGTCAAGCGGCTCAAGCCTATCCCGGTGGAGGCCGTGGTGCGCGGCTACCTGGCCGGCAGCGGCTGGAAGGAATACCAGGAAGGCCAGGCCGTCTGCGGCGTGCCCCTGCCCCCCGGGCTGACCAACGCCGCCAAGCTGCCCGCCCCCATCTTCACCCCGGCCGCCAAGGCCGCCATGGGCGAACACGACGAGAACATCAGCTTTGCTCAGGTCGTGGCCATTGTCGGCCCGGAACTCGCCGCGCAGATCCGCGACACCAGCATCCGCATCTACGAAGCCGCCGCCGCCATCGCGCTGGAGAAGGGCATGATCATTGCCGACACCAAGTTCGAGTTCGGCCTGGACTCCGACGGCACCCTGGTGCTGATGGACGAAGTACTCACCCCCGACAGCTCCCGCTACTGGCCCGTGGAAGGCTACGACGAGGCCCTGCGCACCGGCGCCAACCCGCCCAGCTACGACAAACAGTTTGTGCGCGACTGGCTGGAAACGCAGGCCTGGGACAAAACCCCGCCCGCACCGCGCCTGCCCAACGAGGTGGTGGCCAAGACGGCGGCCAAATACCAGGAAGCACTGGACCGTCTGCTGGCATAAAAACCGCAGCCCCCTGCAAGCCAACAGGCCCGCTCCCGGCACCGGGGGCGGGCCTGTTTGGCGAGGAACGTTTTACCTGGCCGCTGGTGCGGCCATTGCCTCGAACTGCGCCAGTACCCCACCCGCTTCATCCAGCAAGTCCAGGCGCGTGCTGTCCATCAGCCGGTAGCGGCGGGTTTGCTGCAGGGCATCGAAGAAGCGCACCTCCAGCAGGGTGCGGGCTTCCTCGGCGCAGGCCACGCGGGTCGAGACGATGCTGGTCAGCGCCACCTTGCCCTGGGCATCGTCGCGCTCGAAACTGCCGGCAAAGCGGTTGCAGCCGCCCGAGCCGGTGACGCGCTGCTCGCCGGGCTGCAGCACGAAGTGGGGCAGGCGCTGCAGGTCCTCCGCACTGGCGGCGGGGCTGGCGGGTACGGGGGCCTTGCCCAGCTGTACCAGTTTCCAGAAAGTGGCATCCAGGCCCTGGCTGCCCGCAGGTGCCGTCCAGGCCGGCGCAGTGGGCGTGTAGGGGCCGGGCGGCACGTTGCTGGTCTGCACCCGCTGCAGCTGGTGCTGTCCGCCTTCCAGCGGCTTGCCCTCGATGCCCAGCTGCACCAGGGTGTTGCGGTCCTTGATGGCGTAGAGCGCCGGCATGTTGCCGCCGCCCAGGATCAGGCGGCCAAAGTCGTAGGACAGGCGCCAGGGCCCGCTCTCCAGCGGGGTCTGGGCCAGGCTGTTGACGGCCTGGCGGTGCAGCGAATAGGTGCCGCGGGTGGATTCCCCATCGGCGCCCTGCAACCGCAACTCGTAGGCCACCCCGGGCGGGCAGTCGGCGCAGGCCAGGGCCAGGGTGCCGGTGAAGACGGCGGGCAGAGGCGCCAGCACCTCGGCGGCGTTGGCCTGGGTATGGGCCGACGCAGCGGCGGCAGCGCCCGCACCTGTGGCGGCGGCCGTGGCCTTGCTGCGGCCCTTGGCGGTTTTGGTGGTTTTGGCCGGGGCTTTCTTGGTGCTGCTGGTGGCGGCTTTGGCGCTGGCCTTCTTGGCCGGTGCAGCCTGGGTGGACACCAGCGGCGCCAGCGCCAGGCCCAGTGCCAGCAGGCCGTTCAGCCAGCGGTGGGCCAGGGGGGGGCGGGCGGCGGCCATCAGCTGAGCACCACCGAGCTGAGGCGGCGGCGGTAGCTGCTGACCACCGGGTCGTCGGGCGGAATCTGGCCGTCGGCCACCTTCACTTTGGGCTGCTCGATGATCTCCAGGATGGCGATATAGGTCTTGCGCGCCAGGTCGCTGCTCCAGGCCTTGTCGCGCATCAGGATGTCGAGCAGCTCGTCCATGGCGTCGGTCCAGCGCTGCGCATCCATCAGCAGCTGGGCGCGGGCGAAGCGGGCGTCGAAATCCCGCTTGTTGGCGGTGATTTGTGCATCAAAACCGGCCAGCGCGGAGGTTTTATCTGGGCATGTAGCTGCAAAATCAATAGCATTCATCCAGCGCTGCAAGGCGTCGAAGCGGCGCACGGTGGGCGCCTTGGCGATCACCGGGGCAAACGCCACCTTGGCGTCGTCGTCGCGGCCCAGTTGCAGCAGCAGCTTCACATAGTCGAAGCGGGCGTCGTCGTTGGCCGGGTCGGTGGCCACGGCGTGCTGCAGCTTCTCCAGCGCGGTCTCGGTGTCGCCATCGGCCAGGGCCTCCTGGGCCAGTTCTTCCTCTTCCTCGGCCAGGGCTTCGTCGGCGCTGGGCACATGTTTGTCGAGGAAGGCGCGCACCTGGCCTTCGGGCAGGGCGCCCTGGAAGCCGTCCACCGGCTGGCCGTTGATCAGCAGGATGCAGGTGGGAATGCTGCGGATGCCAAAGGCGCTGGCCAGCTGCTGCTCCTGGTCGGAGTCGATCTTGACCAGCTTGAAGCGGCCTTCATAGGCCACTTCCAGTTTCTCCAGGATCGGCCCCAGGGTCTTGCAGGGACCACACCAGGGGGCCCAGAAATCCACCAGCACAGGGGTGGACATCGAGGCGGCGATGACTTCGGTTTCAAAATTTTCGATGGTTACATCAATCATGGGCAGCACCTCTTGGAGGGCAAAACGTAAAATTCGGGTAACTCAGCAGAGATTTATTGAATGACATCCCTACAAATCGGCGTCGTCATGGGTTCCAGCTCCGACTGGGAAACCATGCAGCACGCGGTGCAGATTCTCCAGCAATTCGGCATCCCCCACGAGGCCCGCGTGGTCTCGGCCCACCGCATGCCCGACGACATGTTCGCCTATGCCGAAACCGCCGCCGCGCGGGGCCTCAAGGCCATCATCGCCGGCGCCGGTGGCGCGGCCCACCTGCCGGGCATGCTGGCGGCCAAGACCACGGTGCCCGTCCTGGGGGTGCCGGTGGCCAGCCGCCACCTGCAGGGGGTGGATTCGCTGCACAGTATCGTACAGATGCCCAAGGGCATCCCCGTGGCCACCTTCGCCATCGGCACCGCCGGGGCCGCCAACGCCGCCCTGTTCGCCGTGGCCCTGCTGGCCAACGAGAACCCGCGCCTGCGCACCCAGCTCGACACCTACCGCGCCCAGCAGACCGAAGCGGCACGCGCCATGGTGCTGCCCCCCGCCCCATGACCCCGCCCCGCACCCCCGCCACCGCCGCGTTACCGGCATTTCCCATCCTCCCTGGCGCGGCCGGCGAAGTCACGCTGGGCGTGGTCGGCGGCGGCCAGCTCGGGCGCATGTTCGTGCAGGCCGCGCAGGCCATGGGCTACTTCACCGCCGTGCTCGACCCGGATGCCTCCAGCCCCGCTGGGCGCATCAGCCACCACCATGTCCACGCCGACTACATGGACGCCGATGGCCTGTCCCGCCTGGGCAACCTGTGCCAGGCCACCACCACCGAGTTTGAAAACGTGCCCGCCGCCGCGCTCACCCTGCTGGCCTCGTTCGGCCCGGTGGCGCCGGCCGCCAGTGCTGTCGCCATCGCCCAGGACCGCGCCGCCGAGAAGGCCCACTTCGACCGCTGCGGCGTGCCCTGCGCGCCCTATGCCGTGGTCGAAACCGCCGAGCAGCTGGCCGCCGTGCCCGACACCCTGCTGCCCGGCATCCTCAAAACCACCCGCATGGGCTACGACGGCAAGGGCCAGGTGCGCGTCAGCACCCGCGCCGCGCTGGCCGCCGCCTGGGCCGACCTGCACCAGGTGCCCTGCGTGCTCGAGAAAATGCTGCCGCTGGCCGCCGAATGCTCCGTCATCGTGGCCCGGGGCCGCGACGGCACCACCGTGCACTACCCGCCCCAGCGCAACCTGCACCGCGACGGCATCCTGGCGGTGACCGAGGTTTATGCACAAAATCTGCCCGATGCGGCCGTCCAACAAGCGGTTGATGCTGCGAAATCCATAGCGGAAGGCCTCGACTACGTGGGCGTGCTCTGTGTCGAGTTCTTCTTGCTGGAAGACGGCGCCCTGGTCGTCAACGAGATCGCCCCGCGCCCGCACAACAGCGGCCACTACACCCAGAACGCCTGCGACGTGTCGCAGTTCGAGCTGCAGGTGCGCGCCATGACCGGCCTGCCCCTGCTGCAGCCGCGCCAGCACAGCCCCGCCACCATGCTCAACCTGCTGGGTGACCTGTGGCTGCAGCCGGGTGGTGCTGTCCGCACGCCGCCCTGGGACGCCGTGCTCGCCCTGCCCGGCACCCACCTGCACCTCTACGGCAAGCTCCAGCCCAAGGCCGGGCGCAAGATGGGCCACCTCAACATCACCGGCGCCACGCCTGAGGCGGTGCGTGCAGTCGCCCTGCAGGCCGCCGCGCTGCTGGGCATCGAAGCCTGGAGCGCATAAGGTGATCCTGGACGGCGCTTCCCCCGCAGCCATCACCCAGGCCGTGCAGGCCATTGCAGCGGGTGAACTGCTGGGCCTGCCCACCGAAACCGTCTACGGTCTGGCGGCCGACGCCGTCCGGCCCGACGCCGTGGCCCGCATCTTTGCCGCCAAGGGCCGGCCCAGCAACCACCCGCTGATCGTGCACGTGGCCGACGCGGCCGGTGTGGCGCATTTCGCGCGCGACGTGCCTGGCTTTGCCCAGCGCCTGATGGCCGCCTTCTGGCCCGGCCCGCTGACGCTGATCCTGCCGCGCCGCCCCGAGGTGGGCGCGGCCACCGCCGGCGGGCAGGACTCGATCGGCGTGCGCTGCCCCTCGCACCCGGTGGCCCAGGCCGTGCTGCAGGCGCTGGCCCAGGCCACGCCGCCGGTGTGGGGCTTGGCGGCCCCCAGCGCCAACCAGTTCGGCCGCGTCAGCCCCACCACCGCCGCCCATGTGGCGGCCGAGTTTGGCGACAGCCTGCTGGTGCTCGACGGCGGGCCATGCGCCGTAGGCATCGAATCCACCATCGTCGACTGCACCCGTGGCGCCCCGGTGCTGCTGCGCCCCGGTGCCATCACCCGTGCCCAGGTCGAGGCCGCCTGCGGCCAGCGGCTGCAGGGCGACGTGGCCGCCCTGGCGGCCTTGGGTGAGGCCCCGCGCGCGTCCGGCACGCTGGAGGCCCACTACGCCCCGGCGGCCAAGCTGCGGCTGATGGATGCCAAGGCCCTGCAGACCTCGCTCGACCTGCTGGGCGCCGAGGCCGCCCACATCGCCGTTTATGCCCGCACGCCGCTGCGCCTGCTGTCCAGCCAGGTGCTGCTGCGGCGCATGCCCGACGACGCCCAGGCCACGGCCCAGCAGCTGTTTTCGGTGCTGCGCGACTTCGACGCCCAGGGCGTCAAGCTCATCTGGGTTGAACTGGTACCCGCCACCGCCGAATGGGATGGCGTGCGCGACCGGCTGCAGCGCGCCGCAGCGGCGTGACCGATCGTTGCCTCGGCTTGACCCACACTCGTTAAACTCGCAGCTTCTTTGGAGAACTGACCCATGACAAGCAAATGGTTGCGCCGCACGCTGGTGCTGGCCGCATGTGCATCCGCCGCCCTGCTCACCGCCTGTGGTTCCAGCACGGTGGAGTCCGCCGTCACCCCCACCCGCATCGTGTCCTTCGGGGATGCACTCAGTGACGTGGGTTATGCCGGCAAGCGCTACACCATCAACGATGGCAGCACCAACATCTGGGCCCAGCAGTTCGCTGCGTCCTATGGCCGCACGCTGGAAACCGCGTCGGCGGGCGGCGCCGGTTACGCCCGGGGCAACGCCCGGCTGGCCCTGACCCCCGACGCTGCCGGCGTGGCAGGCACCCTCACCGTGACCCAGCAGATCGACGCCTTCCTGGCGGCGGGCAGCATCGGCAGCAACGACATGGTGCTGGTCAACGGCGGCATCAGTGACATCATCACGCAGATGGCAGCCGTGAAGGCCGGCACCATCACCGAGGCCACTGCCATCGCCAACGCGCAAACCGCCGGCCGCGCACTGGGCGACCAGGTGCGCCGTCTGGTGAACGCTGGCGGGCGCTACGTGGTGGTGGTGGGCACCTACGACCTGGCCCGTTCACCCTGGGCCATCAAGGCGGGCACCACCAGCCTGGCCAACGGCGCCAGCAGCGCCTTCAACAATGCCTTGCTGGTGTCCGTCGTGGACCTGGGCGCTAATGTGCGCTACATCGACGCCGCCTACTATTTCAACCTGCTGGTCAACAGCCCGGGCAGCTACAACCTGAACAACTCCACCGATGTGATCTGCACCTCGGTGGACCGCGGCAACGGCATCGGCATCGGCACCGGCCAGGTCAACTCGTCGCTGTGCAACAGCAACACGCTGGTGGCCGGCGCCGACGCCACCAAGTATGTGTTTGCCGACCCGGTGTATTTCACCCCCGTGGCGCACCGCCTGTTCGGCACCTACGCCTATGACCAGGTGCGTGCCCGCTGGTAAGCCAGGCACCGGCCCAAGCCCCAAAAACAAACCCCGCAGGGCCTGCGCCCTGCGGGGTTTGTTTTTTTTGGGAGGGGTGGAAGGGCCATGCCTGCCGCCATCCCCTTCAATACGCGTTCTTGTGGATGAAACCCTTGAACACCGTCGCCACGATGATCTTCAGGTCCAGCCACAGCGACATGTTCTCTACATAAAACAGGTCGTACTGCACCCGCTTTTCCATCTTGTCCAGCGTGTCCGTCTCGCCCCGAAAGCCGTTCACCTGTGCCCAGCCCGTGATGCCCGGCTTCACCTTGTGGCGCTTGGCATAGCCCGGCACCAGGTCTTTGTAGTGCTCGTTGTGCGCCATGGCGTGGGGGCGGGGGCCCATGATGGACATGCGGCCCTGCAGCACGTTCAAAAACTGCGGCAGCTCGTCCAGGCTGGTGCGCCGCAAAAACGCCCCCAGCGGCGTGATGCGGGCGTCGCCCTTGCGGGCCTGCGTGACATGGTGGCCCGCCTCCTGGTGCACCACCATGCTGCGGAACTTGTACACCCAGATCTCCTCGCCATTCCACCCGTGGCGCTTCTGGCGGTAGAGCACCGGCCCCGGCGACGTGAGCTTCACCGCCACGGCAATCAGCAGCATCAGCGGGCTGATCAGCAGCAAGATCAGCGACGCCAGCACAAAATCCTGCGCTGCCTTCAGCAGGTGCATCGACGTCGTCATGGGCGACGCCGACAAATCCAGCATCTGGATGCCCAGCACCTCCGTCACGCCGGGGTTCAGCAGCTGCACGGCTGACCAGTCCGGCACCAGCCGGATGTTGGCCGTGCTGTTGCGCAGCGCCTCCATGGCCATGTGGATACCGTCGGCGTTGCCCAGCTTCAGGCACAGCCACACTTCGTCGATGGGCATCTTGTCCGCCTCCATGCGGGCCACGCACGTGGCCAACTCGTGCGGCATCACGTGCGCCACCACACGCATGCCGCTCCAGGCCGACTGCCTCAGCGCGTCTTCCACCTGGCGGCTGGCCGGGCCCTTGCCCACCAGCAGCACCGTCTTGTAGTTGTAGCCCTTGGCGCGCAGCCAGTGCAGGCCCCCATACACCACCAGGCGCAGCAGGCACATGCACACCAGCACGCTGGCCGTCCACGCACCAAACCACAGCCGCGACACATCCGACGACGACTTCGTGGCAAACAGCCACACCAGCAACAGCATGGCCGTGCCACCCCAGGACACCACCACACCGTGCACCATGGCCCCCAGTTGGTTCACCCGCCATGACTTGTACAGCCGCCCCGAAAACCCCATCAGCAGCAGCAGCGAAGCCGCCAGCGCTAGCCATTCATAACGCACCGCCAGGACAACACCGTCGCCTGCACCTGCACCTGCACCGGCATTCGCACCCGGCGCCACGTGCCACTGGTACACCACCCAGCCGCACGCCCAGATGATCAGCACATCCAGCGCCTGGGTGGCATGTCGGATGAGTGGAGACGACAACCTCAAGCGCGGACGTTGCATACACGAGCCCCCTTTACCAAAACCACAGCCAGCACCACACCTGCCATGTCGATGCCCACATCCAGCCAGCGCGGATGCCGCTCTATGGCAAAGAACTGCAACCCCTCGGACAACAGCGCCAGCACCAGCCCCGCCAGCAGCACCCGCCACACAGGCCATGCCACCGGGCGCAGCAACAGCAGCAAGGCCATGCCCGCAAACAACACAAAATGCGCCCACGACGACACCACCGACGGTGCGTGCAGCCCCTGCACGATGCCGGTGCGCCAGGCGTTGGGTATCAGCGTGCCCACCAGCAGCGCCAGCACATGCAGCCCCACCAGTGCCCACACCACGCGGTGTGACAGCCAGCCCGGTTGCGGGTGTGCCATCAGGTGCTGCCCCCGCGCGTGGGGTGCCCGCACAAAGCCTGCAGCTCTGCCTCAAACCGCTGCAGCACGGCGTCGCGGTCCAGGTGCAGCAGTGCGTGGCGCAAGCCATTGGCGCCCATGGTTGTGCGCAGCCCCGCATTGGCCGCCAGCAGCAGCACCGCGTCGGCCATGGTTTGCGCGTCCTCCGGCGGCACCACCAGGCCGCAGCCCTGCACCACACTGGCCAGCTCGGTGCCCAGGTGCGCCGTGGCCACCACCGGCCGGGCGCTGGCCAGCATGCCCGTCAGCTTGCTGGGCATCACCAGGTCGGCCGCGTCGGCCCGCTGCGGCAGCAGGTGGATGTCGGCCATCGCCAGCAGGTCGGGCAGGCGCTCGGCAGGCTGCAGGTCCAGCATGCGCACATGCGCCATGCCCGCGCAACGCGCTGCCAGGTCGGCCCGGCCCACCCCGTTGCCGCAGAACACAAAAAACACCGGGCTGCTGCCATCCGGGCAAGCGCACAGCCGGGCCACGTCTGCCAGCACCTCCAGCCCCTGCTTGGCGCCCATGTTTCCCGAATACAGCGCCACCACGGCCCCGGCGGGCACGCCCAGCTCCTGGCGGTAGGCCTGTGCGCCCACCGCCGACGCCGAGGCAAACGAAGCCAGGTCCACCCAGTTCGGCAGCATCGTGCAGCGGGCGGCGTCCACCCCCTTGGCCTGCGCCCGCTGCAGCATGCGCTGCGAAATGGTGCTGACCGCGTCAAACCGCCGCATCAGCCAGCGCTCGCCCGCCGCCACCACCTGCCGCAGCCGCCGGCCCCGCAGCAGGCCCAGGTCAAACGCCGCGTCCACCTCGTAGTCCTGCACATGCAGCCAGGCGCGTGCCCCGCTGAGCCGCGCCACCGCCCAGGCCGTGGGCGCGGCAAACAGCGGGGGCTCCACCACCCACACCACATCGGGCCGCCAGACGATCTGCCGCAGCATCACCGGCAAACTGCCCAGCGCAAAACTGGCCAGGTGCAGCAGCCGCTTGGCCCCGCCCGGACGCGGCGGCACCCACAGCGGGCAGCGCCATACCTCCACCCCTTGCCAGTGCTCACGCCGCCAGGTGGTGCCCGAATAGCCGGGGCGCACCTGCCAGTCGGGGTAATACGGCGGCGCGGTGACCACCCGCACATCGTGCCCCCGCGCAGCCAGCCATGCGGCCATCTCGCCGGTGTACTTGCCAATGCCGGTCAGCTCGGGGGCAAAGTTGATGCCATAGAGGAGGATTTTCAAAAAACGATCCGATGTGAAATGCGAAAAATGGCGAAAACCAACACTGGCTCAGTGCCACTGGGAATGCCGTTGCGAGAAGGCGCGGGGGCATGGATTGCCGCGCTGCGCTCGCAATGACGAACCAAGACCTGGATCGCCGCGCTTCGCTCGCGATGACGGACACCCCCCAGCGCGTCATCGCGAGGCCGCAGGCCGTGGCGATCCATCTTCGGGCGTGGCGCGGGGGCATGGATTGCCACGCTGCGCTCGCAATGACAAGACTCGCGTCATCGCGAGCGCAGCGCGGCGATCCATGTCTGTGCTTCGCGGTACCGATAACGGGCCAAGGTGCCTACAGCAAGCCCGGGTACAAATCCTGCCAAGCCGGGTTCATCGCCTCGATCAGCGCCAGCTTCTTGGCCCTGGACCCGGCTTTGAGCTGCTTTTCCCGGCTGATGGCGTCGTACATCGTGGCGTGCAACTCAAAAAACACCAGCGTGTGCACGCCGTACTTCTGCGTAAATCCCGCAGCCAGATTGTTCTGGTGCTGCCACACCCGTTTGACCAAATCTGACGTCACGCCTACATACAAAGTGCCGTGTGGTTGGTTGGCCAGGATGTAGACGGCGGGCTGCATGGGGTATCGGCTCATGGGTCTGGTCCACCCGAGTTCGACACCAAACGCCCATTTTTCGGCTCCCACCCGAGTCGAGGTGTTTGCAATCAATGACTTGGACGCGTTGCCGAAGAGTTTCTGTAGTGGCAATTTATTTGTCTATCTGTGCTGGCAATGCTTAAAGCCGCTGCTACACTCCCTCCATGTTCATCAAGCTCACCCGGTCCGGCGGTCACACTTACGCCCAGCTGGTCGAGTCCTTCCGCGATGAACGCGGCAAGCCCCGCCAGCGCACTGTCGCCACCATAGGACGAGTCGACGAGTCCGGCGGCCAGGTCGACTCCCTTCTTGAGGGTCTGCTGCGCTCCAAGGGCCGATCGCTCTCCGATACGTCGGCGCCCCAGGTACGCTTCGAGTCAGCGCTTGCATTGGGCGATGTCTGGGCGCTGGACCAGTTGTGGCACGAGCTGGGCTTCGATGGGTTGTCGGCGGTGTTTCGTCGCGCACGCTTCTCCACCCCCGTCGAACACGCCTTGCGCGTGATGGTCTTCAACCGGTTGTGCGATCCCGACTCCAAGCTGGGCGTGCTGCGCTGGCTGCAGACGGTGAGCATGCCCGGCATCGATGCGGGCGCCATCACACACCAGCAGTTGCTTCGCAGCATGGATGCGCTGATGGACCACCAGGACGCGGTGGATGAATGCGTGGCCAGGCTGCTGCGCCCGCTCATCGACGAGGACCTGTCGGTGGTGTTCTACGACCTGACCACCATCCGCGCGGCCGGGCTCAGCCAGCAGGAAGGCGACGTGTGCCACTTCGGCATGTCCAAGGAAGGGGGCATTGCCCGCCAGTTCATGCTGGGCGTGGTGCAGACGGCCGACGGGATGCCCATCTACCACGAAGTGTTCGACGGCAACACAGCAGAGGCACCAACGCTGGAGCCGACCCTGAAGAAGGTGCTTGCGCGTTACCCGCACATTCGCCGGCTGGTGGTAGTGGCTGACAGAGGGCTGCTCTCGCTGGACAACATCGAGGCACTGTCTGTGCTGTGCCTGGGAGGCAGCCGGGCGCTGGAGTTCATCCTGGCAGTGCCGGGGCGCCGCTACGGCGAGTTCGCAGACATTCTGGAGCCGTTGAGCGCCCGGGTGGCCGCATCCGAGGAGGAGAGCATCGAAGAGGCGCAGTGGCAGGGCTTGCGCCTGGTGGTAGCGCACAACCCGCAGCAGGCGGCCGAGCAGACCGCCCAACGCCGAGCACGCATTGCCAAGCTGCAGCAGCGCGCCGAGCAACTGGCGGGCAAACTCGACGCGCAGGACGGGGGCAAGGTGCAGCGCGGCAGGAAACTGTCGGACTCCGGTGCCAAGGCGCGCTTCTTCCACGAGGTCAGCGATGCGCACCTGGCGCGCATCGTGAAGGTGGATTTGAAGTCCGATCTGTTCACCTATGACATCGACCAGACGGCGCTGGCACGGGCCGAGGCGATGGACGGCAAGCTGCTGCTGGTGACCAACGTCCAGGATCTCAACCCGCACGAAGTGGTCGGACGCTACAAGGCGCTGGCCGACATCGAGCGGGGGTTCCGGGTGCTCAAGTCCGAGATCGAGATTGCACCGGTGTTCCACCGGCTGCCCGAGCGGATCCGGGCGCACGCGGGCATCTGCTTCATCGCGCTGATCCTGTACCGCGTGATGCGCCAGCGGCTCAAGCTGGCTGGCAGCCCGCTATCGCCGGAATCAGCACTTGCCGACCTGCGGCGCATCCAGCGCCACAGCGTGAGCATCAACAACGCCGCGCCCATCCAGGGCGTATCGACCATCGCCCAACGCCATGCCGATGTGCTAGCCGCATTGAAGATCAAGAAACCCTCGAACGACGCTCAATTGACTCTGTTGTAGTGGCAGCCGAAACGCGGCGCCTATACAGATCAATGGCTTATACGACTTGGTGTCGAACTCGGGTGGCCAGCCTGGGCGTGTGGCACAGGTCTGCCAGTCGGGCATTGGCGTTGGTGGGGGGCGGTCATGGGATCGTCGGGGCCGGGGTGGCAATCGGGTGGCGCGGCCGGAGCGCGGTCTATGCCGGGAATGGGCATCGAAATGGCTTGTAGCGCTCTTAGGAAGGGTGGATTATGCTATTAATTTAGGAGCTGATGCGGTGCGGAGAATGGATTGCCGCGCTGCACTCGCAATGACGTGGACGGGGCCACGGACGGTTGTTATTTTTGCGCTGCCAAAAAATCGGCATACGCCCGCGCCAGCCCGTCTTCCAGCGTCACCTGGGCGTGCCAGCCCAGGGTGTTCAGGCGGGCAGAGTCCATCAGCTTGCGCGGCGCGCCGTCGGGTTTGCTGGTGTCAAACGTCACTTCGCCCTGGTAGCCCACCACTGTGGCCACCGTGCGGGCCATGTCGGCAATGGTCACGTCGCTGCCATAGCCCACGTTGATGTGGCTTTGCATGGGCTGGGTGTGGGCTGTGTAAGTGGCGCTGTCCAGGTTCATCACGTGCACGCTGGCGGCGGCCATGTCGTCCACGTACAAGAATTCGCGCAGCGGGGTGCCGGTGCCCCAGATGGCCACGCGGGGGGCCTGGCTGGCTTTGGCCTCATGAAACCGGCGGATCAGCGCGGGGATGACGTGGCTGTTTTCAGGGTGGTAGTTGTCGCCGGGGCCATACAGGTTGGTGGGCATGACGCTGCGGTAGTCGGTGCCGTGGCTGGCGCCGTACTGGCGGTTGTAGCTTTCACACAGCTTGATGCCGGCAATCTTGGCAATGGCATAGGGCTCGTTGGTGGGCTCCAGCGGGCCGGTCAGCAGCGCGGCCTCGTTCATGGGCTGCGGGGCCAGCCGGGGGTAGATGCAGCTGCTGCCCAAAAACAGCAGCTTGTGCACGCCTGCGCTCCACGCCTGGTGGATGACGTTGGCCTCCATCATCAGGTTTTGGTAGATGAATTCGGCCGGGTAGGTGTGGTTGGCGTGGATGCCGCCCACCTTGGCTGCGGCCAGGTAGACCTGGTCGATGCGCTCGGTGGCAAATAGCTGGCGCACGGCCTGCTGGTCGGTCAGGTCCAGCTGGGCGTGGGTGCGGGTGATGATGTCGCTGGCAGGCTGGCCCTGGGCCAGCAGGGTGCGCACGATGGCGCTGCCCACCATGCCGCGGTGGCCGGCGACAAAGATGCGTGGGGATGTGGTCATAGGGTGCTGGGTTTCGTCATTGCGAGCGTGGCGGGGCAATCCAGGTCTTGGGATCCCGTCATTGCGAGCGTAGCGTGGCAATCCATGTGCCGCGCCCTGTTCCGCCATGGATCGCCACGGCCTTTGGCCTCGCGATGACGCGGTGGGGGGTGTCCGTCATGGCGAGCGTGGCGCGGCGATCCAGGTCTTGGTTCGTCATTGCGAGCGCAGCGTGGCAATCCAGGTCTTGGTTCGTCATTGCGAGCGCAGCGTGGCAATCCATGTCTTGGTTTGTCATTGCGAGCGCAGCGTGGCAATCCGTGCGCCGTGCCCTGCGCCGCCATGGATCGCCACGGCCTTTGGCCTCGCGATGACGCGGTGGGGGGTGTCCGTCATCGCGAGCGTGGCGTGGCAATCCATGTCTTGGGATCCCGTCATTGCGAGCGTAGCGTGGCAATCCATGCGCCGCGCCTTGCTCCGCCATGGATCGCCACGGCCTTTGGCCTCGCGATGACGCGGTGGGGGGGTGTCCGTCATGGAGAGCGCGGCGTGGCAATCCAGGTCTTGGTTTGTCATTGCGAGCGCAGCGCGGCAATCCATGCGCCGTGCCCTGCGCCGCCATGGATCGCCACGGCCTTTGGCCTCGCGATGACGAGGTGGGGGGGTATCCGTCATTGCGAGCGTAGCGCGGCGATCCATGTCTCGGTTCGTCATTGCGAGCGTAGCGTGGCAATCCATGCGCCGCGCCCCGCTCCGCCATGGATCGCCACGGCCTGCGGCCTCGCGATGACGCGGTGGGGGGTGTCCGTCATGGCGAGCGAAGCGCGGCGATCCATGTCTTGGTTCGCAGCGCGGCAATCCATGGGCTTACTCCACACTCACGGCCACGCCGTAGCCGTGGGATTTCAGCAGGGCATGGCGGCGGGCCTGGTCGAGGTCGTGGGCCACCATTTCTTCGATCATCTGGTCGAGGGTGATCTCGGGCACCCAGCCGAGTTTTTCTTGGGCTTTGCGGGGGTCGCCCAGCAGGGTCTCCACTTCGGCGGGGCGGAAGTAGCGCGGGTCGATCTTCACCACTACGTCCCCTACGGCCAGGGCCGGGGCTTTGTCGCCGGTGATGGCGGCCACGGTGCCGACCTCGTCCACGCCCTTGCCTTCAAACTGCAGGGTCACGCCCAGCTGGGCGGCGCTGCGGGTGATGAATTCGCGCACGCTGACCTGTTTACCGGAGGCAATCACAAAGTCTTCGGCCTGGGCCTGCTGCAGCATGAGCCACTGCATGCGCACGTAGTCGTGGGCGTGGCCCCAGTCGCGCAATGAGTCGATGTTGCCCATGTACAGGCAGTTTTCCAGGCCCAGGGCGATGTTGGCCAGGCCCCGGGTGACTTTGCGGGTGACGAAGGTTTCGCCGCGGCGTGGGCTTTCGTGGTTGAACAGGATGCCGTTGCAGGCATACATGCCGTAGGCCTCGCGGTAGTTCACGGTGATCCAGTAGGCATACAGCTTGGCCACGGCATAGGGGCTGCGGGGGTAGAAGGGGGTGGTTTCCTTCTGCGGGGTTTCCTGCACCAGGCCATACAGCTCGCTGGTGCTGGCCTGGTAGAAGCGGGTTTTTTTCTCCAGCCCCAGGATACGGATGGCCTCCAGCAGGCGCAGGGTGCCCATGCCGTCCACGTCGGCGGTGTATTCGGGGCTCTCAAAGCTCACGGCCACGTGGCTTTGGGCACCCAGGTTGTAGATCTCGTCGGGCTGGGTCTGCTGGACGATGCGGGTGAGGTTGCTGCTGTCGCTCAGGTCGCCGTAGTGCAGCACAAAGTTGCGGTTGTCGATGTGCGGGTCTTGGTAGATGTGGTCCACGCGGGCGGTGTTGAACAAGCTGGCGCGGCGCTTGATGCCATGCACCACGTAGCCTTTGGCCAGCAGGAATTCGGCCAGGTAGCTGCCGTCCTGGCCGGTGATGCCGGTGATGAGGGCGGTTTTGGGGGTGCCGTGGCCGGGGGCGGGGGCTTGGGTGCTCATGCGGTGTGTTTCAGAAGGTCTTGGAGAAGGTCTTGGTGCTGGGGGCTGGCCCGCTACGCAGAGGGTCAGGGGTTGCCGGCTTGGCCGGCGGTGGTGCGGCCATAGGTGTCTTCAAAGCGCACGATGTCGTCTTCGCCCAGGTAAGAGCCCGACTGCACTTCGATGATCTCCAGCGGCACGCGCCCGGGGTTGGCCAGGCGATGCACGGCGCCCAGGGGGATATAGGTGCTCTGGTTTTCGGTGAGGATGATCACCTTGTCGTCCACGGTGACTTCGGCAGTGCCGGTTACCACGATCCAGTGTTCGGCGCGGTGGTGGTGCATTTGCAGGCTGAGTGCGGCGCCGGGCTTGACGATGATGCGTTTCACCTGAAACCGGGGGCCTGCGTCCACGCTGTCATACGAGCCCCAGGGCCGGTGTACCTTGCGGTGGGTGGTGTGTTCGGTGCGTTGGTGGGCGTGCAGCTGGCCCACCACGTGTTTCACGTCCTGGCTGTTGTGGCGGTGGCTCACCATCACGGCGTCGGGGGTTTCCACCACCACAACGTCGTCCATGCCCACCACGCTGACCAGCCGGCTGGTGGCATGCACCAGCGAGTTGCGGCTGTCGTGCAGCAGCACGTCGCCGGTGGTGGCGTTGCCGGCGTCGTCTTTGGGGGCCACTTGCCACACGGCTTCCCAGGCGCCCAGGTCGTTCCAGCCGGCGTTCAGCGGCACCATGCGGATGTCAAACGCGCTGCCGGGGCAGTGCTCCATTACGGCGTAGTCCACCGATTCGGCTGGTACATGGGCAAAGGCGGTGTGGCCGGGGCGCACAAAAGGGCCGTCGGTGCTGCGGGTGGCCCAGGCGCTGCGGCAGGCGGTGGCAATGTCGGGGCGGAACGCGTTCAGGGCCGCCAGCCACACGGAGGCTTTCAGCACGAACATGCCCGAATTCCAGTGGTAGCCGCCCTGGGCCAGGTAGCGCTGGGCGGTGGCCAGGTCGGGCTTTTCCACAAACTGCGCCACCCGGTCGGCTGCGCCGGGGGTGTCGGCGGGCTCACTGCGGATGTAGCCATAGCCGGTTTCGGGCCGGTCGGGGGTGATGCCCAGGATGGCGATGCCGCCCCCTGCGGCGGTGTGGATGGCCTGGTGCAGCGCGGCGGTGAAGGCGGTGGGGTCGGTCACGGTCTGGTCGGCCGGGGTGACGACCATCACAGGGTCGGTGCCGCCGTCCAGCGCCTGCAGGGCGGCCAGGGTGAGCGCGGGGGCGGTGTTGCGCCCGGTGGGCTCCAGCAGCACGGTGCCGGGTGCGGTGTTCAGGGCGCGCAGCTCGTCGAGCATGAGGAAGCGGTGTTCTTCGTTGCCCACCACCAGGGGCGGCTGCACGGCCAGTGCGCCGTGGCCCTGGGCTGCACAGGTGGCCAGCGCGGCGAGCCGCAGCGTGGCCTGCTGAAACAAGCTGTGCTGGGGGGTGTTGCCCGCCAGCGCCAGGAATTGCTTGGGGTGGCCGGCGCGCGACAGAGGCCACAGCCGCGTGCCGCTGCCACCACATAGCACAACAGGAAGCACTGCAGTGATGGCCGCCTGGGGCAAAGAAGAGGTCATGGTGTGAATGTGGTGGTGCTTTGAGTTGGTTTGTGGTTTATACCCCCGGGTGAAATCACGATGCATCCTGTATCCCAGGGTCGGCGCACGATACGGCGTTACGCTTTCTTGTGGGTGTCAATCGCTGTGTTTGCGCACCTGACCCGCCACGTTGATTGCGGCATTGCCGGGTGCATTCAGCGGTGGTTTCAGTATGAAAAAGGGCGCACAAAGAGCGTAAACCACTCTTTGTGCGCCCCGGAGGTGCGGTAATGCTGCGCCGCTCAGAACACGTAGCCAGCCGACAGCGTGAACACCGTGGGGCGGAAGCGGATATCGATCTTGCGTGCCTGGCCGGCGGTGGTGGCGGTCAGCTGGGTCTTGACGCGGGCGGTGAGCACGGCGGCGCTGAGGGACCACTTGTCGTTGATCTTGTAGTTCAGGCCGGCCTGGGCGGCCAGGCCCCAGGAGTCGGTCAGCCGGAGGTCGGTGGGGCCGCCGTTGAGCTGGTTGCCCAGTGCGGTGGATTCACGTTTGTCGAAGTTGGTGTAGTTCACGCCCAGCCCGACAAAAGGCCGGAAGGCGCTGTTGGCCTCGCCGAACTTGTAGTTGACGTACAGCGTGGGCGCGATCTGGCGCACCTTGGCGATCACTTGGCCGTTGAGGCGCTGCACATTGGGGGGCAGGGCTGGCGACAGCTCGGCCCGTACGTCATGGGTGGGGGGCAGGCCCAGGGCCAGCTCCACTTCCACGTTGGGGTTGATGTCGCGGGCCAGCGAGAAGAACAGCGTTCTCTGGCTGTCCACCTTCAGGCTGACGCCCGACGGGGGGCCGGGCAGCAGGGGGCCGACGGCATCGGTGGCGCTGGAGTTGGGCGCCAGGTGGGTGTAGCCCAGGCGCACCGTGGTGCCGGCAAGCCATTCGGTCTGGGCCGAGGCAGCGCCGCTGCCCAGGCAGGCCAGCGCCAGCACGCTGGCGGTGAGGGTGTTGAGGGATTTCATGGGAATTCCTTGTGCAGATGCGGATGCTGGTTCAGATGCCGGAGGCCAGCACTTGCTGGAAGAAGCCACGTGCGGCGGCGTTGCAGAACGGGGGCACCAGCGAGCCGTGGTAGGCCTGCGTCACGGCGTTGGCACCGCCTGCGGCGTAGGTGGCGGCCTTGGCCTGTGCAAAACCGGCGCGGGCGGCGGCGAACGGATCACCTGCGCCCGGCGAGGCGGAATCCACGTCCAGCACCGTCAGCAGGCCAGCGGCGGGCGCCAGCGGCGAGGGGGCGGTCCACAGGCTCTTCATCAGCTGTGTGTTGATGCTGTAGAACACCGTCGGGTCGCCATTGCCACCGCACAGCATCACCGGCCGCTTGGGGCTCCAGTTGCGCAGGTCGTTGGCCTTGAGGGCCTTGCGCATGGGATGGGCAGGCGCTGTGGCGGTGGCGCCGGTGGTCACTGCGGGCACGGCACCATCCGGGTTGGCCAGGGCGTCCAGCAGGAAGTCCACGCGGGACTGGTTGGTGATCAGGTTCTTGGTGCCAAAACCCAGTGCAAACAGCGGCGCCAGCGACGCAGGGGTGGTCGGTGGTGTGATGTTGTTGAACAGGGCCTGCAGCGCCGGTGTGGGCGCTGTGGGCACCGTGCTGCTGAACAGGGTCGTCTGCGGCAGCTTACCCTCCGCGAACAGGGTGCCGATGGGGGTGGTGGAGGGCAGCAGCGTGTCCATGCCTGGCGCAAACCCAGGCTCGTACACGTCCGTCAGGTTGGTGTAGATGTTGCCGTAGGCGCGCTGGAAGCTGGTCACCAGCATGGGGGTGAACACGGTGGAGCCCAGGTTCACATTGCCAAAGTACGTGGCCTCCCCCTGGGCGGCCAGTGCATAGGGGCCGGACATGGGGGCCGAGGCCGTCACCGTCTGGCCTGCAGCCTGCAGTGCGCGGTGGGTGGCCATGGCCACGTGTCCCCCTTGGGAGTAGCCGGTGAGCAGCAGCTTGCCGGAGTCCGCCGAGCCGATGTTGGGCAGCGCCTTGCGGGCTGCGGCCAGCGCGTCGATCATTTCCTTTGACTGCTGGTCGGCGTTCAGGTAGGGGTGGTAGGCCAGGCGCGAGGCGTCGTAGCCGGCGTAGTTGGGGGCCACCACGATGAAGCCCTGGGCCGCGTACATCGCGCCCAGCAGCGAGCCTTCGGACGCACCGGGGCGGGCCGGGTCGAGGATGTCGGCGATGTTGTAGGCGCGGTCGGTGGTGGTGCCGTGCGCATACAGCACGATCGGGCGCGCGCCTGCGCAGGCCGGGTCGCTGCCGGTGGGCACCATGATGGCGCCGGTGGCGTTGGTGGCCTCGCTGGCGCCGCCCACCGTGCCGTACTCCATGTAGTGGAAGTTCACGCCGCACTTCGGTGTGCCGGCAATTTGCAACAGGCTCTTGCCGTTGGCAGTTTCACCCAGCCGGGTGGCGAATTCGGCCGCCGTCATGCCGGTGACGCGCAGCGGCGGGTTGTGCACCAGGCTGCCACGTGCGCCGGAGTTGTCCACCGAGGAGGATCCTCCCGTGTCGGAGCCGCCACCGCAGGCGGCCAGCAGGATAGCCGCACTGGTCAGGGCCAGGCCATTCAGGTATTTCATTGTTGTTTCTCCTGGGGGGTAAAAAATAAATAGAACGACCGTTCTATTTTGTGGATCATAGGGGCAACCCGCATGTGCAGGGGAGTGGGAAAACACGGATGGAAACATTTTTGCGGCTCCATCGCCGCCGCCGGGCCCGTTCAGCCGCGCGGGTCGGCTGCCACCGCGGGTGTACCGCCATAACGCAGCTTCATCACCAGGATGGACAGCGCCAGCACCAGCGTGATGGCATTGGCCACCACCACCGGCCAGGCCTGCAAAAGCAGGCCGTAAGCCAGCCACAACGTCACTCCGGCGGTGAACACGCTGTACATGCCCAGCGAGATACCGCGTACGTCGCGGGTGCGGAAGGTCAGCCAGGCCTGGGGCACAAAGCTGGCGGTGGTCAGGCTGGCGGCGGCGAAGCCGATCCATTCGGTCAGGGGCATGGGGGGTACCTGCTGGGGCTCGGTTATGGCTGGGCCGGATGCGGCGACTCGCGAATCTCGCCACGGGTGATGCGGTTGGCGAAGCAGGTGGCCGATACGCCGTGGCGCTGTAGGCGCTCCATGTCCTCGTTGGGGCGGAACTCGGCCTGGTCTGTCGGGGAAGAGAGGTACTTGCCGATCAGCACCGGCAGGCGCGTGGTGCGCAGCTTGTGGCTTTGGAAAACCCCCCAGAACAGCGCGTCGCCCATGGATTTGATGGCGGAGCCGTCCCCGAAATAGCTGGGGTAGTATTTTCCGAGGGCGTCGGCTCGCCACAGTGTCGCCGGCCCGAAGGTGCCGCGCTCGCCCGTGCCGCTGCCCAGGCGCTGGTGGGGTTGCTGGTGTGGGGGCTGGTGAGGGCGGGGCGGCCAGTCGGGCACAAACTCGGTTGCGAGCAGCAGAGGGGCCTTGAACGGCTGGTCGAGGTGCTCTTCGTCGAAGCAGACCAGCCATTCACCACCCACGAGGGCTGCGGAAGATGCGCAGGCCGCCCCGACCAGCAGCTCCACCGCATTCACGGCCAGCCGGTCGTCGAGGTTCAGGTTCATCACATAAAACGAGGTGTTGAAAGCCACGGCTGCCGACCACGCCTCGTAGATGGACAGCGGCTCGGAGAAGACGTAGCAGTCGGCGTCCAACCAGTCGGGTGGCATGTCGCCGTTATCGAAGATATAGATGATCCGCACGCGCAGGCTCTGGCTGCGCAGGTTGCGGTAGTGCGACTGGAGCAGTTCGAGCTTGTTGTGCTGGCGGTGCCACACGGCGCAGAACACACCTACCAGGGTGTCTTGGCCATCAGTTTGTGTTTTGACTCGGGTGTAGTGCATGTGGAGCGGTGGTTCCTGGGTTCGTCTTCAGCGGTCGCGGGCGGTCCAGTCCACCAGCGCCTCGATGGCGGGGCGCACAGCGGCGGCGTTGGGGTGGTTGGCGATGGCCACTAGCACATAGCGTTTGCCGCTGGCGCCGTGCACGTAGCCGGCCACGCCCCACACGTCGCGCAGGCTGCCCGACTTGAGGTGGGCCGCCCCCGTGGCGCCACCCTGGATGCGGCGCAGCGTGCAGTCCACCCCGGTGATGGGCAGGGATGCGGTCAGCTCGGGCATGAGTGGCGAGGCCCAGGCTACCTGCAGCATGCGGGCCAGGCCCTGGGCGTTGAGGCGGGATTCGCGGCTCAGGCCCGAGCCGCTGTCCATCACCGGGGCGTCGCCGGGGCTGATGCGCGTCTGCCACCACTGGCGCAGCAGTTCGCGCGAGGCCTCGGTGCTGCCCAGGCCCTTGTTCTGCAGGCTCAGCGTGAGGAAGACCTGCTGCGCCATCACGTTGTTGCTGAACTTGTTGATGTCGCGCACCACCTCGGCCAGCGGCGGCGAGCTGGCGCTGAATGCCGGCTTGAGCGTGGCCGGCACCTGGCCGTCGCGCACCCGCCCCGTGAGCTGGCCGCCGGAGGCGCGCCACATGCCTTCGATGGCGCGGGCTGCGTAAGCGGCCGGGTCGGCATAGGCCACGGGCCAGACCCGCTCGCCGCAGGCGGCGGGGTACACCCCCTCGAAGCGGATCAGGTCCGGGTTGGCCAGCTCGGCCTTCAGGCCCGCGCGGTAGTCATTGCAGGCCGTGCCGGCCGCGGCCAGCGGCACGGTGGCCTGCAGCTGCATCCGTGCCATCGGCGGGTCGAAAGCCACGCGGGCCAGGCCGCTGGCGGGGTCGGGCGTGAAGCGCATCACCACCGACTTGAAGTTCACCAGCAGCGCGTCGGCGGCGGCGTTGTAGGGGCGGGTGGGTTC
>Ga0116181_1001270_pt1 | contig 22033 bp, 19 predicted proteins | sample AD_UKC075_MetaG_FD_89752 | JGI IMG/M metagenome (GOLD analysis project Ga0116181, IMG submission 89752) | Active sludge microbial communities of municipal wastewater-treating anaerobic digesters from USA - AD_UKC075_MetaG | ecosystem: Engineered > Bioreactor > Anaerobic > Digestate | place: USA... | reverse complement strand
TACTCGGCACCTTCTGGCTCGTCTTCGGCGGATGCGGCAGCGCCGTGTTCGCTGCCAAGTTCTTCAGCGAAGGGTCAGTGACCAACCCGGCGGGCACCGAGATCGGCATCGGCCTGCTCGGTGTCGCGCTCGCCTTCGGTCTGACCGTCGTGACGATGGCGTATGCCGTGGGTCACGTCTCCGGCGGCCACTTCAACCCCGCTGTGACCCTCGGCCTCTGGGCCGCCAAGCGGTTCGACAAGCTCAACGAGGTCGGCGCCTACATCGCCGCCCAGGTCGTCGGCGGCCTGCTCGCCGGCGCCTGCCTCTGGGGCTTGGCCAAGAGCGCGAAGGGCTCCGAAGCAGTCGTGGGCAATCTCGCCGCCAATGGCTACGGCGATCACTCCCCCGGCGGGTACTCGATGTGGGCGGTCTTCCTGGCCGAGGCCCTGCTCACCGCCTTCTTCCTGTTCATCATCCTGGGAGTCACCACCCGGCACGCGCCGGTCGGATTCGCGCCCCTGGCCATCGGTCTCGCGCTGACGCTCATCCACCTCATCTCGATCCCGATCAGCAACACCTCGGTCAACCCGGCCCGCTCGACCGCGGTTGCCTTCTTCAACGGCAACGGGGCACCCGGCCAGTTGTGGATGTTCTGGGTCGCTCCCATCGTCGGGGCGATCATCGCGGGCTTCACCTACGAGGCCATCACCGGCATCGACGCCTCCAACGAGGACATCGACGGCGAGTTGCAGCGCTGACGCTCCGCGGCCGACCGGCCGCTGCTGTCCGAGGCCCCAGTTCTGTCCGCAGACTGGGGCCTCGGCCTTCATTAGGGGAGATTCAGCCTCAATCCTTCACTCGATCGAATGAAGGGTCTAGACTTGAGTTCGCCGAAACAGGAGGGACCGATGTTCGTCATCACTGCCGACCAGGTCGACAGCCGTCGCTACCACGACCGGGTGCCGGCCGCCCTGACCCTGCTGGCCCGCAATCCCTCGTCGGACGGGGGCTCCGGCCGCGGTTTCGAACGAACCGCCGGTGACGAGATCCAGGGCGTCTGCGAGGCGCCCGAGGAGGTGCTCGACATCGTCACCACGTTGATCCGTCACGGCCAATGGCGGATCGGCATCGGGATCGGGCCAGTCGACCTGCCACTGCCGGATTCGCCCCGGGAAGGTCGTGGAGCGGCCTTCGTGGCCGCCCGAGACGCCGTCCAGGCGGCCCACCCGGTGCCGGGTCAATTGGCCGTCCGAGCGCGGTTCGCACCCGCCACGGCACGCGGCCTGCGGGAGGCGAGCGGACGGCATACCAAGTATGCCGAGAGCGCCCTGCTGCTCTACGCGCGCCTCCTGCGCTCGCGGACTCCGGAGGGGTGGCAGGTCATCGACCACCTCGCCCGTGGCCTCACCCAGAAGGACACCGCGGTGAAGCTCGGCGTGACGCCGTCGGCAGTGAGCCAGCGGGTGCGCCGCGCCGGGTGGCAGGAGCAGGTCCGAGGGCGCGAACTCATCGCCCACCACCTGTCGGTGGCCGACGGTAGAACGGACTCCTAGACAACGAGGAGGTCCGATGGCGACGGTGTCGTGGCTGCCGGTCGTGGGCGCGGTTGCGCTGGGCCTGGTGGCGATCGTCGGCGGCAGTCCGGTGACCCTGCTGGTGTTCCGCACGGTGGATCGAGACCACGGCCGCAAAGGCATCGCGCCGAGCGTGCAGGCCGCCGGTGGGGTGTTGCGCGGCGGGCGCGCCATCGGGCTGCTGGAGCGCGCGGCCGTCGTCGCGGCCATGGTGGCCGGCTGGCCCGAGGGCATCGGCGCGGTCATCGCGCTCAAGGGCTTGGGCCGCTTCGCCGAGTTGCGCGGTGACACCCCGGGCACTGCCGAGCGCTTCCTCATCGGTAGCTTCACCAGCCTGCTGTGGGCGGGTGTGTTGGCTGCGTTGGCCCGCGTTCTGGTGGTGTCGGCAGGCCTGATCGCAGGGCCATGAGTGGCGAAGACTACGTCCCGGTGGGCCGCAGCGGGGGTCCCCGCCGCGGGCTTCGCTGATAGCGTCGAGCACAGCCCAATCCACCGACGCCAAAGGGAGATTTCGTGAGCACCACGCCCGTCAAGGTTGCCGTCACCGGCGCTGCCGGCCAGATCGGTTACAGCCTGCTCTTCCGCATCGCCAGCGGGGCGTTGCTGGGTCCGGACACCCCGGTCGAGCTGCGCCTGCTGGAGATCACCCCCGCCCTCAAGGCCCTCGAGGGTGTCGTCATGGAACTCGACGACTGCGCCTTCCCGACCCTTGCCGGCGTCGTCATCGGCGACGACCCCGAGAAGGTCTTCGAAGGCGCCAACGCCGCCATGCTCGTGGGCGCGATGCCGCGCAAGGAAGGCATGGACCGCGCCGACCTGCTGGCCGCCAACGGCAAGATCTTTACCGGCCAGGGCGCCGCCCTCAACAAGGTGGCCGCCGACGACATCAAGGTGCTCGTCACCGGCAACCCGGCCAACACCAACGCCCTCATCGCGATGGCCAACGCCCACGATATCCCCAAGGAGCGCTTCAACGCGCTGACCCGCCTGGACCACAACCGGGCCAAGACCCAGCTGGCGCAGAAGCTCGGGGTGCACGTCGACGCGATCACCAACCTCGCGATCTGGGGCAACCACGACGACTCGATGTACCCCGACCTCTACAACACCAAGGTCGACGGCAAGATCGCGGCCGACCTCGTCGACGAGGCCTGGATCACCGACACCTTCATCCCGACCGTCGCCACCCGTGGCGGGGCGATCATCAAGGCTCGTGGCCTGTCGTCGGCGGCCTCCGCGGCCAATGCGACGATCGACCACATGCGCGACTGGATGCTCGGCACCAGCGACTGGGTGTCGATGTCGGTGCCGTCGGATGGCTCTTATGGCGTGACCGAGGGCATCGTGTCGTCGTTCCCGTGCGTGGTGAAGGACGGCAAGTACGAGATCGTCCAGGGCATCGACCTGTCCGACTTCAGCCGGGAGCGCATCATGGCCTCTGTGGCGCGCCTGGAGTCCGAGCGTGACCAGGTCAAGGCTCTCGGCTTGATCTGATCCAGCACCGAGCAACGCGTGGGGTCCGGCCGAATTCGGCCGGACCCCACTGCTTTTCGTCGGTCGGCTTTTCGTCGGTCGGCAGGATCAGGGCATCGGATCCAGTCGCACCAGGCTGAAAGCGACCCCGACAGCCAAGGCCAGGCCCAGCCAACAGCCGATGTCGACCCAGGCCCGGCGCACTTCCAGTCCGCCCGGTTGGGGTTCGAGACCCCGCAGCAGCGCACCCAGCGCCAGCCCGCCGGACACGACATAGCCGCCCGCGCGGATGTAGCCGAATCCCGACAAGGTCAATCCGACCAGGACGACGACAAAGACGATCCACCAGGGACCGAGTCGACGCAGCGCACGGCGCTTCACGGCAACCCGGACTCAGCGGCACGCTGCGAGCTGGCGCTCGGCAGCGGCGACGACATTGGCCAGCAACTCGGCCCGCGTCATCGGACCCACTCCGCCCGGGTTGGGGCTGATCCAGCCCGCCACGTCGGCCACCTCCGGGGCCACATCCCCCGCCACGCGACTCTTTCCCGTCTCGGGGTCCACGACCCGGGAGACGCCAACGTCGAGCACTGCCGCACCGGGCTTGACCATGTCGGCGGTGATGATCCCGGGGACGCCCGCAGCGGCGACGACAATGTCGGCCTGCCGCACCTCGGCGGCAAGATCACGGGTGCCGGTGTGGCACAGCGTCACGGTGGCGTTCTCACTGCGCCGGGTGAGGATGAGCCCGAGCGGCCGACCCACCGTCAGTCCCCGACCGACGACGACGACCTTGGCGCCGGCGATCGCCACGCCGTGCCGACGCAGCAATTCCAGGCAGCCCATCGGGGTGCAGGGCAGCGGCGCGGGTCGCCCCAGAACCAGCCAACCGAGGTTGACCGGGTGCAGCCCGTCGACATCCTTGGCCGGATCCACTCGTGAGAGCAGCGCCAACTCATCGAGCCCGGTCGGCTGCTGGATGAGAAACCCGGTGCACTCGGGGTCGGCATTGAGCTCGTCGATGACGTCCTCGACCTCGGCCTGCGTGGCGGACGCCGGCAGGTCGCGACGGATGCTGCGGATGCCGAGTTCGGCGCAGTCCTTGTGCTTGGCCGAGACGTACCACCTGCTGCCGGGATCCTCGCCCACGAGGACCGTGCCCAGACCCGGCACGATCCCCTCGGCTGCCAGGGCCGCGACCCGAGCCCTGAGCTCCACCTTGATCTGCTTGAGGGTCGCTGCGCCGTCGAGGATCTGAGCCGTCACGAGCCCAATCCTGCCATTGCGCGCCGCCGCAGCGTCGGCAGCACCGCGGCGACAGCCGTGAGGACCAGCCCGACCAGGACGACCGGAGAGACGGTATGCCGGGTGGCCGGGTTGAGCAGGTCGAGCGCCAGAGCGCCGAGTACCTGGCCGCACAACAGCACCAACATGGTGTGCAGCACCCCGAGGTGACGTACCACGACGGCAGCCACCCCAACGAAAACGACACCGGCCAGGCCGCCGAACCACACCCAGGGGGGCGCGCAATCCAAGCGCACCGCGCCGAGCCCGCCCGTGAGCCAGCGCACCAGAGCGACACTGCCCAGCAGCACCAACCCATTGGTGAAGTTGAGCCAGGTGGTCGCCCACGGAGTGCCGGTGGCGACGTTGACCCGGCCGTTGATCGCCGACTGCACCGAGTGCAGCCCACCGACAAGCAAAGCCAGGAGCACGGGCACGACGACGGCTGCCCCGACGGCGGTCGTGAGCCCCGATCCGCCGGACACTCCGCCGGTCGCTCCAGAGGCTCCCCCGGAGAGCACTCGACCCAGGACGGCGATGCCCACCCCGACGGTCGCGAGCACGGCGGCAACCACCCGGACCGTCGTCACAGCGGCACGCCCGGCGGGGCCAAGCCCCATCCGGTCCACGACGATGGCATTGCCGGTCTGACCGCCGACGACCGCAATGGTGAACAGGGCCACTCCGGCGAGCGGCACGGCATACGCCTGGACGAGCACGTAAGTGCCCCCCAACAGCCCGCCGAGGGTCTGCCAGAGCGGCATCCGACCGTCCCGGACGGCGCTCGCGAGCGTTCGGAGGCCCGCTTGGGTGCGACGGGATGACAACAGCACCATGGTCAACACGACCCATCCCGACCCGAAACTCCACAGCGCCGCATACAGGGGCTCGTGCAGCCGCGCGGAGAGCTCGCCGTTCATCCGTGACTGGCCGGCCGAGAGGGCGCCGATGAGCAGGCCGGCGAGCCCGGCCCAGGACCAGACGCCGTCGTGGCTGCGCGCGGGAATCGCCGGAGGGGCGGCCGGCTCAGTGCGCGAAATGCCGAGTCCCGGTGAAGTACATCGTCACCCCGGCCGCCTCAGCTGCCGCGATGACCTCGGGGTCACGCATGGATCCGCCAGGAGCAACGACCGCCCGCACACCGGCGTCGAGGAGCACCTGGAGCCCGTCGGCGAAGGGGAAGAAGGCGTCCGAGGCCGCCACTGCGCCGCGCGCCCGATCGGCCCCAGCCCGAGACACGGCCAGGTGGCAAGAATCGACCCGGTTGACCTGGCCCATACCGATGCCGACCGAGGCACCCTCGCGCGCCAGCAGAATGGCATTGGACTTGACCGCGCGGATCGCCCGCCAGGCGAACTGCAGGTCGGCGAGGGTCGCAGCGTCGGCGGGAGCACCTGTCACGAGGCGCCAGTTGGCCGCGTCGTCACCGCCGACGACAGCTCCCGACTCGTCGCGGACCACCGCGTCGAGCAGGTCCCGTTGCTGCATGAGCAAGCCACCAGCGATGGGCCGGGTCTCGACGCCGACCCGCCCGGCGCGCTCGGCGGGCAGGCGCAGCAGGCGGATGTTCTTCTTGGCCGACAGGATGTCCAGCGCCTCGGGCTCGTAATCCGGCGCGACGACGACCTCGGTGAAGATGTCCTTGACTCGCTGGGCCATCTCGACGGTGACCGGCCGGTTGACCGCGATGATCCCTCCGAAGGCCGACACCGGATCGCACTCGTGGGCCCGCAGGTGCGCCTGCGCGATGTCCTCACCGACGGCGATGCCACAGGGGTTTGCGTGCTTGACCACGGCGCAGGTCGGCTGGTCGCCGTGGTCATAGGCCGCCCGCACCGCCGCGTCGGCGTCGATGTAATTGTTGTAGGACATCTCTTTGCCGTGCAGTTGGTCGGCGGTCGCGATGCCGGTCGCGGCATACCCGTTCAGGTAGAGCGCCGCGCGCTGGTGCGGGTTCTCCCCGTAACGCAGCGCCGCGCTCTTGTCCCAGGTGGCCCCGACCCAGGCGGGGAAGCCCTGCCCGTCGGAGGTGTCGGTGAGCACATTGCCCATCCAGGAGGCGACGGCCACGTCATAGGTCGCCGTGTGGACGAACGCCTCGGCCGCCAGCCGCTTGCGCTGCGCGAGGGTGAACCCCCCGTCGCGCACGGCCTGCAAGACCATCCCGTATGCCGTGGGGCTGGTGACGACCGCGACGCTCGGGTGGTTCTTGGCGGCGGCACGGACCATCGACGGCCCGCCGATGTCGATCTGCTCGACGCACTCGTCCGGCTCGGCGCCCGAGGCGACCGTCGCCGTGAACGGGTAGAGGTTGACGACGACCAGCTCGAAGGCGGCGATGCCCAGCTCGGCCAACTGCGCCACGTGCTCGGGCTTGCGGGTGTCGGCCAGGAGCCCAGCATGCACCCGCGGGTGCAGGGTCTTGACCCGTCCCTCCAGACACTCGGGGAAACCGGTCAGCGACTCGACCTTGGTGACCGGCAGCCCGAGCGACTCGATGAAGGCGGCCGAACCGCCCGTCGAGACCAGTTCCACACCCGCGTCATCCAACCCCCGGACGAGATCGGCCAGGCCGGTCTTGTCGTAGACCGAGACGAGGGCGCGTCGCACCGGGCGGACGTCTTCCGAGGGGCCGGGGGCACTCACAGCGGCGGACATGGGGTCTCCTGTCGTGTGTCAACCGGGGCACCCAGGCGGGCGATGCTCCCGAAATCACTCCCCGGTGGTTGCCCACCTGCGCCAGTCGTCGTCGCGATCGAGTCTAGTGTCGGCACACCGAGCCGCGTGCCCGGTCAGCGGCCGATCCGCACCGCCCGGCCGGACACGGCATACCCCTCCCGCGCCATCCGCCCGACGATGTCCACGAGCATCCGCCGCTCGATGACCTTGATGCGCTCGTGGAGGCTCTCCTCCGTGTCATCGGGTTCGACCGCGACGGCGTGCTGCTCGATGATCGGCCCGGTGTCGACGCCGGCGTCGACGAGGTGGCAGGTGGTGCCGGTGAGGGTGACCCCATAGGCCAACGCGTCGCGCACGGCATGCGCGCCGGGGAAGGCCGGAAGCAACGCGGGGTGGGTGTTGACGACGGTATGCCGGCCCAGCGTCTGCGGCCCGAGGAGCTTCATGAAGCCCGCCGACACGACGAACGCCGATGCATAGGAGTCGAGTTGGTCGGCCAGGGCCGCATCCCAGTCCGCGCGCGACGAGAAGTCGGCCACCCGGCATACAAAGCTCGGTATGCCGGCCGCTCGGGCGCGATCCAGCCCCGCGATCCCGTCCCGATCGGCTCCGACCGCCGCGATCCGCACCCCGTATGCCGGGTCAGCACTCGCGTCGATGAGCGCCTGCAAGAGGGTCCCCGAACCGGAGACCAGGACGATGACAGCCGTGGGTTGGCGATGCTCAGGCACGACGGAAAGCCTATCGGCGGCAGGGACGTTGGTAGAGTGCGGCGGTGCTGGGGTGGACGCCTCGGCCTGCCTGTTACTCAAGGAGTCCCCATCACCTCGGCCCCTCGTCCCCTGTTTCGGGCCCTGACCGTGCTGCGGCTGGCCGAGACCCCCCGAGAGTCGATCGGGCGCCGTGGGGTGATGAGTGTCTTGGGATTGGTCTCGCAGAGCGGGGCACGGTTCCTGGTCAACCTCGTCGCGGGTCGCTTGGGCGGGCCGTTGGTCCTCGGTCACGTTGCGGTCGCGATGTCGGCCGTGCAGTTGCTCGCCTTGGTGGGTCCGACCTCGCTGGGATCCGCGGCGAGCAAGTACATGGCCCTCTCCCTGGGCGAGGACGACCTGGGCGGCACTCGCGCGGTCGCTCGACACATCTGGCGAACGACCCTCGCTTGTGCGCTCGTTCTCGGCCTCAGTGGTGGTCTCATCTGGAGGATCTGGTTCGACGGCGACTGGGCCGAGTCGCTGGCGGTTGCCGTGATGACAGCAAGTTTGTCGACCTACACCGTCGCGCGTGGCGCCTTCTTCGGGCACCGACATATCGGTCCGTCGGGGGTATGGGACGCCCTCGTCGGCGTGATCGGCGTCGTGGGCTCTGCGGCGCTGCTTGTCGTCGGGGTCCACAGTGTCCTCGCGCTGCTTCCTATGGCCCTTGGGTGGATCATCTACACCTGGGCGGGATGGCCGCGGGGGGCGGAAGGTCTAGCCTCGGCCGCAGTGCGGAGCGAGATCAACCACTTTGTTGTCGTCACCGCCCTGGGGACCCTGACGAGCGCCGGCTTCATCCAAGCTTCGCTGGTCGTCGCTCGGGTTGTCGGCGGGACTGAAGGCTCTGGGTTCTACTCAGCCGCGTTGACCATTTCGGCCCCGCTTTCGATCCTCGTCGGGGCGGCCAACTCGGTGCTGTTCCCGTCCATGGCGGAAGCTCTCGGACGCTCAGACGAAGGGTCCTTTCGCCGCCAGTTGCACCAGTCGACCGAAGTCGTGGTCGTCGTCATGAGCGGGGCCATCGGTCTGCTGATGGTGTTGAGTTCTCCAGTGTTGGCTTTGGTGTGGGGCGACCGTTTCCGTCCGGCCGAGCCTCTCCTACCGGTCATGCTCGGAGCCATCCTCGCCTACGTCACCGCGGTGCCCAGCGTGAGCGCGCTGGTGACTCGCGGCGCAGCCCAGGCCAGGATCACGACTGCTTTCGGCGTGGTCGGTGCCGTGGTCGGCAGTCTCGTCCGGCTCGGAACGGCTCGCTCCCTGGGAGTCCTCGGGGTCGCGTGGGGCTATCTCGCCTCGACGGTCGTCAGTTCCGGCCTGACTGTTGCCATCGCCTGGCGTCGCGAGGACCAGCGCTGGTGGGGTCTGTTGGCCCGCTTGGTCGTCGTGGCCGCGGCCGCGGCGGGAGGATGGCTGCTTCCTCGGACCGGATCGACCTTGGTCTGGCACTCATCCTTGGGCTTTCTCATGATCTGGGCCGTGGTGTTTGGGAGCCGATTGCGCGACGCCGCCACTCTGCTAGCGGCGCGCGGCCGAACTCCCTCGCCTGGCGCCACCCCGTGAAGGGCCCGTCCCGGCGAGGGTCCACCGGCTCATTAGGTACCGTGGGAACGAGCAAACAGCTGGGCCGGGCCAAAGGCAGCCGCCGCACCGATCAGCCCTCGTCAAGGAGAACAGTCATTAGGCGTCACGTGAAGTCCGATCATCCTTTCCGCCTCGCTTGGGCCGGCGTGGACTGTGTTGTCTGGGCAATCGCCCTCGTTGTCGCCTCGTGGTTGCGCTACGAGTTGCACCTGGAATCCATCGCGTGGCGCGGGCTGGCCGTCGCCGCTGTCATCACCGGAGCCGTGCAGTTGGTCTTCGGATTCCTCTTCGGCCCGTACGCCGTCGGGCACATGCGGGGTTCCTTCGATGAGATCGTTGACTTGGCCAAGACGGTGCTGGCGACGTCGCTGGTCGCCTGGATCCCCGTCCTCATCGCGAACCCAATCCTTGTGCCCAAGAGCGTGCCGATCATTGCCGGCGCCTTCGCCCTCGTGGGCATGCTTGCGCTGCGGCTCCTCGTGCGTAGTTGGAAGAACCGCCGCGGCTACCCCGGGGGGGACGCCGATGACAGCGGCGCGCGGGCCCGCGTCGTCGTCTTTGGAGCCGGCGAGGGCGGACGGGTGCTCGTTCGCGCCATGGTCCGCGACCGCAACCACCACTACCACCCAGTAGCGCTCCTGGATGACGACCCACTGAAGGCCCGCTTGTCAATCGAAGGGGTCCGGGTGCGCGGCACCCGCAACGACCTGGAGGACGTCGCGGCTCGCTACGACGCGGACACCCTGGCGATCGCTATGCCGTCCGCGGACGCCACGCTTATCCAGGACCTCTCCGACCGCGCAGCCCTCGCCGGCCTCTCCGTGCTCGTTCTGCCGGCGATCAGCGACATGTTCGCCACGCCCACCCTCGGCGACCTGCGCGACCTCAACCTTGCCGACCTGCTCGGGCGGCGCGCGATCCAGCTCGACACCACGGCTATCGCCGAGCGCATTTCCGGCAAGCGGGTGTTGGTCACCGGTGCCGGGGGATCCATCGGGTCCGAACTCTGCCGACAGATCCAACGCTTCGGGCCAGCCGCTCTATACCCCTTGGATCGCGACGAGTCGGGCCTGCACGCCGTGCAGCTCAGCATGGCCGGCACCGGGCTTTTCGAGCATGACGGATCACTCCTCGTCGACATCCGGGACAAAGTGGCGCTTCAGGAAATCTTTGACCGGGTCCGACCCGACATCGTCTTCCACGCCGCCGCACTCAAGCATCTGCCCTTGCTAGAGCAGTTCCCCTTCGAAGCGTACAAATCCAACGTCATAGGCACCCTCAACGTGCTGGATGCGTCTGTCGCGGCAGGGGTGGGGACGGTCGTTAACATCTCCACTGACAAGGCTGCTGACCCGACGTGCATGCTGGGCTACTCCAAGCGCATCGCCGAACGGCTCACCGCCGGCATGGCCCAGGACCACCCGGGTCGGTTCGTCTCGGTGCGGTTCGGCAACGTCCTCGGGTCGCGGGGGTCGGTCGTCCACGCTTTCACCGCTCAGATCGAACGCGGCGGGCCCGTCACGGTCACCCACCCCGACGTCGAGCGCTACTTCATGCTCATCCCGGAGGCCTGCCAACTCGTCCTCGAGGCCGCTGCCGCCGCACCCGGGCGCGGCGAGGTCATGGTGCTGGACATGGGCAAACCGCAGCGGATCGTCGATGTCGCGCGGGCGCTGATTCGGATGTCGGGTCGCACCGGGATCGACATCACTTTCACCGGGCTGCGGCCCGGCGAGAAGATGAGCGAGGACCTCGTCGCGCGGGGGGAAGACGTCACGGCCACCAACAACCGCCTGGTCACCGGCGCCACCGTGCTTCCCATGCAACCCAGCGAGCTCCCGAGCGAGGTCGTCGTCCACGACCATGCGTCGGCCTTGACCTGGACCCGTTCCCACGCGCTGGCAACGATCAGCGGAAAGGCGAGTTAATGCCGTGACGCAGGAGCCTGGCACGGACATCCGCAGTGACCGCTTCATATCGCTGTGGCTGGTCAATCAATACGCCCTTCGCATTGACCAACCCGGCATCACCCGGCACGCCACCCTGGCTAAGTACATGTATGCCGACGGCGTGCGCACCACCATTTTCGCGTCGCCCACGCACTACTGGAATGTCGGCGCAGTGCGGGCCGAAGCACGTGATCCAGAAGCACCGACGTTCCGCTACACCAGAACGCCCGCCATCGAGGTGAACGGTGTCCGACGGGTGCTCTCGATGCTGACCTTCAGCATGCGAGTCCTCTTCGCAGCAACGGTGCAGACCCGGGGCACCACACCTGACATCGTGCTCGGATCGAGCCCGCATCCGTTCGGGGCGCTGGCGGCATGGGCGATCGCCCGGCGATACCGAGTGCCCTTCCTGCTGGAGGTTCGCGATCTGTGGCCGGACTCGCTGATCCACCTGCTGGGTCTGAGTCCGCGCCACCCTCTCATCGCCATGATGCGGGTGCTCGAGCGCTTCCTCTACCGCCGGGCCAAGCTGGTCATTACCCTCCTGCCGGACAGCCGGGCCCATATCCAGCGGGTGGCGGGTCGCCCGGTGCCGGTGTTATGCATTCCCAATGGGTCAGACCTTACGCGGGTCCCCCCGGCGAAGGAACTCGCGGCCCATGACGGCATACGGGTCATGTATGCCGGGGCCCACGGAGTGGCAAACGCGTTGGGGCTGCTCTTGGACTCAGCCGCAGAACTGCAACGCCTCGGCCGCCACGACATCTCCATCCTGCTCGTCGGAGATGGCAAGGACAAGCCTGACTTAGAAGCTCGGGCCAGGGACCTCTGCCTGCAGCACGTTGTCTTCCGCGACCCTGTTGCCAAACACGAGCTGCTTGAGCTGCTGCCTGAAGCGGACATCCTCGTGCTTCCCGGACTGGACTCGCCGCTATACCGCAATGGCATCAGTCCCAACAAACTCTTCGATTACCTCGCAGCGGCCCGTCCGATTGTCATGGCGCTGGACGCGCCGAGCAATCCGGTGGCCCTGGCTGACGCGGGTGTCGTCGTCGCGCCGAGCGACTCCCAGGCACTCACTCACGGAATCCTCGAGGTCGCTGGATGGTCGTTGGCACGACGCAATGAGGTCGGTATGCGGGGCCGACGGTACGTCGAGGAGAACCATGAAATGCGGGGCCTCGCCGGGCGGCTCGCAGAGGCGCTCAGGACGGCGACAGCGAACCCTGCTCAAGGCCGCGACCGACAGCAGCAGCGATCACGTCACGTCGGCGTGCGGTCCGGATAGCGTCGCCCGAGTACCTTGGCCGGCACTCCAGCGACGACATCGCCGGGAGCCACATCCTTGACCACTGCGGCACCAAGACCCACGAGAGCGTCGTCACCGATATGAGCTTGGTTGATGATGGTGGCCTCCGGTGAGATCCACGCCCGAGCGCCGATCGTGACCCCACCGCTCACCTCGGCGCCGGCGATAATGAACGCCCCTTCGCCTACCGTGACGTTGTGCGCGATAAACACTGCGTCGTCGATCTTGACGTGATCGGACAAGACCGTCGGGTTGATCGTCCCCTGAGCGATCGTGACATGGCTTCCGATTTCCACGTCGTTGCCGATTGTCACGCCGCCCTGATGGGGGATGCGGATGGGAGTGCCGTCGGCCTCTACCTCAAACCCGAACCCTGGCCCACCGATGCTGGTGTGACTTCCGATTCGAACTCGCTCACCCAACACGCACCCAGTCTCCAGCACCGCATGGTGGCCGATGAAGCACCCGTTTCCCACGACCACTCCGTCATCGAGGACGGCAAAGTGTCCGACGTGGACACCGTCACCAAGAACGACGTCCTCCCCGACGAATGCCGTGGGACTCACGGTCGCCTCCCTACCAGTCGCCAGGTAATCGCGCACGACTCGCGCGAACACCAATCGTGGGTTGGCCACGCGCACCGCGTTGGGAAGGCCCTCCGGAGCTGCATCCGGCACGAGGAAGAGGGTTTTCGGATGCGCGCGGACCGTGTGCTCGATCTGTCCGTTCCACGTCTTTGCGAACGCGAGCGTGTGGTCCTGGGGCGCGCCTAGCGCGGAGACACCGGTGACGATGTTGCGCGATTCCAGATGCTGGCCACATGAGGCGGCAACCTCCGCGAAGCTAACCTTGGCCATGGGATGACGCCTTCCACACGAGTGATATGACTTCGAAAGCCTCGGCAAGGTCCAGGCGCGCCTGGTGACCACGGAAGACCGCTGCGCTATGGATATATGACGCGCCGGTATACCCTCGACCAAGCTGCTGTTGACTGGCGTACTGAGCGAGCATTCGCTCCTTCAACTCCAGGTCTTCCTCGCGGAGTTGGACATGCGCGTTGGTCGTCGAGTGGCTTTGATTCCAAGGAATCTCAAATCCGAGAATCGTGATGCCACGGAATGCCCTGACGCATTCTTCATGCACCACCCGGTGGTCTTGGTGAGTGTCTGTGCTTGCATGCGTGAGGACGAGGTCAGGCTGCAACGAACGCTTGACGGCGACCAGCGTTTCCAGGATGTCTTGCCGATGTTGGGGGAAGTTCCGCACGGGAAGCCGGTGTACGGTCGCCGAGGCAGGCTGCAACAGGGCCATGGACGCGTGGAACTCCCGTTCCAGCGTGTCCGCGGACGCTCCCACGGGAAGACTGGCCTCGGCTCGCGACAACGCGTGAACGTGAAGCTCCGCTCCGGCCTGACGGAGCCGCGACAGCGTACCGCCGCATCCGAGTTCGACGTCGTCGGTGTGTGCTCCGACAGCCAACACCCTATGAGACGTCAAGATCATCCGGTCCTCCTCCGATGCGCTTGCCCTCGGCAGTATGCAAAAACCCGGCGCTCCTCAGCCTATCGTCTCCCCCTTGATCAGCCTGGCAACGCACCGCTGGGTGCGGGACCTGCCCCTGCCAGACGATCTATACTTGCCTAGTTCCCTCGCGGCCAGCCCCTCGGGGCGCCACTCCCACCTCGCCAGGACGAATCGATGCGCACCGACCTCGCCCCGCAGCCTTCCCGGGCTGTCGTCGCGGTCACTGGAGCCACCGGCTTCATCGGCCAGCACGTATGCGCCTCCTTGCGACAGGCTGGCCACGAGATCGTCCCGATCGATATCCGGCCTCATTCGGACCCAGACGGTGTGCAGGATGACCTGTCGGACCCAGTCCGCCTCGGGGACATCCTGCGCGCGACCTCCGTCTCACGGTTGGTCCACGCGGCCTGGAACGGCCATCCTCGCAGCGCCGGCACCAACTACGCCGGGCAGTTGACCACCAGCGTGACGCCCACGACGAACACCATGCTTGCGGCTGCCCTGGCGGGGCTCGAGCATGTCGTGTCGATCAGCTCCGGTGGTGGATTGGCAGGAGTCGCCGCCGAGAGGCAGAAACCACCAGCCTACGGCTGGGCCAAACGGGTGGCCGAAGCTGTCGCGGTCGCGCACTCCGAGATGTTCGGATTCACTCTCACGATCCTCAGGCCGTCGGCCGTCTACGGTCCGGGGCAGAACCCGCGAACCGGGCTCGGCGCGATCACGGTCTTCGCAGACGCGCTGCTCCACCATCGCCCGGTCCGATTGCTGGGTAACGGCTCGGAGACTCGTGACTTCCTCCATGTCCGCGATCTGGCTCACGCGGTGGCGCTGTCCGCGTCCCACCAAGCCGACGGCATCTTTCCGCTTGGTGGTCCCGAGTCGCTGAGTCTTATCGAGGTAATCGCGCTGATCGAACAGGTGACGCAGACGCGGGCCACCATCGAGTACTTCCCCGCCACGGGGGTAGACCCGAACCAAGTCACGCTTGATGATTCGGCCTTCCAGAAGGCGACCGGATGGACACCGCAGATCCGCCTCCGTGACTCGTTGCCAGAACTCGTCGATTCACTGCGCAGGTTGACCCCGTGACGGGTGCAGCACAAGCGGCACGAATTCTCGTCATCACCGGCCGGGTGCCTTACTCCACGACCGAAGAAGCGTTCGTTCAAGATGAACTCGAAACGATGCTGCGGCTCGGGACTGACCTTCTCGTGGTTCCTGCTCGGTTGCAGACGTCAGGACCCAACCAGCAGGCCGTCGACTCCGGCCTCGTGGGCCGCGTCGTCGCCGAGAAGCTCCTCGCCCCGGCAGTTCTCAAAGGCGCGGCGCGCATCCTGGGGCGCCGTCCGGTCAAGGCCGTTCGAGCGAGCTTCCGGGCCGTCCAGGGCTCGGGCGGACTCCGCAATCTCATGACCAATGTGGCCATCATCCCCAAGGCGCTGTGGATTGCCGGACTGGCGCACGAGAGTCGCGCCGAGCATATCCACTCCTATTGGCTGGCTCACACCACGACGGCCGCGATGATCGCTGGCGAGATCACCGGCATACCGTGGAGTGCCACCGGATTCCGGTGGGATATCGACGCCCGCAATTCGCTCAGGTCCAAGTTGGCTAGCGCGAGCTTTATTCGCGTCGCCGACGAACTCGGCCAACGTCAAATCGCCGCTGCTATCGCCCAACTCGATCTCACGACACCGTTGAACCTCGTCCGGACCGGCGTCCTTGTGCCCGACGCCGCCGCCTGGCGATCCTCACCGCTGACCGTCGACCATTGGTATTGCCCAGGGGCGTTCGTTGAGAAAAAGGGACACACGTTCTTGCTTGACGCGCTCCTGGAAGTGCGGCGCCGTGGGAGGTCGGTTCACCTCGATCTCTTCGGCGACGGTCCGCTGAAGAGTCACATCTCGGCCAAAGTCGCCGAATACGGCCTCACCGACGCCGTCACTTTCCACGGAGTCGTACCCCTAGCCGAGCTGCGGGCCTGCATGATGCGGCATCGCCCGGTCGTGGTCCTGCCGAGCATTCGCTCTTCCGACGGTCAGGAAGAAGGAATTCCGGTCGTCCTCATCGAGGCCATGGCCAATGGCTGTCCGGTCGTCTCGACCACGACTGGGTCGATACCCACCCTGATCACTCCTGGGTGCGGAACACTGGTTCCAGACGAGGATCCAGAGGCGCTGGCCGATGCACTCGACGCGATCTGCGAGCACCCCGGCGCGGCTGGTGCGGCCGCAGACCGCGCCTACGAGCGGGTTCGATCGGAGTTCGATCGCGAAACCGTCGCCGCCACGATGCTCGACTTGATGGCTCACCAAGGGACGCTCCGATGACGTATGCCGACCTGCTCACCGGCGCTTTGGCGCTAGGGCTGCTGGGATACCTCGGCATCATCGTTCTGGTGTACCGACGGACCCGTGACCCTGGGATGACAACCATCCTGCTCCTGGCGTCCTACTGGACGGTCCTCGGCGCCTTTCCCATCCTCGCGACGAAGCGTCTGGACAACGGGGTCAATTACACCTACATGGAGGACCGGCTCTTCACGATCGTCGTGGATGGCGCCTACACCGAGACCCTGGCCGCCTACTTGCTCTTCCTCGTGTTGACCGCGCTGGTGACCCTCCTCCTGAGTCGAGACGCCTCACGGAACACACCGATTCGAGCGGGGTGGGACCGCTTGAATGCCGACTTCTCGCATGTGACGATGATCTGCGTGGTCACGGCCATCACCGCGGCCAAAGTGGTCATCGTCCTGCTGCTCTTGCGAGCCAGCGGCGAAACCGGGCTGAGTTTGTACGCGGCAACGCGCACCGTCAAGGGGGACGCGGCTGGTCTTCTAAGGATCTATCAGTATTTGAACATCCTTTCTTCGTATTCGTTGTCAGCGGGTCTAGCTCTGTGGCTGGGGTATCGAGGCACGCCGACGATGCGTCGGTCGACGCGGGCGTTCGTCTGGGCTGGGTACGGACTCTTGGGCGCCTTGGTTTTCGCCGAGAACGCCCTCCTGGGAAACCGCGCGGTCCCACTCATCGTGATGGCCGCCGCCGCCACCGGATGGATCCGCTGGGGTTTTTTGCGAGCCTCCCGTGCCCGCCGAGGTCCCATGCTCCTGCGATTCACCGCCTTGACTCTGGCCGGATTAGTCGTCCTCGGGACGATCGGGGTCTCTCGCGGGGGGAGTCTGACCAGTCCGGCCGCTGTCGCGGAAGCGATGGTCACCAATGTGTCGAAGATCGGCAATGTCGTGGGACAGGTCGTCGGCAGTTCCGAAATGGTCGCCAGCCATATGTCCCTGTACGGGGTCATCCGGGAAGAGAATCTCGTCCATGACGCCTGGTCGGCGAACAGTTACGGCACGTATGCCGACCTTGTCCAGGCTCCGGAGGACCAGGTCTTCACCGTCCACTACGTTGCCGCCTGGTGGTTGCGCACCGGGCCACTTGGCGTCATTCTCGCCGCGGTCTCGTTCGCACTCGCCTTGATCCTGCTGCAGCGCATCTCGTGGCGACCTCGATCACTCTGGGCAGCCAGCTTCGCCCTGCCGGCTGCGGTGCTTCCTGCGGCGGGAGCGCCCGTCATCCTCATGCGGAGCGGACCTGAGGCGTTACGCGCCGTCTTTGTCGAACTCGTGGTGCTACCCGGCCTCGTGTGTGGCGTGTGTCTGCTCGCCGGCCGCTCCCGAAACTCCCGCAAAGCCGTCCATGCCAGGGAACCTGCACTGTTCACTGCGTCTCAAGGAGAACTCCATGTCAACCGTACCCACTGACCTCACCCGTGCGATCGCCGCCATTCGGCGTCGCTGGATGGTCGTTGTTGCCGCGGTGGTCGGCGGTCTGCTGGTCGGACTTCTTCTCGGCTCCCGCTCCGGGGCGGCCACCTACGAAGCGGTCATCCCGACACCCACGATCGACTCCTCTGATCTCATCGACCAGGTGGTGGTGGTCCGCCCCTCTCTGGATGATCTGCTCGCCTTTGTTCAAGGCCCGGACGCTCGGGCTTCGCTGGGGGACCAGGTCGTCGGCTCGAGCGTCACCGGAGTGGTCGCGACGGACAAGTCGACCATCACCCTGCGCATCAGCGCACCTGATGCCGGCCGAGCCAATACCGCCGCTCAGGCCTACGCCAACCTCACCGCGAAGGCCTACTCAACGCAGCTTCTTGCCCAGGTGGCTCAGTCCATCAAAGCGATCGACGACGGCATCGCTATCTTGGCGAACCGCCCCGCCCCAGCCGCCGGACTCGCCTTCGACGGCAGCTACAAGTATGCCGAACTCGTCGTCCAACGCCGCTTCATCCAAGAAGCGAGCGCCGCACTCACGGTGGTCCCGCAGGTGCGGCCGATCTCCTCGAACAGCTCACCGTTCTCCACCGGCATATTGCTAGCGGTCGCCTTCGGAGCCGTCGCCTTGGCTGCGATCGGGCTGACCGCGACCCGCGATCGGGTGCTACGTTACGCCGCGGATGTCGAAGCGGTCCCGGGTTCCGGCCCCGTGGTGGCGGTTCTCGACGGTCGACAGCTGGGGTGGGCCGCCAAGGTCATGCTCGCCGAGCACCGGAAGGGTGGCGCCTCGGTGGCATTCGTCCCGAGTTCCTCCCAGCCGAGCGAAGCGCTGCGAGGCATCATCGACTCGTGGCAGGGCGACACTCCCGTGGTATGCTCTCCGACGTCAGTTCTGCCGACGCCGGGGTCGAGCTGCCCAGCGCTGTTCTCGTCGTCGCGCAACTCGGCAAGGACACCGCGGACGACCTCGCCGGAACGGCTCGGGCCCTGGCGGGAGCAGGGATCAAGAACCTCGGCACTGTCGTGCTCGCGACGCGCGCCTAACCCGTTGTGGGGCAGCCGGTCACCCGGTAGAGGCGCAGATCGCCCACCGTCAGCATGGGCGTTGTTGCCCAGAATCCGGGTGGCACCTGCATTCCGGGCGCCTCCACTGGACCGATGATCCCCTTGCTGAACGGGCGACCCCCGTTGAGCACCCACCCGACCTGGTCCAGCCGTATGATGGTGCAGAACTCCGTACGGTTGAGCTTGGTAAGGGACTCCCACAGGATGCGGCCGTGCTCGGTGCCCGGCCGGTCGCCCGCCACGAGGAAGACTGGCCACCGTCCGGTGTAGGCGTACAGGAGTGCGGAGCCGTCATTGGCATTGTTGAGAACGCGCTCCCCGGGTGGGACCAGGGCGGCAACCTCACGATAGAACTCGAGATCCTGCGCCGAGACGACGCTCTCCTGCGGATGAGTCGCCGCGTCGAGGTAGCTCCCGCGGAGGTACAGGTTGCCAGCGATGGCTCCCCAGAACACCACGACCGCCGCCCCCGCAGCCAGGAGGGCCCGGGAGGCTTCGCGCAGCCGGCGGTGCCCGGTGATCGCGACCAACGCCACGAGAATGCTGGGGAAGGGCGGGAGGCCGACGGTGCGGTACCGGTCGCCATACCAAAAGCGCGCGAGGCCGTCGAAGGCGGTGACATTGCGCAGCGTGGCGGTGAGGATGTCGAGGGCCACGGCGCCGCCGAGCAGCACGACCAGGTGGCGGTCGCGCGGATTCCGTAGGGCCAGGGCGATCCCGAGGATGACCAGCCCACCCGAGATGAGCTGCGGGAGGCTGTGCGCCGGGGCGTTGACGGCATACTGCACGACTTCAGCGACAAAGCCGAACTCCACCGGCCAACCGCGCGCGGCGTACGTCGTGTCACCGCGCCCAAACCTGAGGACGAACCCGGCCAGACCGATCAGCGAGCCCACGATCAACACCATCCGAAGGGTCACCCGAGCGCCTGACCTTGAGGCCCGACGGACCGCCACGAGGGCATACAGGAGCCAGAAGCCATAGCAGAGGGCGAGGACCGGGACGGTGATGCGGGGATGGAAGAGCGCCACCGCAGCGACCCCTGCCGCGAACATGGCCGCCGACGCCAGCCGAGATCGATCGCATCGCGTGCAGCCCAGCAGCCCGAGCAGCCCGGCGAAGACGAGCGGGGACATCATCGCGGCCACGCTGGTGGCCCACAAGACGCCCCAACCGAGCGGCCCCCAGGGCAATCCCCAGAACCCCCAGGACAGGGCAAGAGCGCCGAACGTCACCCGCTTCGAGGGTCCGAGCACGAACCGGGCGGCGGTAGTCACGACGCTGGGCCAGAGCCCACCGGCCAACAGACCTGCGGTGACATTGGTGGCGACGACGGCATCACATCCGGCGAGGTGCATGTAGAGGGCGGCCACGGAATGGAATCCGGTGGGGTAATAGACGCCCAGCGCGTGCCACGACGCGAAGTCACTGATGGTGGCAGGGGACGCGTTGCCCGATTCGTAGACAAATCGGACGGCGTTGGCGTCGAAGATCGCGTCCCAGGTTTGGGAGACGACCTCCCAACTTCCGCCACCCGCCCACCACAGCACCAGCAGTCCGAGCCCCAAGGAACCGGCCATCGCACCCGCCACCGCGACCGACCCGGCGATCCCCACCGGCGCCTCGTCGCGCCAGACGGAGCTGGGATGAGCACTGCCAGCCCTGGTGCGCGAGCTGCGGAGAGCCAGTCTGCGCCCAACGAGGGCCATGGCTCCCGCGACGAACCAGGCGACAGCAACGGCCGGCCAGCCGAACGAGTAACTGCCCCATTGCTGACCCCAGGCGGTGAGGGCGACGAGGGCCATCGCCACCGGGAAACCCGCGAGCGCGGCCATCACCGGGCGTGGCCTGGCCAGCCACACGAGCGCGGCGCCGAGGAACCACAACAGCGCCCCATAGCCCAGCGGTGCACCGAGCGCTGCGAGCAGACTCACATCAGTCGGACGGCGCTGCCGGATGCCGCGGACTCGAGGACGGCCTCGGCCACCTCGACGATCCGGACGCCCTGCTCCAGGGTGACGATGTCGGCGCCCTTCCCGAGGACAGCGTCCCGGAATGCCTCATGCTCGGTGCGCAGTGGCTCCGGCTTGGCGATGGCGTACCGCACCACGTCGCCTTCCGACACCCCACGGAAGTTCGTGACGTCGTCCCAGGTCTGAGTGGTCGTCCCGTTGGCGTAGTAGGTGAGATCGGCGCTCAACGTGTCGCACTTGAAGGCACCCCGCTCACCCGTGATGATCGTGACCCGTTCCTTCATCGGTGAGAGCCAGTTGACCAGGTGCGAGGTAACCGTGCCGCCCTGCAGGCGGCCGGTGATCGCGATGAGGTCTTCGTGCGCCCGGCCACTGCGGTATGCCGCCTGCGCGGACACCAGCTCGAACGGACGCTGGGCGACCCACGAGGTGAGGTCGATGTCGTGCGTCGCGAGATCCTTGACGACGCCCACGTCGGCGATCCGGCCCGGGAAGGGACCCTGGCGGCGGGTGACGATCTGGAGGATGCCCCCCAGGTGGCCCTCGGCGATCATCGCTCGGGCCCGTTGCAGCGAGGGGTTGTAGCGCTCGATATGACCGACGGCCCCGACGAGCCCTCGCGAACCGAACGCCTCGGCGAGTCGTCGAGCGCCGGCGGCGTCCGAGGCGAGCGGCTTCTCCAGCATGGTGTACACGCCCGCTTCGGCCAGCACCAGGCCGATCTGCTCGTGCAGACCGGTCGGGGCGGCCACCACGCAGTAGTCCAGGCCCTTGGCGACAAGTTCCTCGACGGTGGCCAGCACCTCGCGGCCCCCTGCTGCCCCGTGAATATCGCCGCCTGGGTCAGCGACGGCGACGAGGTCAACACCGTCCAGTGACCCGAGCACGCGGGCGTGGTGGCGGCCCATCATGCCCAGCCCCACGAGACCGGCGCGCAGCTTAGCCATCAGGCACCCGCCTTGGCCAGGGCGTTGACTGCGGTGACGATGCGCTCCAGATCGCCCTGCGAGAGCGACGGGTGCACTGGCAGGGACAGGCATTCCTTGGCCGCGAGTTCGGTCTGCGGCAGGTCGAAGTCGTGGCCGAAGGGAGCCAGCCGATGGT
>Ga0116181_1001268_pt1 | contig 22056 bp, 20 predicted proteins | sample AD_UKC075_MetaG_FD_89752 | JGI IMG/M metagenome (GOLD analysis project Ga0116181, IMG submission 89752) | Active sludge microbial communities of municipal wastewater-treating anaerobic digesters from USA - AD_UKC075_MetaG | ecosystem: Engineered > Bioreactor > Anaerobic > Digestate | place: USA... | reverse complement strand
AGTGGTCCGTGGCGCGTCTGCCGACATCAGGACGGTTCCCGTTCCACCGGGCGGGGTCAGATCAACGACCGCCGTGCCGTGTTCCTCCGGTACGGGCAGAAACGCCGGGTAGACGCCGACGTCGTCCAGCAGGTCCCGGTAACCGACGATCGTGCCGTCGGGCAGCGCGGTGACGCCCGACTTCAGGTGCAGCACCGTGGTGACCGGCACGGAGATCACCTGCCACCCGCGCGGTTCCACCAGGGCGGCCAGTTGGGCGACACCTTCGACGTCGGTACGGCTGCTGAGTCCGACATAGACCGTCCGCCCGACCTTGAGCACATCACCACCATCAAGGTGGCCGGGCTCGGATATCCGGGCTATCCGCAGTCCGAGCTCCGGCGCTCGGGCGGACAGGGCGACCAGGGCCGCCTCGGTGTCTGCCACCTCACCGCGGCGCGACGCGGCCCCCGGTGAGGCGAGAACCGCCAGATTGTCGAACATCACCACGGTGTCCTCCACGAAGACCCCGTCGGGATGCTCGTCGGCGGGCTCGACCTCATGAATGGCCCAGCCGCGCCCGGCGAACGCGTCGACGTAGCCCCGCCACTGCGCCAGTGCCAGTTCGGGATCGACCGGGACCCTGTCGCGGTGCGTCAGTTCGCCGTCGGCCAGAGCGGGGGACGGGCGGCGAACCAGCAGATGCCCGCTCACTGCCGGGCTGGGGCGGTCGAACCGGCCACCGGCATCGCGGGCAGACCCAGCTTGCGGTGATCCCACGACCGCACGCGGTCGGCGCGAATCCGCACCGCGACGCGCTTGTTCATCATCGCGTCCACGGCGGGCTTGAGATCGTCGCTGTAGGGCCCGTTGTAGCGCTCCCACACACTGACTCCGACCGCGAAGATGGTGTCGGGGTCGTCGTGAATCTCGGCGACCCCTTCGAAGGACACCCCGCGCAGGCTGTCGTAGGTCATCCCATCCTCGATCAGGAAGCTCACCCGCGGGTTGCGCCGGAGATTGACCACCTTCTGGGACTTGACCTTGGTCTCGACCCAGATCTCACCGTCGATGACGCCGTACCACATGGCGACCAGGTGCGGCTGGCCGTCCGGGCCCACGGTCGCCATGGTGCCGGTGCGGTGTCGGGCCACGAAGTCGGTGATCTCGTCGTCGGTCATGACGATCTGCTTGCGCTGGTTGGTTCCCATGGCATGTCAGTCTGTCAGGCAGCGCGCCCCTCGAACGCAGCCCGTCGAACGCCGGCACTGGAGGTCAGAGTCGCGTGGTCATCTCCGCGCTGGCCGAAAGCAAGTCGGCCGCCCATCGGGAGCCGGGCTTGCGACCGATCCGGTCGACGGGCCCGGACACCGACACGGCCGCCACCACGGTTCCGTGTCGATCCCGTACCGGGGCAGAGACGCTCGCGACTCCCGGTTCCCGCTCCGCGACGCTCTGGGCCCAGCCCCGCCGGCGTACCTCGGCCAGCGTGCGTTCGGTGAACGACGCCGAGGCCAGCGCCGTCGCGATCGTCTCGCTGTCGCAGTAGGCAAGCAGCACTTTGGCGCCGGAGCCCGCCGTCATGGGCAGACGGGTACCGACGGGAACGGTGTCACGAAGCCCGGCAGCGGGTTCCAGGGCGGCAAGGCAGACCCGTTCCAGGCCTTCCCGGCGGTAGAGCTGCACGCTCTCCCCGGTGATCTCGCGAAGCCGCGGCAGGACCGCCCGGCCGGCGATGAGCAGCGGATCCTCGGCACCGGCCGACAATTCGGCCAGTGCCATCCCAGGGCGCCATCGTCCGGCGTCATCGCGGGACAGTAGCCGGTGCACCTCCAGGCCGGCCGCCAGCCGATGCGCGGTGGCGCGGGGCAGGCCGGTCCGTTCGCAGAGCTCAGTCAGCCCGCAGGGTGATTCGGCGACCGCCCGCAGCACCGCGACGGCTTTGTCGAGCACCCCGATTCCGCTATCCTGTCCCATGATGAGAAACTAACCTCTCACATAGTGAGACGCTAGTCAGACAGACGCAGCGAACGGGATAGCGAGTCCGCCATGGATCAGTCACAGCAGCCGAGAACCCTGCCGGAGAAGGTCTGGGCCGACCACGTCGTCGTGGCCGGCGCGGGGAGCGGCGATGCCCGGGAGCCGGACCTGATCTACATCGACATGCACCTGGTGCACGAGGTGACCAGCCCGCAGGCGTTCGACGGACTGCGGTTGGCCGGTCGGCCGGTGCGCCGTCCGGATCTCACCTTGGCGACCGAGGACCACAACGTCCCGACCATCGACATCGACAAGCCGATCGCGGATCCGATTTCCCGGACCCAGGTGGAAACCCTGCGCCGCAACTGTGCCGAGTTCGGCATCCGCCTGCACCCGATGGGGGATCCGGAGCAGGGCATCGTCCACGTTGTCGGGCCGCAACTCGGACTGACCCAACCGGGCATGACCATCGTCTGCGGGGACAGCCACACCTCCACCCACGGTGCCTTCGGCGCTCTGGCCATGGGTATCGGCACCTCCGAGGTGGAGCACGTGCTCGCCACCCAGACTCTTCCGTTGCGCCCGTTCAAGACGATGGCGGTCAACGTCGACGGCGTGCTGCCCCCCGGCGTGACGGCCAAGGACATCATCCTCGCCGTCATCGCCAAGATCGGAACCGGCGGCGGGCAGGGTTACGTCATCGAGTACCGCGGCAGCGCCATCGAATCGCTGTCGATGGAGGGCCGGATGACGATCTGCAATATGAGCATCGAGGCCGGGGCCCGGGCCGGCATGGTGGCGCCCGACGAGACCACCTACGAGTTCCTCCGCGGGCGGCCGTATGCGCCCACCGGGGCCGACTGGGACGACGCCGTCGTCGCCTGGGAGCGGCTGCGCACCGACGACGGGGCCGAGTTCGACGCCGAAATCTACATCGACGCAGCCGCATTGAGCCCGTTTGTGACCTGGGGCACCAATCCGGGGCAGGGGGTGCCGCTGTCCGAGGCGGTTCCCGATCCGGAGTTGATGGGCAGCGACGAAGAACGTCACGCCGCCGAGAAGGCGCTGGCCTACATGGACCTTCGGCCGGGAACTCCGATGCGGGATATCGCGGTCGACGCCGTATTCGTGGGTTCCTGCACCAATGGACGCATCGAGGACCTCCGTGCCGTGGCCGAGGTGCTGCGCGGCCGTTCGGTGGCCGATGGAGTCCGCATGCTGATCGTTCCCGGTTCGATGCGGGTGCGGGCGCAGGCCGAGTCCGAGGGGCTCGACAAGATCTTCACCGCGGCCGGAGCCGAGTGGCGTCAAGCCGGTTGCTCGATGTGCCTGGGCATGAACCCCGACCAACTCGGCCCCGGCGAGCGATGCGCCTCGACGTCGAACCGCAACTTCGAAGGCCGGCAGGGCAAGGGGTCACGCACCCACCTGGTGTCGCCGGCGGTCGCGGCCGCCACGGCCGTGCGTGGGCGGCTCACGGCACCAGCCGATTTGGACCCGGCGCCAGCCGATTTGGACCCGGCGCCAGCCGATTTGGGCCCGACACCAGCCGATTCAGAGAACTGAGAGAGGACGCAGCGATGGAGGCCTTCCGCACCCACACCGGCATCGGGGTGCCGTTGCGGCGCTCCAATGTCGACACCGATCAGATCATTCCGGCGGTGTACCTCAAGCGGGTCACCAGAACGGGATTCGAGGACGGTCTGTTCGCCGCGTGGCGAGCCGATCCGTCATTCATCCTCAACCAGAGTCCGTTCGACCGCGGCTCGGTCCTCGTCGCCGGGCCCGACTTCGGCACCGGATCCTCACGCGAACATGCCGTGTGGGCGCTGATGGACTACGGCTTCCGGGTGGTCATCTCATCCCGGTTCGCCGACATCTTCCGCGGCAACGCCGGGAAGGCGGGACTTCTGGCGGCGCAGGTCTCCCAGGACGACGTCGAACTCCTGTGGAAGCTGATCGAACAGCACCCCGGGCTGGAAATCACTGTGGATCTTCAGGATCGGACCATCTCGGCGGGAACAGCCGTGGTGCCGTTCACCATTGACGACTACACCGCGTGGCGGCTGCTCGAAGGTCTTGACGACATCGGCCTTACGCTGCGGAAACTCCCGGAAATCGAAGCCTTCGAGGCCGCCAGGCCGAGGTGGAAACCACGGATCTCGACTGCCGGCAGTTGACCGGAGAGCCGAACCGGCTGGGCGGGCAGACTGTTAGCCACCGAATTTCGGGCGCTTAAGGGCGACAATTGCTTTAGCGATCCGGCCAGTACGGTTTTGCTGAAAAGCGCGTGGTTCATGGATATCTGCCTGGCCAGGGTTTACCGTATTTCCCAGTCGGTCCAGAGTGGGCCACTGTTGCGGAGGATTTGAATGAACAAAGCAGAGTTGATCGAGGTCCTCACGGAGAAACTGGACACAGATCGCCGCCATGCCGGCGAGGCCGTGGAGCACCTCATCGACGCCATCGTGCGAGCTGTGCAGAAGGGTGAGAGCGTCACCATCACCGGCTTCGGGGTGTTCGAGCGGCGGCGTCGCGCAGCCCGGGTCGCGCGTAATCCGCGTACCGGCGAGACCGTCAAGGTCAAGCCCACCTCTGTTCCCGCCTTCCGGCCCGGCGCTCAGTTCAAGGCGATCGTCTCCGGCGCGCAGAAGCTCCCCGCCGACGGGCCGGCTGTCCGCAGAGGAGCTGCGACCGGCACGGTGCGCAAGGCTGCCGCGAAGAAGGCACCGGCGACCAAGGCCGCCGCGAAGAAGGCGCCGGCGACGAAGGTTGCCGCGAAGAAGGCGCCCGCCACCAAGACGGCGACCCGAACGGTCGCCGCGAAGCAGGCCCCGGCCAAGAAGGTCACCGCTGCCAAGACCGCCACCAAGACTGTCGCGAAGAAGGCCCCGGCTACGAAGGCCACCGCCACGAAGGCCACCGCGGCCAAGAAGGCTCCGGCCAAGAAGGTCACCGCTGCCAAGACCGCCACCAAGACTGTCGCGAAGAAGGCCCCGGCCACGAAATCCACCGCCACGAGGGCCACCGCGGCCAAGAAGGCTCCGGCGAAGAAGGTTCCTGTCAAGGCCGCCGTCAGCAAGGTCGCGGCCAAGAAGGCACCCGCTTCGAAGGCGCCCGCTTCAAAAGCCACCGCCAAGAAGGCACCGGCCAAGAAGGGTCGCCGCTAAAAATCCCCCCGAATACGCCGCGGACTGAAGAGGTCCGCGGCGTATTTTTTTTATCGCTCAGGCGATTTCACGGTCGGTGTCAGGCCGGATTTCACCGGCCCCGTTCATTGCGCGATTACCCGGCGAGCGGGCTGGCCATGTGATCGGCCGCGACAACATGGCCGTCGGCCAGGGACAGCACCCAGGTGCTGCCCTTACGGTTGCGCGATTTGTCGGGCTTCACTCCGTCGCGCTCACACCACCAGTCGATGAGGTAGGGGATGACGCGACCCTGGGTGCAGATGACCGGTGTCCCACCGAGGGCGGCGATGGCCAGCACCCGGTTGTGTGCGGCGTGGCGATCATCGGCGTACGCCTCTTCGGTGAGCGTGGGTTCCATCGTGATCGGAACCCCGATCGCATCGGCCAGGAGTTCCACGGTCTGTCGGCACCGCACCCGGTCGGCGGCGTAGACCGACGTGGCACCGAAGGCGCGAAGTTGCGGAACCAGCGATGCGGCCTGGGCCCTGCCCTTGGCATCGAGTGGCCGCAATCGGTCGTCACCCCGGTAACGGGCCTTACGGCCCGCCGACCCGTGCCGGACGATCAGCAGTGTCTGAGTATCGGCCGGCCTTTTGGCGAACCTTCCCAGGATCTTCCGGTCCAGGGAGTAGGACAGCAACTTCTTGGCGTCGGCGACGGAGAGCCAGCGCAGTTCATCGGCCTCGGAATTAGGAACGAACTCCCCGCCGTGACCCCTGGCAACCCAGTAGTCGACATTCTTGGTGCCGCCGGGGATCGGATAGCTGACCCGGCCGAGGCGCCGGCCCAGATGCGCGGATTGGCCCGTCTCCTCGAGGATCTCGCGCACCGCCGCCACTGGGGCGATCTCGCCCTTGTCGAGTTTGCCCTTGGGCAATGACCAGTCGTCGTAGCGAGGCCGGTGAATCACCGCGACAAGGGGAGCGCCGGAAGTCTCGTCGGGCTGCCACAGCACGGCTCCTGCGGCCGACACCACTCTGCCGGCCTTCGATTTTGCGGACGCCACCTCAGGCGGACCGGTGCTTGTCCATCAGCCACACCTGGTGGTCGCGAACCTCGCGGCCATCGTGCGGTGAGGCGGTCCAGTTGCCGTCGGGGCCCAACTCCCAGCATCTCGTGGCCGGGTGCATCGCCGAGTCGAACACCTCATCGAGGTAGTCGGTCAATCGGCGCTCGCGCACCTGAGCCATCACCTCCACCCGGCGATCGAGGTTGCGGTGCATCATGTCCGCGCTACCGATCCAGAACTCGTCGATCGCGGAGAAGTGCATCACCCGCGAATGCTCCAGGAACTCGCCGAGGATCGACCGCACGGCGATGTTCTCCGAGAAGCCGGGTACACCCGGCCGCAGCGCGCAGATCCCGCGCACCACCACCTCGACGCGAACCCCCGACTGGGAGGCGCGGTACAGGCCGTCGATGATCTGCTCGTCGACGATCGCGTTGGCCTTGAACCGGATTCGGCCCTGTCGGCCGGACCGGTGTGCCTCGACCTCGCGGTCGATCCGCTCCAGCAGACCGCGGCGGATTCCGTGCGGGGCCACCAGGAGGTTGCGGTAACTGACCTTGCGGGAGTAGCCGGTGAGCGAGTTGAACAGGTCCGTGAGGTCCGCGCCGATGTCCGGGGCGGCGGTCAGCAGGCCCACATCCTCATAGAGGCGTGCGGTTTTCGGGTTGTAGTTACCCGTCCCGATATGGCAGTAGCGTCGGATGGTCGAGCCCTCCCGGCGTACCACCAGGCAGGTCTTGCAGTGCGTCTTCAGACCCACGAGCCCGTACACCACGTGGACCCCGGCGTCCTCCAGTGCCCGCGCCCACTTGATGTTGGCCTGCTCATCGAACCGGGCCTTCAATTCGACCAGGGCCACCACCTGCTTGCCCGCATCGGCGGCTTCGATGAGCGCATTGACGATGGGGGAGTCCCCGGAGGTGCGGTACAGCGTCTGTTTGATGGCCAGCACGTCGGGGTCGGCGGCGGCCTGTTCGATGAACCGCTGCACGGTGGTGGAGAACGACTCGTAGGGATGGTGCACCAGGACGTCACCCTCGCGCAGAGTGGCGAAGATGTTCTTGCCCTCCCGGTCGGCGAACGCCGCCGGGGTGGTCGGTACGTAGGGCCGTTCCTTGAGCCCGGGCCGATCGACGGCGTACACCTGCCACAGGGACTTCAGATCGAGCAGGCCGGGCACCTGAACCACATCACCGGGGTTGACGTCGAGTTCACGCAACAACAGGCCGAGCATGTGCTGGCTCATGTTGTTGGACACCTCCAGGCGCACCGGAGGTCCGAAGCGGCGTTTGGCCAATTCTCGCTCCAACGCCTGCAGAAGGTCCTCGTCGCGGTCCTCGACGTCCATATCGGCGTTGCGGGTGATCCGGAAGGCGTGCCGTTCGACGATCTCCATCCCTGGGAACAGCGCCGGAAGGAATGCTCCGATCAGTTCCTCCATCGGAAGGAATCGGACTGTCTCCCGGGTGTTTCCGTTCTCGCCCTCGGTGCGGTCGAGGCGCACGAATCGGTCCACGTTGTCCGGAACCTTGACTCGGGCGAAATGCTCGGTGCCGTCCTCGGGCGACTTCACCGTCACGGCCAGGTTCAGGCTCAGTCCGCTGACGAAGGGGAAGGGATGCGCCGGATCGACGGCCAGCGGGGTCAGCACCGGGAAGACCTGGTCGTTGAAGTACTTCGAGAGCGGGGCGCGTTCGATGTCGGACAGGTCGTTCCACCGGACGAACTCGATACCGTGCTCGGCCAACGCCGGACGTACCGACTCCATGAACACCTGGGCGTGGCGGGTGGCCAGCTGCTGGGTGCGCTCGCCGATCCGGCGCAGTTGCTCGCGAGGGGTCAGTCCGTCGGCGGAGCGGACCATCAGGCCCATCTCGTCGCGCCGCTTCAGCCCGGCCACCCGAACCATGTAGAACTCGTCGAGATTGGACGCAAAGATCGCCAGGAACTTCGCCCGCTCCAGCAACGGCAGCGAGGTGTCGGCGGCGAGGGCGAGCACCCGGGCGTTGAAGTCCAGCCAGCTCAGCTCGCGGTTGAGGTACCTGTCCTCCGGGAGCGGGTTGTCCACGGCCGCCGCGGTGGCGGCCGGCGGAGCCTCCGGTGCACGGTCGGGCAGCGGGCCGTCGGTGGGCGGCGTCTGGCCCTGGATGTCCGTCTCGGTCATGGGCTCATCATCCCCCATCGGTGCTCCCCGCGGTCCGTTGCAGGCGAATATCCGGTGAACGTTCTGCACCGTCCACAGCCCGCCTGGTCGCCGCGCCGAGACCGAGTCGACGGGCGTACACGAGGTCGGCGGGAGTGTCGATATCGCACCGTAGGCCGGGCCAGTCGCCGCTGAGTTCCACCGCTCCGGCGTCGCGGTGCCGTCGCGCCGAGTCGGAGCCGAAACGCGGGTGCATCGGCACTCCGAACGCGAACAGCGCCGCGGTCCCGTCGCCCTGCCGATCGGTGACAAGACTTCTCCGGTGCGGACGCGCCGCATCGATCGCCCGGGTCAGCTCCGCGGTGCGCAGGGCGGGCAGATCGCCCTGCAGCACAACCAGATTCGGTGTCCGGGGGGTGATCAGGACTGCTGCCGCGGTGATGGCGTTGTTCAGCGGGTCGGGGTGGCCCGGTGGCGTCGGGTCGGCCAGCACCTCGGCGCCGCGCTCGGCGGCGACGGCGGCGGCGGTCCGGTCAGGTGTCACCACGGTGATCGAGCGCACCGCGGTGGCCTCGCGTGCCGCGTCGAGGGTGTCGGTGAGCATCGCCAGCACCAACCGCTCGCGGGCCGCGGCGTCGAAGGTGGGTGACAGCCGGGTCTTCGCGGCGGGCAGCAGTTTGACCGCGATGATCAGCCCGACGTCCGGCGTACCGCCCATGGGCGTCATCCTGCCAGCGCCTCCGCGACGACCGGACGCGCGACTAGGTTGAACGGATGGGCAACTCACTGGGTACCGCTGCGGTGATGGGCGCCGGGGCGTGGGGGACGGCGGTGGCCAAGGTGCTCGCCGACGCCGGCAACGACGTCCGGCTGTGGTCACGACGTGCCGAGGTCGCCGACGAGGTCAACACCGCCCGCACGAACACCGGCTACCTCCCCGGCGTGGTGCTGCCCGCCGGCATCCGGGCCACCGCGGATGCGGCCGAGGCCCTCGCCGGTGTGACCACCGTGGTGCTGGGGGTGCCATCTCAGACGATGCGGCGCAATCTCGAGGGCTGGCGCACCTCGATCGCTGACGGCGCCACCCTGGTGAGCCTGGCGAAGGGCATCGAACTGGGCACGCTGATGAGGATGAGCCAGGTGATCATCGCGGTCACCGGTGCCTCGCACAGTCAGGTGGCGGTGGTCTCCGGCCCGAACCTCGCCGCGGAGATCGCCGCCGAACAACCGGCCGCGACCGTCGTGGCCTGTTCGGATTCCGGCCGTGCGGTCGCTCTGCAGCGAGCGCTGAGCACGGGCTACCTGCGCCCGTACACCAACTCCGACGTGGTCGGCACCGAAGTCGGCGGAGCCTGTAAGAACGTCATCGCGCTGGCCTGCGGGATGGCCGCCGGAGTCGGACTGGGGGAGAACACCGCCGCGGCGATCATCACTCGCGGGCTGGCCGAGATCATGCGACTGGGTATCGCCCTGGGCGCAAAGACCGCGACGCTGGCCGGACTGGCCGGTGTCGGTGATCTGGTGGCGACCTGCACCTCCCCGTACTCCCGCAACCGCGCATTCGGGCTTCGGCTCGGCCGCGGCGAGTCGCTGGACGCAGCGCGCCGGGCCGGCGAAGGGCATGTCGCCGAGGGGGTTTCGTCATGCACCTCGATTCTCGCCCTGGCCGCCAGCTATGACGTCGAGATGCCGCTCACCGAAGCGGTGCACCGGGTGTGCCATCAGGGCCTGTCCGTCGACCAGGCCGTCGCATTGCTGCTCGGCCGCAGCACCAAACCGGAGTGAGGGCGATGAGCGAGCGATTCGGGGACTCCACCCGCACGGTCAAGGCGGTCGACTCCGATCCGGTGGCCGGGAGTCCGATCAGCGGGATACCGGTGCCGGTGTCGGCGTATCACCTGTCGGCAGACGAGGGCACCGAGGCGCACGTCTACGGCCGGTACTCGAACCCCACCTGGACACAACTGGAACGTGCGCTGGCTCAGCTTGAAGGAGCCACCGCTGCATTGGTTTTCGGTTCGGGCATGGCCGCGGTGACCGCCGTGCTGCGGGTTCTGTCCGCGCCGGGAACGGTGCTGGTGATCCCCGCCGACGGGTACTACCAGGTCCGTCGGTGGGCCCGGGAACGTCTTGCACCGCTGGGGGTTCTGGTTCGCGAGGTGAGTGCGGCGGAACTCCTCGAGGCGGCGGCCGATGCCGACGTCGTGCTGGCGGAGAGCCCGACCAATCCCGGACTCGACGTCGTCGATCTGCACCGGCTGGCCGGTGTCTGTCACCGACGTGGAGCCAGACTCGTCGTGGACAACACCACGGCCACCCCGCTGGGTCAGCAGCCGCTGTCCCTCGGGGCGGATCTGGTGGTGGCCAGCGCCACCAAGTCGCTGGCCGGGCACAGCGATCTCATCGCCGGCTACGTCGCCGGCAGCCACCCCGAACTCATGGCGGCGGTGGAGTCCGAGCGTCTGCTGGCCGGGCCGATCCTCGGGGCCTTCGAGGCGTGGCTTGCGCTGCGCAGTATCGGCAGCTTCGGCCTGCGGTTCGAGCGCCAGTGCCAGAACGCGACCGCCCTGGCGACCGCGCTGCACGGTCACCGGCGTGTTCGGGCCGTGCGCTACCCGGGCCTGCCCGGCGACCCGTCCCACCCGGTCGCCGCGACGCAGATGCGCCGGTTCGGGGCGCTGGTGGCGATCGAACTGGCCGACGCCGACGCCGTTCACACGCTGGTCGGCCGCAGCGAGCTCCTGGTCGCGGCCACCAGCTTCGGCGGCATTCACACCTCGGTGGATCGTCGTGCCCGCTGGGGTGACGATGTCCCCGGTGGGTTCGCCCGCATCTCGGCAGGTATCGAGGACACCGACGACCTGGTCGCCGACGTGTTGGCCGCACTGGATCCGGTGGGGCTGTAGCGTGTCCTGTTTGTGACTCCACGCCCCGGCTCCCGGATCCGCGTGGCCGTCGTCTACGGCGGTCGCAGTTCCGAGCATGCGATCTCCTGCGTGTCCGCGGGCAGCATCCTCCGCCATCTCGACCCCGAGCGTTTCGACGTGGTTCCGGTCGGCATCTCCCGTGACGGGTGCTGGACGCGCACCGACGTCGACCCCGCCGAACTCGTCATCGCCGACGGGCACCTGCCGGAGGTCAGCGGCAGGGCGACCTCCCCGCTGGCCGGGGTCGGCGAGCTTTTGGCCGGGGTGGACGTGGTGTTCCCGGTCCTGCACGGAGCCTACGGCGAGGACGGCACCATCCAGGGTCTGCTCGAACTCGCCGGAGTGCCCTACGTCGGGGCGGGCGTCTTCGCCAGTGCGGCCGGCATGGACAAGGAGTTCGCCAAGAAACTGCTCGCCGCGGCCGGCCTGCCGATCGGCGACTTCACGGTGCTCCGGCCCGGCCGGGAGCAGCCGACAGCCGCGGAACTCGACAGGCTCGGCTTCCCGATGTTCGTCAAGCCGGCCCGCGGTGGCTCGTCGATCGGGGTCAGCCGGGTCACCGCTCCCGAGGTGCTGCCCGCGGCCATCGCCGAGGCGCGCCGGCACGACCCGAAGGTGATCGTCGAGGCGGCGATCCGGGGACGGGAACTCGAGTGCGGTGTCCTCGAGTTCCCCGACGGATCGGTCAAAGCCAGCACGATCGGCGAGATCCGGGTCGCCGGGGTGGGTGTCTACGACTTCGAGACCAAGTACCTCGATGACACCGCCGAACTCGACGTTCCCGCAGCCGTCGACGACCAGACCGCAAACCTGCTGCGGGACTTGGCGATTCGCACGTTCGACGCGCTCGACTGCCAGGGCCTGGCCCGGGTCGACTTCTTCCTCACCGAAGACGGCCCGGTCGTCAACGAGATCAACACCATGCCGGGGTTCACCACCATCTCGATGTACCCGCGGATGTGGAGTGCCAGTGGGGTGGACTACCCGACCCTGGTCGCCACCATGGTCGAAACCGCTCTGGCCCGCGGCACCGGCCTGCGCTGACCGCACTCCCGGGCCCCGGGGTTCACTTTTCGGTATACGAACGTTCACTGTTGTGACACCACACACACTGTGACATGTGCGCTTGACTGCCGGATTCGGTGACAGTAGAAGTGTACGTGTGTTCACTGAAATGAAGTCCCTCGACCTGCACGGGGAACGGGTCGCCTACCTCGACGAGGGCGAGGGCGAGGTCGTCCTCCTGCTGCACGGAATCGCCGGAAGTTCGAACACCTGGCGCCCGCTGGTCGGGCCGTTGTCGCGACATTTCCGTGTGGTGGCTCCCGATCTCCTGGGTCACGGTGACTCCACCAAACCGCGGACCGACTACTCCCTGGGCGCCTTCTCGGTCCTCCTGCGCGACTTTCTCGATGAACTCGGTATCGCCCGGGTCACCCTGGTCGGGCACTCCCTCGGCGGCGGCATCGCCATGCAATTCATCTATCAGCATCCCGATTACGGCCAGCGCCTGGTCCTGATCGGCAGCGGCGGACTGGGGCCGGATGTCGGTCTGACCCTGCGCCTGGCATCGCTGCCCGGAGCCGAACTGGTGCTGCCGTTCATCGCTCCGCGGAAGATGGTGGCCGCCGGGGACCGGTTCTGGTCGTGGTTGCGCAAGACGGGTGTCGAATCCCCTCGCGGTGAGGAGATGTGGCGTCACTACAGTTCGCTGTCCGACGGCCCGACCCGGCAGGCCTTCCTGCGAACCCTGCGCGCGGTGGTCGATCATCGCGGTCAGGCCGTCAGCGCGTTGAATCGGCTCACCGCCCGCACCGATTTCCCGGTTCTGGTGATCTGGGGTGAGCGGGACGCGATGATTCCCGTCGACCACGCGCACGCGGCACAGCGCGTCCGCCCGGATGTCCGGGTGGAGGTGCTTGCCGATGTCGGGCATTTCCCCCATGCCGAACGTCCCGCCGAGGTGGCCGGACTGATCACCGAATTCATCGCGGGCACCGCGGTGAGCGGCCCGCCGGGGACCGAGGCGGTCCCGACCGGCGTTTCGGGTTGATCGCGCCTTCCGAGCGCCCGTCTAACGCGCCGGTCCGGGTCGGATCGGCGTCGCCGGCATGCTCCGCGCGATCGCCGTCGACAGCACCTGGATCGGCGTCGGACCGGACCCCAGTGGCATGGTCAGGGCCACATAGACCGGCCGGTCCACCGCAATCCAGGTAGTGCGTCCGATCTCGGGATCCTCGAGCCGAAACCATTGCACGTCGTCGACCATCTGCAGGGGTGAGCCGACGACGAACTCGGCGGGCCGGTCCATTCCGCACCGCATGATCACCGGTTCCTCGGCGTTGCCCCAGGCCGCAGCCCCGGCTGGAACCGGGTCGACGGTCGTCGCCCGGCCGAGGTCACCGAGCCGATCGGGCAGGTTGTCCATCAGGGCGCGGCATTCGGCCCGGTCGGCCTGGGGTGCGGGGACGGCGGCGATCACCACCGGCCGCGGCGGGGGGCGGCGCACGGCGGCGATGGCCAGGACCGCGGCCACCGCGGCGACGGCGACCACCAGTGCGGCGATCAGCGCACCCCGGGGCGGTCCATCGGCCGGCGGCGCCTCGACTGCCGTGCCCTCGTCCTCCCGGCTCACGCCTGCCCCTTCCGTGTCGGCCCTACACTGACGGGGCTCAACCTACGCCAGAACAGGAGAGTCGTGGCAGACGGTCCTGGCCCCACACTGCACGAACTCGGCGAGTTCAGCCTGATCGACCGCCTGGTGGCCGGGCGGCTGCAGCCGCCCGGTGTCGCCGTCGGGCCGGGCGACGACGCCGCCGTCATCGGGGCACCGGACGGGCGGGTGGTCGTCACCACCGACATGCTGGTGGAGGGCCGTCATTTCCGGCTGGACTGGTCCACTCCCGGCGAGGTCGGGCGCAAGGCTGTGGCCCAGAACGCCGCCGACGTGGAGGCGATGGGGGCCCGAGTCACCGCACTGGTGGTGGCGTTCGGTGCGCCTCCCGACACCCCGGCGGCCGCCGTGCAGGAACTCACCGACGGTATGTGGCGGGAGACAGCCGAACTCGGGGCGGGCATCGTCGGCGGAGACCTGGTGGCGAGTCCCCAGTGGGTGGTGTCGGTGACCGCACTGGGTGACTTGGAGGGCCGCGCGCCGGTGCTGCGGAGCGGCGCCAGGCCGGGGTCGGTGATCGCGGTCGCCGGTGAGCTGGGGCGCTCGGCTGCGGGACTGAGCCTGCACCACGCCTCGATCAGCGGATTCGACGATCTCACGTCCCGGCACCGGGTGCCCCGGCCGCCGTACGGCCAGGGCAGGCTGGCCGCTGAGGCCGGCGCCCAGGCGATGACGGATGTCTCCGACGGTCTGCTGGCCGATCTGGGCCACCTGGCCACCGCGTCGCAGGTGGTCGTGGATCTCGACCCCGATGCCCTGCGACCCGATGTGGACGCGGTCGGCCCGGCGGCGCGGGCGGTCGGGGCCGATCCCTGGTCGTGGGTTCTCGGTGGGGGAGAGGACCACGCCCTGGTGGCATGTTTCGCCGGTCCGCCGCCATCGGGGTGGCGGGTCATCGGGACCGTCCGCGACGGTGCGGGTGCGGTTTTGCTCGCCGGCCGGCACTGGGACGGATCCGCAGGGTGGCAGTCGTTCGACTGACCGGGATACCGGGTGGGTTAGGTTGTCCGCCGTGACCGCACATCCCCTGAGCGAACTGGTCGACGAGGGCTGGGCCGTCGCGCTGGACCCCGTCGCCGACCGGATCAGCGCGATGGGTGACTTCTTGCGGGCCGAGATCGCCGCCGGCAGGCGCTACCTGCCGAGCGGTCCAAATGTTCTGCGCGCCTTCACGTTCCCGTTCGACGACGTTCGGGTCCTCATCGTCGGCCAGGATCCCTATCCGACACCGGGACACCCGGTGGGCCTGAGTTTCTCGGTCGCCCCGGATGTGCGGCCTATTCCGCGCAGCCTGGCCAACATCTTCACCGAGTACGCCAATGACCTCGGTTATCCCCAGCCGGTGACGGGCGATCTCACGCCGTGGGCTCAACGTGGGGTGATGCTGCTCAATCGGGTGCTCACCGTCGCGCCGGGTAGCCCGGCGTCGCACCGCGGAAAGGGCTGGGAGGCGGTCACCGAGTGCGCGATCCGGGCTCTGGTGGCGCGAGAACGACCTCTGGTGGCGATTCTGTGGGGCCGCGATGCGGCCACGCTGAAGCCGATGCTCGGGGGTCAGTGCCTGACCATCGAGTCGGCACACCCGTCACCGCTGTCGGCGAGTCGGGGGTTTTTCGGATCCCGGCCGTTCAGTCGCGCGAACGAGTTGTTGAAGAGCCTGGGTACCGACCCGATCGACTGGCGGTTGCCGTAAGGGCTTTGCGGTTGCCGTGAAAACCCGGCGTCCGCCGAAGGGGGGCCTCAGCCCCGGACGACCTTGCCCGCCTTCAGGCAGGAGGTGCACACGTTGACCCGCTGCTTGTTACCTCCGGGCCGGCTCACCGCGCGCACCGACTGGATATTCGGGTTCCAGCGTCGGTTGGTCCGGCGGTGCGAATGCGATACCGACTTACCGAAGCCGGGACCCTTCCCGCAGACGTCGCACACGGCAGCCATGGTCGTACTCCTCAAGTCTTGTCTGATAGCCAACAACCGCGACTGGCGGGTGGCCCTGGCAAGGATACCGTCGCGGGGGAGGCAACACCAAAGTGGGGTGCGCGCCCAGGTCAGAACGGCGGTAATCGGCTGTCGGCGGGTCTGGCTAGGCTGACGCCGGATGAGCAGGAGGTGACGGCGTGGTGCAGCGCAGGCTGGATGCGTCGGCCCTGTGTGATTGGGCGGACGCGGCCGTGGCTGGTCTGATCGCCCGCGCCGAGGAGATCAACAGGCTCAACGTCTTCCCGGTGGCCGATGCCGATACCGGCACCAACATGCTGTTCACCATGCGCTCCGCACTGGCCGCCGTCACCCCGGGCGAGGGCCTGGCACCGACGGCCGCCGCGTTGGCGCACGGGGCCGCGCACGGGGCGCGGGGCAACTCCGGGGTCATCCTCGCCGAGATTCTCCAGGCTCTCGCCGACGTGACCGCCGATGTCGCGGCCGACGCACCGACAGACGGTGACCTCACCCACATCGGCACGGCCGTCCTCGCGGCGGTGCTGCGCCACGCGGTGGCCAGGTCGGTCACGGCGATGGGTGGACAGTTCGTCCCGGGAACTGTGCTCTCGGTGCTCCAGGCTGCGGCCGATGCGCTTGAGCGCGCGGACGCCGACGGCGACGGGCTGGAACAGGCGCTGACCGCAGCCGGTACCGCCGCGGCCGACGCGCTGGAGCGCACCACCGGGCAACTCGGGGCGCTGTCCGCCGCCGGCGTCGTCGATGCCGGGGGGCGCGGACTGCTGGTGCTGTTGGACAGCCTGACGGCCACGGTCACCGGGCACCTCCCGGTCCGTCGTCACTACCCGCCGGCCACCGTTCCCGCCGCCACCACCACCGTTGCGCCCGTCGCTCCGCCGGAGTTCGAGGTGATGTACCTGCTCGACGGTCGGGACGGCGCCGCCGTCGACGGACTGCGCTCCCGCCTGGAGGCGCTGGGGGATTCGGTGGCGATCTCGGCGGCCGCCGCCGGCCGGCACTCGGTGCATGTCCACACCGATGACGCCGGGGCGGCGATCGAAGCCGGGATGGCCGCGGGCGCGGTCAGCCGGATCCGCGTCGCCGGCCTGGCGACCGGACGGGTCGCCCCGGGCGGCTGGAGCCGTGATCGTGCCGTCCTGGCGGTGGTCGACGGCGACGGCGCGGCCGCGCTGTTCGGGTCGGAGGGCGCGTGCGTCCTGCGCCCCGATCCCGAACTCGTCGACCCCGTCAACGGGGTCAGCGCGGCGGAACTGCTGCGCGGTGTCGTCGACACCGGCGCCGCCCAGGTGCTGGTGCTCCCCAACGGCTACGTCGCTGCCGAGGAACTGGTCGCCGGGTGCGCCGCGGGTATCGGTTGGGGTATCGACGTGGTGCCCCTGCCGGCCGGTTCCATGGTGCAGGGACTGGCTGCGCTGGCGGTCCACGACTCGGCCCGCGCCGCCGTCGACGACGGCTACGCGATGGCGCGCGCCGCCGCCGGCGCCCGGCACGGCTCCGTCCGGGAGGCCGTCGAAACCGCCCTCACCTGGGCGGGTACCTGCCGGCCAGGGAACGGTCTGGGCCTCGCCGGCGAGGAGGTTCTGGTGGTCGCCGAGAACGTCCGTGCCGCTGCCATCGGTCTGGTCGACCTGTTGCTGGGCTCCGGTGGAGAACTGGTCACGGTGCTGCTCGGCGCCGGGGCCGAACCGTCGATCGCCGCGGAATTGGCTGACCACATCCACCGCAACCATCCGGGTGCCGACTTCGTCAGCTACCACACCGGCCACCGCGGCGACCCCCTGCTGATCGGGGTCGAATAGCCGTGGCCGTTCTCACCGACCGCCTGGACGGCCTGCTCGGCGCGAAGGCCGCCCGCGCTCTCGACGAGGTCTTCGGCATCCAGACCGTCGACGACCTGTTGCGCCACTACCCCCGGAAGTACAGCCAGGGCATGACCGTCCGCGGAGAGGACGACGGACCACCCGAGGAGGGCGATCACATCACCCTTGTCGGCGAGGTGGACAAGGCCGAGGTGCGCTGGACCAACCGCTCCCCGCGGCGGGAGTACCTGGTCGTGACGCTCAAGAACCGCCGGCCGAAAGTCACCGCGACCTTCTTCAACGTCAAGTTCCTCAAGCACCAACTCGTCGCGGGCACGACGCTGATGCTGTCGGGGGAGGTCGGGTACTTCCGGGGCACGATGCAGTTGACCCATCCCGCGTTTCTGGTCCTGCGTTCACCGACCGGCGCCCGCGGCGGGACCAAGTCGCTGCGCGCCATCGCCGACGCGAATCGGGACGACGCCGGCGGCATCGACCTGTCGGCCTTCGAACGGGACTTCTTCCCGATCTACCCGGCCAGTGCCAAGCTGCAGAGTTGGGATATCTACGCCTGCGTCCGCCAGGTTCTCGACGTCCTGGATCCGATTCCCGAGCCGCTCCCGAAATCTTTTCTGGCACAACATGATCTGGTGTCGGAGGACACCGCGATGCGGGCGATCCACACCGCCGAGAGCGAGGCCGAACGCGAGCGTGCGCGCACACGGCTGACCTTCGACGAGGCCATCGGCCTGCAATGGGCACTGGCACAGCGCCGGCACGGTGAACGTGCCTGGTCGGGCCCGCCCGCGCCGCGGCGGACCGACGGGCTGATGGCCGCCCTGTGGGATCGGCTGCCGTACCAGTTGACCGACGATCAGCACACGGTCCTCGACGAGATCTCACAGGACCTGGCCAGACCCACACCGATGAACCGGTTGCTGCAGGGCGAGGTCGGCTCCGGAAAGACCATCGTCTCGGTGCTGGCCATGCTTCAGATGATCGACGCCGGATACCAGTGCGCTCTGCTGGCACCGACCGAAGTCCTTGCCGGCCAACATGCCCGCTCCATCCGCGATGCGCTCGGGCCGCTGGCAATGGCCGGCCAACTCGGCGGCGCGGAGACCGCGACGCGGGTGGCACTGCTCACCGGGTCGATGTCGGCGGCGCAGAAGAAGCAGGTCCGCGCGGAGGTGGTCTCTGGCGAGGCCGGAATCGTGATCGGCACCCACGCACTGCTGCACGACGCCGTCGAATTCCGGAATCTGGGCCTTGTCGTCATCGACGAGCAGCACCGTTTCGGGGTCGAGCAGCGCGACCAGTTGCGCGCGAAGGCAGTTCCCGGGCTGACCCCGCACCTGCTGGTGATGACGGCGACACCGATCCCGCGAACGGTCGCGCTGACCGTTTTCGGGGACCTGGAAACCTCGACGGTTCACGACCTGCCGCGCGGCCGGCAGCCGATCGACACCAAGACCGTGTTCGTCAGCGAGAAGCCGCAGTGGCTGGACCGGGCCTGGGCCCGGATCGGCGAGGAGGTGGCCGCCGGACGGCAGGCCTACGTGGTGGCCTCCCGTATCGACGAGACCGACAAGCCCGCCGGTGCCGAGCAGGGCCCGCCCCCGATCACCGTGCTGAACCTCTACGACCATCTGCGCCACGGTCCACTGTCGGGTCTTCGGCTCGGACTCATGCACGGTCGCCTGCCCGCGGACGACAAGGACGCGGTGATGGCGGCCTTCCGGGCCGGTGAGGTCGACGTTCTGGTGTGCACCACGGTGATCGAAGTCGGTGTCGACGTGCCCAACGCCACGATGATGGTGGTCATGGACGCCGACCGGTTCGGCATCAGCCAACTGCACCAGTTGCGCGGACGCATCGGCCGAGGGAGCCACCGGAGTCTGTGCATCTTGGCGACCCGGCTTCCGGAGACCTCCAAGGCCGGCGAGCGCCTCAAAGCGGTGGCCGCCACCCAGGATGGTTTCATCCTGGCGGACTTGGACCTTCGGGAGCGCCGGGAGGGAGATGTGCTGGGTCAAAGCCAGTCCGGCCGGCCTGGAACCCTGCGGTTCCTGTCGCTGGGCGAGCACCTCGACGTCATTGTCATTGCCAGGCAACTGTGCGAATCCCTTTACGACTCGGAGCCGATGGCACCCGGGATGGCGGTGCTGGCCGGCCAGTTCACCGGCCACGACCGAATCGACTATCTGGGCAAAGCGTGACCCGCCGGACATTGCTGTGGTTGGCCGCTATCGCGGTGCTGTCGGTGGTCGTCGCCGCTCAGGTGATCGCTCAGCAGGGACGGATCGACGGAGACCGCGCCGGTGCGGCGGCTATGCCGACGGTGGTGCCGGGAACGGATGTGCTGGCCGGAATCGTCCTGGTGCCGTCGAGAATCCGTCACCACGACTACCGGCGCACGGCCTACGGCGACGCCTGGGATGACGACAACGGAGCGCCGGGCGGACGCAACGGGTGCGACACCCGCAACGAGATCCTCGACCGAGACCTGACCGACAAGACCTACGTCACCACCAAGCGGTGCACCAACGCCGTCGCCTCCGGCACCCTGCGCGACCCGTACACCAACAGCACCGTCGCGTTTTTGCGCGGCAACCAGGTGGGGGCGTCGGTCCAGATCGACCACATCGTGCCACTGGCGTTCGCCTGGGATATGGGCGCGCGGGATTGGGACGACGTGAAGCGCAAACGCTTCGCCAACGACCCGGCCAATCTGCTGGCGGTCGCCGGAAAAGCGAACCAGGACAAGGGGGATCTGCCGCCGGGGGAGTGGATGCCGCCCAACACCGCGTTCTGGTGTGCCTATTCCATGCAGTTCATCGAGGTGCTGCGGGGTTACCAGCTTCCGGTCGACGCGGACTCCGCCCGGGAATTGCGAAGCGCGGCGGCCGGCTGCCCACACAGCTGACCGCCGCGCTCGGCGTCGTTATCGGATAGCGGGGTTCACCCCGCCGCGGCTCTAGCCGGCCCGCGAAGCACCCGCCTTACCGGAGCGCTTGGGGGCATCCTGACCGGTCGAGGACGCGCCGTCGCCAGCCGAACGGCTGACCTTGTCGCGGCCACTGCGGGTCGAGCCGGAGTTGTCGTTGTCGCCGGTGGCCGTATCGGCGGTGGCGACATCACCGGTGGCGACCACGTCGGCCACGTCCGCGGCCGTGACGGCGACCTCGGCCGTCGGCGCGACAGCCGCGGTCTCGGCGACATCGGCCGTCGCCGCGACGGCCGCCGGCGCGGCCGCCTCGGCCGGTGCCTCGACGGCAGCGGCGCTGCGTGCCGATGCGGCCGCCGGCGGGGTGACGGCGATGGCGTTGGCGATGGTCTGGGTCAGGCCGATCACCGAGCCGAGGGCGCCGGCTCCGACGCCGGCAAGCGGAACCTCGACGTCGTACTCGGTGATGATCAGATTGGTGTCGAAGGCGTTGAACAGCGAACCGCCCTGGCTGAGCAGCCCGCCGAGCGCGAAGCCGATGCTGTTGATCTGTGTGCCGGGAATCTCGATGCCGAGCAGGTTGACCAGCGGTGTCAGATCCAGGACCTGCCCGCCGTTGAGGACGGCGTTGACCACATTGGCCGGGATGTTGATCAGATCATTGAGCGCCGCCACCAGATCCCCGCCAACGAGGTTGCCCACGATGCTGCTCAGACTGTCCCCGAGCTGGACGAGCGGTGCGAGCACCGGGCCGGCGACCCCGATCAGCGCGCCGCTGAGGAAGGTGGTGGTGAAGTCGAGGATAGGCTGCAGATTCTCGGGGATATCGACGAGAACGGGCAGCAGCGTCCAGATGCTGTCGTGTTCGTCGTTCAGTGTGTTTTCGGGGTCGGCGGCGAACGGAGCCCGGATCGCGTTGCCGATATTGCCGACGACCTGGTTGAGGATCAGGCCGATGTCGGGCAGCTCGGAAAGGTAGGTGAACTGGTTGCCGACCACCTGCTGGATGATCGGGAACGGGTCGGAGGCCCAGAAGTCGAACAGTTCGACGATGTTCTCGCCGGCCAGCTGGAGGGTGTTGATCCACGGGGTGATCGGGTCGATCGACGCGGCGAGACCCACCGCGAGCGAGTTGACCTGCTGGGGCAGCGCGGCGAGATCCTGGCTGATCGGCTGCACCGGTGCGACAGCGATCGCGCCGGCGCCCACCGCCGCCATGCCGGCAATCAGGAGGGAGCGGGCTGATAGGGATTTGGATACGGAGACGGTCATGGCGGAACCCCTTGTTCGAGCGGACGTCGTTGTCGTGCCTGGTAGTCGTGCCTAACCCTCGATCCACCGATGGGCTGCTGGTGCGGTGTTGAATGTGATTGTGCGGCTTTGAACCGGGTGGGTGCTGGGGGTGGGCGTGCCTGGTCGCCCGATCTGTGTATCGGGTTGTTCCTGTTTGT
>Ga0116181_1001260_pt1 | contig 22083 bp, 23 predicted proteins | sample AD_UKC075_MetaG_FD_89752 | JGI IMG/M metagenome (GOLD analysis project Ga0116181, IMG submission 89752) | Active sludge microbial communities of municipal wastewater-treating anaerobic digesters from USA - AD_UKC075_MetaG | ecosystem: Engineered > Bioreactor > Anaerobic > Digestate | place: USA... | reverse complement strand
TAGTTGAAAAGGCCTGTGAAAAAGAGGGAATTCCCATGGTTCACGGCGCCATCGCCGGTTGGTACGGGCAAGTGTCTGCTATCTTCCCGGGAGACAGGATTATGGAAAAACTGTATCCCACCGACGAGCAAAAAGGCATGGAGGTGCAACTTGGGAATCCATCCTTTACCCCGGCTGTAGTCGCTTCCATTGAGGTGGCGGAAGGATTGAAGATATTGCTCGGCAGGGGCAACATACTTCGGAACAAGCTTCTGAGCATCAATTTGCTGGACCATGAATATGAAATATTTGAATTGTAGCGATGATCAGCCATTGTTGCTATCGTTAATGAAGGCACCCGTGTGTCAGAGTCTTGATGTGTGATTGGCACCCCGGTTGTTTAGATAGATGGGTAATCGAAAAATTGTGTTATAATAAAATAATATAAAGTATTTTGCCGAAGATTTATATTATTAGGCACCACTGTTCGTTGTATGTAACACCGGTATTTTTTAAGGGACTTTTTGTGTTGATGGATGGAGTTTAGGGAGGGGTCTTATGGATAACAATCAAAAGATAGAGACGATGCTCAAGAAGAAGGTTTGGGCTGTTGTTGGGGCTACGCCCAATCCGGAGAAGGTAGCGACTAAGATTTATCACACTTTCAAGGAATATGGGTACGAAATTTATGTGGTGAATCCAAAATACGATAAGATGGACGACGGGAGCAAGATTTATCCCAGCTTAAAGGATCTTCCCAAGGTCCCCGATTGTGTAGATTTCGTGGTGCCTCCGGTGGTTACCATGAGCAATTTGAATGAAATGGATCCGGAAGTCTACCCATATATTTGGCTCCAACCGGGTACTTACGACGATGATGTGGTAAAATATGCCGAGGAAAAGGGGTTCCAGGTAGTCCACGAAGGGGCTTGCGTGATGGCCTACCTTCACATCCATGGACGTCCCGAGGAGTAGGAAAGACGCGTGGAAGATTAGCGTCTTGGGAAACGTTGAAAGAGGGTTTTCAGAGTCATGAAATTAAAGCGGAGCTTCATTTTTGAGGCTCCGCTGTTTTGTCCGTATCTGTTGCGGGAGGTTGCTCCGGAGGGAACCGATTGCTCCAGACGGTCCAGGAGAAAACGGCGGTGAGGACCACCGCTCCGCCGGCTAATGCGAAGAGTCCGGGGAGTTCGCCGGTGAATAAAAAGACCCAGGTGGGATTGAGCAAGGGTTCGATGCCGCTTATGAGAGAGCATGCAAGGGCTGAACAATGGCGGGCAGCCATACCGTACAGTATGTAAGGGATGCCCAGCTGGAATATGCCCAGCGCCAGAATAATCGTCACGGTTGTAGGGTTAACAGGGGTCGGTGAGAAGAAAATAAAAGGAACGCCTATAATGGCGGTGAACACGTGTCCCAGCAGTATTCCGCTTGATCTGGACTGGTCGTCCGCCCGGCCTGTAGTGATGAACATAGACGCAAAAAATATTCCCGCCAGCACGGCCAACAGGTTTCCGGCCATGTTCCCGCCGGATAAATCATCTAAGAAGAATAAGGCAATTCCCAAGGATGTGGCAGCTACGGCCAGAATGTCTCCTTTACGGAACTTCTGTTTAAAGATGAGGGCGGAAAGGATGATAATGAAAATTGGCGCCGAGTATTGAAGCACAATGGCGTTGGCGGCGGCTGTCAGCTTGTTAGCGGCGATGAAAAATATGAAGACGCCGCAGAGGAAAAAGCCGGATAACAGCGAATATTTGTTTATTACAAAGGTGATTTTTTGGTGACGCATGAAGAGGATGTAAATGCCGGCAGAAATAAGGCTGCGCATGCCGGCAATAACCATGGCGTTCCATGGCAGTAGTTTCAAAAAGATGCCCGCCGTACTCCAAAGGACGGCGCAGGTCAACATATATAGAATAGCTCGATTTTTCGGATTTTCCAGTAATATCATCTCAGTTTCTCCAGTCATTTCTTCAAAGTAATCAACAAATCTGGAAGGATTATATCACAAAAAATCAAAAGGGACTGTCCCTTTTGATTTTTGCAAACACAACTTTTTTTACAAATGGGGTATTGCGTGTTATTCTAAAGATTAGGTGTTTGCCGAACTTATTTTAATGGAAGGACAAAAGGAAGAGTGAGATATAGCAAAGTTCAAAAAGGGACTTTTCTTTCGAGACCGAACCGGTTCGTTGCCCATGTATTGATGGATGGAAAAGAACAGGTGGTGCATGTGAAGAATACCGGGCGCTGCAGGGAAATCCTGCAACCTGGGGTGACGGTCTATTTAGAAGATTTTACCGATGACCTTCGCCATCGAAAAACGAAATATTCGCTGGTGGCAGCGGAAAAACCGGATTCAACTTTTGAATCCGGATACCGCTTGATTAACATCGATTCCCAGGCGCCCAACAAGGCGGCGGCAGAAGTCCTTGAATCGGGTGCCATTCAATTGCCGGGTTTTGAATCGGGAATAAAACATATAAAGGCGGAGCATGTTTTCGGCAGTTCCCGTTTCGATTTTTTTGTAGAAGGGCGAAATGACGAGAAGGCCCTGATTGAAATCAAAGGGGTTACTCTGGAAAAACAAGGTGCAACCCTCTTTCCTGACGCGCCGACGGAACGAGGGGTCAAGCACATTTACGAGCTGATTGAGGCAGTAGATCAGGGCTTTAAAGCCTTTGTAATTTTTATAATACAGATGCAGGATGTCTTGTATTTTGCTCCAAACGATGAAATGCATTTGGCCTTTGGACAAGCCCTGCGAGAGGCTGCGAAAAAGGGAGTTCAGGTTTTGGCCTACGATTGCCGGGTTACGGAAAGTACCATGGATGTCAGGCAAGGGGTGGCTGTGCGGCTTTCCGGGACTCTTGACTTGGTCTGAATCGATGGGATAGGATACGGGAGAGGTGAAGTTCATGTCAATCGAAAAAATAAGAGAATATCTCAAGCAGTGGAACAGGGATAAAGATGTTATGGAATTTACGGTGTCAAGCGCTACCGTGGAGCTGGCAGCCAAAGCCGTCGGGGTGATTCCCGCAAGGATCGCTAAAACCCTGTCTTTCCGCGATAACGGGGGCTGTATTTTGGTGGTTACGGCCGGCGACCGAAAAATCGACAATGGAAAGTTTAAACAGTATTTTAAAACAAAGGCCCGGATGCTCTCGCCTGAAGAAGTGCTGTCATTCACCGGATATGAAGTAGGGGGAGTGTGTCCTTTCGCCATTGAAAATCCGGAAGTTAAGATCTATTGCGATATATCCATGAAGCGGTTTGAAACCGTGTTTCCTGCCTGCGGAAGCAGCAATTCAGCTATCGAATTAACCTGCGACGAGCTTTTCGAATATGCAAAAGCCATAGACTGGATCGATGTCTGCAGAGAATTGTAAGATCAAAAAATCAAAAGGGACAGTCCCTTTTGATATACGTCCTGCCCGGTTGGCAAAGTTCTGTGCAAAAAGTTGAGTTTTGTGTGGAATTCCAAGGTTATTGTCCCAATAATCCACACACAACTCGATTTTTTGTTCATTTTACGATTCAATTAGTCCGTCCTACCCGGTTGGCACTTGCTTGTATTCGCCAGAGAGCAATCCCTACGCTCCAAAACAACGGGTATAATTGTTTATGTATATGCGCTAATTTCAACTATCAGAGGCTTATGACAAGGGGAACGAAAACGGGCACTACGGCGCTTTGAAGCAGGCCGATTAAAAAGGAATAAATCACGATCTTTTCGCTGCAGGCCCTTTCGATCAACGGAATGCATACATCCATAGCGGCAACGCCCGGGAGGCTTGGGGCTTCAATATATCCAATCTTTTGTGCTACTATGGGAATCAGTATTATACCTCCCAGTTCTCGCATTATATTGTGCATGAAGGAGATGGCTCCTGCTATTACATAGCCTTGTTCGGTGATGATGATGGGGGCCAGAGTATACCATCCGAAACCCGCTCCGATGGCCAGGGCTTCTTTCTGAGAAAGGGGCAGTACCAGGCCGCAGAGAAACGCAGCGGCCAGAGTTCCCAGGACAACGGCTATGGGAAAAGCAAGAACTCGAAGGCCGGCTTTTTTAAGGCTGTGGACGATAGTGCCGGACAGTCCCAAATCCACCCCCACGAAGAAAAGCAAGAAACAAAGGCCGACAACCAGAACGTTTCCCGAGAGGGTTTCAAAGGCACTATAATCGGGAAACAGCAACGGAATGAATAAATAACCAAAGATTATTCCTAAAACAACAAATGCAAGAATCATAACGGTCATTTTCTTGCCGTTGCTGTCCTTGGAGTCCGTCGGTTCATCCCCGGCAATTTCAAGGTTCTTCATATTATCGGCAGCAGGCTGATCTCGATCGGTTTCAGAAAGAAGTTGACCGTATCTATCCATTCGCAGCAGCCTTCTTGTCAACGTGACGGCCAAAACGCTTCCGGCCATAATAGCTGCCGTAATGAATAGCGCTTCAAGGCCAATGGTTCCCAGGTTGGCAACAACCTCTTGGTTGGATCCCATCCGGACTCCCATAATGAACACCAGGGCAATGATGGCTATAAAAAGAAGAGTTCCCACCCAGAAAAGCTTATGTCTTATGCTTCTGCTCCTAGTGCCGGTAAGGTATCCTACGAGGATCATGCTCCAGTATAAAAATAAAAGCCCCATATGTTTTCATGTCCTTTCTTTTCAGAAATACTATACATGGAAAACGGGGCGCCGTCCAGACAGATTAAAATGAGATCAAAAGGGACTGTCCCTTTTGATTTGTTGGGTATCTGTTAGGAGTCGACCAGTTCAATGCAGTTGATATTCATCTTGTAGGTCACGTCCTTCCTTTCGACGATAACCGTAATCTTATCTCGAAGGGATGGATCTCCCATTATTTTCGTAATCAGTTCTTTTGTCGGATTGATAGCGTGAGGGTAGCCCACCAGTTTCAACATTGAAAAATCCCCGGCGGTGTCTCCGTAGGCGTAGCTTTGGGAGAGATCAATATTGTGTTTTTCCACCATTTCCATGACGGCAGCCTGTTTGCTTTTTGAATCCCACATGGGATGTATTATGCCGTTGTATGTGCCGTCCTCACCGATTTCATAAATCGTTCCTTTATAATCATCCATTTCGTACTTGGAGGCCATTTCGCTTACCAACTCCACGGGAGACCCGGAGATGGCTATGGTGAGATGGCCTTGTTCTTGATGCCATTTCATCCGATCCCTGGTAAAGGTATAAACCCGCTCTCCGCTTTGTTCTATTACCTTGCGGGCGATATAACGGATGTGAAAAGGTTCGGTATTCTGAACGGTATCGGTGTAAATATCCACCATCTTCTGAAGGTAATGGTCATAATCCCCGATGCGCTTGTTCCACCTGGTAAATGCAGGTTCTACTTCCCGGTGCCATTTATTCACATCGATCAGCTCATATTTGATCATCTTTCTGAACATTTCGCTGATGAGGCCTTCGCGGGAAATCGTGCCGTCCACATCGAAGAATGCTGCTTGCTTTTTCATGGCAACACCTCCTTTCCATATTTATGAGCCTTTTCGGCGACAAATAATCAAAAGTTGCAAAAGGTGTCAGACGCCAAATACAAGTTTTATTTTTGGAGCGTAGGGATTGCTCTCCCGCTCGATGGCTACTGCCAGAAGGCGCAGGGGGAGGCGGTTACGCATTTGCCGCACACCTGGCTTCCATTGATTGCATTGCTTTCTTCCGTATCGTCTTGATAGGAGCTTCCAAATTCCGTGTAGATTTGGGCATTTTCTCTTAACAGGGAATAGCATTGCCGCCGGTCGTATTCCGATGTGCTCAATGCCGCTACGGGACAGTTCTCCATGCATACTTTGCAGCTTCCATCCTTTTTATATAAACACAATTCTTCCTTCAGAGGAGAATCGGGTATCACGTCGAGGTTTGTTGCTACCGTAGAATACCTTCCACAGCACCCGCTTTTCGTTATCAGCATATTGTTCAGTCCGAAAGTACCAAGGCCTGCGGCGTAAGCCAAGTGCCTATGAGACCAGTTGCTCTTCAGCGTTTCCCGGGAGAATTTGGTGGCTTCCTTTGAAACGGCTGCCCTGTAACCCATGTTTTCCAGAAACTCTATGAGGTGAGAGTTGAGATGGCCAAACATAGTGTTTGTCTCTTCGTAGGCCAATGCCCATTCAGGAGAAGCCAGCCGGCCGTACTCTACGTTTGTTTCGGCCAGTTCCGTGGTGAAGGGGACGTAGTAGGCAATTACGATGGAGGCGTCTTCCAGTATGTCTGCCGGTGTTTGATGACCAGGCCCGACAACCTCCTTAAGGGCAAGTATATATGGGCTTGAAGCATCGGCAAATCCCACCAGGGGTTTGCCCCATTTGGTGGTAATGCCCGGCTTGTTCATATATTTTTCAATATAATCGGCAATTTCCAAGGTAATTTTCTTCTTTATAGCATCGCTTGTTTCTTTATTCATCCATTTTCCTTTCGCATGTTTGATTCCGTGGCATGTAACAATTAGATTCAAGTATATATATACTAATATAATACTACATAAAGGAGTCTTCAATATGCCAATCTTTGACCCGCAATGCATCACTTACAGCCAAATGAATCTGATTTTTAACGCCAGATTTTATTACAGGAGGCTGACCACGTGGACCAGGGCTTATTTGTTGAGCCGGTATTATGGAATCGGAACGATGGAGGCCCAATTCGAGCGGCTATACCTTGAGACTTTGGGCATCGGAGAGATAATGCAGATTATCTTCGGGCGACAGGCTGCAGAGCAGTACAGTCAATTGCTGAGTCAGTACGCGATTATAGTCAATGAACTTATTACCGCCCAATTGGCGCGAGATCTTGAAGCCGTCAATCAAAGTGTGGAGCAACTTTATCAAAATGTGGACGTCAGGTCGGACTTTCTGCAGAACATGAATCCCTATTGGAGCGCGGAGCAATACAGGCAGCTATTTTATAGTTTTATTGAGCACATGATAGAAACAGCCAACGCCATTGCGTCAGGAGACAGCGCCAGGGAGATTGAGCTCTATGACATTTTGAATGCGCATACGGACAGGATGGGGGATACCTTTGCAGAGGGGATTTATGCTTACCTTACTTCCGGCTCTCCTCCGGCGGAGATAAATGTGCCCTGCATCACCCTTGAACAGATGAACGATATTTATACTATAAGGATGTTTTGGTTTGAACTGGCAGTATGGATCCGTATGTATATGTTGAGCCGGTATGCGGGAACAGGCGACCCGGAGCAGATATTTGCCAGGTTAACGGAGGTGCCCGTCAGGTTTGTAAATGCCATGAAAAAATTCTTCCCTGAAATTGATGTTGAGGACTATTTACAGCGATTTACCACGTACTTAAATCTGCTTGCTGACTTTATTACGGCTATGTTGGAAAACGATGTGGAGGAATTGAACCGGGTGACCAGAAGTTTATACGAGAATGCGGATGACAGGGCGGCTTTTGTGGATGCGATTAATCCTTTCTGGGAGGAGGAGCCGTGGCGGGAACTCCTGTATGCCAATCTGCGTAATACAATTGAAGAGTCCAGCACTTTTCTGTTGGGGGATTATGAAAGAAATATTGATATTTTTACCCGACTTCTGGATTTGGCCGAGACTTCAAGTACATTTCTTGCCCAAGGTATTTTTTATTACATTACACAAAATCAACAAACAGCCGTTCCGAGCTAATGCTGGAACGGCTGAGTTACAATTATGGATGCTGTTGTGAGACCTATTTGCAGAGCTTCCTCTTTCTCCTCATATCTCTTTCATCTCGAATTTCAGCTACTCCTTTGACTAGCCTGCACAGGCCCTCATCGAGGTCACGCAGGGCGCAGTTAATGCTTTCCAGTCCTTCGCAGAGGCAACATTTTTTGAGCTGGCACAGTCCTTCGCGAACGTCGCGGATGCCGTCTTTAAGGTCGCAAATGCCTTCTTTAATGTTCATATTGCTCCTGTAATCGCATTCGAATTCAACATCTCTCAACCCTTTGACCACAAGGTCGAGGCCCTGTTCCAGCCTGCAGAGACCCTTCTCGATGCACCTTATGCCTTCCTGGATCCGGCAGCAGCAAATGAGATCCAGGCCTATTTTAACATCTTTAATGCCTTCTTTGATCAGGCAAATGCCCTTTTCTATCACGTCCAGAACGTCCGGCTGCTCACAGTGGCATTCGCAGAAAAAATATCTATTTTTATACATATATCTCATCACCTTTATAATTTTTTCGCATAAACCCAAAACGGGTCTAATATGAGTATATGAAGGGGAAAATAAAAGTGTTAAAGTTGTAAAAAGTGTCAGACACCAAATACAATTTGATGAAAAAGATGGCAGAAAAGAGTTGACAAAAGTACAGGGCAGTATTAACCATATAAATATGGTAAGTATTATAGGCTTTATCTGCTGGCCAAAAATTCATACCGAAAATAATTGACTTTAGGCTTATAATATGAGTAGCAGACAAGGAAAAACGGGTATTAACATTCATCTTTATATTAAAGGAGCGAATCGCAATGAAAGTATTTGAAACAATAACGGATTTAATCGGCGGAACACCGCTATTGAAACTGACAAATTACGCCAAAGATAAAAACCTTTCAGCAACCATACTCGCCAAATTAGAGTATTTCAACCCTGCCGGAAGCATCAAAGACAGGATTGCAAAGGCCATGATAGACGATGCGGAGGCGAAAGGCATATTAAAGCCGGGCTCAGTCATAATCGAGCCCACCAGCGGAAACACCGGTATCGGACTCGCTGCAGTTGCAGCGGCCAGGGGCTATAAGGTCATTTTGGCCATGCCGGAAACCATGAGCGTTGAGCGCCGCAATTTATTAAAAGCCTATGGAGCGGAGCTTGTCCTTACGGACGGAACGAAGGGCATGAAGGGCGCGATTGAAAAAGCGGAAGAGCTTGCTGCCGCAACGCCGAACAGCTTTATTCCCAGTCAGTTTACCAACATGGCAAATCCCGCAGTACACCGCAGTACCACCGGCCCGGAAATCTGGGAAGCCACCGATGGGAAAGTAGACGTCTTTGTCGCCGGCGTAGGCACCGGCGGGACCGTGTCCGGCGCGGGCGGATATCTGAAGTCTAAAAAGCCTGATGTAAAAGTGGTAGCAGTTGAGCCGGCAGACTCCCCCGTGCTTTCGGGAGGAAACCCGGGGCCCCATAAAATTCAGGGGATCGGTGCAGGCTTTGTTCCTGATACGCTTAACACAAGAATCTATGATGAAATTATTACAGTTAAAAGTGAAGACGCCTTTGAAACCGGCAGAACGCTGGCGAGAAAAGAAGGCCTTTTGGTAGGCATTTCTTCAGGTGCGGCCTTATTCGCAGCTACGGAGGTTGCAAAGCGGCCCGAAAACGCGGGCAAGGTTATAGTGGTAATCCTGCCGGATACGGGAGAGCGATATCTTTCAACTCCGATGTTTTCTGAATAAATGATGGTCGCAAACTGCGTGTCATGGAACATACGTCAAAGGACATGAAAAAGGGCGGGGATGCCTGTGTTAACAAGCATTTCCGCCCTTGTTGTACGTGTTAAATTACATAATCTATTATTTGTTCGTTTTGATGATCGAGAATATCCTGCAAAGTGATGCTGTCCAGATATTCGTTTATGGCGCGGTTCAATCCCTGCCACACGTAAAGGGTTGGGCAATGTTCGTTGCGCTGGCATTGGCCGGACTCATAATCCATGCAAGCAACGGGAGAAAGGCTGCCCTCTGTAATCCTCAAAATATCACCCACCGTATATTTATCGGGGGACTTGGCCAGCCGGTATCCGCCCTGAAACCCGCGACAGGTCTGGAGAATATCGGATTTGTTAAGAATGGGAACTATTTGCTCCAGGTATTTTTTTGATAGGCCTTGACGCTCTGCAATATCTTTTAATGGAATGTATCCTTCATTTTGACGTTGGGCCAGGTCAACAAGCATACGCAGCGCGTAGCGGCCTTTGGTTGAAATCTTCATTTATTATCGCCTCTTTAACATATTCTTTACTTAATTCTTCATTTATTGACCCATAATACCATATATTTGGTAGGTTTTCAATTCGGAAGAAGTTGTATTTAGTGTCTGACACTAAATACAACTTCTTGTAAAAAGTGTCAGACACTAAATGCAGACACCGAATGCAACACCAAATACAAGGGCGACGGTTTGCGCCATATAGTTCTGTTGACTTTTCAATTGTTTGGCCATATCATATAACTAGAAGAAAGTGTATATTTACAAGCGGGTTTAGAGGATTTTGGGTTAGTTTATTAGGAGTTTTTGAGTTTTTTGTTCAGGGAATATGCTTTGGGGGGACCTTGCGTGGACTATAATAAGAAGAAGCGAGTTATTACTAATCTTCTATTTGTCGGCCTTATTGCTTTACTGATTTATGTGATTTTGGCACATGTTTTGAGACTCGTTTCTCCGTTCATCTGGGCCTTCGTCTTTGCTTATATATTACGAAGACCGGCCCTTTTATTACACAAGAAAATCGGTCTTCCCTATAAACTGGTCGCCTTTTTGCTGGTTCTGATATTTTACTGCGTAATCGGAGTATTAATTGCGCTTCTCGGTGTCAGAGTGCTTACGGCCATAGCCGACTTACTTGCTTTACTGCCTCCTCTTTATGCCAATGAAATCGTACCCTCGCTCAGCTCTTTCTTTGAGGAAATTGAACAGGCCGTTTCTCGGATGGACCCCACGCTGATACCGGTGGTAAAAAACATGTCATCCCAATTCATTCAAGCCATCGGCGAACTGGTTTCCAACATCTCTGTCAAAACGGTTACCATAATTTCAACCTATGCCTCTTCGTTGCCGGGCCTGTTTATCAGAGCGGTGCTGATGGTAATTTCCACGTTCTTTATTTCCATGGATTACGAAAGGGTGACAGGATTTATCATGCGCCAATTCTCCGAAAAGATCAGGGAGTTGATGATAGAAATTCAGAGATATGTAGTCGGCACGCTCTTCGTATGCATTCGATCCTATGCCTTGATTATGAGCATTACATTCGTAGAATTGTCCATCGGGTTTACGATTATCGGAATAAACAAGCCTATTCTGATTGCCCTTCTCATTGCCGTCTTCGATATACTTCCCGTAGTTGGAACCGGCGGAATCCTGATACCCTGGGCAATCATTTCATTAATACAGGGCAAATACTCTTTTGCACTGGGGTTGTTCCTTATTTATGTAATCGTTACGATAATTCGAAATATCATTGAACCGAAAATCGTCGGAAGCCAAATCGGACTTCATCCAGTGGTTACATTGATAAGTTTATTCGTGGGAGCGCAGCTGTTTGGAGTTCTGGGTCTTTTTGGGTTCCCCATCACATTGTCTCTGCTCCGACATCTGAACGAAACCGGCACGATAAACCTGTACAAGTAAGCAGGCCGCCTTATCTGTGGGGGAACGGTCCTCGTCTATGTTTTTTTACTTCATTAAACGGTTGATGAATATGCCGATCAAATAGCCTAAAGCGATTTGGCCCAAGTATGCATTTTCAACAAAGTAGGAAAGGAAGCCCAGCTGTTTCATTGTAATCAAAGCGCCTCCCAGACGAGAGAACGCCACCAGGAGAGCGAGTAAGGCGAGAATATACACGGCCGGGTTCAAGCCGGCCCGGCGGGTTGTCCTAACAATTTGAGAGAGCAAGAATCCAAACAGAAGATGGACACACAGGCTAACGATCATAGGAACAAGTGGCGAATCGTTGATGTTGCTCGCAAAAGAAAGGAGGGGCTCCCTCCAATTGATTCCTATAATAGCGATAATCAGTATGTACGGAATATATTTTTTCATGGTTTGCATTTCCTTTTTTTATTCTTTCTTTTTGTTCGCAAAGCTATCCGGTCACAAATCGCCCATAGGCGATACGCTATAACAAGCAATCTCGCCGGAATTGCCGCATGACGCCTATACATTATATCAAAAATCCCTGGCAATGAATAAAAAAGCTGAAGGAACAATGGCCATTAATTTATACGATGGAAGTGTACGAAATAAAAATTAATGCAAGAAACAAAACAAAGGAGGGGCATCCATCCCTCTATTAATGTAACAATGTGAATCAGAGCTCTTTTGCGATATTCTCCAGTTCTTTGGAAATGCTTTTTAACTCTGCTATCTTCATTCTGACGTTTTCGGTTTCCGCCACCTGTTCTTCAGTCGCCGCAATAGCAGTATCGGAACTCTTAAGGGTTACCGCATTTGCATTTTTAATTTCTATCAGCAGTGAGTCGATGTTTTTGGCAATTTGCATGGATTCTATCGATAGTTTTCGAATCTCATCGGCAACCACACCGAAACCGACGCCATACTCGCCTGCCCTTGCCGCTTCAATCTCAGCATTTATACCGAGCAGGTTGGTTTGCATTGCTATTTTTTTCGTGTAGGCAAGAACTTTGCTGATTTGCTCGGTAAGTTCATTCACTCCGAGTATGTTTTCCCGGAGTTCCTTTTCGCTGTTCATTATGTTTTCTGCCAGCGTGGTGAGCCCTTTTACGAACTCATTAATATCGTCTACTGCTTCGTTTATATTGTCGGCAACTTTGGCTACCTTTTTTTCCATGTCAAGGCTTATTCCAATGGAAATACATCCGACAACATTGTGATTGCTATCATAGATTGGAGTGTTGATGTCCTTGATGACAATCCCAAGAGTGCCTACCATTTCCTCACATCGCAGGGCTTTTCTCTGCCGCATAGCCTCGCGCATGGGATCGTCTTCACCCAGAACACCATCCGAACCGATATCCAGTTTGTGGCCGGGGAAATATCCCAGTAAGTTTTCCGTATCGGATATCCATACTATCAAGTCTTTTCCGTAAATGTCTTTCAGATAAGGTGCAACAGCTAAAAAATGCTCAAGAAGTCCATCTCCGATTATCACAGCGATCCCCTTTCAATACTGTAGAAACAACTTCGTCAGCAGGAAGCCTGATGAACAGCAGTTTCCGCCCATCAGTCCGCATACAGAATATATATCGACAAAAAATTATTAATCTTTAGCATAGATGTTGCATTTATTGCCAAAGTTGTATTTGGTGTCTGACACCAAATACAACAAGTTGTAAAAAGTGTCAGACACCAAATACAAAATTCGTATGAGTCTTTATAATTATGCATTTATTAGTGACAATTTTCGACTATTATGATACGTTTAGTATCGGTGAATAAGTGCCAGTGCAAGCCATTACAATGTATTCTCCGTTATCTGACTGAAATCGTGTTAACATTCCTGCAAACGAATGTTTTGAATATAGAGATTACAGATAGAAGCAGGCATCATAATCAACGTTGTATAGGAAGTAGACTTTTTTGTGTGAGCTTTACGTAGGAGGATGTTGCATGTTTAGAATTGCTATATGCGATGATGAACCGGCTGTCTGTTCACAGATTGAAACCATTCTTTTGAACTATTCCGAAGAGAGTAATCTTGACATTGAGATACAAGTTTTCTATTCCGGAGAAGAACTGTGTAAATTTCTCGAAGATGGAGAAGGCTTCGATCTGATCTTTTTAGATATCGAATTAAAACTCATTAACGGGATTGAGGTTGGGAGAAAAATACGTGAAGATTTGGACAACCAACTTATGCAGATTGTGTATATATCGGGAAAGGATAATTATTACCTGGATATGTTTGAAGTAAGACCCATGCACTTTCTCCCCAAGCCAATCAAAGCAAGCCATATCATCAAAGATCTGCGTCTGGCCATGAAGCTGACGGACAGGCTCGGCGGGATATTCACTTATAAAAAAGGCCAGCAAACATACAGGATAGCGGTAAAGGACATTATCTATTTCGAGAGCATAAACCGGCAGGTAAAAATAGTCACCACGGGAGGCGAAGAGTTATTCTATGGAAAGCTCAATGACGTATACGATCAGGTAGCCAAATATCACTTCATGCAAATCCATAAATCGTATATCGTAAATTACCATCATATTGCTAAGTTCAAATACGAAGAGGTTACAATGTCCAACTCTGAAATCTTACCCATCAGCCAGTCGAGAAGAAAAGCAATAAGGGAATTGCAGATCCGGTATGAGAGAGAAGGTGTTATATAATGCAGCTTAGTTTGTATGAGTGGGTGTTCATCATCACCGATATTTTCGGGACATATACAGTATATAAGTTTATGACTGTCTTTTTTGAAACAAGAGATACTCACCGGAAAGTGGAATTGTTATCATATATAGGATATTTTCTGGTTATTTCTGTGATATACCTATCCGTGAACATACCCATCGTTCTCATGATTGCCAACTTATTAGCTTTGATCGGCTTAACGTATAATTATCAATCCACATTTAAAAAACGCATACTGGCCGTGGTGTTCATGTATTTAATTTTTATGGGCGTAGAAATGACAGTGGCTCTTATCACTGGATATTTTGATTTTCCGCTTTTCTCGGAAAATAATTATTCCTCCATTTTCGGATTGATTGCTTTTAGAATTCTTTCATACGTTGTAGTACTTGTTTTCAATAATTTTACAAATATTAGAAGAGGAGAAATCGTACCAAACTCTTATTGGTTTAGTATAGCACTGATACCCACCACTTCATTATATGTTATCCTATTGCTCTTTCAAGCAAAAGGACTCTCCGTTTTACAGGTGGTATTAAGTGTAATATTATTGCTTTTTGTAAATTTCACAACGTTTTACCTTTATGATACAATAACAGCTGCTTTGTCCGACAGAATGGAAAGCCGTCTGGTAATGGAACAAAACAAATATTACAATAGACAACTTGAATTGATGAAAGCTTCCTTGGGAACGACTAAGGCGATCCGGCACGATATAAAGAATCACATGGCTTCTATAAGCACACTGGTTAAAAGCAATGAAAAAGAGCAAACCTTGCAATATATTTCAAACATCTTGGAGCATCTTGCAGCGGAGAGGAACTATGCATCCTCCGGAAACATTATCGTTGACAGCATTATCAACTTTAAATTCCAGGAAGCGGAACAACGAAGAATAAAAACAACGCTGGATTTGAATATACCGGAGAATTTGGGGGTTTCCCCAATAGATATGACCATAATATTGGGCAACCTGCTTGACAATGCAATTGAAGCCGCATCGAAAGTAAAGGAGAACCCGTATATAAATGTAAAGCTCAAATACGATAAAGGACGTCTTCTCCTGCAGGTCGATAACCCATACGCAGGAGAGCTGATAGAAAAAGACGGCAGATTTTTCACAACAAAAGAAGACAAAGATAATCACGGAATCGGATTAGAAAGCGCTAAAAAAGTTATACAGAAATACAGCGGCACAATGAGCGTGGACTATAGCGACAATATTTTCTCGGTCGTAATATTGATGTACCTGGATTAAAATACAGGCTTTTTAACAATACCCTGTTCCTACTCTTTTAACGATTTAGTAGGTTACTGCAAAAAAGTACATCGATTTCTACAAGATACAGCATGGACTTTTTTTTTGTTATGGTGAAAATGTCAATTTATCTTTTTTATTAACGAGGAGGATATGAAATGAAAAACTTTATGATGAAATTTGCCGGAGTTGTAGCAAGTCTGGCGCTGATGGTCACCGTAATGAATACCGCTCAAGCATGCTTTTTTGTCATGCACCAGCCAAAACTGCCCGAGGGTGCTGAGAAACTGCGCAAGTTCTAGCGAGTTCTAATGAAAATAAGCCTATCCCACAAAATCATCGAGTCGATGGTTGCTACCGGCGTGGTACCCTCCGAGGACAAAGAATTATATCAGTACGGTCTCAGACAAGGACTTATAATGATCGTAAATGTTTTATCTGCCATTCTGATCGGTCTAATCCTCGGAATGCTTTGGCATTGTATTGTCTTCCTGATTTCATACATACCGATCAGGTCATATGCGGGAGGGTATCACGCAAGTACGCAATTAAGATGTTATTGGTTGTCCAATGCGCTTATACTGTTAGTACTGTTAGGTATAAAACTGATACCCTGGAATGGTTATGCCCTTTTAGCCATTTCACTTTTCTCGGCAATAATAATATTTTGGCTGGCACCGGTGGAGGACCTGAATAAACCCTTAAGACAAATAGAAGTAGTAATCTACAAAAGAAAAGTACGAATCATATTCGTTTTGCTTCTTTGTTTCTCTTTTTTGTTATGGTTTGCGGGAAGAAAAGAAATCTCGGTGAGTATAGTTATGGCCCTTCAGGTGGTTTCGGTAATGCTGATACTAGGAGTTATGAAAAATCGAAGCAAGGAAGCAAAAAGGTGTTGACTACTATATGTCCAATAATAAAGTAATCGATATACATAGAAACAGAGAAAGAAACGTAATAAATATAGTTGGCTATTCTGAATACGTAAAATGTACCGGAGCACCAGAAGCAGCCACCCATCCCCGGAGAGTAAGCAAATTATGCGAAGCTATAGGAATTGCAATGGGATTGTCCCAACCGGAAGTAAACAAGCTCAGAATCAGCGGACTACTTCATGATATCGGCAAAAACTCAATAGACAATCGCATTATAAACAAATCCGGTCCGCTTACGGAACAAGAATGGAATCAGGTAAAAATGCACCCAACCACCGGCTATCGAATATTGAGTTCGTCACAAAAGACGAAAGAGATAGCCAGATTTGTTTTATACCATCATGAGAGGTTTGACGGGCGGGGCTATCCGGCTGGATTAATGGGAGAGAAAATACCTCTCTTTTCAAGAATAATAGCTGTTGCAGACGCTTACGACGCGATGACAAACCAAAGATCTTATAAAAAATCTTTAAATAAACACGAGGCTGTTCAGGAACTGATAAAAAATAAAGGAAAACAATTTGACCCGGATATAGTTGATATTTTCATTGAAAAAGTTTTGGGCAGTCGTTAAATCGCAGCAACAGACTGCCGCCCTCCTCCTTTCTAAAGCACACTTTTTTATCTTTCGCTGTTGTGTCGATTCGGATTCCATAAAAACCGATTTGCTTACTCCAAATCCGATCTGTTTTACACCGTTTCTCACTTATGAATTTCATGCCGCTTCATCATTTATTTGACCCGGCAGTTCTGGATCTTGAGTTGTTTTTGTCTACTGCCGGCCCGGATGCAGAAAAGAAATCTGGGGATTGACTGGGCCCGCGGAATGGGATTAACTAGAAGCAACGGATATTTATTTTATTGCGTTCACGGCAAGACAACAGAAAAATAGATTCGAAGGCTTTAACAACAAACATCGGATTACAGATTCTCGGGATATGAAACGGACAAAGAAAGGGGCGCGGTTATGGAAATCGGCAGTAAATTCGCGTTGTTAAACGTTTCGGTCGTAGACGGCAAGGGCGGCTGGCCGGAAGAGAACAAAGCAGTAATCGTAAAGGACGGCATCATCCACTGGATCGGCCACATGAAGGATTACAAGAAAGAAGATGGCGTGCAGGAAGTGAGCCTGGACGGTTTTTACGTGATGCCGGGAATGATAGATGCCCATGTGCACCTGGCCGGGGGTCGGGGCGATATGGAATACCAGGAAATGGAAGTGATAGCCGAAAATAAGCTGGTGAGAGCCATGCGTTCGGTCTATGAGGCTCAGGCCGTGTTAAAGCGCGGTTTTACTTCCGTTCGCGATATTTCCTGGAACGGACTCTACCTGAAGAGGATCTTCGGAGACAATACTTTGCCGGGGCCGAGGGTTATCGCATGCGGGCCCGGCTTATCAAGGACGGGCGGACATGCGGATTTGTATCAATACACGGAAGATTACGTGAGGGAAAACGGATTTTGGAGCATTATTGCAGACGGACCCGAAGAGATACGGAAGGCCGTGCGGAGGGTGCTGCGGGAAGGGGCGGATCAGGTCAAAATCTGGGCCAGCGGCGGTGATAACTGGCCGAATGACCGCAGCTGTGATGTGCATTATTCAATGGAAGAGATCGTAATGTGCGTGGAAGAGGCCCATAGGCAAGAAGGTACTTTTGTATGCGCTCATGCGGAGAACAGAGAATCCATATCCATGTGCGTCGATGCGGGCGTCGATACCATAGAACACGGAGAGGATCTGGATGAGGAACTTGCGGTAAGGATGGCAAAGAAAGGCGTCATCTTAGTTCCCACCCTGGCACTGGTCGTTAACTGGCACAAAGACTTCGTCCCCACCGGCGATGCGGCTCCCAAAAAGATACGGCCCGACGTGTTTTTGCACAGAGATGTGCCGCCCAGCGATGAGGACGGGGAGTTTGAAAGCCAGAGAGCCAAAGAGAGTTTCCAGCTGGCCGTTGAAAAAGGCGTTAAAATAGCCCTCGGATCGGATACCGTGTATGAACCCCTGACAAAGTGTGGCGAATACAGCGCAAGGGAATTTAAAGCGTTGGTGGAATGCGGGCTGACGGTGCCGCAAGCCATTCGCGCGGCCACGATGGGTTCCGCCGAGGCGCTTAATATGAGCCATAAGATAGGAACGGTGGAAGTAGGCAAAGAAGCCGACCTGTTGGTGGTGAGAAAAGATCCTACGAAGAGCACAGATGTGCTGTATAACGCGGAAAATATATATCTCACCTTTATCAAGGGCCGTTTGACCGTGGAGGACGGCCGGTTTGTATGGTAAATGGAAAGGCGGCAATAGCATCGTTTTATCAGCAAATATGGAAGGGCGGAAGCTTTCGTTCTAGACAAGTACGGAACTTGAAAACCTCGACATTGCGATCGAGGTTTTCTGCTTTGCCTTCTGTTTGAAACGATTAAAAACAACGGAGCACTTACTCAAGCGCAGATTCCAAGTAGTGCGCAACCTGGTAAAGCAGATCTTCGCTACACGGACGGCCGATAAGCTGCAGCCCCACAGGTAGTTCGTCCAGGACACCGCAAGGTATGGATATGGCAGGCAATTTTGCCAAAGATGCAAGCCAGCAACAACTCATAATAGGTATGAGGGTATTGTATTCTTTGCCGTTCAGGATTATCCGCCGTGAATTTATGTCGGGCGCGACCGTACCCAAGGTGGGCAGCACCATCAGGTCAACCTCTTTTTGATGTTCGGCAATCAGCGCGATAAATTCTTTCTGCAGCTTGAGTGCGTTTTCATATTCTTCCCAACTGCAGCCGGTTTCCATGAACTCCAGCACTTCGGGGTGGAACAAGCCGGGATGATTGTCGATATCCACTTTTCTTGCCTTGTAACTGTCATAGTGAATCAGGCTGTTCGAGGCCGCCAGGTATTTTTTCAGATCGCCAGGCAGCCTTACTTCTCTAACCGACATGCCTGCCTGCTCCAGCAGTTTAACGGCATTCGGCACCATATCCACGACGCGGACATCTACTTTACTTTCAAAGTAAGAGTAAGGAATCCCCACTGTCATTCCGGCTAAAGGTTTGTCGATTAAACTGGTAAAGTCTGTGACGGGACCTTTCCGTGAAAAAGGGTCGCGAGGGTCGTAACCGGACATGACATTCAGCATCAAAGCGTTATCTTTTACGCTGCGGGTTATCGGGCCGACCGTATCCAGGTGGTTGGAAACTTCGAAGCAGCCGTTAAGGCTGACTAACCCGTGGGTAACCCGCATGCCGACGATGCCGCACATGGCAGCGGGGATCCGAACCGATCCGGCGGTATCCGTGCCTATTGCGGCAGGCACGAAACGGGCAGCCACCGCAGCTCCGGAGCCGCTGCTTGAGCCGCCGGACATCTTGTTCAGGTTTCGGGGATTGCGTGTGGGACCGAAGCAGGATCGATCACCCGTTGGAAATAGCGCAAACTGATCGGTGTTTGTTTTTCCCAGCATGATACCGCCCGCATCGAAGAGACGGTCCACTACAAATGCGTTTTTCGCAGGACGGAAATTCCTGTAAAGATCGCATCCTGCCGTCGTGGGAGCGTCTTTTATAAAAATGATATCCTTTACGGTAAAGGGGATGCCGTCAAAAAAGCTCTTCCGTTCCCCGCCGCACATTCGCTTTTCAGCCTCTTTTGCCTGTTCCATGGCCAGTTCCGGAGTCATGGCCACAAAAGCGTTAATGGGTTGATTACGTTCGTCTATATACTTTAACAGATATTCGGTCAATTCGACGGGGGACAGTTGCTTCTTGTCAAACAGATCGGATAGTTCTTCAATACCGAGTTGTTCCAAACCTTTGCTCGGTGCGGTAACCATACGGATCTCTCCCTTCAACAACATAATTAAACATGCGCGCTCCGGAGGATATCCTGCCTCTCCGGGTCGGACTTATGCTTTTCACTTACCGCTTAAACTGGTCATACTATAGTTTTTAAAATATTTGATAAAGCAGATTATAATTAACAATCCTGCTCCGCCAAGTCCGATATTCATCGTGCAAACCAATATCATGAAATTATTCAGGAGATAGCCCACAAATCCGGTAAACATGATTATGGCGTTAGCAAAACAGGCAATGCGTAAAGTACGCGTGGACTTGCCGCTGCAAACGAAAGCCCCAGCGCAAGGCTGCACAGCCCGTAAAACACAGTCCAACCGAGCATATTGATGCCGTTGATTGCAGAAATATTGTAGCTTTGCGTAAACTGTATCAACCCATCCATGTTGCCGGCTTGAATCTGAAGCCGGGTTGATGTGATTTGAACAAAGTAAGCAACGCTTACACAAACGCAGAAAGAACTCTGATTCGTTAACTTTGAAAAATATAAAAGGCAATGTTGCCAATGTCGACATCAGAAACAGTATCGATAATTTCTCGCAAGGATACAACAATACCATAACCAAAGTTATCGTACTGAGTACGGAAAAAATGAGCTGTAAAAATGGTCTGATTGATCGGGCAGACATATACAGCCCCTTTCCTTATCGGATGGAATAGACAGCTATCAATTCATTTTATCACGGATAAAATGAAAAATCATGTATAAGTCTAATTTCCTATGTTATTCAGCGGCCTTGAAATTGTAGACAGGTTTTATAATGCCGAGAATTTCTGCCGTATCCTGGATTTTATCGATAATTTCCTGCATTGGTTTGTATGCCATCGGGCACTCATCCAGGGTTGATGGATTGATGGATGTCGTGTAGATTCCTGCTATTGATTTTTTGTACTCGGACAATGAGAATGATTTTTTCGCTTCGTTGCGGCTCATCAGCCTTCCCGCGCCATGCGGAGCTGACCTGTTCCATTCATCATTGCCTTTGCCCCTGCATATCAGGCTGCCATCCCTCATATTATTAATCGGAATTAAAAGAATCTCATCTTTTTCTGCGGATACGGCTCCTTTTCTGATAATCCTTTTGCCGATATCGATGTAATTGTGTATTGCCTCGAAAGACTCCATGTCTGTTTGCCACAATCCCATGGATTTCAATATATCGAGCGCGATAGCCTTGCGATTGAGGGAAGCGTACTTCTGCATGATCGCCATATCATGGAGATAATCTGAAAGACTTTCCCCTTCCAGCCACGCCAGGTCTTTTTTTATTTTGCCGCTGACCTGCCTGTAAGCAAAGTATAATATAATGGCGTGCAACATCCTGCCGTTAAATTTATTTATTATAATGATCAGCTAATTGGAAGCAGAGCGGATCGCCAATCCCAAATATAAAATCTGGTATATCAAACTTTAAGGCGTTAATAAATTTATATATCGCACGATCGAGACATAACCATAAAACCAGGCTATGCGGTTGCAAAATCGCAACAAGATGTTTCCGATTTGCAACTCTTATCAAGATTATGTTTTACGGCAATTTTTGAAATATCAGAATAATATGAAAGTAATGGTTGCATAATGCAACCATTACAGACTGTAGACAAAGCGTCTCAGAAAACAGAACTTCTTGTTTCAGCAAATGTAAAATGCAAAAACCCCGGCACATGGCCGAGGTTTTAGCATTTGGCACTCCCGAGACGATTCGAACGACCTCCGCGCACCTGCGCGCTCCATAGGGGGCTCTGCCCCCTTTTGGCGGGTCGCGCGACCCTGTCACCCCCGAAGCTGTGATTCGTTGCATCGTCCGTATATTTGTAATAGACGATGCAACTTTAATGGGGAAGATGCTCTTCCCCAAACCCCTTCTCGTCGGACGTTCGAATCGTTTCAGCAAATGTAAAATGCAAAAACCCCGGCACATGGCCGAGGTTTTAGCATTTGGCACTCC
>Ga0116181_1001244_pt1 | contig 22257 bp, 19 predicted proteins | sample AD_UKC075_MetaG_FD_89752 | JGI IMG/M metagenome (GOLD analysis project Ga0116181, IMG submission 89752) | Active sludge microbial communities of municipal wastewater-treating anaerobic digesters from USA - AD_UKC075_MetaG | ecosystem: Engineered > Bioreactor > Anaerobic > Digestate | place: USA... | reverse complement strand
CGTGGGAGAGGATGGGGCGTTGATCCGCCGACCCACTCGCAGGAGCCCAGCCCGGCATGGCCCGTCGCACCACCACCCAGCCCCCCGATGGCGAGGACGTCGTCGAGCGGATCGTCGACATCGACGTCGCCGAGGAGATGAAGGCCGCCTTCCTCGAGTACTCCTACAGCGTCATCTATGCCCGAGCCCTGCCCGATGCCCGCGACGGCCTCAAGCCGGTGCAACGACGGATCCTCTTCGGGATGAGCGAGTTGGGACTTCGGCCCGAGCGCCCGCACGTGAAGTCCAGCCGGATCGTCGGCGAGGTGATGGGTAAGTACCACCCGCACGGTGACAGCGCGATCTATGACACCCTCGTGCGGCTGGCCCAGCCGTTCTCGATGCGGCTGCCCCTGGTCGACGGGCACGGCAACTTCGGCTCGCTCGATGACGGCCCGGCCGCCTCGCGATACACCGAGGCCCGGATGGCGCCCGGGGCGATGCTCATGGTGGCGGCTCTCGATGAGGACACCGTCGACTTCGTCCCCAACTACGACGACACCCAGACCCAGCCCGAAGTGTTGCCCGCGGCGTTCCCCAACCTGCTCGTCAACGGCGCCAGCGGGATCGCCGTCGGCATGGCTACGAGCATGCCGCCGCACAACCTCGGCGAGGTCATCGGCGCCGCGCGCCACCTCATCGAGCACCCCGACGCGACCCTCGATGACCTCATGCGTTTCGTCCCCGGCCCCGATCTGCCCGGCGGCGGACGGATCGTCGGGTTGGACGGCATACGGGAGGCGTATGCCGGTGGGCGCGGGACCTCCGCACGCGCGCCACCGCGCGGATCGAGAACATCACCCCCCGCCGCCGCGGGATCGTCGTCACCGAACTGCCCTATCTCGTCGGGCCCGAGAAGGTCATCGAGAAGATCCGCGACCAGGTCCAGAGCAAGCGGCTGCTGGGGATCAGCGACGTCAAGGACCTCACCGACCGCAGCAACGGGCTGCAGTTGGTCATCGAGGTGAAGAGCGGCTTCGTACCCGAGGCGGTGCTTGAGGAGCTCTATCGACTGACACCGATGGAGGACTCATTCGGGATCAACAACGTTGCGCTCGTCGAGGGCCAGCCGCGCACGCTCGGGCTCGTCGAGTTGCTGTCGGTCTTCGTCGACTTCCGAATCGGCGTCGTCCGGCGACGCACCGCCCACCGACTGGCCAAGCGCGAGGAGCGTCTGCACCTGGTCGATGGGCTCGTCGTCGCCATCCTCAACATCGACGAGGTCATCCAGCTCATCCGGGCGGCCGATGACACGGCGACGGCACGCGCCCGCCTCATGGGTGTATTCGACCTGTCGGAGGCGCAAGCGACCTACATCCTTGAGCTCCAACTGCGCCGGTTGACGAAGTTCTCCCGGCTGGAGTTGGAGAAGGAGCAGGAGCAGTTGCGCTCGGAGATCGAGGCCCTGCGGGCGGTCCTCTCCGATGAGCGACTGCTGCGGCGCACGGTCTCCGACGAGCTGGCCGAGGTCGCCCAGGCGCACGCCACCCCGCGGCGCACGGTGCTGCTGGAGTCGGCTGGCGCCGTCGCCGGGGTCACCGCCGCGGCCCCTGCCCGGGGCCAGAGCGCGGTCCTCGAGATCGCCGACGACCCGTGTTGGGTGCTGCTCTCCTCAACCGGCCTGTTGGCCCGCACGACATCAGCCGACGATCTCCCGACCGGAGGGGGGCGGGCCCGGCACGATGTCATCATCGGCGCGGTGCGGGCCACCGCCCGAGGCGAGGTCGGTCTCGTCACGAGCCTGGGCCGGATGCTGCGCCTCTCGGTTCTTGAGTTGCCGACGCTCCACCCGACCGCCGACTCCCCCCATCTGTCCGGCGGTGCTCCGCTGGCGGCATACCTCGAGCTGGGTCGGGACGAGCAGCCGGTGACCCTCGCATCCCTTGCGCCGGACTCCCCCGTGCTGGCCCTCGGGACGGCCTCGGGCGTCGTCAAGCGCGTGGTCACCGACCACCCCGCCCGACCGTCGTGGGAGCTCATCGCCCTGCGCGACGGCGACCAGGTGGTGGGTGCCGCCCCGACCTCCAGCGACGAGATCGACCTGGTGTTCCTCACCAGTGACGCGCAACTGCTGCGGTTCTCCGCCGGAAGCGTGCGGCCGCAAGGCCGAGCCGCCGCGGGCATGGCCGGAATCCGGCTGGATCCCGCGGCCAGGGCGCTGTTCTTCGGAGTGGTCGACCCCACTCGGGACGGGTTGGTCGTCACCGCGAGCGGCACCTCGGGAGCCCTCCCCGGCACCCAGGCGGGGGCCATCAAGGTGACTCCGTATGCCGAGTACCCGGCCAAGGGGCGCGGCACGGGAGGGGTGCGAGCGCACCGATTCCTCAAGGGCGAGGACACCTTGGTGCTGGCTTGGGCCGGCTCGGTGCCGGCGCGGGCGGCCGCAGCCAACGGAGGGCCGGTCGACCTGACGGCAGCGACGGGTCGGCGCGACGGGTCCGGCGCCACCTGGAGCCATGTGGTGGCCGCTATCGCCGGCCCGGCTAGCGGGGCCTAGTATCTCGGATCGACCTGAGTCTCGGCGCTCGACGCACCTCTGCGATGACGTCGGTGATGACGTCGCTGACGGCGTTGCTCGGCCCGTGCGAAGGCGCGGGCTCGACGCATAACAAGGCGATAAACACCGGCCATGACTCTTGACGGGAAAGCGTTTACACGGCAGAGTCGGCCATGCCCTCGGACACGTGGGGCCGACCGGTCGGGAGACCGTCCGGGCGTATCAGTCGGTTCATCTATGGGGTGCTCTTCGGAACCCTCCGTAGCCTCCACAGACGCGCGGGAGCAAGCCACCAGCAGCGGCTACGGGTAGCCGAAGCTGTGTCACTCCATCCCGTAAGTAGACAAGGGAGTCAAACGTATGCGCAGGAGTACCTTCGCCAAGGCAGCCACAGGAGCAGCCGCGATCGCGCTGCTCACCTCGGGCTGTTTGGGCTCGAGTGGCACGACGACGACTGCTGCCACGGGCACGGCCGCGGGAGCCGGCAAGGCCACCGTCGAGGTGATGTACGGCTTCGGCAACGAGCAGGAGACCGCCTTCCAGAAGGACCTCAAGGCCTTCGCCGACAAGAGCGGCTTCACGATCAAGTTCACCAAGGCTGGATCGTGGGACACCGAGATCAAGACCCGCGTCGCGGGTGGGAACCCGCCGGACGTGGGCCTCTTCCCGCAGCCCGGCGTGATGTGCGACCTGGCCAAGCAGGGCAAGGTCCTCGCCTATGACGACGCAACCGTCACCTCCGCCAAGGCCACCCTGGTCAACGGCTTCGTCGGCGCCGGCACCTGCACCGACGGCAAGGTCTACGGCCTGCCCTCCGCGGTCAGCGTCAAGTCGCTGCTGTGGTACGACGCGCCAGTCTTCGCCGCCGCCGGCTACAAGGCCCCGACGACCCTTGCCGAGCTCGACGCCCTGACCGAGAAGATCAAGGCCGACGGCAAGACCCCGTGGTGCATCGCCGCTGAGTCCGGTGGCGCCACCGGTTGGCCGATCACCGACTGGATCGAGGACCTCGTCCTGCGCTTCGCCGGCCCGGAGAACTACGACAAGTGGGTCGCTGGCACGCTGAAGTTCAACAGCCCCGAGATCAAGCCGGCCTGGGACTACTTCCAGAAGATCGCCTTCACCGAGGGCAACGTCCGCGGCGGCACCAAGGCCATCGCGGCGACGAACTTCCAGACCGGTGGCAACGTCCTGTTCGACACCCCCCCGGCGTGCCACCTGTTCAAGCAGGCCACGTTCATCGCGGGCAAGGGTGGCTTCCCTGACACCGTCCTGGCCAAGGCTGACACCGAGATCGGCGTCGTCGCCTTCCCGGCCAAGGAGGCTGGCAACAACCCGGTCCTGACCGGTGGCGACCTGGCGACCGCGTTCAACAACGACGCCAACACGCTCAAGCTGCGCAACTTCATCGCCAGCAAGGACAACGGCGTCGAGGTCGGCAAGGCCGGCTACTTCTCGCCGCACAAGTCCTTCGACGTCACGCTCTACCCGAGCAAGATGCTGCAGAAGATCGCCAGCGACGTTCTCTACAAGTCGAGCGCCGCTCGTTTCGACGGGTCGGACCTCATGCCGGCCAAGGTCGGCGCAGGGACCTTCTGGACCGAGCCCATCAAGTGGATCTCCGGTACTCAGGACCTCGACGTCACGCTGAACAACATCGACGCGAGCTGGCCGAAGGCCGCTAGCTGAGGTGACAGGACAGCTGCGGGGATGACAGCACGTCATCCCCGCAGCTGATCCATACTTCCCGCCCCATCACTCCTTCGTCAGGGAGGTCAGGGACTCTTGACCATCAAAATTCTGAACGCCTTGCTCGCCATCATCGGCGGCATCGGCGGCGCAATGATCTTGTTCTGGTTGCTCAACAAACTTGCCGAATCGCTCAAAGGCCGCTGGGAAGACCGGGTCAAGCCGTGGGTCTTCGCCGGCCCCGCGATCCTCGCCATCGGCGTCTACCTCATCTACCCGGCCATCGTCACGCTGCAGTACTCGTTCGCCAACGAGGACGCGACGAAATACGTCGGCTTCAACAACTACAAAGACCTGTTGACCGACGCCACGTTCCTCTCGGTGCTGTTCAACAACCTCTTGTGGATCATCATCGTTCCGGCCCTCACCGTGGCTCTCGGCCTCGGCGTTGCGGTCCTCGCCGACCGGCTCCGGCCCAAGGGTGAGAAGCTCTCCAAGACGGTCATCTTCCTTCCGATGGCCATCAGCATGGTCGGTGCCGCCACGATCTGGCGCTCGATCTACGAGTACCAGCCGAAGGGCAGCCCGCAGACCGGTCTGCTCAACGCCATCATGGGCGTGTTCGGCAAGGACCCGGTGTACTGGTACCAGATCGAGACGTGGCACCTCAACAGCCTGCTGTTGATGGTCATCCTCATCTGGACCCAGGTGGGCTACTCCATGGTGTTGCTCTCCTCGGCCATCAAGGGCGTTCCTGAGGACACCATCGAGGCTGGCCGGATCGACGGCGCCGGTGAAAGGCGCATCTTCTTCAGCATCGTCGTTCCCCAGATCTGGCCGACCGTGGTCACGGTGTTCATCACCGTCCTCATCGGTGTCATGAAGGTCTTCGACGTCGTGTACGTCACGACGAACGGTGCGTTCAACACCGACGTCGTGGGTCGGCGGTTCTTCTACGATATGTTCACCAACCAGAACAGCGGGTATGCCGCGGCCATCGTCGTGCTCCTGATGATCGCCATCACCCCCGTGCTCGTTTACCAGGTGAGGCAGTTCCGGGCTGAGGAGGCCAACCGATGACCACCGCAGTTCCGCCGAGCACCGACGCTCAAGTCATTCGTCAGAGCAAGGCCGGCAGCGGCCCAGGCAGTGCGACCTGGCCGGTGCGGATCTTCGTCACCTTCCTCTGTCTCATCTGGCTGATCCCCGTCCTGGGTCTGCTCATCAGCTCGTTCCGCACGCGCGACGCCCAGTTCAACTCCGGTTGGTGGACGGCGATCGCCAACCCGCTGGAATTCACCCAGTGGACCGTCAACAACTACGCCCAGGTGCTGACGACGAACGACTCCGGCATCAACATGGGCCAGGCGTTCATCAACAGCTTCATCGTCACGGTGCCGGCAACGGTGATCCCGATCCTCATCGCGGCGTTTGCGGCCTATGCCTTCACCTTCATGGAGTGGAAGGGACGCGACCTGGTCTTCGTCATCATCGTCGGCCTGCTCGTCGTCCCCAACCAGGTGGCCCTCGTGCCCCTGCTGAAGCTCTACAGCAGCCTGGGCCTCAACGGCACCTTCCTCGCGGTGTGGCTCGCCCACATCGGCTTCGGTATGCCGTTGGCCGTCTACATCTTGCGCAACTACATGTCGTCCTTGCCCAAGGCCGTCATCGAGTCGGCGAAGATCGACGGTGCCAGCCACTTCACGACGTTCTGGCGGCTCATCATCCCGATGTCCACCCCGGCGCTGGCTTCGTTCGCGATCTTCCAGTTCCTCTGGGTGTGGAACGACCTGCTCATCGCTCTGCTCTTCCTCGGCCGTGGTGAGAACACCATCGCGACCGTGGCCCTGCAGGGCTTGCAAGGTCAGACGGGTCAGGGCCGTGAGCTCATCCCGTCGGCGGGCTTCATCACCATCATTGTCCCGCTGATGGTCTTCCTGTCGCTGCAGCGGTACTTCATCCGCGGTATGACCTCCGGCGCCGTCAAGGGCTGAGGTCACCCGCACCATCGAGGTCGAGCCCGCTCCCCCACTGTGGGGTGCGGGCTCGACTTCTTCGAGAGCTTCGTGAAGGACGATGACGACGCCGAACCATCCGACAGTGCTGCCGACACGCAGCCTGTTCCGCGCCACCGACCGCGTAGCCGTCGAGATCCGCGACCTGCGTCAGTCGGCAGAGCTGACGGTGCACCGCGACGGCGCCGTCCTTTCCAGCCACCCCGTCTCGAGTGCTGGTGTCATTCCTTTGGGTGAGTTGGAGCCGGGGTCCTACGGCATCTCGCTCCGGGCCGGCGACCAGCAGATCGCTCGCTCCGCGGTGCAGATCGCCGGGTCTGGTGGCGACCGAGGCATCCTGCGCTACGCGTTCGTCGCCGACTATCGCCCCGACCGCAGCGTGGCCGACCTGGCCGCCGTCGCCGACAATCTCCGTCGTCTGCACATCACCGGCGTCCAGTTCTACGACTGGGCCTACCGCCACGCCGACCTGCTCGGCGGTGGCGAACGTTACGCCGACGCCCTGGGTAGCCCCGTCGACCTCGGCACGGTCCGCGCCCTGATCGCCACGTGCCACGAGGTGGGCGCCGACGCGCTCGGGTATGCCGCGGTCTACGGAGTCGGCAACGACGAATGGCCGGCTTGGGAGTCGCTCGCGATCACCGATGCCGACGGCACGGCATACGGGCTCGGGGACTTTCTGCGACTGGTTGACGCGGGCGCCCCCACCTGGCTCTACCACTTCGGCAACGATCTAGCAGAAGCGTTGGCGCAGTGCGGTTTTGACGGCTTCCACCTCGATCAGTATGGCTACCCAAAGGTGGCACTACGCACGGACGGCACCCGGGTCGACCTCACCGAGAGCTTCGTGCACCTCATCGAATCGGTCCGCGAGCGCGTGCCTGGCGCCCGGCTGGTCTTCAACAACGTCAACGACTTCCCCACCTGGGCCAGTGCTCAGGCACCGCAGGACGCCGTCTACATCGAGGTGTGGGAACCCCACTCCACCCACGCAGCCCTTGCGCAGGTGATCGGCCGCGCGCGGTCCGTGGCCGGCGGGCGGCCGGTCGTCATCGCGGCATACCAGCAGGTGTATGCCGTCGCCCCCCGCGAGGAAGCCGACCGCGCGACCGCCCTGACGATGGCCACGGTGTTCTCCCACGGCGCGACCCACCTGCTGGCCGGGGAGGCCGACCGGATCCTCGTGGACCCCTACTACGTCCGCAACCACGTGGCGGAGCCGGGGACCGTCGACCTGTTGGCGCGCTACTACGACTACCTCACCGAGCACCACGACCTGCTCATCCCATCGGGGATCGTCGAGGTCACCGGCTCCTACGCGGCCTCCTACAACGATGACCTCGACGTCTCGTATGCCGCCGCGACAGTGAGCGGTACGGCCAGGCCTGGGGTCGTGTGGCGCCGGATCACCGCGGTCGGTGATGCCCTGGTGGTGCACCTCATCAACCTCTCTGGGGCCACCGACTGCCGCTGGGACGCACCGCAGGGACCGCCGGGAACTCCCGGGGCGGGCACTCTGCGGATGCGGCGCGTCGGGCCCGACGTTCCGGCGGTGTATGCCGCCGACCCGGACGCGAGTGGTCACCTGGAGCCGCTGGTGGTCGCGGTGGACGGCACCCACGCCACCGTGCACCTGCCGCCACTGGCGACCTGGCAGATGATTGTCGTCAGGTCCAGGTGAGAGCAATGCGACTCGCATCGTCCACCTACGCAAGGATGCCGGAGTGACCATCGTCGACCCTGCGTGCTCGCGGGTGTGGGATACCGGTGCGCTCCCCGCGTGGGGCACGGCTGCGCGAGCAGACTTCGTCGTGGCTCTGGAGCAGAACGGTCCGTGGGGCCGCGTCGCAGCCACCCAATCGCACCTGGACCCGGCCTTGGGGGCGGCCCTGGATGCCCACGTGTCCGGGTTGGGCGGACGTCTGCTGCTCATCCGTCGGCCCGGCCGCCATGCCGAACAGGCCCCTCAGACCGACGCCGAACCGGAGGCCAGGGGCGCCGGTGCGGGCGCGGGTGCCGATGGGGCCAGACCGCAGCAGTCGACCCGGCGCACGTACATCGCGCGCACGGGTCCGGGCGGATGGCTCGTGCGAGCCGACCTGACCGATCCGGCGATGCTGCTGGGCCTCGGCGCCGACGAACTGGCCAGCGCTGGGGCGACGGCAGACCGCCTGGGTGGAGCCCTCGACACCGTGCCACTCCTGCTCGTCTGCACCAACGGGCGACGCGACGCGTGCTGCGCTCAGCGGGGCCGGGTCGTCACCAGCGCGTTCGTCTCCGGCGGGTTCGCCACGGCCGCCCCGGACCAGGTCTGGGAGACGAGCCATACCGGAGGGCACCGCTTCGCACCGACCGCAGTGCTGCTGCCGTGGGGTCGCGTGCTGGCCCGACTCGACCCCGAGTTGGCAGCCGGTGCCCTCGACGCCGCCGCTTCCGGCAGGCTGGCACTGGCGCTGCTCGGGCGGGTGCACGATCGAGGGCCGATGCACCTCCCCCCTGCGGAGCAGGCCGCCGATGCCTGGCTGCGCCGGCAGACCGATCGCCGCGACCTCGACGATCCGATGGATGATCTGCGCGAGCAGGTGGACGTCGTGGCCCGGCAGGGACCCATGCTGCCCGAGTCATGCGGTAAGGCCGCCGTCCCGACGATCGTCTACGCGCCGAGCTGGCGAGCATGAGACCCGTCCGCAAACGACCAGCCCGCAGAAGAGGGGCAGCCGGGTGCCCAGTCCAGCGCCGTCAACCCCGCGCCGATATCGAGCGGGAACATCTCACCGGAGGCACGCCATGACTACCGCCCCGTCCGTGCCGACCATGCTCCACTTGCGCCTCGGTGGGACGAGCGTGGTCGCGCGTCTGGACGACGCCGCCCTGCCGTGCGTGCTGCACTGGGGACCCGACCTCGGCGACGTGTCGACCCAGGCGCTGGATGAACTGCAGATCGCGTTGACACCTCCCTACGTCGACTCGCCGATCAGCTCGCAAGCAGCGGTCGCGCTCCTGCCGCAACACTCGTCGGGGTGGCTCGGCCGACCTGGGCTGCTCGGCAGCCGAGCCGGCGGACGCTCGTGGTCGGTGTCCTTCGATCGGGTCGAACACCGCGTCGAGACCGCCGGGTCGGCGGACTGGGCGGACGGCGCCGCCGGGGCGGTGCGGTTGCGCAGCGTCGGCCTGGACCGGCCCAGCGCCCTCGAAGTCACGACCGAGATTGAGGTGCACCCCAGCGGATTGGTCCGGGTCCGTGCCCAGGTGCGCAACCTCGGCGCCGACGACTACGAGGTCGCCCACCTGTTGCCCGCTTTGCCGGTGCCGGCGGAGGCGGGTGAGCTGCTCGACATGACCGGACGGCATACCCATGAGCGGACCCCGCAACGGCGGCCCTTCGACCCCGGGGCCTGGGTGCGGGAGGCGTGGGGCGGACGGCCGGGCCACGACTCGGCGACGGTCATGTGTGCCGGTGAGCCCGGCTTCGGCTTCCGGTCCGGACGGGTCTGGGGCGTCCATGTGGCGCACAGCGGTAACCAGGTCGTCCTGGCCGAGCACTCGACGGCGGGCTGGCGGCTGCTGCGGGGCGGGGAGGTCCTCCTTCCGGGCGAGGGCGTCCTACACCCGCAGGAGAGCTACTCCTCCCCCTGGCTGGTGGCCTCCTGGGGCGAGGGGTTGGACGCCTTCTCCCAGCGCGTTCATCGCTTCCTGCGGGCCCGGCCCCACCACCCGCGTGGCCCGCGCCCCGTCCTGCTCAACACGTGGGAGGCCGTCTACTTCGACCACGACCTGGGCAAGCTCATCACCCTGGCCGACCGGGCCGCCGAGCTCGGCATCGAGCGCTTCGTCCTGGACGACGGGTGGTTCCGGCATCGGCGCTCCGATCAGGCCGGCTTGGGTGACTGGTTCGTCGACGAGGGAGTCTGGCCCGATGGGCTGCACCCGTTGGTCGACCATGTGCACGGGCTCGGCATGGACTTCGGGCTGTGGTTCGAGCCCGAGATGATCAACCTCGACTCCGATCTCGCCCGCGAGCATCCCGACTGGGTCTTCCAGACCGATCACGGGCCGGGCCTGCCGTCCCGCTACCAGCACGTGCTCGACCTGGGTCACCCGGCGGCATACGCCTTCGTCCTCGAGCGGATGAGCACGCTAGTCGGCGAATACCGGATCGCCTTCATCAAGTGGGACCACAATCGGCCGCTCGTCGACGCCGGGCACTCCCCTGACGGCAGCCCGGGCGTCCACATCCACACCGAGGCGGTCTATCGCCTCATGGCCGAGCTCAAGGCTCGCCACCCGGGGCTGGAGATCGAGTCGTGCTGCGGCGGCGGTGGTCGGGTGGACCTGGGCATCATCGAACACACCGACCGGGTCTGGGTGTCGGACTGTATCGACGCCCACGAGCGTCAACGTCTGGTGCGCTGGACCGGGCTGCTGCTGCCACCGGAACTTCTCGGCACACACGTCGGGTCGGGAGCCGACCACTCGACGCACCGGCTGCTGCACCTGGGCTTCCGAGCGGGCACCGCGATGTGGGGGCACCTCGGGGTCGAGTGGGACCTCACCACGGCCTCGTCAGCCGACCTCGACACCCTGGCTGCCTGGATCGCCTTCCACAAGGAGGTCCGTGAGTTGCTGCACACCGGCGATGTCGTGCACGCCGACCTGCCCAACCCGGCGCTACTGCTCGAAGGAGTCGTCGCCACGGACCGGTCCGACGCTCTCTACCGCCTGGCCGCCCTCGACCTCACCGTCACCTGGCCGGCCGGCCGGGTCCGTCTGCCTGGGCTCGACCCGGCGCGGGACTACCACGTCAGTGCCCAGGCACCCGGTGATGCGGCAGCCGCCACTTTCCCACCCGGGTGGGGTCCCTCGGGCGTCACCCTGCCCGGGCGGGTCCTGCGTGAGGTGGGTATCCAGGCGCCCCTGCTCAATCCCGACCAACTGGTGCTGCTGCGTGCACGTGCGCTGCCTACCGCCGCTGTGCCGGTCTGATGAGCTCCCCACCGGATCGCTGGTCACCTGCCATCCGGGTCAGGCCAACGCGCTCGAAGGTCCGGCTTTGTTGCAACCTGTGGGTTGAGAGTAGATTGACGAGTAGAGCGCGCACTCGCGCGCTTTGTGTCAAATCCGGGCAGCCTGTTGCGGTGGGTTGTTGCAGGGGAGTCAACCATTCTGCCCGTCTGCGGGCGTCATCAGACGGAGGTCGGCGTGCAACAACCGACAATCGCTGATGTTGCTCGCGCGGCTGGCGTGTCCGTTGCGACCGTGTCGCGCGCCCTACGCGGACTGGACAAGGTGCACCCAGAGACCCGCGAACGCGTCGTCCAAGCCGCTGCTCAGCTCGACTACATCGCCAGCCCCACGGCCTCCGGTCTGGCCTCAGGACGCAGCCGCCTGATCGGGATCATCACGCCCTTCATGGCACGGTGGTTCTTCACCGGCATCATGAGTGCCATCGAGAAGACCCTTCGGGAGCACCAGCACCACATCTTGCTCATGGACCTGGAGCGCAGCGAGACCTCCATGTCCCGCCTCTCCCTCACCCAGGGGATGCTCTTCAAGCGGGTCGACGGCCTCATCGTCATCAACGTCGAGCTGCAGGACGCCGAGCGTGACCTCGTCCGTCGCCTCGGGCTGCCTGTGGTCGCCGTCGGCAGCCCGTTCGAGGACTCCCCGTGCGTGGGCATCGACGACATCGGCTCGGCCGCCCTGGCCGCCGAACACCTGTTGGCGCTGGGTCATCGCAAGATCGCCTATGTCGGCAGGGACTACCCCGAGGCGGCACCGCGAAAGACACCGATCGACCGGCTGGAGGGTTTCCACCAGGCGATGTCCCGAGCCGGCATCAACACCCCGCCGACTTGGGTGCTCGACTCCGACTGGACCGCTGGAGACTCGCGCGCCTCGGCCATGGCCTTGCTGTCTGGTCCCGACCGGCCGACCGCGGTCCTCGCCGCCTCCGACGAGATGGCCCTCGGTGTGTGGGGCGCAGCCCGCCAACTCGGTCTGGAGGTGCCGAGGGACCTGTCCATCGTCGGGATCGACGACCACGAGTTGGCCCCCGTATTCGGCCTCACCACCGTGCGTCAGGATGTCGCCGCCCAGGGAGTCGCAGCGGCCAGCACCTTGCTCGCCCTTCTCGGGCTCTATGACCCCTCAGCGATCCCTGACCAGACCTTCCCGGTCGAACTCGTCATCCGCGGGTCGACCACAGCCCCTGCGAAGCCCTAGCTCAACCTAGCCACCGCTGGGGGGACACCCGCCCGGAGCCGCGCGAGCGGCATACTCACCAGGGTTTGGCCGCCGGGTTAGCCGAACCGCCCCCACCCGCCGGGTTTCCTTGCCCGTCCGGCCCGTTCTGCTGGCGGTCCTGCTGGTTCTCATGGGTCTGCTGGTCGAGTTCATCCGCCTTGCGCTGCTGCTCGGCCTGCTGCTGCGCATCGCTCGACTGGTCACCGCCGGAGGACTGCTGGGGGTTGAGCTTCTGTTCGGCCCGGTCACCGGCCGCTTCGGCCTTCTGCCCGGCCCCGTCCGCCGCTGGCGGGAAACACCCCGGAGGCGCCGCATCGGCGACCGCCTTGGTGCGGGTCCAGTAGTCCTTCGCCGCGACCTCGTCGCCGGCCGCCTTGGCGGCATCGCCCAGTTTCTCCAGCGCCAGCGCCAGATTGACCCGGATCTGACACGAGTCGATCGAGTCGGGCGGCGCCAACTCCAACGCCTGCTCGAACTGCGCCCGCGCGCTGTCCAGATCGCCGGCCAGCACGAAGGCGTCGCCGCGCGCGAAGGGAGCCTTGTGCCGCTCGACAACGTTGAGGAACGACATCCGATCAGCCGCCTCGAAGACCGTGTGCGCTGCCGCGGCGAAGAAGCCGTCAACTGCCTGTGTGGCGGCGGCGCTCATCGTCAGCAGTTTGACGGCCACAAGGATGGCCACGAACGCGGGCCCGATCGACCAACTGATCAGGCGCCGCCGCATGGCGAGCCGCGCGTGTCGGGCGGCCGCCGGTTCGTCCGGATCGAGGGCTGCGGGGCGCGCCGGCGCCGGGTGGGGAGCGAGCGTCATGACCGCACCTTCTCCTCGTGGCCGTCCCGATCTGCCGGTATGCCGCCATCCTCCGGTATGCCGCGTGCTCGCCTCGGGCGGCGCAGCCCCCACAACCGGGCCAGAGCCAGCCCGACCTCCCAGGCCACAAGCCCGGCAACCGCCAGCAGGGCGATCCAGTAGAACTCCTCACGGCCCGCCGACAGCGGCCCGTCCTGTGCCACGGTCACCCGATCGAGGCCGGTGAGATCCACCAGCCCCAGGACGGCGTCGACACTCTCACCCGGCGAGCGATGCAGGTAGGGGACCCCCAATTGTTGGGCGATCGAGCCCAATTGGCCTTCGTCGATGACCGAGACCGCCGGCTTGCCGGTGCTCGGGTCGAGCAACCAGCCGGCATCCGCACGCGACCCGGGCACTCCGGTCTCGTGCATCTGGCCTCCGCCGGTCGTGCCATAACCCAGGACCGCACCGCCGTTGACCAGGCTCTGGTCCACTCCCAGCGCTGCCGGTGGGCTGCCGGACGTCTGTTCACCGTCGCCGAGGTAGAAGACCGCCCGCGCCCGCTCCGGATGCGCGGCGGCGACCCGGGCCAGGGTCTGCTGCAGCAACGGTCCGGCCGCGGTCACGCTGCTCCCCCGTGACCAGGCGGACGTTTCCGGCAGCATCGTCTCAGCCGCGGCGGCGACGGCCGCGCCGTCGGAGGTGAGCGGCATACGAAGGACTGCGGCCTGGTCGAAGGTGATGAGCGCGAACCGCGCCCCCGCCATTCGCCCTGAGATGGCCGTGATGTCCGCGCGCATCCCCGACATCCGCGGGTCGGTGCCGAAGTCCTCGGCCATCGACGACGTGGTCGTGTCGACGACGAAGAACACGTTGAGCTCGGACGCGCTGGCCCGCACCTCGGCACCGGGCAGGCCCGGGCGCAGCGAGGCCACGAGCACCGCGGCCACGAGCAGGGTGCGGCGCACTCGCGTTCGCAGACTCGGCTGGGGGCCGGGCTGCGGCCACCACACCAGCGCCAACGCCACCACCACCGCCAGCACCAGGACGCCGACAGACATGACCGGAAGAAGAGTCATCGGCGCCACCGTCGCAGGGCCCCGAGCAGGCCAAGCACCCCGAGCCAGGTCCACCCGACCCACGACGCCGGTTGGTCGTGGACGAGCGTGATCGGTGCTCCGGGGATCCGGGAGGCCTCCCGAGCAGAGACGGCGGACACGATCCGGCTCACCGCGTCGACGCTGTTCAAGGGGTAGTAGAGCCCACCGCTGCCCTCGGCGACCGAGCGCATCTCGGTCGCCGTCGAACTCCCCGCGCGATGAGCCGGGTTGAGGCCGTAGATCTGGATGCCGGCAGCTTTGGCCATCGTTCCGCCTTGCGCCAGGCTGAAGATCGACCTCCCCGCGGCGAGATTGTCGGTCGCGAGGATGATCGACCGGGCCCGGGTCAGGTTGCCGTGGTCGAAGCTGCGCACACAGGTGGCCAAGCCGTCACCGATGAGCGAACTCCCCTGCCCGTTGAGTGTCCCGGCGTAGAACTCGTGGTCGAAGCTCCCCTCGAAGACCCGCTGGGCGTCGGACAACTGCTCCTCGACGAAGTCGTAGTCGTCGGTCAGGGGAAACACCGGCACGGCCGAGGAGTTGAAGATGACCAGCGAGAGACGCTCCCCCTTGAACTCCTTGGCAAGCGATCGGAACGTCTCCGCCACCTCGGCGTCGGCAGTAGTCATCGAGCCCGAGACGTCCAGACAGAGGACGATGTCGCGGTTGGCCTTCTCAGGGTTGATGACGGTCGTGGCCACGGGCCGGGCCGCGCCGATGATCGCGAGCACGGCGACGAAACCCGCCGCGGCGGCATACAGGACCGTCATCAGTCGGTGTCGCCAGATCGCGTGGACATACTCCGGAAGGCTGGTGAGCAGATCGGTGTTGGCCAACGGCAGCGCCGCCGGCGGCCTGCGACGGCGCAGCGCGAACCACACCAGCGCGGCAATCGCGAGAGCCCCCAGGGCCGCCCACGGCAGGATCCACGGTTGTTTCAGTGCCATTGGGCCACCACCGCCTTGGCCGCTTCGGCGGCAGGCCGGATGGGTCGCGCCGGGTCAGGCCCGAACTCGCCGGGGTAGAGCTGCAGGACGACGTGTGTCACCGGAGCCAGCCCCGGGCCGCGGGAGCCGAGGTCAGACAGGGTCATCCGCGACGTGGTCGCCCCCGACACGTCATCGATGAAGGCCCGCACCGCGGCACTGAGCTCACGGTGGGACGTCCGGGCGTCGACCCTGCCCTGCTCGCATTCCCAGACGATCTGGTCGATCCGGGTCATCGTGTCGTGCTTCGCGCGGGCAAGCCGCCACCCCGGGTGGATGGGAACGGGCCCGGCCGGGGTTGTGGGCCGGACGCGACGGGTGCGCCACCAGATGAACCCGGCCCAGGCAAGCACGGCCAAGATCGCCACCCAGGCGAGCAGCGTCCAGACCCAGTGGTAGGTCATCGGCGGGTAGAACGGGTCGTCAACGTGCACGGCGGCGCTGCCTCTCCAGGAGCGCGAACATGCTGCCCACGACCTCCGACGTGCCACCCACGCGAGCGCGCGCGATCCCGAGCCGCCGCAGCCGCTGATCGGTCGCCTCGCGTCGGCCCGCGAGAGCCTGCTGGTATGCCGCCTGGAGACGTTCGCCGCCCCGCACCGCCCCTGGGAGAGCGCTGCCGTCGGTGACCTCGGAGGCATCGGCGCGCGGGTCGAAACGCGTCGGGTCGGCGTCGGCCACAACCACCCAGAGCACCTCGTGTTGAGCGTGCAGTCGCCGCAACAACGGGTCGTCGTCAGAGCCCAGGCCGCCATCGTCGGTCACTGCCACGATGAGCATCCGTCGCCGGACGTGCTCGGCGAGGTAGTGCAGTTGCGCAGAGAACCGGCTGGGCGGAGCCTCAAGCGTGCTCGCGCGATCGATGACCCGCAGCAGACGCTCGAGGTTGGCCTCCCCCGCAGCCGGCTCGAGCATCCTGGTGCTCTCACCGTCGCCGCTGATGAGGCCGACCAGGTCGCCGTGGCGGACGGCGAGATAGCCGAGCATGCCGGCGATCTGGATCGCGATGTCCTTCTTCGGCTCGCCCGACGGCGCCATGGCCGCCATCGAGCGACCGGTGTCGACCAGCAGCAGGACGGTCTGCTTACGGGTGGCGACGTAGCGTTTGACCAGCGGGGCCCCGTGCCGAGCGGTCGCCTTCCAGTCGATGTCGCGGATCTCGTCGCCGGGGATGTATTCGCGCAGGTCGTCGTAGTCGAGGCTGCGCCCTCGGAAGACCGAGGCATACTCCCCGTCGAGCAAGCCCCACGTGCGCCGGTGCGCGACTATGAAGAGTTTGCTCTTCACTCGGGTGAGCAGGGCGGCCACGGGTGCTCTCGTCTGGTCGGGGCGGCTAGCGCAGGTATGCCGGTCGGCCCGGTCAGGGGGTGCGGACCGCGGTGATGATGGCGTCGATGACCCGCTCGACCGGGACATCGTCGGCGACGGCCTCGAAGCCAAGGATGATCCGGTGGCGGAGCACTCGATGGGCCAGGGCCTGGACGTCGTCGGGCACGGCATGGTCGCGGCCGGCCAACAGGGCCCGCGCACGGGCGGCCTGGGCGAAGGCGATCGACGCCCGGGGGCTCGCACCGAACTCGACGTACCGGGCCAGCGCCGGGTCGAGGTACCGCTCGGCGTGCCGGGTGACGTAAGCCAGCCCCACGGCATACCGGATGACGGTGTCATCGAGGTAGACCGCACGGGTCAACGCCTGCAGTCGGCGCACGTCGGCGAGGCTGACCGCGGGGGTCTGCTCGGCGAGATAGATGCCGGCGTCGATCCGCCGGACCACCTCGGCCTCTTCGTCGAGGGTCGGGTAATCCAGGACGTCCTTGAGCATGAAGCGGTCCAGTTGCGCCTCGGGCAGGACGTAGGTGCCTTCCTGCTCGATGGGGTTCTGGGTGGCCAGGACGAGGAACGGCTCAGGCAGCGGGTAGACCTGACCCCCGATCGAGGTCTGCCGCTCCTGCATGGCTTCGAGCATCGCCGACTGGGTCTTGGCGGAGCTGCGGTTGATCTCGTCAAGCAGGACGAGGTTGGCGTGGACCGGACCCAGCCGGGTCTCGAACTGGGTGGTGCGCACGTCGTAGACCTGGGTGCCCACGATGTCGCTGGGGAGCAGGTCGGGAGTGCACTGGATTCGTTTGAACGAGCCGCCGACGGTGCGCGCGAGGGTGGCTGCCGCGGTCGTCTTGGCCAGGCCGGGCACCGATTCGAGCAGGATGTGGCCGCCGGTGAGCAGCCCGAGCAGCAGGGTCTCGTGCAGTCGCACCTGGCCGACGACGCGCTCCTGGAACGTGCGTGAGATGGTGGCGACGGTCGAGCGCGCCCAGGCGAGATCCTCCGGCGGGATCGCCGTGACGCCCGGTCGCGGGGTGGTCGACGCACTGGTGGGGTATGCCGCCTGCGCTCCCGGCGGTGGTCCCGGGTCGATCGTCGTGCTCATGCTCACTCCCCCTGTCGATGCTGCTCACCCGCCGACTCAGGTCGGGTCCGGCCCATGGTAGACGTCTGATGCGGCGCCGACGTTCCGTCCCGGCGCTCGCAGGTCGGTGCGTGGCCGCGTGATCCCAGGTAGGTCAGGCATCGATGCGTTCGCGGTCGAGGGTCTTGGCCGACTCGACGATGAAGTCCTTGCGCGGCGCCACGTCGTTGCCCATGAGCAGGTCGAAGATACCTTCGGCGATCCGGGCGGCCTCCTCGGCCTCGCCGAGGGTGACCCGACGCAGCGTCCGGAAGCGCGGGTCCATGGTTGTGTCGGCCAACTGGTCGGCGTCCATCTCACCGAGCCCCTTGTAGCGCTGGGGCGGCTCCTTGACCTTGCGCCCCTTGCGTTCCAGCGCCGCCCGCGTCGAGCGCATCTGCGCCTCGTTGTAGGTGTAGACGTATTCGTTCTTGCGCCCTGGGCCGCCGATGACTTTGAGGCGATGCAGCGGTGGCATCGCGGCATACACCCGTCCGGCGGCCACGAGCGGGCGCATGTATTTGAAGAACAAGGTGAGCAGCAGGGTGCGGATGTGAGCACCGTCGACATCGGCGTCGCTCATGATGATGACCTTGCCGTAGCGGGCCGCCTCGAGATCGAAGGACCGCCCCGACCCGGCCCCGATGACCTGGATGATCGCCGCGCACTCGGTGTTCTTCAGGACGTCGGCGACCGAGGCCTTCTGGACGTTGAGGATCTTGCCTCGGATCGGCAGCAGCGCTTGGTAATCCGAGGAACGCGCCAACTTGGCGGTGCCGAGGGCGCTGTCGCCCTCGACGATGAACAACTCGGACCGCAGCACGTCGTGGGTGCGGCAGTCAGCGAGTTTGGCCGGCAGGGTGGAAGACTCCAAGGCGGTCTTGCGACGCTGGGTCTCCTTGTGCTGGCGCGCACTGATCCGCGCCTTCATCTCGGAGACGACCTTCTCCAACAACAGCGCCGCATGAGCCTTGTCGTCGCGCTTGGTCGAGGTGAGGCGGGCGTTGAGCTCCTGCTCAAGCACCTTGGCGACCACGGCTCGGACCGCCGCGGTGCCGAGGACCTCCTTGGTCTGACCCTCGAACTGCGGCTCGGCCAGCCGGACGGTGACGACTGCGGTCAACCCGGCGAGGATGTCGTCCTTCTCGACCTTGTCGGTGCCGACCTTGAGCCGGCGGGCGTTGAGCTCCAGTTGACGGCGGAACACCTTGAGCAGGGACTGCTCGAAACCCGCCACATGGGTGCCGCCCTTGGGCGTGGCGATGATGTTGACGAAGGAGCTGACCCGCGAGTCGTAGCCGGTGCCCCACCGCATCGCGATGTCGACGGAGCACTCCCGCTCGACCTCGGTCGGGCTCATATGGCCGCGCTCGTCGAGCACCGGCACGGTTTCGGTGAAGTTCCCGGTGCCCTGGAGGCGCCAGACCGCAGTGAGCGGCGGGTCGGGAGCGAGGAACTCGGCGAACTCCGAGATGCCGCCGAGGTGTTGGAAGACCTGCTCGTGGGTGCCCTGGGCGCCAGGAGTGTCCGGTGCTCCCCGCTCGTCGCGCACGACCAAGGCCAGCCCGGGCACGAGGAACGAGGTCTGTCGGGCGCGAGCGGCCAACAGGTCGTCGTCGAGGCGGGCCTCCTTGAGGAAGATCTGCAGGTCCGGCCAGAAGCGGATCCGGCTGCCGGTGGCGCCCCGGGGCGCCTTCCCGACGACGCGCAGCTCCGACCCCGTCTCGTATGCCGTGAACGGCGCCTCCGGGCTGTGCGGACCCGGCGGGTCGGCGAATACGCCGGGCTCACCGCGGCGGAAGCTCATCGCATAGGTCTTGCCACCCCGGTCGACCTCGACGTCCAGCCGCGAGGACAGGGCGTTGACGACGGATGCGCCCACGCCGTGCAGGCCACCGGAGGCGGCATACGAACCGCCGCCGAACTTGCCCCCCGCGTGCAGCTTGGTGAAGACCAACTCGACACCCGAGAGCCCGGACCGGGGCTCGGTGTCCACGGGAATGCCGCGGCCGTTGTCGCGGACCTCGATCGACCCGTCGCCACCGAGGATGATCTCGATACGGTCGCCGACGCCGGCCAGCGCTTCGTCGACTGCGTTGTCGATGATCTCCCAGAGGCAGTGCATCAACCCGCGCTGGTCGGTGGAACCGATATACATCCCTGGGCGTTTGCGGACCGCTTCCAGGCCTTCGAGCACCTGAAGGTGGCGGGCGGTGTAGTCCCCTCCGCCCGCGCCGGAGCCACTCGCGGCGGTGCGGCCGGTCGTGCTGCGGGTGGCCACTGGATGTCCTCTCTGCGGTGCGTTGATGTTCGGCGACGGCGTGCCACACGCAGGGTAGTCGAGGCGTCCGACAGCCGGGTCCGGGGCGCGCGGGCGTGTCTCAGGTGGGTATCAATACCGCGCGGGAACGAACCGGCGTGCTTGACTGTTGGGACTGACGTGGGGGGATTCAGCAACCAGCAAGCGTTGCTGTCCCTGCACGTCGAATCAGCAACACCGGGTCGGCACCTGTCGGCCCGCACGAGAGAGATGAGAAGGCAGACGTGAACGCCACCTTGGTCCACCGCTTGAGCGCCGCAGATCGCTGCGACCGCTGCGGCGCACGGGCCTACATTCGCGCCCGCCTACATTCCGGCGGGGAGCTGTATTTCTGCGCCCACCACGGACGCCAGCACCTTCCCCAGTTGGCCGATCAGGCCGTTGAGATCCACGACGAGACTGAGCTGTTGACCGAGACCGCGGACGAGAGCACCGGCCTGCGGTGAGCTTCGCCGACCCGGTCAGCCTCACGATCGTCACGGGGCTGCTGATGGTTGTCGGGTTGGTCGGCATTGTCGTCCCGGTCGTCCCGGGGTTGCTGCTTACCGTCGCGGCGACCTTGTTGTGGGCGTATGCCCACCCCGCGCCCGGCGCCTGGGTGGTCTTCTGGGTCGCAGTCGTCCTGTATGCCGCGGGCGTCGTCACGCAATACCTCCTGCCTGGGCGCAAGATGCGCCGTGAGGGCGTAGGCACCTCCACGATGCTGCTCGCGGTGCTCCTGGGGATCGTCGGCTTCTTCGTCATCCCCGTCGTCGGCGCCCTCGTCGGGTTCGTCCTGGGGATCTTCCTCGTTGAGTTGACCCGTCGTCAGGATCGCTCTGCGGCGTGGACGTCGACCAAGGCGGCGCTGGTCGCCGTGTTGCACTCGATGGGCATCGAGTTGCTGGCCGGCCTGGCCATCCTGCTGACGTGGATCATCGGGCTCATCGTCCTCGGCCCCGGCTGAGCGATCGCGCAGCCAGCGTTCACCTGTCGGGCCGCTGCTCGGAGCTGGCGTTCACCACTGGTCGCGGTCGCGACGCTCCCAGCGCTCTTCGAGCATGTTCATGAAGCCCTGCCCCGACTTGCGGGCCTTGGCGGTCCGAGCAGCCGTGGAGCCGTCGCCCTGGACGAGACCGACCGGGCCGGTCTTGCGGGCTGGCGCGAACGCCCAGACGCCACCGGCGACCATGACCGCGAAACCGACCGCACCGAGCCAGATCGCCTGACCCAGGACGCCGAGGAACACCAGCCCGAGGCCGGCGAGGACGGCGAGGATGCCGACGAGCATGCGTCGCTTGGTGCCCCGGTCGCCATGGCTGCGAATGCGCGTGGCAAAGCGAGGGTCCTCGGCGTAGAGCGCCTGCTCCATCTGTTCGAGAAGCTTCTGCTCCCGCTCCGACAGTGCCATGACCCACCCCTCCCAGGGCTTCCAGCGTTTCCGAGGCCAAACCCGGCCATCATCCGGACAACGATGCCATCCGACCCGTGGTTCCGGGTCAGGACATCAGGATAGGTCCGGATCCGGGGTTGTGGTAGCCGGAGCACCTGCCGGTTGGCCCGGGCCGACGCTTCGAGCGCTATTCGCCCCCTCGCGGCATACTCCCCGGGTGGGCGACCGACTCCCCCCGGACGAGCGCCGCGGGCCGCACCGCGCCTGCCCCGAACCGGGCACTGGCCCGGTCGACGGCGCGGTCGGCGTCGCGCCAGCCGAAGTCCGGGTCGTCCAGCCGGGGTTGGACGGCGGCCCGCTCGCTCTCGACCAACCCCTCCATTCGCACGCCGACCAGGCGGATCCGGGCGCGCTGCAGGCCGAGGGCGTCGAACAGCGCCGTCGCGGCGGCATAGATCTCTCGGGACACGTCGGTGGGGTCGCGCAGGGTGCGGCTGCGGGTGATCGTCGTGAAGTCGGCGAACCGCACCTTGAGGGTGACGGTGCGTCCCATCAGGCCGGCTGAACGCACCCGGGCTGCGGTCCGATCGGCCAAGCGCAGCAACTCGCGGTGGATGAGCACCGGATCGTCGATGTCCTGGGCGAAGGTCTCGTCGGAGCCGACGCTCTTCTCCCGCTGCTGAGGGAGGACCCGGCGCTCGTCGCGGCCCCAGGCCAGCGCGTGCAGATGGGTGCCGGTGGCATCACCCAGGGCGCG
>Ga0116181_1001242_pt1 | contig 22290 bp, 23 predicted proteins | sample AD_UKC075_MetaG_FD_89752 | JGI IMG/M metagenome (GOLD analysis project Ga0116181, IMG submission 89752) | Active sludge microbial communities of municipal wastewater-treating anaerobic digesters from USA - AD_UKC075_MetaG | ecosystem: Engineered > Bioreactor > Anaerobic > Digestate | place: USA... | reverse complement strand
TATCTATATTATTATCTTCCATACCTTACCTCCTATATATCTAGGTTATTAACATAACCTGCATTTGAAACTATAAACTCTTTACGTGGATCAACATCATCACTCATTAGTAAGTTAAATGCTGCATCAGCAGCCATTGCATCATCAACAGTGATTTGTTTTAATACTCTATGATTTTTGCTCATTGTTGTATCTCTTAATTCAATTGGATCCATTTCTCCTAAACCCTTGAAACGATTAACTATTTTTGAATTTTGATATTTTTCAGGAATTTCCTTTAATATTTTAGCTAATTCGTCATCGGTTTGAACTAATTTTGTTGTTTTACCATATGTTACCTTATATAAAGGTGGTTGAGCGGCATAAACAAATCCTCCGTCAACAACTGGTTTAAAGAATCTATAGAATAATGTTAATAATAACGTTCTAATATGAGCACCATCAACATCGGCATCAGTCATGATAATAATCTTATGATATCTCAATTTAGAAATATCTATATCATTACCTATTCCTGTACCAAAAGCAGTAATCATACTTTTTATTTCTTCGTTATTAAGGGCACGATCAAGTCTTGCCTTTTCAACATTTAATATTTTACCTCTTAAAGGTAATACTGCTTGAGTCATATAATCTCTACCCATTTTAGCAGAGCCACCAGCGGAATCACCCTCGACTATAAATATTTCGCATTCACTTGGATCCTTACTCTTACAATCTGTAAGTTTTCCCATGAAATTAATATTATCTAATCCTGTTTTTCTTCTAGTTGTTTCTCTAGCCTTTTTAGCAGCAATTCTAGCTTGTGAAGCTAATATACATTTATCAATAATTATTTTAGCTTGGGTAGGATTTTCCATTAAAAATCTTTCGAATTCAGAGGTAAAAACATCAGATGTTATTTTACGAACTTCACTATTACCTAATTTGGTTTTTGTTTGTCCTTCAAATTGTGGATCTGGATGTTTACATGAAACGATCATTGTTAATCCTTCAAGTACATCATCTTGTTTTAATGATTCATCTTTATCTTTTAGATAGTTTTTACTCTTAGCATAATTATTAATTACCTTAGCCAAAGCAAATTTTGCACCATCTTCGTGTGTTCCACCTTCTATAGTATGGATATTATTAGTAAATGAATAAATATTAGTATTGTATCCATCATTGTATTGGAAGGCTACTTCTATTATGATATCGTCTTCTTTACCTTCAAAATATACAATATCATGTAATCCTGTTTTATTTTTATTTAATAATTGAATATATTCAGATATACCACCTTCATAGTTATATGCTTCTCTTCTTACTTTTTCTTCTCTTTCATCTACTAAAGTAATTCTTAATCCTTTATTTAGGAAAGCTAGTTCTCTTAATCTTTGTTGTAATGTATCAAAGTTATAAACAGTAGTTTCTTTAAAAATTTCAGGATCAGCTTTAAATCTTACTTGAGTTCCATGAACATTTTCATCGCATGAATCAATTATTGTTAAAGCACCAACAGCGTGTCCCCCATTTTCAAACCTTTGAAAATAAACGTGACCATCTCTATATACTTTAACTTCAAGCCATGTTGATAAGGCATTTACAACTGAGGCACCTACTCCATGTAGTCCACCGGATACTTTATATCCTCCACCACCGAATTTTCCTCCAGCATGTAATATAGTAAAGATTGTTTCGATAGTCGATAAACCTGTTTTGGAATTAATACCTGTTGGCATTCCTCTTCCATCATCTTGAACTGAAATTATATTACCATCTTCAATTGTTACTTGAATGTTTTTACAAAATCCAGCTAAAGCTTCATCAACTGAGTTATCAACAATTTCCCAAACTAGATGATGTAATCCTCTTTCACTAGTTGTACCTATGTACATTCCAGGTCTCTTTCTTACTGCTTCCAAACCTTCAAGAACTTGTATTTCGCTATCGTCATAAGCATCTATTTCATTTTTCATATTTTTCCTCCTTAACAATACCATTCTTTATTTTAAAAATTGTACTACCGTTTTTAATTTTCTTTGATAATTTATTCAATTCAGTCGTAGTTATAAATGTTTGTATATCATCATTTATAAACTCAAGAATATTATTTATTTTCTTTTTATCCAATTCACTAAATAGATCATCTAATATTAAGATTGGTGTTACATTTTTTTTAGCTTCAAATATGTCTATTTCAGCCATTTTTAGGGATATAATTGCATTTTTTTGTTCACCTTCAGAACTAAAGTCTTTCATTATCTTTCCATTTAGTTCAAATATGAAATCATCATGATGAATTCCAATATTGGTTTTTCCTAAAGCCATATCCCTGTCTTTAGTTTTATTATATTCTTTTTGTAATTGTTCTTTAGTCTTATTATTATAATCTGAATTATATAATAATTTTAGTCCTGGTTTTAAGGCAATACTCTGGTAATTTTTTTCAATAAATGGTTGTAATTCATTAATAAAATCCAAACGATATTTATTAATTTCTAAACCCAAATCAATGATTTTATCAGTTAAGATGTCTAAAAAACTAGTAGATATATTACTATTAAAATATAACATTTTTAAATATTGATTCCTTTGTTTAAGAATCCTATTATAGGAAGATAATAATTTTAAATAATCATTACTTAATTGTGATAATTCAATATTAATTAATCTTCTTCTTGTATTTGGTGTATCTTTTATTAGTTTAAGATCTTCTGATGTAAATAATACAATATTTATATTAGATAAGTAATCACTTACCTTAGCAATTTTATTGTTATCAATTTTAACTATTTTACCATCTTTAGTTAGAGTTACTTTGTATTTACTTTTATAATGATCTTTTACTGTTCCTTCAATGTTGGTACAGTCCTCATTATATTTAATAATTACATCTTCTTTTGAACCTCTAAAAGATTTGGTAAAAGCTAAAACGTAGATAGCTTCAATAATATTTGTCTTACCTACTCCATTTTCTCCTATTATAATATTTTTAGATTGATTAAAATTTAATTTTAATGACTGATAATTTCTAAAATTGTTAAGTTTCAAATTTAGAATTTTCATTTTAACCCCCTAAAAATAAGTTCTAACAGTATTTTATACTTTTTAGGTACACTGATACATAAATAAATTATATCATAAAAAAAGGTTTAAAAACACAAAAACATGAGTTTTACTCATATTTTCTTACTATTTTTGATCCTAATCTAGTTGCTCTTAATACTTGGTTATTTAAAATGTTCTTTGATACATCTATTTCAATACTAGTATTATTAATAAATTTTATAATACTTATATTTTTACTATTGTCAAATGTATAATTATCTATATTATTAAGACTTAACCATGAACATTCTTTCAACCTTGGACTAGATGTAGGAAAAAATATTATATTTTCTTTGTCGGCAATACAAATTGGTGCTTTATAAGTATATCCTGTTAATTGCTCAGTTCCCTTTATTCTTCCATCAAAACTACTTCCATGATACATACAATTTCTTTTAATTATATTATTTGGTTTCTTATTTACTATAATAACGTTATTATGTTCATATACTAATGAATTATGAATACCAAATGGTAAAATTGCTAATGTTTTATCTGTAATTATGTAATCTTTCATTTTCTTCTCCTTTCACAATTTAAAATAGCAAATTTAAATTAGAAAAAAAGTCGATAAAAGTCGATAATTGGCGAATAAAAAAAGGATTTTTAAAATCCTCTTAGTATGTTTTAATTGGTAATATTAATTGTATTAATGATTCATCCTTAATATTTTTAATTACTATAGGTTTAGAATCTGTATTCATAAATAATACTACTTCTTCTTCATTAAATGAATTTAAGGCTTCTAGCATATATTTAGCACTGTAGCTTATAGATACTGGTTCAGTTACATTTCTCTTAACTGTAAGCTTATTTTCGGCTTTTCCTGTCTCACTTGAATAAGAACTTACAATTAATTCATTGTTAGATAAATCCATTTTTACAATATTTTTTTCTTTTCCTAGAGTTAATAAAGCTGCTCCATCAATTGTATCATATAGATTTTTTAAATTAGCAGTTACAATATGAGTAAATTCTGTAGGAATAAAGTTTGAAGTATTAGGATACTCTCCATTTAATAAATTTGATTGAAATGCTAAATTCTTGAATTTAAACATTATTTTCTTTGGATATATATGTATTTCTACATTGCTATCATCATCTGATAATATTTTTGATAGTTCATTAATATTATTTCCAGGAACAACGATATTTACTGAATCATCGTATGTTTCCTCCAAATTAATATTCTTTTTAGCTAATCTATAAGAATCTGTTGCTACACATTCTAGACAATTTCCATTAATTTTTATGTTTAATCCTGTTAATAAAGGTCTAGATGGTTGATCAGATATTGCAAATATAGTTTGATTAATCATTTCTTTTAACTTACTAGACTTGATATTGATATGATTTTTACTATCATCAAAGTCTATTTCAGGGTAATCCATACTATTTAAACAGTTCAAACTATAATTACGATAATTATCACTTTCAGAATTTCCTGAATATATTGCTATTTTAAAGTCATCTATAACTTCAAAGTTAATAATATTTGTAGGCATTTTTCTTATAATATCTAATAATATTTTACTAGTAATAATTATTATTCCTTCAGATTCAATGCTTTCTATTTTATCTCTAGGTATTAATGATCTTATAGTTAAGTTAGAATCACTTGCTGTAAGTAATAATCCTTCTTTACCTAGTTCAAATTTAATACCATTTAATATAGGTATTATATTCTTAGCAGATATAGCTCTACTAACATTTGTTAATTCTTCTAATATTGTATTTTTATTAATTGAAAATTTCATTTATATTTCCTTCTTTCTTATTATTCTTTATTTATTATTGGCGTTGAAAATGTTTATAACTTAATATTTATGCACATTATCGTTACTTTCTATATGATTTTATTAATTTTTTTTGTTAATAAATATCATTTTTTCAACATTAACTTATTATTTTTTCTTTAATTTCTTTAATTTGTTTTCTTATATCTTCACTTGTTTTATATTCTTCTTCTATTTTATCACATGAATGAAGTACTGTTGCATGGTCTCGATTGAATTCCAAGCCTATTCTTTGAATTGTTTCATCCGTTGTCATTTTACATATATACATGGCTATTTGCCTTGCATTGTTAATATTTGCTGTCCTTTTTTTACTTTTAAGGGCATCTTCCGTTATATCATAGTATTCAGCTACTGCTTTGATAATCTTTGCTATATTATTGGTTAAATACATAGTACTTGTTAAGATATCTTTTAAAGCATCTTTAGCAAATTCTAGATTAATTCTAGGTGGTTTATATATTGTATAGTAAGCAGTAAGTCTTAAAATTGATGATTCTAGGTGTCTTACATCTGAATCTAAGTTGTTTGCAACGTATTCTAGGACATCATCATCCGTTAATCTTGATATTTCTTGCCCTGCTATTTTATTTTTTAATATATTTAATCTTAATTCATAGTCAGGAGGCATGATATTTACACTTAGTCCCCAGGCAAATCTCGTTCTTAAACGTAATTCTAGGACCTTAAGGTCATCTGGAGATCTATCTGATGATATTATTATTTGTTTATTTAAATCATGTAAGAAATTAAATGTTTCAAAGAACTCACTTTGAGTTTGATTTGCACCACCTAATTGTTGAATATCATCGATTATTAGGACATCTATATTACGATATTTATCTTTAAAATGTTTAACTAAATCTAAATTATCTTCGTTGGCTCCTCGCCTACTTATATCCGTAAAATCGGTAATAAATTGTTCACTTCTTATATATAGAACAGATTTATTACTATTATCTACTATATAATTACCTATGGCATTCATAAGATGTGTTTTTCCTAATCCACTTCTACCATATATAAATAAAGGATTATAGATAGTTCCAGGGTGTTCCGCAACTTGTAGAGCTACTGTTTGCGCTAATCTATTTGAATCCCCTACTACAAAATTATCAAAAGTTAGGTCTTTTTTTAGATTACTATTGGCATTTTTATATTCTAACTCATCAATATTATCTATAGTATCGTCTATATTGTTGATAATTGGTGACTTTTGAACATTATCGTCTTTAATTTCTGATGGTGTAATCACTTCTATTAAATATTCTTTGTTTGTTATGGCTTTTGCAGCCTCTTCCATTAGATCCATGTAATATTCTTTTACATAATCTTTATAATAAGTGGATTCAACTTCTAAAGTAATTGTATCTTCCGTTTTTTCGTGTAATTTGGCGTTTTTAAACCAGGTATTGAATGACATACTGGTCAATTTGTCGCTTATATAACTAATAAATTCGTCCCAAAAAGAATCGTTACTCATCCAATCACCCCGTCCAAGTTTTAACTAATTAAATAATAAATCATAAATGTTGAAAAATAAAGAAAATTAGTATGTTAAAAAGTTTTCCATAAGTTATTAACTAATTTATCAACAAGTTATTGCCTATAATAACGCACTTTGTTAGGGTTTTCAACGTTTTCAACAAATTTTTATTAATTGTTATAAAATTGTCAACAGTAATTATCAACAATTAACGTTGAAAGTGTTCACAAATATAAATATGTACGTATTTACGTTATTTTTAGTTGACTTAAAATGTTCGTTATTATATAATATCGTTACTTGAGATGTGGAGGTGTAACAAATGAAAAGAACTTTTCAACCTAATAATAGAAAAATGGCTAAAAAACATGGTTTCTTTGCACGTAAAAATTCTAAAATTTTAAAATCAAGAAGAGCAAAAGGACGTAAGGTACTTTGCAAATAAAATAGCCACATATGTGGTTTTTTTAATAGATTTTTATGGAGGATTCATGAAAAAATATGAAATTGTTAAAGAACATTCTGATTTTGATAATGTAATTAACAAGGGTAAATCATATAAATGTAAGAGCTATTATATATATTATAAGGATAATGGTTTAGATAATTCACGTTTTGGTTTAGCTGTTAGTAAAAAAATAGGGCATGCTTTTCTTAGAAATAGGATTAAGAGACAACTTAGGATGATTATTGGTAATAATAAAAATGTATTTCAAAAAGGTATGGATTATATTATAATAGTTAGGAAACACGTGTTAGACATTGATTATAACGAAATGCAAGATGAATTAATAAGTGTTGTTAAGAATGGGTGAATTAATGAAAAATAAAATAAAAAAGGTCATCTTATTGTTACTTGTAGTATTTACTTTAACTGGTTGTACAAAGACTTTAACAGATGATAATAATGTAAAAATTACAAATGATGAAACTGGACAGGCTTTAACAAGTAATATTTTATGCTTACCTGAGGATGATTATTTATATTCTTTATACCAACAAAATGAGAGTAGGTTAGATGTTAATTTAGCTGATTTAACTACTTGTGAAAATATGAAGGTATATGATTCTAATAATTATAATGATTTATGGGTTCAAATATTTGTAAGACCTCTTGCTTGGTTAATTATTAAATTAGGTTTGTTTGTTGGTAATTATGGTATATCTGTTATGATAATAGGAATTTTAATAAGATTAATATTATTACCTTTCTCAATTAAGTCTACTAGACAACAAGAGAATATGACTAAAGCTCAACCTAAGTTAGAAAAAATTGAAAAGAAATATGCAAATATGGCTGATCAAGAAGCTATGATGAAGAAGAGTCAGGAAACATTAGCTGTATATAAGGAATATAATATTAATCCTATGAGTAGTTGTGTTCTTGCATTTATTCAGTTGCCTTTATTCTTTGCGTTCCTAGAAGCAATTAATAGGGTACCAGCAATATTTGAAAATAACTTATGGAAATTTCAATTAGGAACAACTCCTTTATTTGGAATTACTCATGGTAATTATTATTATGTTATATTAATTGTCTTAATTGTTTTATTTACAGTTTTAACATTTATGTCTAGCATGAATATGCCAACTGCATCTTCAGAACAAGCTAAACAAACTAAGTTTATGATGATATTTATGATGGTGTTCATTGGAATCGCGTCTTTCCAATTACCATCAGCTATAGCATTATATTGGGTAGTTACTAATGCATTTAGTGTTATCCAAACATATATTGTTAAGAAAGTAGGTAAGTAATATGAAGGAAAATGTATTTGAAGGAAAAGATAAAGAAGAGGTTTTAACTAATGGATTACAAGAATTAGGAAAAACTAAAGATGATGTTCTTTATTATGTCACTACTGATAAAGTAGGATTGTTAAAGAGAGAAGTTACAAAGGTTCATATTGTTGAATTAACTGATGTTGTAACTTTTGTAAAAGATTATCTTACTAGTTTAACTAAGGATATGGGATTAGAGGTTACTTTTGAAACTAAGATTAGAGAAGGTCAAATTACTATTAGAATGTATTCTAATAATAATAATATTCTAATTGGTCATAATGGAAAAACGCTTCAAGCTTTAACTACAATTGTTAAGCAAGTTGTTTTCAATAAGATACATACATATCCTTATATCTTATTAGATGTTGAAAATTACAAAGAAAAGCAAGAAAAGTACCTAATAAGACTTGCTAAGAATATTGCAAGAGAAGTTAGTGAAACTAAGAATCCTGTAAGTATGGAGAATATGAATTCTTATGAAAGAAGAATAGTTCATAATACTTTAGGTGAAGATACAAGAGTTTATACATCAAGTGAAGGTGAAGAACCCAATAGACATGTTGTTGTATACCCAAAAGAGAGTTAATCTCTTTTTTTATATACTAAAATAATTTTGTGCTATAATACTTGTGCAAAAGGGGGTGAATACCATGAATGAAAATATATGTGCAATATCAACAGCTTTAGGAGTAGGGGCAATATCAATTGTTAGATGTTCTGGTCCGGATGTTATTTCGATAGTAAATAATATCTTTAAAGGAAAAGATTTAAATAAGGTTGATAGTCATACTATTACATATGGACATATTATTGATAATAATGAAGTTATTGATGAGGTTTTAGTTACAGTTATGCGTGCTCCTAAAACATTTACCAAAGAAGATGTTGTGGAAATTAATTCTCATGGTGGTATCTCAACTACTAATAAGGTACTTGAATTATTAATTGAACATGGTTGTAGACTTGCAGATCCTGGTGAATTTAGTAAGAAAGCATTCTTAAATGGAAGAATAGATTTAGTTGAAGCTCAAGGTATAAATGATTTGATATTATCTGAAAGTGAAGAAGCTAGACGTTATGCGATGAATAGGGTAGAAGGTAATATGTCTAAACTTATAAATCGTGATCGTAAAGAATTAATTAAGTTACAGTCTGAATTAGAGGTTGAGTTTGATTATCCTGATGAAGTAGATTCTCCAGAAATGACAAATGATCGATTATTGGATTCATTAGATATGATTAAGGATCATTTAGAAGAATTACTTAAGAATTCAAAAGAAGGGTCTATTTTAAAAAGTGGAATAGATGTTGCAATTATTGGTAAACCTAATGTTGGTAAGAGTAGTATTTTAAATCATTTGTTAAATGAGAATAAAGCTATTGTTACTAATATTGCAGGTACAACTCGAGATATTGTTGAGGGAAGTATAACTCTTGGTGGTGTTAAGGTTAATTTAATTGATACGGCGGGTATTAGAAATACATCTGATGTTGTTGAAAAAATTGGTGTAGATAAGAGTAAAGAAGTACTTAATAAATGTAATTTAGCTATTTTTGTATTGGATAATTCAACTAATTTAACTGAGGAAGAAATAAATATTATAAATTCGACTAATAATGTTGAAAAAATAGTATTTATCAACAAGATTGATTTAGATTCTAAATTAGATATCAGTAAATTGGATTGTAAGAATATAATAAAGGGTACAACTTTAAAAGAAGATGGATTAAGTGATTTAAAGAATAAAATTATTGAATTATTTAATTTAAATAAAATTAATGGAAATAATTATAACTTTTTATCTAGTGCTAATGATATAGCTTTAGTAAAGAAATCATTAGATTCGATTATAAGTGCTATAGATGATGTTAATAGTATGATTCCTTATGAAATGGTTGCTGTTGATATTAAGGATGCCTATGATTATTTAGGTGAAATAATTGGTAGTACATATAAAGAAGACGTAATTGATGAAATGTTTAAGAATTTTTGTGTAGGAAAGTAGGTGGAAGTATGAAATATGATGTTATTGTTGTTGGTGGAGGACATGCTGGATGTGAAGCTGCAAATGCATCTGCTAAACAGGGTTTAAAGGTAATGCTTATTACTTCTGATTTGAATAATATAGCAGATATGCCATGTAATCCTTCTATTGGTGGAACAGCTAAGGGTATTGTTGTTCGTGAAATAGATGCTTTAGGTGGTTTGATGGGACGTGTTGCAGATGTTTCTCATCTTCAAATAAAGATGTTAAATTCTAGTAAGGGTCCTGCAGTTAAATCATTAAGAGCTCAAGGTGATAAGGTAACTTATCCTAAAAATATGAAGAAAGAATTAATGAGTATAAAGACCTTAGATATTGTTGAAGGTATGGTTGAGGATTTAATTGTTGAAGATAAGACCATTAAAGGTATTGTTACTGGAGATGGTAAAACTTATTATTGTACATGTTTAGTACTTACAACTGGTACTTATTTAAAGAGTAAAATTCTTGTTGGATCTACACATAAGTTTGAAGGGCCTCATGGTCAAACATCATCAAAGTTTTTGTCTGATAAGTTAAGAGACTTAGGTTTTGATATTCTAAGACTTAAAACTGGTACTCCTCAAAGAATAGATCCTGATTCAGTTGATTATTCTAAATTAAAACCTGAATATGGAGATAAGACTCCATGGACTTTTTCATTTGATTTAGAGCCTCAGTATGACGTTGATAAGCAAAGATGTTGTTATTTAGTTTATACTAATGAAACTACACATAAGATTATTAGAGATAATTTAAGTAAGAGTGCAATGTATGGTGGATATGCTGAAGGTATAGGACCTAGATATTGTCCTTCTATAGAAGATAAAGTTGTTAGATTTGCTAGCAAAGATAGACATCAATTATTTCTAGAACCTGAAAGTGATTTTTATCCTGACTTGTATTTACAAGGATTTTCTACATCTATGCCTACCGATGTTCAGGAATTAATGGTTCATTCTTTGGTTGGATTAGAACATGCTAAAATATTAAAATATGCTTATGCTATTGAATATGATGCTATAAATCCATTACAAATGATGCCATCTGAAGAGTCAAAGGTTATTCATAATTTATTTACTGCTGGTCAAATAAATGGTACTTCTGGATATGAAGAAGCTGCTGGACAAGGTGTTATTGCGGGAATTAATGCCGGTTTAAAGTGTCGTGGCATGGAACCATTAATATTAGGACGTAATGAGTCTTACATTGGCGTATTGCTTGATGATTTGGTAACTAAAGGTACTAAAGAACCATATAGATTATTAACTTCTCGTGCAGAATATAGACTTATATTACGTCATGATAATGCTGATTTAAGACTTAGAGAATATGGCTATAAAGTTGGCATTATCTCAGAAGAACAACATGATAGATTACTTAAGAAGGAAGAAGATATTAAATCTTTAATTAATGATTTAAATAATATTAAATTACATCCAAGTGATATTTCTAATGCTATAAAAGATGTAGTAGGAGAAATAGATAAAGGATATACTTTATATGAATTATTAAAGAGACCTGAAATAACTATTGATATGTTAAAGGAATATATTACGAATTCTTATAGTGATGAAGTATATAATGTTGTAGAGATTCAAGTTAAATATGAAGGATATATTGCTAAAACTAATAGAGAAGTAGAAAAAATGATGAAATTAGAAAGCAAGAAGATTCCATTAGATATTGATTATGATAAGGTTTTAAATATTGCTAGTGAAGCTCGTCAAAAGTTAAAATTAGTTAAACCTTTAACAATTGCTCAAGCAAGTCGTATATCTGGAGTTAATCCTGCTGATATTGCTGTTTTATCTGTATATTTAAAAAAGGAATATAGTAAGAATAATGAATAAGGAAGATTTTATAAAAGAGTTAGCTAAATTAAATATTAAGTTAAGTGATGAGCAACTTAATAAATTAGAAAATTACGCTAATTTCTTAATTGAATATAATAAACATACTAATTTAACAACAATTACGGATATTAATGATATATATTTAAAACATTTTTATGATTCTTTAACTATTGTAAAAGCTACTGATTTTACTAGGGTAAATACGTTAATTGATGTTGGTAGTGGTGCAGGCTTTCCGGGATTAGTTATTAAAATAGTATTTCCAAATATAAATGTAACTTTATTAGATTCTAATAATAAAAAGATTACATTCTTAAATGAGGTTATTAGTTTATTAAAGTTAGAAAATATTAAGACTGTTAATTCAAGAAGTGAAGATTATGCTTTAAAACACTTAGATGAATTTGATGTTGTTACAGCTCGTGCTGTTACGGATTTACAAGGGTTAACTGAAATTTGTTTACCTATGGTTAAAGTTGGTGGTCTATTTATTCCTTTAAAGGGAAATGTTGATGAGGAATTAAAGTATTCTTATAATATAATTAATAAATTAAATGGTAGTTTGGTTAATAACATTGATTTAACATTACCTGATGATGTTTCTAAGCGTAGTATATTGGTTATTAAAAAAAATAGTAAGACACCTAGTGGATATCCAAGATCTTATAGTAAAATCAAAAATGACATTGAAAAAAGGTCTAAAATAAAGTAAGATTAATATAGAATAAGAAGAGGGGATAAAACCATGAAAATGGAAGCTCAAATTAGGTTAGTAAATGTTGAAGATATTATACCTAATAGGTTTCAACCACGTTTAGAGTTTGATCAAGATGCTTTAAAAGAATTGGCTGAGTCTATTAGAGTTCATGGTATTATTCAACCTTTAGTATTAAGACGTGTAAGTAATAAATTTGAAATAATTGCAGGTGAAAGAAGATATAAGGCTTCACAAATGGTGGGACTTACTCAAGTTCCTGCTATTATATGTGCTTTAGATGATAATGAATCAGCTGAAGTTGCAATTATTGAAAATACTCATAGAAGAGATTTATCAGCTATTGAAGAAGCAACGTCATATAAGAAATTATTAGATAGACATTATTTAACTCAAGAACAGTTAGCTCAAAGGTTGGGTACATCTCAATCAACAATTGCTAATAAAATTCGTTTATTACAATTGGATGAAAGTGTTCAAGATGCTTTATTAAAAAATAAGATAAGTGAAAGACATGCTAGGTCTTTACTTAGAGTTACGGATAAATTTAAACAAGTTGATTTGTTAAATAAAACTATTTCGGAAAAGTGGCCAGTTAAAAAACTAGATGAAGAAATAGATAAAGTAGTTGGAAGCTATAATAATAGTGCCTCAACTGGTGGTATAAATATTACTGATAATGGTGATATTCAAACAACTGGCGTTGATATAGGTGCAAATGAAAATACTGAATTATATCAGTATCATAGTAAGATTAATGATGACAATACTAAAAAATCATTATTCTTTAATAACCTTGAAGATGCTCCAGTTACGATGGATCCTACTTTAAACTTTGGTTTTAATCCATTTCAAACATCAAAACTTAATGAGGAATCAACGGGTATTTTAGATCTTGAAGATGAAGAAGAAAGTATTGATGAAATAGATAAGACTGATAATAAAGACGATAAGGATAAAGTTAAAGAAGTCATTAAGGAAAAAGAATATAAAACTACTGAGGATTTAATTAATGGTATTAAAGATATGATAAATAATGCTCAATTAAATAATGTAGATTTTAAAAGTGAAGAATTTGATTTTGATAAAGTATATCAGTTTGTTATTAAAGTTAGTAAAGAAGATAAGAAAGAGGAATAGTAATTCTCTTTTTTTGTGGTATACTAGCGCAGAAAGAGGTTATATGGAAAAATTAATGTTTCAATTATATAGTAATAATAATAAAACAATTGATTTAGAATGTAATTATGTTATTAAGGATAATATATATAAATTTAAGATTGATGAAAATATATATCTATTTGATAATAACAAACATATTCTAACTAAGAAAATGGTTGATGGATTGCTTAGAATAAATATGCATGATTCTAATATGATATATACTTTAGGTACTAATGGAAAAGATTATATATTGTCATTAAACGATTCTAAATTATTATTAAATGATAAAAGTTTAGAATATTATTATTCAATACCTGATAATGGAATTAATAATAAAATTATAATAAAATGGGATTATTAATTTTTTTGTATTGACTTATCAATTTGTTATGCTAAAATTATTGTTGTTTTAAATATATGAAGTACTAATCGTACTTGGGAGGATAATTTAAATGGCTAAAGAAAAGTTTACTATTAAAGAATTAGAGAGCATGTCCTATACAGATATTGCTAATTATGTTCTTGAACAAGCTGGTAAAAAAATGACAACTAAGGATTTGTTCTTGAAAGTTATTGAATTACGTGGGGATGATCCTGCTAAAATATTTGAAAGTAGAATCGGAGATTTCTTCGGTTTAATATCTGCTGATAAAAGATTTATCATGTTAGATAAGGGATTTTGGGATTTAAGAGTTAATCATAAACATCAAGTTGTTAAAATTGAAGAAGACGATGATGATGATGAAATAGTTATTGATGAAGAAGAATTAGAAGATAAAGATGATGAATCTAATTTTGATGATGTAGATGAAGTTGATGATGCTGATGACGAAGATGATGATCTTAAGGATTTAGTTATTATTGATGATTCAGAGGATGAAGCTAATCAAGATTTATAGCCCAATTTCTAGATAATAGAAAATAATGAGGTATAGATATGATAGAAAGATTAGATATAATAGAAAATAGATATAATGAATTAGTTAGTGAATTAAGTAAACCTGAAGTGTTGAATGATTACACTAATATGACTAAATTAGCTAAAGAAAAAGCTGATTTGGAAAATGTTGTTAATAAATATAAAGAATATAAAAATGTTGAACAAGAAATTACGGATTTAAAGGAATTAGTTAATGATCCAGAGATGCATGAATATGCGGAAGAAGAATTATCTAAGAATGAAGATTTATTAGATAAGATTAATAAAGAGCTAGAGATATTATTAATTCCTAAAGATGAAAATGATAATAAGAATATTATTGTTGAAATTCGTGGAGCTGCTGGTGGAGATGAAGCTAATATCTTTGCAGGAGATTTATTTAGAATGTATAGTCATTATGCTGATAAACAAGGATGGAAAATCGAAATTGATGAAGCTGATGAAGGTACATCTGGTGGATATTCTCAAATAGTTTTTGCAGTTAAAGGTGAGGGTGTTTATTCTAAGTTAAAATATGAATCTGGAGCTCATAGAGTTCAAAGAGTACCAGTTACAGAATCTAATGGTAGAATTCAAACATCTACTGCTACTGTGGCTGTTATGCCTGAAGCTGATGAATTGGATGCTAATATTAATATGGATGATGTAAGAATTGATATTACTCGTGCATCAGGTAATGGTGGACAAGGTGTTAATACAACGGATTCAGCTGTAAGACTTACACATATACCAACTGGTATTGTTGTTTATGCTCAAACAGAGAGATCTCAAATAAAGAATAAAGAAATAGCATTTAAGATATTAGCTACAAGACTTTATGATTTGAGATTAAGAGAAAAAGAAGAAAAAGAGGGAGCATTAAGACGTTCTAAGATTGGTACTGGTGATAGAGCTGAAAAGATTAGAACTTATAATTATCCTCAAAATAGAGTAACAGACCATCGTATTGGTTTTTCGGTAATGAATCTTGATAAAGTTATGAATGGTGATTTAGATCCAATTATTGATGCATTAATTACTGAGGATACTAAGAGAAAATTAGCTGATGAACAAAATTAATATTAATAATAATGATTTAAAGTTATTAAATGATATGTATGGAAATTCTTTAGATGAAGAATTAGCTAAATATGATGATAATTATCCCGTTCAATATATTATTGGATATGTTGATTTTTATGGATATAAAATAAATGTTAATAAAAATGTTTTAATTCCTAGATTTGAAACTGAAGGGTTAGTAGAGAAAACTAATAAGTTACTAAGTAAATATAATTTAACTAATACTAATGCTTTAGATATTGGAACGGGTTCTGGGTGCATTTCAATTGTTTTAAAACATTTAAATCCTAATTTAGGTATAGATGCTTTAGATATATCAAATGATGCTTTAAAAGTGGCTAAAAACAATGCTATAGAGAATAATGTGGATATTAATTTCATTAATAAAGATATTAGAGAATTTACTAGTAATAAAAAATATGGATTAGTAATTAGTAATCCTCCATATGTAGATTATGATGAAGATGTTGATGTTAAAACTAAATATGAACCTCAGAATGCTATATTTGCTGACAATAATGGGTTATATTATTACGATTATATTCTTAATAATATTAGTAAGATGTTAGATGATAAGTTCATTCTGGCTTTTGAAATTGGATATAATCAAGGGGATTATTTAAAAGAGTTGGCTAGTAAGATATTTATTGATTCTAATATAATAGTTGAACAAGATCTTTATGGTAGGCAACGTTATTTATTTATAATAAGAGCTTAGGCTCTTTTTTTAGTAAAATGAAAGTATAGACTAAATTAATTTTGTTGAAACTTCTTGTTGATGTTATATACTTAAGTTACTAGGAGGATGATTTATGAAAAAATTAATCATTCATGGTGGTCATGAAATATCTGGTCACTTACATATTTCAGGTGCAAAGAATAGTGTAGTATCATTAATTCCAGCTACAATGTTAAATAATGATGTAAATGTTATTACTAATGTTCCTGATATTTCAGATGTTAGAATTTTAATTGAAATTATGGAAGCTTTAGGTTCTAAGGTGGAATTTAAGAATGAGGTATTAACTATTGATAATACTAATGTAAGACAAGGAGCTATTTCAGATGATTACTCTTCTAAGTTAAGAGCATCCTATTATTTTATGGGTTCTATGTTAGCAAAATATAATAATATAGAAATATCTAATCCAGGTGGTTGTATTATTGGTAGTAGACCAATTGATATACATTTGCATGCATTCAAAAGAATGGGAGTAAATATTAATGAGCATGATGGTCATTTTAAGATGACTACTAAGGGGCTTAAAGGTATAAGATTATTCTTTGACTTTCCTTCTGTTGGAGCAACAGCCAATATTATGATTGCTTCAACTTTAGCTGAAGGAACAACAACAATTTTAAATGCTGCCAAAGAACCTGAAATTGCTAATTTAGCAGATTTCTTAATTTCAATGGGTGCAAATATTACGGGTGCTGGAAGTGATACCATTATTATTAAAGGTGTAAAATCACTTCATGGTGGATCAGTTAAGATTATTCCTGATAGAATTGAAGCTGGTACATATGCTATTATTGGTGCTTTATTAGGTAAGAACTTTACGATTGATGGTATTGTTGAAAAGCATATTGAGAGTTTACTTTGTAAACTTGAAGAAGCTGGAGTTGAATATAAAATCGAAGGTGATTCTTTGCATATAAATAAATGTAAAAAGTTACATCATGTAAATGTAAAAACATGTGTTTATCCTGGATTCCCTACGGATTTGGGACAACCAATGTCAGCTTTATTAACTCAATGTGAAGGTGAATCAATTTTTGAAGAAACAATATATGAAAATAGACTTAGACATGTTCCTCATTTAAATGCTATGGGTGCCAATATCACGGCTTTTGAGAAGAAGGCTATAATATTAGGACCAACTCCATTAACTGGCAAAAGTGTTAGAGCTACTGATTTAAGAGCTGGAGCATCAATGCTAGTTGCCGGAATGATTGCTTCTGGTGAAACGAATGTGTCAAATGTTGAACATTTATTAAGAGGATATGAGAAAATTGTAGAAAAACTTAATAAAGTTGGTGCCGATATCGAATTAGTCGATGTTGATTAAGAAATTACTTGCTTTTTAATGTAAGTTTGTTATATACTAATCAAGTAATTAATTTCTATGACATGAATTTGTCATGGCGGAAGGAGAATTTTGAATGAAAAAGAATTTACATCCAGAAACAGTCTTATGTACATTTAAATGTGCATGCGGCGCTACTTTCCAAGCATATAGTAATAAGGAGGAACAAGACATTGAAGTTTGTTCTGAATGTCATCCTTTCTATACTGGTGCTCAAGGTAAGAAGAAGAAAACAGGAAGTATTGAAAAGTTTAATAAAAAATATAATCTTGAAGATAAGTAACATTAGTTACTTATTTTTTTGTAAACAACTAATTATAAAAAATAGTTAGTATTGTTCATTATGTTATAATATCAGTATAAGAGGTAGTATATATGGGTAAAGTAAAGTATATGATAGCAAGAATTGCTAAAATGGATTATGGTAATATGTTTAAAACCATAGATAAAGTTGCAAGTATTAATCATAAAAATAAAGTTGGTATTTTTTTTGATGTAGTCTCTTGTGGTTTGAAATATGGTGCTGGTTATATAGATTACTATCAATTTCAAATGTATAAGATGAATAAAGACGAAAGAAAAACTATTATTACTAGAGGAATAAATAATTCGATAATGAAGAAGTATAATGATCCATCTGCTATTAATAAGTTTGAAGACAAAGCTTTATTTAATAAATTGTTTAATAAATACTTAAATAGAGATTGGATATATTTAAACGATGCATCAGTTGAAGAATTTGCTAAGTTTTTGGAAGGTAAAGAGTTTGTTATTGTTAAACCTTTAGATTTATCATGTGGCAAGGGTGTTGAAAAACTCAGAGTTGTAAACAAAAATCCTGAAGAACTATATAAACAATTAAAGGCTTCTTCTCAAACTTTGGTAGAAGAAGTTGCTAAGCAAAATAAAGTTATAAATGATATATATCCTAATTCAGTTAATACTTTAAGAGTGGTTACTTTAAATTCAATTGTTGTTACTGCTTATTTAAGAATTGGAAATCATGGTAATGTTGTTGATAATTTTAATCATGGTGGTATGGTTACAGCAATTGATGTTGATACTGGTATGATTAATTATCCTGCAATTGATAAAGAAACTAATGTTTATGAAGTACATCCTATGACTGGGAAAAAGATTGTTGGTGTTCAAATACCAATGTGGGATGATGTTAAAAAACTTTGTGTAGAAGCTTGTGATGTTGTTCCTGAAGTTGGATATATTGCCTGGGATGTTTGTTTAGGTGAAAATAAACCATGTTTAATTGAAGGAAATGATTTCCCAGGACACGATTTATATCAATTACCTGTACATAGAACTGGTAACTGTGGATTATTACCAAGATTTGAAAAAGCAATGAAAGAAGGAAAAATATGAGAATAGCTATTGCTACCGACCATAATGGCGTAGAACAAAAGAAAGAATTAATTAAATATTTAGAGGGATTGGATTATAAGATTGTGGATTTGAGTCCTAACAATACTCCAGTTGATGATTATCCTGATTATGCAAAAAAGGTTTGTGATTATGTCGTAAATAATGAGGCTGATTATGGAATACTTATGTGTGGAACAGGGATTGGTATGTCGATTGCAGCCAATAAAGTTCATGGTATAAGAGCCGCTAAAGTATCTAATACAAATGAAGCTTTTTTAACTAGAAATGATAATGATGCTAATGTCTTAACCATGAGTTATAGAGAGCCATTAGAAGACATAAAAAATATCTCTAAAGTTTTTTTAGAGACACCATATTCTAATGAAGAAAGACATACAAGAAGAATTAAGAAAGTAATGGAGATGGACAATGAATATTAATCTTATTGTCTACACAATTACTCTTTTTTGTTCAGTTTTTGCTGTATCAGGAATTAATTTTGAAAAGATTATAAAATTAGGTAGTATTTGGGAAGTAAGATTTTTAGTTACATTAATAATCTTATCTTTAACTTATTTATCTGGAACACTAATTATTAGTGTATTTAATACTTTATAAAACAAAAGAAGCTGTCCCCCTGAGAACAGCTTCAAAGAATAAAAAGGGGTTGGCTAGTGTGATACTAGCACCAATTCGCCTGTAAGTGAATTGGTACTTAATATACTACTCATAAAGGGGTTGATTGTCAACACTTTTTAAATAATTTGAATTTAAAAATGGAGGGAATATGGAACTGGTTGATATAAAGGGGATTGGACCTAAATCTAAAGATAGTTTAAATAAATTAAATATATATGATGTAGATTCTTTGGTTAGATATTATCCTTTTAGATATAATGTTTATCATCCTATAGATATTAGGATTGTAGATACAGAAGATGTTATTGTTGTTAATGCTAAAATAGTTAGTAAGCCAGCTTTATTTTATTTTAATAGAACGTTTAATTCTATGACATTTAATGCTGAATGTAATGATATTATTGTTAAAGTTAAAATATTTAATCGAGGTTATTTGTCTAAATTATTATTTGTTAATAAATATATATGTTTAATTGGTAAATATGATAAAGTTCATAATATATTTAATGCTAGTGATATTAAACTGTATAATATAAATGGGGAAGAAATTGAACCTGTTTATCATGTTGTATCAGGTATTAAGAGATCGTTTTTAAGTAAATGTATAAGCAATGCTTTAACTGTTTATGATGTTAAAGATATTGTTCCGCAGTTTATTATTAATAAATACCATCTGATGGGTGAAAATGAAGCTGTTAGGTATATTCATATGCCTAAAGATATAAATAGTCTTAAACAGGCTAAGATAAAGCTTAAATACGAAGAATTATTTTTGTTTATGTTTAAAATTAATTTATTAAAGTTTAAGAATCAAGTATTTTCTAGATTTGATATTAAGAATGTTGATGATAAATATCTTGGTGATATTACATCTAAACTTAAGTTTAAATTAACTGGTGATCAAGAAAAGGCTGTTAATAATATAATTGATGATTTTAGAAGTAATAAGAGAATGAATAGATTAATACTTGGTGATGTAGGATCTGGGAAGACAATTGTAAGTTTTATTGCTATTATATTGAATTTTAAATGTGGATATCAAAGTGCATTACTTGCTCCAACTGAAGTTCTTGCAAGACAACATTATGATAATTTTATTAATGAATTTGGTGGATATGGATTAAAAACTGCTTTGTTGGTTGGCTCATTATCTAAGAAAGAAAAAGAAGATATTAAACTTAGACTTAAAAATGGTGATATAGATTTACTTGTTGGAACTCATGCTATGTTAGAAGATGATGTGGAATTTTTAAACATTGGCCTTGTTGTAACAGATGAGCAACACCGATTTGGTGTTAATCAAAGGAAGGCTTTACAAAATAAAGGGAATTCTGTTGATGTATTATATATGTCTGCTACACCAATTCCTAGAACTTATGCTTTAACAATATATGGAGATATGGATATTTCTATGATTAGAGAAAAGCCAAGTGGAAGAAAAGATATTAAGACAAATGTTTATAAGTTTAAAGATATGAACATAATTTCTTCCTCTATAGAAGATGAAATAAAAGCAGGACATCAAGTTTATGTTGTAGCTCCATTAATTGAGTCGGAAGATGAAACTGAATTAAGTGATTTAAAACAGGTTAAGAAGACATTAGAAGATAATTTTAAAGATGATTATAGAATAAGTATTCTTCATGGAAAGATGAAGGATGATGCTAAGAATAAGACTTTAAATGATTTTAAAGAAGGTAAAGTAGATATTTTAATTTCTACAACCGTGATTGAAGTTGGTATTGATGTTAAAAATGCTACGATGATGTGTATATTTAATGCTGAAAGATTTGGACTTGCTACACTTCATCAGTTAAGAGGAAGAGTAGGAAGAAATGACTTACAGTCTAAATGTATTTTAGTATCTGATAAGGAGACTGATAGATTACATGTGTTGGAAGAATCTAATGATGGATTCTATATTTCTGAGAAAGATTTTGAACTAAGGGGATCTGGTGATCTATTTGGTATAAAACAATCTGGAGATATGAATTTTAAAATAGCCGACATTAGAAAAGACTTTAAAATACTTACTCAATGTAAGATAGATACAGAAGAATTTATTAAAGATAATATCGAAAATGATTTTAGAGATTACCCTTATTATAAAGAATTAGTTGAGAAACTAATGGACAATAATTAATATTTATAATTGACAAAGAAGTTCATATTTTGTAATATTAATCTAGCAAGATAACAAAATATCTTGCCGATAAACTCTAACGATTTTAATTTGTTAGGGTATATCAACCAAAACCCCCTGAAG